>Ga0213837_1000702_pt1 | contig 27905 bp, 26 predicted proteins | sample SWPATP12_FD_160572 | JGI IMG/M metagenome (GOLD analysis project Ga0213837, IMG submission 160572) | Coastal seawater microbial communities from Marineland, Florida, United States - SWPA TP1 #2 | ecosystem: Environmental > Aquatic > Marine > Coastal | place: USA: Florida | collected 2016-08-06
GCATGGCGAGCCATGCAACGACGAGCAACGCAGCAGCCGCTTGTCAGGCGCGTCAGCAACGACTCATTCCCTACTGGGATAGGTTCTTAGTCGATCGTGGCGATCACCGGCGTGTGATCCGACGGCTGCTCCCACTTCCTCGGTTCGCGGTCGATGACGCAGGCCGTGCAGCGTTGCGCCAGTTGCGGCGACAGCAGGATGTGGTCGATGCGCAGGCCGCGGTTGCGACGGAAGCCCAGCATGCGGTAATCCCACCAGCTGTACTGCTTCTCCGGCTGCTCGAAGATGCGGAAGGAATCGACCAGGCCCAGGCCGACCAGGGCCGTCATGGCCGCGCGTTCCGGCGCGGAGCAGTGGATCTTGCCTTCCCATTCGACCGGGTCGTGCACGTCGCGGTCTTCCGGGGCGATGTTGTAGTCGCCCAGCAGGGCCAGCTGCGGATGGGCGCGCACTTCCTCGCCCAGCCAGTCGTGCAAGGCCTGCAGCCAGGCCATCTTGTACTCGTATTTGTCCGAATCGACCGCCTGGCCGTTCGGGATGTAGGCGCAGACGAAGCGCACGCCGTCGATGGTGGCGGCGATGATGCGCTGCTGCGGGTCCTCGAAACGCGGGTTGTTCTTGACGACGTCCTGGATCGGCAAGCGGGACAGGATCGCGACACCGTTATAGGTTTTCTGGCCGGTATAGGCGACCTGATAACCCGCCGCATTAATTTCGGAAACTGGGAACTTATCGTCGGTTAACTTGGTCTCTTGAATGCAGAGCACGTCAACCGGGTTGGTTTCCAGCCAGCGCAGCAGGTGGGGAAGGCGTACCTTCAGCGAATTGACGTTCCAGGTTGCTATTTTCATGTCGGCGGGTGGTCAGTGAAACGCGGCGGAACGCCCGCCGCGACTGCGCGCAGTATCGGCGCTGAACGCAAATCATGCAACTTTTCAACTTCCTGCGTAAATACGACAGCGGCGAATTTTATTTGCTTAAATTGCAAGCGCAGTGCTCCGGCGACAAGTTTGTGGTTTAAAATATATTGTCGTTACGCACGGTATAATCGTCAGCGCTCGTTGAGTCACAGTTCGGGGTAAGATGTCATCGACCCTGATTGTTACCCGTGAGGAATATTCAGTTGTTTTTGTATAATGCGCGCTGTAATATCTTGACTGGACGGAATTACCCGTCCGCAGCCGCAGCAGCGCACGATTGAGATTTATTCGTGTAATGCTTTTAGTGGTGAAATGGTACTATGGTGAAATATTGCTGTTTCGATAGCGAGTATCCGTACCCATAAGAAAAGGACAGAGATGCGCAGTGCATTTGAAGCATGGGCCCAGCGCGATGGTCACATCGTTCGTCGCCGTGAAGACAAGCCCGAGGAATACCTCGTCTATGAAACCCAGCGTCGCTGGGTCATCTGGCAAGCAGCCCTGGCGCATGGCGCCAAGACCGCCGACGCCGCGCCGTCGAAGTTCGCCGGTGCGGAAGCGGCCGCCAAGGCGGTGCAGCCCGATGAAGCATCGGTGCGCAATCGCGTGCTCAATGAAGTGCTCGACGCCTTCAGCGATCTCGACGAAGGCACGGGCATCGAAGGCGTGCTGAAGGTCATCCAGAGCCTGAAGAAGAAGCAGAAGGCCACGGCCGAGCAGGCCTGAGCGAGCGGATTTGATACAGTACAGGCACTACAAGGGCGGCTTGTACGAGCTGGTCTGCGAGGCCACGCTCGAGGCCGACCTGACGCCCATGATCATCTACCGTGCCCATGACGGCTCGATCTGGGCGCGGCCGAAGTCGGTGTTCTTCGAACTGATCGAGGTCGAAGGACTGCTGGTGCCGCGCTTCGCGCCGGTATCGTGACGCCCTGACCGCGGGGGCACATGCCCACCTTGCAAGATCGACGTCCAAAAAAAACGGGCCGCTAGCTAGCGGCCCGTTTCTATTCCAGATGAGCGTTTCAAACCCGGTTCATCAGGAAGGTCGTCAGCAGCGGCACCGGACGGCCGGTCGCACCTTTCGACGCGCCGCTCTTCCAGGCGGTACCCGCGATATCGAGGTGGGCCCAGGTGTAGTTGCGGGTGAAGTTCTCGAGGAAGCAGGCGGCCGTGATCGAGGCGCCGCCAGGGGTGCCGATGTTGGCCAGGTCGGCGAAGTTCGACTTGAGCTGATCGTTGTAGATCTCGCCGATCGGCAGGCGCCAGGCGCCGTCGCCGGTTTGCTTGCCGGCGTCCAGCAGTTCCTCGGCCAGCGCGTCGTGGGCGGCGTCGTGGCGGGTGAACAGGCCGCTGTTGTGGTGGCCCAGCGAGACGATGCAGGCGCCGGTGAGCGTGGCGATGTCGACCACGGCGGCCGGCTTGAAGCGCTCGGCGTAGGTGAGGGCGTCGCACAGGACCAGGCGGCCTTCGGCGTCGGTGTTCAGGATCTCGATGGTGAGACCGTTCATCGAGGTGACGATGTCGCCCGGCTTGGTGGCGCGGCCCGACGGCATGTTTTCGCAGGTGGCGACGATGCCGATCACGTTCAGCTTCAGGTTCATCTCGCCGATCGCGCGGAAGGTGCCCAGCACCGAGCCGGCGCCGCCCATGTCGTACTTCATTTCGTCCATGCCGGGACCCGGCTTGAGCGAGATGCCGCCCGAGTCGAAGGTGATGCCCTTGCCGACCAGGACCACCGGTGCGTCCTTCTTGTTACCGCCCATGTGCTTCAGGACGATGAACTTCGGCGCTTCGTCGCTGCCCTTGGCCACGGCCAGGAAGGAACCCATCTTCAGCGCTTCGAGCTGCTTGCGCTCGAGGACTTCGACGTCGAAGCCATGGTCGTCGGCGAGTTTGCGCGCGACGGTGGCGAGATAGGTCGGGGTGCAGATGTTCGGCGACAGGTTGCCCAGTTCTCGGGTCAGGTTCATGCCGTTGGCGATCGCGCGCGCCTGCGCCAGCGAGGCCTTGGCGGTGGCGTCGGCCAGCGGCAGGGCCAGCGTGACCTTGCGCACGCCGCTCAGGGCCGGATCCTTCTTGCTCTTTTGCGCGTCGGTGCGGAATTCGCTCTCGTTGGCGGCGAGGACGATGGCGCAGGTGGCCCAGTCAGGCGTGCGCTCTTTCACTTCCGTCATCGGAAATGCGATAATGGCGTCTGCCGCGCCCAGCGACGCGAAGGCTTTGAACGTCGCGCCGATCGCGCTCATGAAGTTCTTCTCGCCTACCGCCTCGTCCGCGCCCATCCCGACCAGCAGCACGCGCTGCGCGGCCACACCGGCCACGCCGCGCAGCAGCAGGGTCGAGCCGGCCTTGCCGGTGATATCGCCCGACTTCAGCGCCGCGGTGATTTCACCGGTTTGATCGAGGGCTTTCGCAGCCTGCGACAGTTTTTTGTTTTCGAACACCGCCACTGCGACGCAGCCCGTCTTGGCCGCGGCCAGGGTGTTTTTTGTGTCGAATGCTTTTATGCTAAAGTCCATTTGATTCTCCATTTCGTTTTATGTGCATCTGGTTCAACCAATGCTCAACCTGCAATTATAACTATCGAATGATTTTTCAACGCGCCCTGCATCGTGAATTAGCCAGCGCAGCCGGGGCAGCCTTCACGGTATTGTTCTCGGTGTGCGTCACCTGGACCCTGATCGCCATCCTCGGCAGGGCCGCGGGCGGACGGGTCGCTTCCAGCGACGTCGTCGCCTTGATCGCGTTTCAATCGCTGAATTATCTGCCAACTGTCCTGATCCTCACCAGCTTTATTTCGGTGCTGGTGGTGGTCACGCGCAGCTACCGCGATTCCGAAATGGTCGTCTGGTTCGCCTCGGGCCAGTCGCTGGTCGCCTGGATTCGTCCGGTGCTGACCTTCGGCATCCCGCTGGTGCTGCTGGTGGCGGCGCTGTCGCTGGTGGTGGCGCCCTGGGCCAAGATGAAAAGCGCCGAATTCATCCAGCGCTTCGAAAAGCGCGAAGACCTGAAACGCGTGGCGCCCGGCCAGTTCCGCGAATCCTCGTCGAGCGACCGCGTGTTCTTTGTCGAAGGCAGCACCAACGGATCGACCGTGGTGAAGAACGTCTTCGTCAGCACCAACCAGAAGGACGGCAGCTCGATCGTCGTGGCGCGCGAAGGCGTGGTCGAATCGGACGGCAAGGGCGGCCAGTACCTGGTGCTGAAAAACGGCCGGCGCTACCAGGGCGTGCCGGGCCAGGCCGATTTCCAGTCGATGGAGTTCGAGCGCTACAGCATGCGCGTGGCGACCAAGGTGCCGGTGCTGGGCGCCGACGTGCCGCTCGACGCGCTGCCGATGTCGGCGCTGCTGGCCGTGGAGAGCCAGTACACGCGCTCCGAACTGCTGTCGCGGATCTCGGCGCCGATCATCTGCCTGATCCTGATCCTGCTCGCCATTCCGCTCGGCTTCGTCAATCCGCGCGCCGGCAGTTCGGCCAACCTGCTGCTGGCGCTGCTGATCTTCTTCACTTATAACAACCTGGTCAGGATGACCGAGGCCAGCGTCAAGCAGGACAAGGTCGACTTCGCGATGGCCTGGTGGCCGCTGCACCTGATCGTCGCGATCATCGTCGTCGCGCTGTTCCTGTGGCGCCTGAACGTGAACCACCATTACCATCCGCTGGTCCTGATCAATGCCTGGAAGCGGCGCCGCTTGTTGAAGCATGCGCATGCGGCCCCCCAGGTGGAGTCCCGATGAAAGTACTGCAGCGTTATTTTGCGATCAATATCACGCAGGCGGTCGTCTTCGTGCTGGTCGCCTTGCTCGGCCTGATCTCCTTCATGGACCTGACCTCCGAGCTGCCTTCGGTCGGCAAGGGCAACTACATGTTCCAGCACGCGCTGCTCTACGTGGCGCTGATGCTGCCCGGGCACGTGTACGAAGTGATGCCGGTGGCGGCGCTGATCGGCACCATCTACGCGATGGCGCAGTTCGCGCAAAGCTCCGAGTTCACGATCATGCGCGCCTCGTCGATGTCGACCCGGATGGCGGGCTGGATGCTGTTCAAGATCGGCATCGTGTTTGTCGTCGTCACCTTCATCTTCGGCGAACTGATCACGCCGCGCACCGCGCCGCTGGCCGAACGGGTGCGCCTGTCGGCCAAGGGCGCCACGCTGGCCTCCGAATTCCGTTCGGGGATGTGGACCAAGGATAACGTGCATGCCGAAGGGCCGAACGGCACCCGCGGCCCGATCATCGGCTCGCGCTTCTTCAACGCGCGCCAGATCCGCCCCGACGGCCAGCTGCAGGACGTGCGCCTCTACGAATTCGATAACGCCATGCGCATGCGCGCGATCATCACCGCGGCCAGCGCGAGCTTCAGCGGCAACGGCATCTGGCGCCTCTCGGACGTGACCGAAACCCTGTTCGCCAACAGCCGCACGCTGCCCCTGCCGGGCGCGCCGGTGCCGCAGGGCCAGACCATCCAGAGTACCTACGGCCAGGAGACGAGCGCGGTCGCCACCCGCAAGCTCGCCGCCAAGGACCTGGTCTCGGAAATCACGCCGAAGATCCTGCAGGTATCGCGGCGCGATCCGGAGCGCATGTCGGCCAACGAACTGGCCGTGTATTCGCGCCACCTGGCCGAGAACCGCCAGGAGAGCGAGCGCTTCCAGATCGCGTTCTGGAAGAAGATCATCGGTCCGCTCTCGATCTTCGTCCTGATGGCGCTGGCCTTGCCCTTCGCTTACCTGCACACGCGCAGCGGCGGCGTGAGCCTGAAAATCTTCATCGGCATCATGATCGGCATCAGCTTCATCCTGATCGATTCGCTGTTCTCGCATCTCGGCCTGCTGTCGACCTGGCCGGCTTTCCTGACGGCGGTGGCCCCGAGTTTGCTGTTCCTGCTGTTGGCAATCGGCGCGCTGCGCTGGGTGGAGCGACACTAATGAAAAATGCACTTGTCTTGTTTGCCCATGGGGCGCGCGCCGCTTCCTGGGCGGCCCCGTTCGAGCGCCTGCGCGACGCCAGCGCGGCGCGCCTGCCCGATCGCGCTGTGCGCCTGGCCTTCCTGGAGTTGATGGAGCCGCGCCTGCCCGAAACGGTGGCCCAGCTCGTGGCCGATGGCGTCACCGATGTCACGATCGTGCCGGTGTTCCTGGGGCAGGGCGGGCATTTGCTGCGCGACTTGCCGCTGCTGGCCGAGGGATTGCGCGCCGCGCATCCGGGCTTGACGCTGACCGTTGCCGGCGCGGTGGGTGAAGACCCGAATGTGCTGGCGGCGATGACGGACTATTGTGTCCGCTCGGTCGGGTAGGGTGGGCGCCTGAGCCCACCCTGCCATCTCAATCCAGATCCGCCGCGTCGTGCCGCTCCGGCACCTGCTCGTCCGGATTGCCGCGCACCTTGTTCACCCGGCGCCCGCGCTTGACGGCGGGACGCGCGGCGACTTCATCGGCCCAGCGCCGCACCTGCTTGTATTCGTGCACCGACAGGAACTCGCCCGCTTCGTACAGCTCTCCCTGCACCAGCGCGCCGTACCAGGGCCAGATCGCCATGTCGGCGATCGTGTATTCGTCGCCGGCGATATAGCGGTTGTTCGCAAGCTGGCGCTCGAGCACGTCGAGCTGGCGCTTGACTTCCATCGCGTAGCGGTCGATCGGGTATTCCAGCTTTTCCGGCGCGTAGGCATAGAAATGGCCGAAGCCGCCGCCGAGCAGGGGGCCGGAGCCCATTTGCCAGAACAGCCAGTTCAAGGCCTCGGTGCGCGCGGCCGGGGCGGTGGGCAGGAAGGCGCCGAACTTTTCCGCCAGGTAGAGCAGGATCGCGCCCGATTCGAACACGCGCACCGGGGTCGCGCCGCTGCGGTCCATCAGGGCCGGGATCTTCGAATTCGGATTGACCTCGACGAAGCCGCTCGAGAACTGCGCGCCTTCGTTGATGCGCACCAGCCAGGCATCGTACTCGGCGCCGGCGTGACCGGCGGCCAGCAGTTCTTCGAGCATGATGGTGACCTTCTGGCCGTTCGGCGTGGCCAGCGAATACAGCTGCAGCGGATGCTTGCCGACCGGTAGTTCGGCCTCGTGGGTCGGACCGGCGACCGGCCGGTTGATATTGGCGAACATGCCGCCGTTCGATGCCGGCGGGGTCCAGACTTTCGCCGGCACGTAATTCGATTCTTCAGCCATCGATTTCTCCTCGTTCGTTGTCGACCACGCGCCTGCCGCGGGGCAGGCACGGCTTGTCATTCCTGAACGAGAAGCTTACCCCAGTCCGCGCAATTGCGTTGGCGAGGGTCCAACTGACGAAGCCTTGTTCCGCGTCAGCTCGCGATGCCGCCGCCCGGTTTGACAGGGTCCGCGAATCCACTGACACTGCTCAGGCGTTTCCGGCCGCCTCCCTCACTTCCGACCACCAGCGCCGCCATGCTCCCACCCTTCGTCAAACAGATGATCGCCACCATCCTGCGGCCACACGCGGACGCGGCGCCTTCCTGGGACAACATGCGGCTCCCGACCGGCCTGTTCGCGCAGACCCGTTGCACGCGCCACATCGATGCCACCGCGCGCCGCGTGGCCGCGATGGGCACCAGGATCACGCGCTTGTCGAACCGCCTGCATGCCGGCAGCGTGCCGGGCATGGTCGACGGCGACCGCAGCCTGCGCCGCATGCTGGACGAACTGAAGGAAGAATTGACCGGCATGCGCCGCAACCTGGCGCGCTGGCACAGCCACGAATGCGCGGGACGCGCCGGCAAGCGCCTGGAAGCGGCGATCGGGCGCCTGAACCGGGTCAACGCCGCCACCCATGCGGCGGCCGACGGGCTGATGCGGCAAATCGAGGAATACGACGCGCGCGCGTCCTGTCCCGGCTCGCTCTAAGAACCTATCCCAGTAGGGAATGAGTCGTTGCTGACGCGCCTGACAAGCGGCTGCTGCGTTGCTCGTCGTTGCATGGCTCGCCATGCGGCCTCCTCGCGCCTTGCCCCCGCTTGCCATGCATCGTCATCAACTTCCTCCTCCCAACTGGGATAGGTTCTAAGCGCGCGCCGCCAGCGGCGGCTGGTGCACGCGCAAGCGCAGCGCCTCGCCGATCATCACCAGCACCGGCCCATGCGCGGCATCGAGCCCGCGCGCCAGATCCGCCAGCAGCAGGCGTTCGATGCGCTCGTCAGGGCGGCTGCAGTTTTCCACCACCACCACCGGCGTATCGGGACGCCGCCCTTGTGCCAGCAGGCGCTCGGCGGTCGCGGCCGCTTCGCGCCCGCCCATGTACTGGACCAGGGTGTCGGTGTGGGGCAGGGCGGCGTGGTCCGGCTGGTCGGGGCCGGTACTCGAGGTAAAGAAGGCGACGCTGCGCGCGACGCCGCGTTTGGTCAGCGGCTGCTTGGTGGCGGCCGCGGCGGCCACGGCGGTGGTGATGCCGGGGACGACCTCGACCTCGATGCCCTCGGCTTCGAGCGCGCGCAACTCTTCGTCGGCGCGCCCGAACAGCATCGGGTCGCCGCCTTTCAGGCGCACGATGGTCTTGAATGTGAATGCGCAGTCGACCAGCAGCCGGTTGATCGCGTCTTGCGCCGTGGAGCGCTGGCCCGAGCGCTTGCCGACCGAGATCAGCTCGGCTGGCCCGCACAGGGCCAGCATGTCGGGGGTGACGAGGGCGTCGTAGAGGACGACATCGGCTTGCTGCAGGAGACGCGCGCCGCGCACGGTGATCAGGTCGGCGGCGCCGGGCCCGGCGCCCACCAGCCAGACCTTGCCGGCTTGCCTGCCGGATCGCTGCGGCAGCTCGCGCTGCGGCACTTCATTTTCCAGCAAGGACATGCGCGCTCCTGACTTATTCGCCTAGACGAATCATACCCGCGGCAACAGTCTGGTGCGTGACTTCATCGATCAGGATAAAGGCGCCGGTGGCGCGGATGTCGGCATAGGCGTCGGCCGCCAGCGGTTGCTGCACGGTTAGACCGATGCGCGCGATGTCGTTCAGCTTCAATCCCTCGGCCGGGTTTTCCACGACCTTGCGCTGCTGGGTGTTGATGTCCAGCAGCGTGTCCACCTTCGTGATCTTGGCCGCCGTCTGGCGCGTGCCGTGCTTGATCCAGTACTTGCGGCGCAGGTCGAGCGGTTCGTCCGACATCCAGCACACGTCCGCCACCACCTGCTTGAGCAGGGTCGCCGGGGCGTCGGCGCCGGAGAGCGTATCGCCGCGCGAGATGTCCAGGTATTGATCGAGCAGCAGCGTGACCGAGGCGCCGGCGGCGGCGCTGTCGAGCGCGCCGTCGAAGGTCAGGATTTGCTTGACCGTGGCACTCTGGCCGGAAGGCTGGACCACCAGCTTGTCGCCGACGGCGACGCTGCCCGACTCGATGCGGCCCATGTAGCCGCGGAAATCGTTGGCCTCGTGGCCGTTGTGACGGGCAACCAGCTGCACCGGGAAGCGGAAGGGCGCATCGTGCGCTTCGTCGTAGACCGTGATGTTTTCCAGCAGCTCGATCAGGGTCGGGCCGGTGTACCAGCCCATCTTCTCGGAGCGCTCGACGACGTTGTCGCCGGCCAGGGCCGACAGCGGAATCGCGGTCACGTCCTTCAGGCCGAGCGAATCGGCGAACGCGCGGTAGGCGCTCACGATGCGGTCGTAGATCGCCTGGTCATAGCCGATCAAATCCATCTTGTTGACGGCGACGATCACGTGCTCGATCTGCAGCAGGTGGGCCAGCGTCGAGTGGCGCTTGGTCTGGATGAGCAGGTCCACGCCGCCGTCTTCACGGAGTTTGACCTTCGAGACGTCGACCAGGATGATCACGGCATCGGCCGTCGAAGCGCCGGTCACCATGTTGCGGGTGTACTGCTCGTGGCCCGGGGTGTCGGCGATGATGAACTTGCGCTTCGGGGTGGCGAAATAACGGTAGGCCACGTCGATCGTGATGCCTTGTTCGCGCTCGGCTTCGAGGCCGTCGGTCAAGAGCGACAGGTCGATGGTGTCGCCCACGGTGCGCTTGTGCTTCGAACGCGAGACGGCGGCCAGCTGGTCGGCGAAGATGCCCTTGCTGTCGAACAGCAGGCGCCCGATCAGGGTGCTCTTGCCGTCGTCCACCGAGCCGGCCGTGATGAAGCGCAGCAGGCTGTGCTGGGTGAGTTTGTCGAAGGTGTTATCAATAAGGGCGTTCATCAGAAATATCCTTGCTTCTTGCGTTTTTCCATCGAGGCTTCGGAGGTCTGGTCGTCCATCCGGGTCGCGCCGCGTTCGGTCACTTGCGTCACGGCCGTCTCGGCAATGATCGCCTCCACGGTCGACGCATCCGACGATACCGGGCAGGTGCAGCTGATGTCGCCCACGGTACGGAAGCGCACGATTTGCGTTTCGACCGTTTCGCCTTCCCTCAAAGGCGTCAGCGGGGTGAGCGGCACCAGCAGGCCGTTGCGCGGAATCACCTGACGCTCATGCGCAAAATAAATCGTCGGCAATTCCAGCTGTTCGCGCGCGATGTACTGCCACACGTCGAGTTCGGTCCAGTTCGAAATCGGGAACACGCGCATGTTCTCGCCCGGATGGACGCGGGTGTTATACAAGTCCCACAATTCCGGACGCTGGGCCTTCGGGTCCCACTGGCCGAATTCGTCGCGGAAGGAAAAGATGCGTTCCTTGGCGCGCGCCTTTTCCTCGTCGCGGCGGGCGCCACCGATGCAGGCGTCAAAACCATGTTCGGCAATCGTTTCCAGCAGCGTCACGGCCTGCGCGGCATTCCGCGAGTCGGTGGCCGGGTTGCGCAGGCGCACCGTGCCCTTCTTGATCGAATCCTCGACCGAGCCGACGATCAGGCGCTCGCCCAGTTCCGCCACGCGCTTGTCGCGGAAGGCGATCACTTCGTCGAAATTGTGGCCGGTGTCGATGTGCACCAGCGGGAAGGGGAATTTACCCGGTCGGAAAGCCTTTTCGGCCAGGCGCAGCAGCACGACCGAGTCCTTGCCGCCTGAGAACAGCAGGGCGGGGTTGCTGCATTCGGCGGCCACTTCGCGCAGGATGTGGATCGCTTCCGATTCGAGGGCGTCGAGGTGGCGCGCGTTGACGGTGGCCAGGATGCCGGCGTTGTCAGAGAGCTTGGTCATGGGTTGCCTTGTATTCTTTGGTGGCTCAAACGGCCACGGATTTAATGCGAATCAATTTACCGTCGACTAAGTGCAGGCCGCATTCCTTCGATTCCGGGTTTTCCCACCACCAGCGTCCGGCGCGCACGTCCTCGCCCGGTTGGGTCGCGCGGGTGCAGGGTTCGCAGCCGATCGACGGATAGCCGCGGTCGTGCAGCGCGTTGTACGGCACCTTGTTGGCGCGGATGTATTCCCAGACTTCCGCTTCGGACCAGTCCGCCAGCGGATTGAACTTGACCATGCCGTGCGCCGGATCGTCTTCCTGAACGTTCAGCTCGGCACGCGTGCTCGACTGGGCGCGGCGCTGGCCGGTGATCCAGGCTTTCTTGCCGGCCAGGGCATGCCCGAGCGGCTCGACCTTGCGGATGCGGCAGCATTCCTTGCGCATCTCGACGCTGTCGTAGAAGGCGTTCAGGCCGTTCTGGCTGACATAGCGCTCCACCGCCAGCGGATCGGGGCGGAACAGGGCGATCTCGACGCCGTAGGTCGCTTTCACCGCATCGAGCATGTCCAGGGTTTCCTTCGGCAGGCGGCCCGTTTCCAGCGAGAAGATGCCGATTGGCAGATCTGCGCGCAGGATCAGGTCGGTCAGCACCATGTCCTCGGCGGCCAGGCTGGAGGCGAACACGGCCGGCGTGAACTCGGCCGCGATGCGCGCCAGGATGGCTTGCGTGTCCTGCACGCGGGTGGCGAGATCGCTCATGCTTGGCCCTTAAATGCCCGCGCCGAGGTCGGCGTGTTCGAGCGGCACGTCGCGTTCCTTGCGGCGAAACAGCGGCAGCGGCTGGTCGACCGAAGCCTGGTAGGTTTCGGAAAACACCGTCAGGCCCTTCAGCGCGTCATGGATCGAGCGGTCCTGGCGCGTGGCGTAGGCATTGAAGCCGACCCGCGCCATCGAGAACAACTGGTCGCGCAGCACGTCGCCGATCGCGCGCAGCTCGCCCTTATAGCCCAGGCGCTTGCGCACGTTGAAGGCGATCGAATAGCCGCGGCCATCGGAAAATTTCGGGAAGTCCACGGCGATCACGGCGAAGCGGTCGGAATCGCCCTTGAGCGCTTCGAAGCGCTCGTCGGCGGCGATCCAGACGCCGAGTTCGGCGCGTGCGGACAGCGTGTCCTTCTGCGCCAGCCAGACCGTCAAGGGCACGATGATCTTGCCTTCGGGGACGACGACGGTTTCCGCCGCATCGGTCTCGAGCAGGCGCAGCACGCTCCAGTCGTCGGCCACCACTTCGCGGCCGCGGATGATTTCTTTATGTGCTTCAAGCATGGTCTTCTCCTACCAGTTCGCCCTTCGAGATCGGCGTGGCGTACACGTGTTCCTTGAATGGCGCGATCCCCAGGCGCTGGGCCGTCTCGGCGAAGCGTTCGCCTTCGAAGCGCTGCGCCACGTACACCTGCAGCAGGCGAGCCACGACTTCCGGCATCTGGCCGCCCGAGAAGGACGGTCCGATGATCTTGCCGATGGCCGAGTTGTTGCCCTGCGCGCCGCCGATCGAGACCTGGTACCACTCGCTGCCGTCCTTGTCGACGCCCAGCACGCCGATCGAACCGACGTGGTGGTGGCCGCAGGCGTTGATGCAGCCCGAGATGTTCAGTTCGATGTCGCCGATGTCGTGCTGGAAGTCGAGGTTGTCGAAACGCTCGGCGATGGCGGCCGCGATCGGGATCGATTTCGCATTCGCCAGCGAGCAGAAATCGCCGCCCGGGCAGGAAATGATGTCGGTGAGTAAGCCGATATTCGGCGTGGCCAGGCCTTTCGCCTTGGCCAGGGACCAGAGTTCGAACAGGTTGGACTGCTTGACGTCGGCCAGCACCAGGTTTTGCTCGTGGGTCACGCGCAGCTCGCCGAAGCTGAACTTGTCGGCCAGGTCGGCCACGAAGTCGATCTGCTCGGCGGTGGCGTCGCCCGGCGGCACGCCGGTTTTCTTCAGCGACAGCACGACCGATGCATAGCCCGGCACCTTGTGCGGCTTGACGTTACGCTGGAGCCAGTTGGCGAAGGGTTTACTGTCGGCATGGGCCGCGAGCGGATCGATGGCCGCCAGGGTGGCGTAGGCAGGCGCCTCGAAATAGGCCGCGACGCGGTCGTATTCTTCGCGCGTCAGGGTTTCCGGGCCATCCTTCAGGTCTTGCCACTCTTCCTCGACCAGGCGCGAGAATTCTTCCACGCCCAGGGCTTTGAGCAGGATCTTGATGCGGGCCTTGTACTTGTTGTCGCGCCGCCCGTACGAGTTGTACACGCGCATCACGGCTTCGGTATAGGTCAGCAGGTGCTGCCAGGGCAGGAAGTCGCGGATCACGCTGCCGATGATGGGCGTGCGTCCCATGCCGCCGCCGGCCATGAACTTGAAGCCGGCTTCGCCCGCCTCGTTATGGGTCAGGGTCAGGCCAATGTCGTGGATCGCGATCGCGGCGCGGTCTTCCACGGCGCCATTGATCGCCACCTTGAACTTGCGCGGCAGGGCGATGAATTCGGGGTGGAAGGTGCTCCACTGGCGCAGGATTTCGGCGAACGGACGCGGATCCATGATTTCGTCCGCCGCCACGCCGGCAAATTCGTCGGTCGTGATGTTGCGGATGCAATTGCCCGAAGTCTGGATCGCGTGCATTTCGACCGAGGCCAGGTCGCGCAGGATGTCCGGCGTCTGCTCGAGCTCGATCCAGTTGAACTGGATGTTCTGGCGCGTCGTGAAGTGGCCATAGCCGCGGTCGTACTTGCGCGCGATATGGGCGAACATGCGCATCTGCGCGCTCGACAGCAGGCCATACGGCACGGCGATGCGCAGCATGTAGGCGTGGCGCTGCATGTACAGGCCGTTTTGCAGGCGCAGCGGCAGGAACTCTTCTTCGGTCAGCTCGTCGTTCAGGCGGCGCGCAACCTGGTCGCGGTACTGCGCAATGCGCTCGCGGACGATGAGATGGTCGTATTGGTCGTAACGGTACATAAGTATCCTATGGAGCGGGTCGCGGGAACCCTTGGCTAGCTTGCATGGTAAGCCCCGGCAGCCTTATTCCAAACGACTGACAATTTATTTGCTTATATACGGTAGGGGCATAAGCAATCGCATAAAATAGAGCTTGGCGTTTCCACACCATTGAACAACAACAGGAATGAACCTTCACCAACTGCGTTTCGTGCGCGAAGCCGTACGCCAGAATTACAACCTGACCGATGCCGCCAAGGCCTTGTTCACCTCCCAGCCGGGGGTGTCGAAAGCCATCATCGAGCTCGAGGAAGAGCTCGGCGTGGACATCTTCACGCGCCACGGCAAGCGGATCCGCGGGCTGACCGAGCCCGGCCGCCTGGTGCTCGAGTCGGTCGAGCTGATCATGCAGGAAATCGAAAGCCTGAAACGGATCGGCAAGGAATACGCGGCCCATGACAGCGGCAGCTTCACCATTGCCACCACGCACACCCAGGCGCGCTACATGTTGCCGAAGGTGGTGCAGGCCTTCATGCTGAAGTTTCCCAAGGTGCGCTTGTCTTTATTGCAAGGCAATCCCAAGCAGATCGCCGACATGGTCAAGAGCGGCCAGGCCGATCTCGCCATCGCCACCGAAGCCATTGCGGCCATGGACGGTCTGGTGACCATGCCTTGCTACCAGTGGGAGCATGTGGTGGTGGTGCCGCCGGAACACGATTTGCTGCGTTCGAAAGCCGTCTCGCTGGAAGAGATTGCGACCTATCCGCTGATCACTTACGATGCCGCCTTTGCCGGGCGCAGCAAGATCGACCATGCGTTCAGCCTGCGCGAACTGAAGCCGGACGTGCTGCTGGAAGCGATCGACGCCGACGTCATCAAGACCTATGTCGAACTCGGCATGGGGGTGGGCATCATTGCCGGCATGGCCTTCGACGTCGAGCGCGACCGCAACCTGCGCACGATTCCCGTGGGCCACCTGTTCGGCATGAACGTGTCGCGCGTGGCGGTCAAGCAGGGCGCCTACCTGCGCAGTTATATTTATACTTTCATCGAGCTGCTGGCCCCCAGCCTGACACGCAAGATGGTCGAAGCCGCGATGCGCGGCGGCGAGAACTATGAGCTGTAAGAGAAAAACATGAACAATCAACAAGTTGCCAAATATTACGCCCTGCTGGGTGAAGCCCTCGAGGACAAGTATCTCGAGCCGGACATGGACGAAGACATCGACGACATGAGCATCCACCTCGGCAACGTGCTGGCCGGGCACACGGTGCTGGAACTGGGCTGCGGCACCGGCTTCTGGACCGAAGTGGCGGCCGAGTCGGCGCAATCGGTGCTGGCGCTCGACATCAATGCTTCGCTGGTCGACATCGCGCGCGAGCGTCCTATGGCCGAAGGCAAGGTCGCGTTTCGCGTGGCGGATGCCCTCGAGCTGCCGGAAGACATCGGCACATTTTCCGCGGTGCTGGTCAGCTTCCTGTGGTCGCACCTGAACAAGAAAGAGCAGGAGCAATTGCTGGCGACGCTGAAAAAGCGTCTCGGCAAGGATGTGCTGCTGGTGCTGCTCGACGACGCCTTCGTCGAAGGCTTCAGCGAAACCATCGCCCGCACTGATCCGGACGGCACGACCTACCAGATCATGACCACGCCCGAGGGCGAGCGGATCGAGATGGCGAAGAGTTACCAGTCGGACAGCGCCCTGCGCAAGCGCCTGGGCAGTGTCGTGAAAGAGATCAAGATCGAGCGGATCGAGTTCTTCTGGATCCTGACCTGCAGGTTGAAGTAAGCCATCAAAAAAAAAGCGGCCGATGACCGGCCGCTTTTTTTTGTCCAAAATAATCAGAACGCGTGACGCACGCCGACGGTGAACGCGGTCGGATCCGCACCCAGCGCGGTCGCCACCGGCGTCACGGTCGTCGACGACGAGTTCAGGCCGAACACGGCGCGCTCGTTGTTGCGCATCGAGCCATAGCTGGTGTAGACGTTGGTGCGCTTCGACAGCGCGTACGAATAGGCCACGGCCCAGGCGTTGCCGCGTGCGCCGCTTTCGATCTCGTTGCGCTGCAAGTTCACGAAGAACTTATTCATGCCCATGGTGTAGGCCGCGCCGACGTTGATCTGCTCGAACTCGTTGTTGGCGCCGGCCTGGTCGGCCGCCAGGTAGTTGGCCTTGAAGTCGAAGTCGCCCAGCTTGTAGCCGGCGCCGATGGCGACTTCCTTGTCGTCCTCGGTGGCCAGGCGCTCGAGCCGGTGGTAGCCGGCGCCGACGTAAAACGGGCCGTTCGCGTATTCCAGCGCCACGCCCATCAGGTTGCCCGACGGACCGTCGGTGCTGCGCTCGCCGGCCGAGTAAGCGGCCAGCAGACTGAAGCCCGACATCGGAGCGCTCTTGAAGTTCACCGAATTCGACAGGCGGCGCGTCAGGCGGTTGGTCGTGAACGAGGACAGGTTGCTGCCGTAGAAGCCCTGGCCGAAGACGTCGGTGGCGGCGGCAACCGAGGCGATCGGGCTGTATTCGCGGCCCACGGTGATCTGGCCGAAGCCGCCTTGCAGGCCCACCACCGAGCGGCGGCCGAACAGAGCGGAATCCGCGGCGCCGGTGTCGAGGGCGACCCCCGCCTCGATATTGAAAATGGCTTTCAGGCCATTGCCCAGGTCTTCAGTACCGCGAAAGCCCAGGCGGCTGCTCGACTGGTTGCCCGAGTTGATGACGGTGCGGCGCTTCTCGCCCGGTGCGTCGCTGTCCTCGATGGCGACGGCCGCGTCCATGATGCCGTAGATGGTGACGTTGGACTGCGCATGCGCGAACAGCGGAAGGGTCGTGATCAGCGCGGCGGCCAGGGCTTTGTATTGCATGAAGATCTCCAATAAGGTGACGAAGGATTGAGTCGGGAAACTCAAGGTCCAGCGCATCTTATCGAGACAATATGTCCACTTGATGACAGCTTGCCATGCCGCCGGCGCGGCCGATACTCAGACGGTGTGGCCCGCCACCGGCAGCACGATGTCGATCCGCGTGCCGGGCGCCTCGTCGGCGCCGATGGTGATTTCGCCCTTTAACGCCCAGACCCGCTCGCGCATGCCCACCAGGCCGAGCGACTCGGCCTTTTCCAGGTCTTGCTCGCGGATGCCGCGCCCGTCGTCGCGGATCGTGATCAAGAGTTCGCTGTTGATCCGGTACAGATTCATCGTCACCTGGCTGGCGCCGGCGTGACGCGCGATGTTGGTGAGCGCTTCCTGGATGATGCGGAAGATGGCCGTGCTGGCCTTGTCGTCCAGGCGCAGCTCGGCTTCGTCGGCCAGCAGTTCGCAGGCGATGCCGTGGCGTAGCGTGAAGTCGTCGCGCAAGCCCTGCAGGGCGAAGTAGAGCCCGCCTTCGTCGAGGGCGCGCGGGCGCAGGTTGGTGGCGATGCGGCGCAGCGAGATGATCGCCGTGAGCAGGTTGCCGTCCATCCCGTGGATCAGGCGCAGCGCTTCCGGGGTGTGGCCGCAGGCATCCTGCAACAGGGTCAGGTCCATGCGCAGCGACGCCAGCAGCTGGCCGAGGTCGTCGTGCAGTTCGCGCGCGATATGGGTACGCTCTTCCTCGCGGATGGTTTGCAGGGCCGAGGAGAGCTGGCGCAACTGGTCGTGCGAGCGGGTCAGCTTGCGCTGCACCCGCTGGCGCTCGGACACGTCGCGCAGGATGATGGTGTAGACGGTGTGCCCGTCGTGCATGGTATCGGCCAGCGAGCCTTCGATCGCGAAGGATTCGCCGTCGGCGCGCCGGCCGGTGCCGGCGTAGTCGGTGCCGCGCCGGCCGGCCCGGCCATCGGCCTGGAAATACGCGAGCGGCGTGGCGTCGGTGGCGGCGGGCGCGGCGATGAAGCGCGCCAGCGGGCTGCCTTCCATCTGCTGCACGGTCACGCCGAACATGCTGGCGGCGGCCGGATTGGCCAGCACGATGCGGCTCGTTTCGTCGGCCGCGATGATCGCTTCGCCCGCGTTGTGGACGATGCCGCGGCTGTGGCGGGTCGGCGCATCGGCCGCGGTCAGGCCGTCGATGCGGGCCAGCAGGCGCCCGCCCAGGATGCCGAGCGCGAACATCGCCAGGCCACGCCCGCGCGGGCGCCCACTGCGCTGTCGTTTCATTTGGATATGCCTGACGTAACGTCCGCGACTGCGGACCAAGCGCTACGATACGGCGGGCGGAGGGGAGGCTGCTTGAGCGGAAACAAGCGCGAACTGTCGCGCTAGGGCGCGCGCCACATCCTACATCTGCTTGAACAAGTGCAAGAAGCTGCGGCTCACTTCCAGCTTTTCCGGGCGACCCTTGACCAGCACCAAGTGGCGTCCGCGGATATCGCGCGTCACGCCCTCGATGGCGTTGACGTTGACCAGCGTGGCGCGGTGGATTTGCCAGAACAGGGCCGGGTCGAGTTCGTCGGCCAGGTCGCGCACGGGCTTCCTGATCAAGGCTTCGAAGCTCGAGGTCTGGACGCAGGTATATTTCTCGTCGGAACGGAAGAACAGGATGTCCTCGACCGGGATCATGCGCAAGTCCTGGCCGATGCTGGCCTGGATCCATTGCAGGTGTTTCGGCTTCGGCGCGGCGATCTTTTCCGCCAGTTGCGACAGCATCGCCGTGACGCTGTCGTTGACGACCAGCTCCGGTGTGTTGTCCAGGCGCGCTTTCAGGCGCGCCTTCAGGCGTTCCACCGTCACCTTCAGGCGCTCGGGTTCGGACGGTTTCAGCACGTAATCGACGGCGCCGCGCTCGAAGGCCTCGACCGCGTACTGGTCGTAGGCGGTGACGAACACGATCTGGCTGCGCTCGCCGATCTCGCGCGCCGCTTCGATGCCGGTCTTGCCCGGCATGCGGATGTCGAGGAAGGTGAAGTCCGGCTTGCACTGGCCGACCAGTTCGACCGCTTCCTCGCCATTTTTCGCTTCGCCCACGATGTCCAGTTCCGGCCACACCTGTTCCAGGCGCATGCGCAATTGGTCGCGCATCAGTCTTTCGTCATCGGCAATAATCGCGGTCGGCATGGTCGTGGTCCTGGCGGAAAGAAGAAGTAGCAATTATTCAACGAATCGGCCCCGCAAGCAAGGCCGGCGATGGTCTCAGCGCGAAACCTGGTAGGGCACCTCGACCATGGCGATCACGCCGCTCGGGCTGTTGGCGGCGATATGCAGCTGGCCGGCTTCGCCATGCAGCAAGCGCAGGCGTTCGCGGATGGTCGGCAGGCCGAGGCCGGTGCCGGTACTCGGCACCACCCCGAAACCGACGCCGTCGTCGGTGACGGTGACGCGCAGCTTGTGGTCAGCGACGTCGGCGACGATTTTCAGGGTGCCGCCCTCGGGCTTGCATTCGAGGCCGTGCTTGATCGCGTTTTCGACCATCGACTGCAGCATCATCGGCGGGAACGCGGCGCTGCGCAGGGTGTCGGGAATACGCATGTCGACGGTGAGCCGCTCTTCCATGCGCATTTTCAGCAGTTGCAGGTAGGCCGTGACCATGTCGACTTCGCGCCCGAGATTGGTCACCAGGTTGTTGTCGCGCATCTGCGGCAGCACCGCGCGCAGGTACTGGATCAGGCTGCGCTGCATGGCCGAGGCGCGCGGCGGGTTGGTCTCGATCAGGTGTTCGACGGAGGCCAGGGTATTGAACAGGAAGTGCGGCTCCACTTGCGCCTGCATCATCTGCATCCGCGCTTCGGACAGCTGGCGCTGCATCGATTCGCGTTCGGCGGCGGCGTTTGCGCTCTGGGTCTGCTGTTCGGCGCGCTTCTTGCCGCCCATCAGCGCCTTGATACCGAACAGCGCCAGCAGCAGCACGATCACGAAGCTGCGGAACCAGGTCGAGGCCTGCTTGTGATAACGCGACACTTTCGCTTCGGCCGCATCGTCCACCGCGCCTTCGATCGCCACCGACAGTTCTTCCGCGATTTGCGGCGGGAGTTCGATGTGGACCGAGTCGCTGCCGGGATGGGCGCCCTTCGGCAAGGAGAGGTCGGGCGTGGTGAGCGGGGCGCTGCCGGGACCGGTGCCGGTCGAGGGCGCCTCGGGCGCCACCGGCGGCACGGGCGGGGCGGCCGGCGCCGTGCCTTCCGGGCCGCCCGGCTTGGTTTTGTTGCGGGGATTGAAACGGATGCCGCTATCGTCGATCACGATGCTGACCTGGTCCTTGCGCGCGGCGCGCTCGGCCGCCGCGACTTCGGCCTCGACGTTGGAAAACAGTTCGTCCTGGAGAATGAGTCCGGCCATCAGGGTCAGCGCCGCGAACAGGAAGAATTTCCACCACGACAGCTGGGTGACCCAGGTGGCGACGGCATCGAAGGCGCGGTAGAGCGACGACAGGATGCCGGAAAAATGGTGCTGGGTGGAGCTGCGCGCTTGCATGTCAGGTCTTGTCGTCGATTCGTGGGCGGAGCGAGTGTACCGCGTCCCCGCCGCCCGGTGCCGGTTTGCCTTGTCTGAACGGCATGATCCAGCCCCGCAGCTGTTGGAATATTGCAACTTTACGCCGCCCCGCGGCCCTTGGCACGGGCTTTGCGACAGCCTGCACGATGCGGGGCATGGAATGCACGCCACCGCTTCCGGTGCGCCGCGTGTGCGCCGTTTGGCGACGACCACAAGTCCATACAAAAGCTGACAATCGAAAACTTTGCACGGTATGATGAATGAACAAGTTCCGCCATCCAGCCAACGATCGACGAAAGGGTACGCCGATGTCAGCCGTTCCAAAACAATTCCGCCTTGTCACCCGCAGCGACTTCGATGGACTGGTCTGCGCCGTCCTGCTCAAGCACCTGAACCTGATCGACGACATCCTGTTCGTCCATCCGAAGGACATGCAGGACGGGAAGATCGCGATCACCGAGCGCGACATCACGACCAACCTGCCCTACGTGGCCGGTGCCCACCTGGCCTTCGACCATCACCTGTCCGAAACCATCCGCAACCGCGGCCTGCGCGCCAATCACGTGATCCAGCCCGATGCGCCCTCGGCCGCGCGCGTGGTCTGGGATTACTACGGCGGCGAGAAGGCGTTCCCGGTCGGCTGGCTGGACATGATGGCCGCCGTCGACAAGGGCGACAGCGCCCGCTTCTCGCGCGAAGAGGTGCTGGAACCTGCCGGCTGGAACCTGCTCAATTTCCTGATGGACGCGCGCACCGGTCTCGGGCGTTTCCGCGACTTCCGTATCTCGAACTACCAGCTCATGATGGAACTGATCGAGGCCTGCCGCCATCATGCGATCGACGACATCATGGCGCTGCCCGACGTGCAGGAACGCACCAAACTGTATTTCGAGCACAGCAGCCAGTGCAAGGAACAGATCCGCCGCTGCGCCCGCGTGCACGGCAACCTGGTCGTGCTCGACCTGCGCGAGGAAGCGACGATTTTCGCCGGCAACCGTTTCATCATCTATGCGATGTTCCCTGAAACGAATATCTCGATCCACGTGCTATGGGGCCTGAAAAACCAGAATACGGTGTTCGCGACCGGAAAATCGATCCTGAACCGCAGCTCGAAGACGAATATCGGCAGCCTGATGCTGGAATACGGCGGCGGCGGGCATGAGAATGCGGGCACCTGCCAGGTCGATAATGCGATGGCCGACGATGTGCTCGGGGCCTTGATTCATCGGATTACCAGCGAAGGGTAGGCGCTCGATGCGCGTGGGCATGCGTGCTCACGCGGGCCCCCCACGCAACAGCCTGAACTACGCCGGCATCCGGTCGCGCACCAGGTCGCGCGCCGCGTCGGCGACCACCGGTTCACTGAGCAGCAAACCCTGCAGCGCCTCGCACCCGTGCAAGGTCAGGAAATCGCGCTGCGCCCGCGTTTCGACCGCCTCGCCGATGACCGGCATCTTGAGGTTGTGGCCGATGTCGATCAGGGTGCGCGCCATCGTGCTGCCGTCGCCGTCCGGTTCGTCGGCGGCGATCGCATGCACGGCTTCCTTCGATAACTTCAACTGGCCCACCGCCAGCTCGCGCAGGAAGCCGAGGTCGCTCATGCCCTGGCCGAATTCGTCGATCGACAGCGTCAGGCCCAACTGGCGCAGCTGCTTGGCCAGGTCGCGCACCTGGCCGGGATTGCGGATCACGGCTTCCTCGCGCAATTCGATCTGCAGGCAGGCCGGCGCCAGCCCATAGGCCTTCAGGCGCGCCGCGATGTTGGCCACGAAGTCGCGCTGGCCGTACTCGCGCGCCGACACATTCACCGTCACCGGCACGTCGGTCACGCCCAGGTCTTTCAGGTCGCGCAGGAAAGCGCAGGCCTGGTCGAGCACCCAACCGCCGAACTCGACGATGCGGCCATTTTCTTCCGCCTCGAGCAGGAAGGAAGAGGGCAGCAGCACGCCTTGCTCGGGATGGCGCCAGCGCAGCAGCGCTTCGAAGCAGGACACCTTGCCGGTGCGTGCATCGATGCAGGGCTGGTACAGCATGAACAGTTCGTCCCGTTCGATCGCATGCGACATGCCGGCGTCGAAACGCTGGCGCGCCTCGGTGGTCGATTTCATGTCGTTCGAGAAGAAATAGATCTCGTTGCGCCCGGTTGCCTTGGCGTGGTACATGGCGACATCGGCCGAGCGTACCAGGTCGGCGGCGGTGAGGCCGTCGTGCGGGTAGACGGCCACGCCGAGGCTGGCGCCGACTTCGATTTCCTTGTGCATGAAGGACACCGGCTGGGTCAGGCCCTGGCGCAGGCGTTCGATCATGCGCAGCGTGAAGCGCAGCGAGGGCTGGTTGACCAGGACCAGCACGAACTCGTCGCCCGACAATCTTGCCACGGTATCGCTGTCGCGGACCGAGGCCAGCAGGCGCCGCGCGACCACCTTCAGCACCACGTCGCCGGCCTCGTGGCCGTAGGTATCGTTGATGCTCTTGAAGTTGTTGAGGTCGATCAGGAGGATGCCGATCAGGGACTTCTGGCGCTGCGCCATGTGCAGCGCCTGTTCGAGACGGTCCCACAGCAGGTTGCGGTTGGCCAGGCCCGTGAGCGGGTCGTGGTTGACCTCGTGCTCGAGATGGGCGGTGCGCTGCTTGGTGGCGGTGACGTCCATGATGACGCCGATGAAATGGGTGGTGCGGCCTTCCTCGTCCTGCACCGGGGTGATGGACAGGTCGTTCCAGAACAGTTCGCCGTCCTTGCGCATGTTGCGAAACACCACGTTCACCGGGCGGTGCGCGGCGATCGCTTCGTGCACCTGGCGCCGCTCGTTGGCGTCCATGCCGGGCGCGGCCATGAAGCGCGAGTCGTGCCCGATGACTTCGGCGGCGGTGTAGCCGGTGATGCGCTCGAAGGCTGGGTTCACGTATTCGATCGGGCAGTCGCGCCCGTCGATGCCGGTAATGACGATGCCGTTGCTGGCCGCGTGCAGGGCACGCTCGCGCAGGCGCAGCATGCGCTCCTGGCGGCGCCGCGCCGTGATGTCCATCCCCATGCCGAACAGGTAGGGAGCGCCATTGCAGTCGACGCGCGCGCCGCACAGCAGCATCGGCGTCTCGCGCCCGCTGCGTCCGAAGACGTCGGCCTCGAGCGTGATTTCCTCGCCGTTCTCGAAGATGCGGCGCATGCTGTCGGCAATCAGGGGCCGCGTCTGCAGGTCGAACAGTTCGAGCGCGCTGGTGGCGGCCATTTCCTCGGGCGCCAGTTCGGTGATGCGTTCATGGTTACGGTTCCACAGCACGAAGCGGCCGCTGGCATTGAGGGCATACACGGTGCCCGGCAGGAAATCGACGATGGCGGCCAGCGGCGTGCGTCCCACCAGCACCGCCTCCGGCGTGTTGTCGTCGTGCACATTGTCGATGGCCGCGACCCAGAACCGGGTGACGCTGTCGGCGCCGGTCTGGGGCGACAAGGCCAGTTCCGCCGTCACCGTGGTGCCGCCGGCGTGGCGCAGCATCACCTGGTTGGTGCGGCCATGGTCCTCGGCCAGGCCATGCCAGCGCTCGCCTTTGTCTTGCGGATCGGTACCAAGCAGCACGCTCCCGAAGGGGTGCCCGATGGTGTCGTGGGCGCTAAAGCCGAGCAGCTTTTCGCACGCACTGTTCCAGGTCGCGATGATCCCGTCCTCGTTGACGAGGAAGGCCGCATTGGCTGTGGGTACGGGTATGGTCATGCTGGGCGCCTGTGGGAGGTGGGCATCCTCAGTTGGACTCGTCTAGCCTACACCCGTTCCCGAACGCGTGTCGCGGTTGTGGAGACGAAAAAAAACCACGCTGCGCGCGTGGCTTCTTTCCGTCAGGCGGAGCAGGGCATCAAGCCGCCGCGCTCTCCTGTTTTTCCGGCAGGGCGATCGCGTTGTCGACGCTGAACTGGTAGTCCTTGAACACGTGCTCGGCGCTCAGTACCTGGTAATTGCCGTCGGCCAGCTTGTGGGTCGTGTCCTTCAGGCGGTAGGTGTAATGGCCGCAGGTCCAGCAATTGAAGTTGCGCATGTGCGTGCACAGGCAGGTCTTGTCCATCACCGGCGGATTTTTCACGTCCGGATTGGCCAGCACTTCGCGGTTATACGAATTGATGTAGGCGCAGTTGCCGGTGGCGTCGAGCAGGTAGCCGTAGGATTCGCAGCCCGGGCGGATGCCGGAACCGATCGCCGGCGTGCTCTTGAGCATGCGCATCGGGTAGCCGGTGGGCGAGATGCCGTTGACGATGATGTCTTCCTCGCTGGCGCGGAAATATTCCTGCTTGACCGAATCGGGCATGCCGCATTCGCGGGTGACCGTGAAGCGGGTCGCGACCTGCACGCCGGCCACGCCTTTTTCGAGGAAGGCCACCGCGTCGGAACCGGTGAACACGCCGCCGGCCGCAATCAGGGGAATGTCGATGTTCTCCTGGCGCATGTAGGCCAGGATCTCGTCGACAATCAGGTGCAGGTCGTAGTTCTTCCAGTCGAAGCCGAAGCCGAGGTGGCCGCCGGCCAGGGGACCCTCGACGATGATGAAGTCGGGCGGCCGGTTCAGTTTCGCGACTTTGCGCAGGAACAGTTGCAACGCGCGTACCGAGGACACGATGATGCCCAGCTTGGCCTCGCGGAAGCGCGGGTGGTCCTTGATCAGCTCGAAGGAGCCGAGGTGCAGGCCGGCCGACATGGTGATGCCGTCGATACCGGCGTCCAGCGCCGAGGACAGGCGCGTGCGCAGCGTTTCCTTGGGCGCGTTCATGGTCAGCTTTTCCATGCAGTTCACGAAAATCAGGCCATCGCCTTTTTTCGCCGCCATGGTGGCGCCCACGTGCAGGCGCGTCGCTTCGGCCAGGCGTTCCAGGTCGAACTGGACCACCGCCTTGTCCATGTTGTTGATGTTGAATTTGTAGAGCTTGGTCTTGTCCTTGACGAAGGTCGTGTCGAACTTGCGGTCCGAGACGTCCTGCACCATGGCATCCGAGATATGGCCGATACCGCCCAGGCGCGCCGCTTCCAGCGCGAGCTCCGAGGTCGAAATGTCCACGCCCATTCCGCCGATCATGATGGGCACATATTCCTTGTTGCCCAGACGCAGGCGGAAATCATCAACACGTTTCATTGCTATCCTTAGACTACTTCAGTTGCCACATTCGTTGCTCTTGCCTTGTGCATTCTCAATTCTACCCCAAGCAAAAACAGGGCAGCGCGAGGCGTGCGGCGATCAAATCAAGCGGGCGCCGGGGCGGCCCGGCGTCGAATCCATCAGTCGCGGAAGTTGTTGAATGCCAGCGGCAGATCGAGGATGTCCTTTTTCAGCAAGGCCATCGCGGCCTGCAGGTCGTCGCGCTTGGCGCCGGTGACGCGCACGGTTTCGCCCTGGATGCTGGCCTGGACCTTCATCTTGCTTTCCTTGATCGCCTTGGTGATCTTCTTGGCGTCCTCGGTCTCGATGCCGTTGCGCACCTTGATCAGCTGCTTGACCTTGTCGCCGCCGATTTTTTCCACTTTTTCCTCGTCCAGGAAGCGGACGTCGACCTTGCGCTTGGTCATTTTATTGACCAGCACGTCGTACACCTGGCTCAGCTGGAAATCGGAATCGGCGAACAGCGTCAATTCTTTTTCCTTCTGCTCGACCTTGGCCGAGCTGCCCTTGAAGTCGAAACGGGTGGTGATTTCCTTGTTCGATTGCTCGACGGCATTCTTCACTTCGACCATGTCTGCTTCGCAGACCACATCAAACGATGGCATGGGGATATCCTTTTATGTTGTTGCTGCTAAATTTGCGAATGGCAGTATTTTAACGGACTAGCTGGAATAGAACGACCGTTTTCGCCGGGTCAGCCCTGCCAGCCACTATAATCGACCGGTTTTCGCTCTCTCGACTGGCCCTATCTCATGTCCATCGCACTGCCCATCGAACACGACGTTTCGCTGCAAGCCTTCAACACCTTCGGCCTGGCCGCGCGCGCGCGCCACTACCTGCGCGTCACCGCGCCCGGCCAGCTCGACGCGCTGGACGGCGTCGCCGCCTTGGCGGGCCTGCCCCGCTTCGTGCTCGGCGGCGGCAGCAACGTGCTGCTCACGCGCGATGTCGAGGCCCTGGTCCTGCACATGGCGATCGAGGGCAGGGAAGTGCTCGGCGAGGAAGACGGCAAGGTGCTGGTGCGCGCCGGCGCCGGCGAGAACTGGCATGCCTTCGTCGACTATACGCTCGCGCAAGGTCTGGGCGGGCTGGAAAACCTGTCGCTGATCCCGGGCACGGTGGGTGCGGCGCCGATCCAGAACATCGGCGCCTATGGCCTCGAGATCAAGGATGTGTTCCATTCGCTGACCGTGTTCGACCCGGCCAGCGGCACGCGCCGCGTCCTGCGCGGGCCGGACTGCCGCTTCGGCTACCGCGACAGCGTGTTCAAGCACGCCGAGGGCGCCAAGCTGGTGGTGCTGGACGTGACCTTCGCCCTGCCGCGCGCCTGGCAGCCGAACCTGCGCTATGCCGAACTGGCCCAGGCGGTCGAGGCCGCGGGGATCAGCGCGCCGACGCCGCGCCAGGTGAGCGATACGGTCGTCGCGATCCGGCGCCGCAAGCTGCCCGACCCGGCCGAGATCGGCAACGCCGGCAGCTTCTTCAAGAATCCCGTGGTAGCGGCCGAGGCGTGCAGTGCGCTATTGGAACGCTTCCCGCAACTGGTGCACCACGTCCAGGCCGACGGCAGCGAAAAGCTGGCGGCGGGCTGGCTCATCGACCAGTGCGGCTGGAAAGGGAAACGGCTGGGCGCGGCCGGCGTCTATCCGAAGCAGGCGCTGGTGCTGGTGAACAATGGCGGCGCGACGGGTGCCGACGTGCTGGCGCTGGCGCGCGCGATCCAGCACGACGTGCGCGAACGCTTCGGCGTCGAACTGGAACCGGAACCGGTGTTTGTGTAGGGTGGATCAGGCGCGGAAAGCCGCGACGCGGTTGCGCCCGCGCGACTTGGCGGCCAGGACCGCTTCGCCGGCACGCGTCAGGACCGCATCGAACATCGCGTCTTCCGCGGGCACGGTCGAGGCCACGCCGACCGACATCGTCACGATGCGCCGCTCCGGCAGCGGATGCGACAGCGCCAGGCGTTCGAGCGCCGTGCGGCAGGCTTCGGCCACCTGCACCGCGCCGTCCAGGCCCGTATCCGGCAGCAGGATGGCGAACTGCTTGCCGTCGTAGCGCGCGGCCAGGTCGGACGGGCGCTTGAGCTGCCCGGTCAGCACGCCGGCCATCTTGCGCAGGCACAGGTCGCCCGCTTCACGGCCCATGCGGTGATTGAAGTAACCGAAGCTGTCGACATCGCACACCAGCAGCGAGAGCGGCTGGCCGTTGCGGCGGGCGCGCTGCCACTCGCCCTGGGCGACCTGGTCGAAGCGGCGCCGGTTCGGGATGCCGGTCAGGCCGTCGACGCCGTCGATCCGGTCGAGTTCCGCCTGGGCGCGCGCCAGCAGGGCCTGGGTGTCGACCAGGCGGCGCAGGGCGTCGTCGCGTTCCTGCAAGGCCTGGCTGGCCT
>Ga0213837_1000705_pt1 | contig 27798 bp, 24 predicted proteins | sample SWPATP12_FD_160572 | JGI IMG/M metagenome (GOLD analysis project Ga0213837, IMG submission 160572) | Coastal seawater microbial communities from Marineland, Florida, United States - SWPA TP1 #2 | ecosystem: Environmental > Aquatic > Marine > Coastal | place: USA: Florida | collected 2016-08-06
GCTCATTCCTTCAATAAAGTGATGAAGTGGAGCTTACCAATTGATTTAATGAGAAAAAGAAGAAGATTTCGGGATTCCGATCAGTGATTTCGGAAAAACGTCATTTTTGATCGGATAACTCCGAAATAGGCGATCGGATTAGACCGAAATCAGTGATCGGATTGAACCGAAATGGGTGATCGGAATGGGCCGGAACATGCAAGCGGACTATCCAATCAGCCATGGTTTTACGGCTTAGCTCGATACCATGCTGTTTAAACATTGCTTCTTGTCGATAAAGCGGTAGCCCATACTGATATTTGCTGGTAATGATTTGACTTAACAAGCTTGGCGTTGCATATCCTTTGGGGATAACACTGTGAGGCACTGGCGCTTGCTTCACCTTATTGCTGATGCCGTCTTTTTCACAAGTACGGCACGCATATTTAGGACGAACATGCTCAATCACTTTTACCTGAGCGGGGATAAACTGAAGCTTCTCTGACTTATCTTCACCAATGCGATGTAATTCGCCCGCACAACAGCCACAGATTTTTTCTTCGTCGCTAATATCGTGAACGATAACTTCACGAGGCAGGTCTTTAGGCAGCGGTTTACGTGTCGCCTTTTTGCGGGTGTAGCTCATCGTTTCTTCGGCGGTTTCAGATTCAACGACCAGTTCTTCCGCTTCATTAAACAACTCACCTTGCCCAGGGTGGCCTTCAGTACTTTTACCGAACTGCTTGTGCTGGGCAATACGAAACTGTTCTTCGAGATATAGATAGCGAGACATAACCTGCGACAACATCTTTTTCAGTGTCGCGGGGTCGTCGGGTAAGTTTTCGATATCAATATTCATGACCTTATTATCATGCAATAAGATACTGATTACCCGACATTATTAAGACAATTTTGCGATCGTTAATCGCTACTTATGATCACAGGTTATAAGCCGGATGCAGTGTAATTTAAGGGCTGATGGCCAATCACATCAAAGCCGGATAATAACCATTGCAACTGCTGCTCACTCACATGCATCTGCTGTAAATTCTCATCGACAGGCCATTTAAACCGATGCTTCTCAAGTCGTTTGTACCAGAGTGCGAACCCCGTTTTATCCCAATAGAGTATTTTTAGCTTATCGCGCTTTTTATTGCAGAAGACGAACAATGCATCACGGAACGGGTTGAGATTCATATCCTGCTCAACCACGACAAGTAAGCCGTTAATTGATTTACGGAAGTCGACGATTTCCATGTATAAATAAATGTCGGCAGGCTCAACGAACATCTTCATTCGGCCAATACCTTCATCACGGCGGCAACCCAATGAGGGTTAGTAGTGGTTGGCACGGTAAGTTCTGCGTTTCCCAATTTCAGGAGGAGGTCGCCACCCATTTCCTCAGTGTATGACTCAACTTTAGTGACTTCACGCTTAACCTGAACGAACTTACTATTTGTTCGCTGTAGCCTGATATCACGACGCCTAGTGTAGTATGTTTGAACATTAATCTGTTGCTGGCGACAAAACGCCACCGCAGTGAGTCCGCTTTGTTTTTGTTGGTCAAATAAATTGAGCCAGTCTTGCACGTCTCTTCGTTGATGTTGCTGCATGGTCATTCTCCTTTGCAAAGAGAGCACCATGCCGGAGCTAACTTATGAATTGAATGTGGGGATTACCGGACGGACACGAACGAACTTACTATTTGTTCGCTGTAGCCTGATATCACGACGCCTAGTGTAGTATGTTTGAACATTAATCTGTTGCTGGCGACAAAACGCCACCGCAGTGAGTCCGCTTTGTTTTTGTTGGTCAAATAAATTGAGCCAGTCTTGCACGTCTCTTCGTTGATGTTGCTGCATGGTCATTCTCCTTTGCAAAGAGAGCACCATGCCGGAGCTAACTTATGAATTGAATGTGGGGATTACCGGACGGACACACTGGTTCAATCTATTTGGGAAACAAAAAGAGGTGGACAGCTTCTACGCATGGGGGATAAAGAATGGTTTGCATTGATGAACTCAGTCGGCGCAATGTCAATATCGAGCATTTGCTACCATGGCGGTTTGTCCGAGTGCTTGGCTAAAAACGTAGTCGCTCTACCACTTGTAACAGCTGATCGTTGCTTGGATTATGCGATAGACCTAAATTAGCAATTTTTAACGCACTATCTATATCTCCAGTCTTTTCTGAAATCTTTGAATACATGAGAAAAATCCACGGTAAATGACCAAAAGTGTTGTGAGCATCTCTCAATAGTGCCTTAGCGTTAATGAATTTTTGGTTTTCAATTAAGCATTGTACAAACATCAAATACGACTTGGGGGCTCTAGCTCCTAATAGAAAGCTTTGAAGAGCACATAATTCTGCTAATTTGTATTCCTTGAATACAAGAAGGCTTTCTGTGAGTTTATCTAATAGCCGTAAATCCGTACTTTCAACTAGGTTTTCTTTATCGATGAATGAAACCAGTGCCTCTTTATCTCTTTTAACTGTAATTATTTCTATTACTTTTCTTGCAACATCTGGAGACTTTCGGCCTGAAACATCTGCGGTATACAGGTGGTGCATCGCGCTTTCAAAATTATTTTTTACCGCGTAATAGCACGCTAGATTATAGTTACTTAGCTGGTCATCGTACTCATCTTTACTCTTTAAAAGCTTTGTTTCCAGAATTTCCAAAACATTAGTACTTTTCAATTTGTGTAAAACTCTGGTCATTTTGTTGAGAAACAATGGATGAATACTAGGTGTATTTTCTAAAAAAATGCTCAACTGCTCTTGAAGGCTTACAGTGCATTCTGCCTCCTCAATTTGGTTCAGAAGTTTACTGATTTTCTGGTTCGAAGATATTAATTCTCGCACTTTCAATTCACAATTTTTCAATAGTCTACGCATTCCTTCACAAGTTGACTTCACGCACACTAGATAGAGATCGCAAGAAACAGGGTTAGTTAAAAAGAAATAATCTACTTCTTTGAATCGTTTCAATACAGGCTCTAGTTCTTCTGAAGTGAGGTTTTTATAATAGTCCCAGCCAATAGCACTAGAGCCAGGAGATATTGAAGGGTCAGTTCTAAATGTACCGTGTTCGGGTCTATACTGGGTCGCACATGAAACGATTAACAAGCCATCTTCAACTAAATGCGCCAACATATTATGTAAAGTTTCTGCGTAAACAGGATTATGTTCGAAACACTCGCAGGATAAAACGGTGTCGACCATATTGCCACGATATTCATGCCCAGAAACAACAATATCAACACCGCCCCCTTTGGCTAGGTCTATACCTGTATATTCACAACTCTCAAATAAGCTTCTTACTGAGTAATTTACGACCTCAGAGCCAACTTCTAGCACAGCTGAGTGACTAAAATTATTTGGAAATATAGACTTACAAGTTTCTATAAAAGAATAAGCTTCCCAGTGCATTTAACGATCCCTAAGTATAGCTACATTCACCATTAACAAGCTTATCAATTTCCATTATTACATCTGGGTTTTCTTTCTTTAAGAGTTTAGCCCAAGTGTAAAGAGTCAAAGCTTTCTTGTGGTCAAAAGTCTCAACTGCTCGTGCTTCGCTATACAACAAATAAAACAGAGCACTTTTAGTTTTTTCGAGAAGTTCGGGCGAATGAATTTCACAGTAAAGAATAAACCTAAGTACATAATCATTCTCAAAAATTGGACGAGGTTCAGAGTCTTTATTCAATTGTATATCAGCGAATAGCTCTGGTGAGGAGAAGTATGTTCTTGCAATAATATCGTTGTCAGCTTTACAAAATGAGAGAATTTCTTGTCTTTCAGTAAAAGATAACCATGATGTTCGCGGAAAGTTGATAGGTAAAGGTTTTCTAAGAATACTCGTTGGAATTTCGTGATCAATTTTTAGTAACGCATTGCCTAAAAGAATCTGTTCACGACTCAATCCGGGGTTTATATGTTCATTTAACATCAAGAACTCAGGGCTCAAAAATAGACCGATTGAATTGAGAAAGTCACTGTATATACAGCCATTATGAAAGTGCTTCTTCTCGTACCGCCTGACTATTGCAGAATTTTGACCAAAAACACGTTCCCATTTTGATACGAGTTCAAGATAAGAAAGAAACCCTTCTTGTTTCAATAAATTGTATAGATTTTGAATTGAGCCAGGATCTTCACCTGTTTTAATTACCTGTGAATACCATGATTCTACATATTGGTCTTGACGTCTTATATAAACTATAAATTTTATACTTATTTCATCGCCAAGGGTTTCTTTAATAAGTTGTATTTCCTCAGAGGTTAACCCAGGAAAGTTTTCACTACTTATAATGTAGTTATTCAGACTGCCTTTCTCTATTTCGGCTTTTAATTGACTTAGTATTCGAAGAGTTTCAGCTTTCCTATTCGGTTCATTCCTTGCGAAATTAAAGCATGCTCTATGATGGCTATCACCAATTAAGCCGCTTTGTGCATAGCAAAAGTCATTTATTTTTAGCGCTTCTTGATTTTTCTTAAGAAAAGCTTGCAGCGCTGACGTGCCAGTTTTTCCAGTACCTATGTGTATGTAGAGTGATTTCATTCTATCAACGGCTTTTAATTTACTTCACAACTGCGAATTTTAGGAGTTAGCTTTCTTTTAAAATAACTTTTGCCAAGTTCTATGTCGATTTTGTAGGTTTCTATATGCTCTTGCAATTCTTCAAGATTGAGTTCGTAAGAATCGACTCCAGGAATTAAATCGTACTGAGCCTTAACATCAAGAATTTCCTCGAATGCTTCAACTAATTCTAGAACGGAATATCTGTAGGTATTGGCTAAGTTAACAGTTATACTAGGTGTAGAGTTATTTACGTATGAGTTTACTAATGTCACGACATCGTTTAATTCGATAACGTATCGGTTTGCGCCAGAATATACATTAAAGCTTTTTGACTCATTAATTACGTTAAACAAATAATTTATGAGAGTAGAGTGCTTTTTCATACATCCAAACAGCTGAGGGATTCTGAAAATGTAATAGTTATCAGTACGACTAGTTATCAGCTTTTCCATCTGCAATTTGTGTTTATAGTAACTATTCAAACGGTAGTTGTTAGCTGAAAGAGCGCAACTGCTAAAGTATACAAATTTTCGATCAGCAAGAGTTTCTAAGCTGTACTCTAAAAGAGCTCTTTCTCTTTCAAATTCAAGAGTATCAGTGCAAGAAGAGTTTGCTACTCCGCTCGCAAAAACTACAGAATTACAAGGGCTGCAGCTTTTAAATGCTGTAGCTATTTGCCCAGATCCAACAATCATTAAAACTTACTCTTTTCATTACTTGAATTATCGAACATAGACATTTTTTTGTTCGCGCCTTCTGCGTAGCCCCTAAGCTTAGCAAAATTACATTGCATTCTATATTCTATCTCTTCGTCAGATAGACCTTCTTCAAACCCGATGATTTTGTCATGAGAATTAAGTGCATCGACCGTAGTTTCAACTTCTTTTTCATTGATAAGTGTGACACCAAAGAAGTGTTTAAAGTAATCTCCATCGATTTTCGAGCGTTCATATAGGTCTTCAGGTTCATAGTCATGAGAATGTTTAACAATAGCTGTTGGTACATATACTTTTTGGTAACCATCGTTAATTACATCATTTCCCCATATTTGGTCTTCACCATATTGGACTCTCCTATATGGAATTTTTTTCCAGACGCTTTTTCTTAAACATGAATTATTGTCAGAATAAAAGCGTAAGATACCTTTCCACTGTTCTTGAGTTAATCCTGTAGGGATTTCTGTAAATTTTGAGACCGCAAATGGGTATTTCTCAAATCCCTTGAAGTGCATATTCATTTCACGTTTGGTATAGAATGTTGCATCATCGTGAGCTATATGTCGCCCAAACGCACCCGCCGCGTCAGGGTAGTGTTGGAGAGAAACTACAAGGTTATATAACCAATATTCATTAGCAGGTATAGCGTCATGAGTAATGAAAGCGACAAATTCCCCCCTAGCTAGCTCAACGCCGTAGTTTCGAGTATCACCATGGTTGAACTCTTCTTTCTTGATAGTCTTAAAAATTACGTTAGGCAATGACTTGATAAAGTCTACACTACCATCATTAGTTTCACTGTCTAATACAATTACTTCGTATGACCAAGGAGTGCGCTGTTTCAAAATTTTGTCAAAGACTCGTCTGAATATCTCGCCAGGGTTGTATGTAGGAATAACAATAGAAGCTTTTATTAAGTCATTATTTTGTGTAATTGGACGACTGTTGAATCCGCACTCGCATAACCTATTCACTATTGAACTAGATACTTTTTCTGCTTCGCCGCGCCAAGAGTATTGCGCAACCCATTTAAAAGCTTGTTCACTTTGTACTCGTCGTTTTTCCTCATTGTTAACTAATTTTAGTATCTTATCTTTTATATCAACAGGATTAGGGCCACTGAATGTGACCACATCCTCTGGGTAAATGGCTCTGGTGCTCTCGCCTGAGAACTCCACAACAGGTAGGCCGCACGCCATCATTTCCTGAGGTACCAGCGAGTAGTTGGTAAGTGAGAACACTAAGCCAATGTCACTTTCGTTGTACATCTTAGCTAGTTCTTCGGGGGTACGGGTCTTATATACAGTACATGAGAATGGGGAAGCATTTATCTGATAGTCTACGCCATAACAATCGACATGAAAATCTAAACCTTCTTTAGCTAAAAGCTCCAGAGCTAAAAAGCCTAGCTCTACAGCTCTTCTAGAAGTATGCATTCGAGCATAAAAAACAATTCTTATTTTTTTGTTTTTTGACTTTTCAATTTGTTTTGGATAAAAGATGGTCGGATCTGCAGTCAGGTTAAAAGAGCGCGCCCAGCGGTTATGCTTAGTTGTCATAACTTCTTCTAACCAAGTACTCGCGCAAATACAATCTAACTCTTTATCATAAGTGCTCTCCGCCAGAACACTGCGGCTTCCTTTAGCGTAGAAAGAAGACTCATAATCTTGTATGAAATAAAACCGTCTCTTAAAGTTGGTTACAGTACCCAACGGCCACACGGTATCCCAAGACGATGCAAAGATTACATCTCCAGAGGCTTCTGGAAACGACTCGTCGACAAACAATACCTTCGCGCGTAATGTATTGTAATGTCGCACAATATCTTCATAAGCATCTTGTGGGGTAGTATGTAGCGTTGGTCTAAATATCCAGATAGTAATGTCGTGGCCAAGAAATTCTAAGTGCCATAGCATTCTAAAAATGTTCATATGTCCGCCGCCGCCAGCGGCAAAATCAGGAATAATGAAATGAATGTTCAAGCTTGTAGAGTTGAATATTTTAGATTTTGGTTCTAACTCCCTCCACTTATAGTCGTTAACAAACTCTAAGTCGGGAAATACTTGAGAAGCTATACTTGATGCTCTGTCCACCGGCACAGTATTTGCTATTTCATGCTTAAAGGGAAGGTAGCCATTGTTCCGACCGAAAATTAGGAAGTGGCTGAGGGGTTCTATACCACTGGCTTTAACGTCTTTGTATTTGTCTAGATATGAATTAACGCAGAATTTACTTGAAGGGCTAAAACCACGTTTCCATCCATCTTTTATATAATGAATTAATGAGTTTACCTCTCTCCCATCTAAATATAAGTTGCGATACCAGGTCCCATCAAAAAAGGGATTTGGCTCTCTATTTGGCTCTAAAAAACCGAATGCTACATAATGAAGGATTGGGTCGTGGCAACTCAAGTCTTGGTTCCGTTTAAGATACCAGTCTTCATAAAAGAGTTTACTCTTAACAATTGCTATCACGTCTTCGTTACCGTAGTCCATTCGGTAGAGTTCTAATGGAGCAAAACTCTCTGGCGATTTTAGGTATACCGACAATGGTTCCCCTTCTACACCGTGTTCAACGCTATATTTACTTTGGAACTTTTTGACATCAAATTTGTAACATGGACTGTACCCAGCTTTCCATCCATCGATTAAGTAATGTAACAGAGGGTTAGTTTCATTATCCAAACCGTACTGCATAGAATACCATCTTGAATCAAATAAGGCGTTTGGGTTTCGACCTTCTTTGAATCCGAAGTTACAGTAGTGCTCAATAGCTCCCATACCTGAGCTTTTAACATCTTGATTTTCATTTAAATAGTAATTTATATCGAAGATGCCCGAGTTCGAAATAAAACGCTTTAAATCCATTCTAATACCTTGAGTGATGTGTAGTTATTTGATTGTTTTTTATAATACTGACGCAGAACTTTAAATAACCTAGTATTAATCTCTATTTTCAACTAAAGGTGTAAAATAGTGACCTATATTAACCATCCACAGCCGAAAAAAGTTGTGCATTAACGACTAGGAAGCATATCTCCGAAATCTAAAGAGCATTTGACGTGGGAACAGGTAACCCTAACTGAACATGATCATATTGGAGTATATTAACAATATTAAACGAAGTACTATTGTTGTTCAATGTACTCACTATTAGTCTTTGGTCATTACTTTAGCGATGGGTCGAGTTAATTAGCTTAAAAATTACATGATGTGATAGGTAAGAAAGACTTAAGTTTGCAGGAAAGGAAACTAGAACAAACTCTCCCGTACTATAGTTTAGGCTGGGCAGAGAATTGATTATCCGTTACCATATAGTCATGTTTTATGCTTACACGACTATAGTTGGGGTTTGATTTTATGAGAAAAGGAATAATACTAGCTGGTGGATCTGGCACACGTTTGCACCCGTTAACTAAGGTGGTCAGTAAACAATTAATGCCTGTCTACGATAAGCCGATGATTTTTTATCCATTAACAACGTTAATGATGTCGGGCATTCGTGATGTACTCATTATTACCACGCCTGAAGAGCAGCAGCGGTTTATCGACCTTATCGGTGATGGCTCAGCGTTAGGAATGAATATTCAGTACGCGGTTCAGCCTTCGCCAGATGGCTTGGCACAAGCATTTCTGATAGGCGAAGATTTTATTGGCAACGATAGTTGTTCACTTGTGCTTGGCGACAACATTTACTACGGCCATGACTTAAAACTTTCGTTGCAAAATGCGTTTCAACAAGAGCATGGCGCTACGGTATTTGGCTATCATGTACACGATCCAGAGCGGTATGGTGTAGTAGACTTTGACAAAGATTGGAATGCGCTTTCTATTGAAGAAAAGCCCGCTGTTCCAAAATCAAATTATGCCGTAACAGGTCTTTATTACTACGATAATCGTGTAGTAGATTTCGCTAAAGAAGTAAAACCTTCCCCACGCGGCGAACTGGAAATTACCGACCTTAACAATTTATATCTTCAAGATGGCTCTCTAAAGGTTGAACTAATGGGACGCGGATCTGCGTGGTTAGACACAGGTACGCTCGATTCACTGCTAGACGCTGCTAACTTTGTTGCTGCAATTGAAAAACGTCAAGGATTGAAAGTGTGCTGCCCAGAAGAAGTTGCCTATAGAATGGGCTATATCAACGCCGAGCAGCTAGAAAAGCTAGCGGCACCATTAAAGAAAAGTGGTTATGGCGATTATCTACTGAAAGTTATTCACGATCGCGTTAAATAAAAAGAAACGGATATTATTTTATGCAAGCAACTAGTACTGACATCCCCGACGTTAAAATTATTGAACCAAAAGTCTTTGGCGACGAACGCGGTTTTTTCTTAGAAACCTTTCGCACTGACTGGTTTAAGAAAGAGTGCGCGGATGTAGACTTTGTTCAGGATAACCACTCGAAATCTAGCCAAGGTATTCTTCGTGGTCTTCATTATCAGATGGAGCAAACTCAAGGTAAATTAGTACGCGTAGTTAGCGGCGAAGTTTACGACGTAGCAGTAGATATGCGTAAAAACTCACCTACTTATGGTAAGTGGGTAGGTGTTACTTTATCTGCAGAAAATAAACGTCAGCTTTGGGTGCCAGCGGGTTTTGCTCATGGTTTTTACGTAACTAGTGAATCGGCTGAGTTCGTTTACAAGTGCACTGACTACTATCACCCGGAATCTGAAGTCTCGGTAAAATATGACGACCCAACTTTGAATATTGGCTGGCCTTTGGTAAATGGTGAGAAGCCTTCTTTATCAGGTAAAGATGAGGCGGGCTTGGCATTTATAGACGCACCTACGTTTTAATTGTATTGAGTACTAGCGATTAATGAATATTGTAATTATAGGTAAGTCTGGGCAGTTAGCATTTGAGCTCTCTCGTGAACTAGAAAATAGCGAGCACCAAGTTACGTTTTTAGGGCGCAATGATATTGATATTACGAACGCCTCTAATGTTGAAGAAACGCTATCTCCTTTATCGGTTGATGTTTTAATAAACGCATCTGCCTATACGGCTGTTGATAAGGCAGAGGAAGATACAGAAGCGTGTAATTCCATCAATGTGTTTGCTGTTGAGAATCTAGCAAAATTCTGTAAAGCAAACGGCGCTTTTATGGTTCATGTGTCTACCGACTATGTATTTAACGGTCACAAAGGTTCGCCTTATCTCACGGATGACCCTATCGAGCCGCAAGGTGCTTACGGCAAGTCGAAAGCAGAAGGTGAAAAAGCACTGCTTGAAATACTACCTGATGCCAGTTGCCTAATTCGCACTGCTTGGGTTTACTCATCGCATGGCAATAACTTTGTGAAAACTATGCTGCGCTTGATGGCTGATAAACCTCAGTTAGCCGTAATAGATGATCAAATTGGTACACCTACATGGGCTAAAGGTTTAGCTAAAGCTTGTGTTTCTGCCGCCGTGAATAAAATCAGTGGCGTATATCACTGGACTGATGAAGGCGTAGCAAGTTGGTACGACTTTGCGCTAGCTATTCAAGAGTTAGGTGTTGAGAAAGGTTTGCTAGATAAATCGATTCCAGTATTACCTATCCCTTCAAGCCAATATCCAACACCAGCAAAACGCCCTCATTACAGTGTGTTAGACAAGCAGACCGCACGCGAGGCGTTTGCGGCGTGTAAGCCCACGCACTGGCGTAAACAATTAGCCAGCATGCTAGACGAATTGAAAGCGTAAGCGTCAAGAACAAGATTATATTTTGGTAAAAGAAAATGAGTAAAACAATTTTAGTAACAGGTGGCGCGGGCTTTATTGGTTCTGCAGTAGTTCGCCATCTTATAAACGACACTGACCACACAGTGGTTAATTTAGATAAGCTGACCTACGCGGGTAACTTAGAGTCATTAACACCAGTTTCAGACAGCGACCGCTATAGCTTTGAACAAGTTGATATTTGTGATGCTGAAGAAGTAAAGCGCGTTTTCAACACTCACCAGCCAGATATTATTATGCATCTTGCGGCAGAGTCTCACGTAGACCGTTCAATAGATGGTCCAGGTGAGTTTATTCAAACCAACGTTGTGGGTACATACACCTTGCTTGAGCAAGCAAGAGCGTATTGGTCAGCACTTGAAGGCGATAAAAAATCCGGGTTCAAGTTCCACCATATTTCTACTGATGAAGTATACGGCGACCTTCCTCACCCAGATGAATTTAAGCCAGGCACAGAGCTTCCGCTCTTTACGGAAACTACACCTTATGCACCAAGCTCACCTTACTCAGCAAGTAAAGCGAGCTCAGACCAGCTAGTGCGTTCGTGGCTTCGCACATATAAGCTACCAACGCTCGTTACAAATTGCTCTAACAATTACGGCCCTTATCACTTCCCAGAAAAGCTTATTCCACTAGTTATTCTAAATGCACTAGCTGGAAAGCCGCTGCCTGTATATGGCAAAGGTAATCAAATTCGTGATTGGTTGTATGTTGAAGACCATGCCCGCGCATTGGTAGTGGTTGCGCTTAACGGTGAAATCGGTGAAACCTACAACATTGGTGGTCACAACGAAAAGCAGAATATTGAAGTAGTGCAAACTATCTGTTCAATTTTGGATGAAGTTAAGCCAAAAGATAGCAAATACGCTGAGCAGATTACTTATGTTCAAGACCGCCCAGGGCACGATATGCGTTATGCAATTGATGCTAGCAAAATTGAGCGCGAGCTTGGATGGAAGCCGCAAGAAACGTTTGAAAGCGGTATTCGTAAAACTGTTGAGTGGTATTTAGCGAACGAAGGTTGGTGGAGAGCGGTTCTTGATGGTAGTTACCAAGGTGAGCGTTTAGGTACTGGAAGCTAATACCTATCACTATAAATCGTGATATGATAGAAAAGCCGCAAAATTGCGGCTTTTTTGTTTTTTAGTGTTGTTAGATATCGCTGTTAGGGATTGAGTTAGCTGTATGAAAAAATTGGCCATGTTAACGGTTAAAGGCGCTGTTGGTTTAGTACCAAAAGCAGTAAGAAACAAGCTGAAAAGCAACCATAAACTTACCGAGTTTTACAGCCGCTCTTTACAACGTTCAGGCCTTTTTTATGGCTTTCCATCTGAAAAAAAACGCATGGCTTTGTACAGTGCTTATCTCAAACAACAGGCGCAATATTTTCAAAGCCTAGCTCCTGTTGATAAAAGCGACTTCAAAATACAGGTTGTTATCTTTGGGGCAAAAAGTCTATCTTTAACATTAGACTCGCTTAACCAAGCAGGCGTAAAACATGAACGCATCTGCGTTGTGGGTGAAAATAGCATGGGCGAATCGGTGCGGTGTGCCTCGACCATTTCTGAAGCGGTAAATGATTTACCTGAATCGACGCAACTTCTGCTTTTAAATAGCGGAGATACAGTATCGAAAGTATCTTTTGATATGTTTCTTAAATGCGACAGTGGCGTTGATATTGTTTATTGTGACACCGATAAGATTGACGCCAAAGAACGAAGAGTCTCCCCGCATTTTTTGCCTGATTGGAATCCGGATTTACAGCTCTCTACAGGTTATGTGTTTACGGGTGTAATGTTTAAAGCGGCTTTGCTCAAAAAGAGCTTGGTAGCCGCGTCGTCAATTGCCGGACTCGTTACAGAGCTATGGGTAAAGCATCCAAAACTGTCAGTTGAGCACGTACCCTATACACTGGTTCATCGTTTCTTTAATAAAAAGAGGGCAATTGAAAGTCTAGCTGATATTAGAACAGTGATAGAAAGTTGCATACCTGCAATTCCATCTTACAATGAAGAGCTTGCCGTAAATACTATTCAGTGGCCCGTTGAATCTGAACCTTTAGTTACTCTTATCATTCCTACTAAAAATGGCAAAGCACTCGTTAAAGCTTGTATAGAGTCCATATTAGAAAAAACCGTTTATCAAAATTATGAAATATTACTCATTGATAATGGTTCTGATGAAAAAGAAAGTCTCGACTATTTTTCAGAGTTAGACAAACATACCAAGATCCGTGTTCTTCGTTACCCTGGTGAATTTAATTATTCAGCAATTAACAATTTTGGCGTACAACATGCTTGCAATGATAGTACGGTAATAGGGCTTATCAATAATGACATTGAAGTGATAAACCCTCATTGGCTAACAAGTATGGTGGGACATGCCATGCGTAGCGATGTGGGGTGTGTGGGCGCTAAATTGTTATACTCCGATGGAAGAATTCAACATGCTGGAGTTGTTTTAGGGTACGGTGGTGGTGCAGGTCATGCACATAAATACTTCCCTAGATACCACCCAGGGTATATGAAGCGCTTAATTGCAACGCAAAATTATTCTGCAGTGACAGCAGCTTGTTTGCTGGTAAGGAAGTCGGTATTCGTGGAAGTAGGTGGTTTAAATGAAAAAGATCTCACTGTGGCTTTCAACGATGTAGATTTCTGCCTAAGGGTAAAAGAGTTGGGAGTGCGGAATATTTATTGTGCAGAAGCTGAACTATATCATCATGAATCAGTGAGTAGAGGGTTAGACCATGCCCCTGCAAAAGCAGCACGATTTAATCGAGAGTTAGAATATCTAAAAGCACAGTGGGGTAAGTACATTGAACATGATCCTGCTTACAGCCCGAACCTTACACTCTTAAGAGAAAATTTTTCTATTAAAGCGAAGGAAGAGTTTTCCAATTAGAACTAATTTGAAGTTAATTTAGAAGTTGGAACTGAACAATTAAATGGAATCAACAATGAGCAATTACAGAATAGCGGTAGCAGGTACTGGATACGTTGGCTTATCAAATGCAGTGTTATTAGCACAACACAATGAAGTGAAAGCGGTCGACTTAGTACCTGAAAAAGTCGAGATGCTTAACAACAAAAAGTCTCCAATTGAAGACAAAGAAATAGCCGAGTATTTAACAACGAAAGAGTTGAACCTTGTAGCAACGCTTGATGCGCAAGAAGCATATAAAGATGCTGACTATGTGGTAATTGCTACTCCTACGGATTACGACCCGCAAACGAATTACTTCAATACTGGTAGTGTAGAAGCGGTAATCAAAACCGTGATGGAAGTTAACCCTGATGCGGTAATGGTTGTAAAATCGACCGTACCGGTAGGGTTTACCAAAGACGCAAAAGCCCGTTTTGGTTCTGACAATATTATCTTTTCGCCTGAATTTTTGCGTGAAGGGAAAGCACTTTACGACAACCTTTACCCAAGCCGTATTATCGTTGGAGAGCGAACTGAGCGAGCAGAAGTTTTCGCTAAACTGCTTCAGCAAGGTGCAATAAAAGAGAACATCGATGTTTTATTCACCGACAGTACAGAGGCAGAAGCTATCAAACTTTTCGCCAACACTTACTTGGCAATGCGTGTAGCGTACTTTAACGAACTAGATAGCTATGCAGAGCGTAATGGCTTAGACACTAAACAAATCATCGAAGGTGTCGGTTTAGACCCTCGTATTGGTAATCACTACAACAACCCAAGTTTTGGTTACGGTGGTTATTGCTTACCAAAAGATACCAAACAGTTACTAGCTAACTACAGTGAAGTACCTAACAATATGATTCAGGCCATTGTAGATGCTAACCGTACGCGTAAAGATTTTATCGCCGATTCAATTGTAAGCCGTGGCCCCAAAATTGTGGGTATCTATCGCCTTATCATGAAGTCTGGTTCTGATAACTTCCGAGCAAGTGCTATTCAAGGCATCATGAAACGTATTAAGGCTAAAGGTATTGAAGTTGTAGTTTACGAACCAGTACTTAAGGAAGAGGAGTTCTTCCGTTCTCGTGTGGTAAATGACTTAGACGAATTTAAGAAAATCTCTGACGTAATCGTAGCAAACCGAGTTACGGGCGATATCGAAGATGTACTAGATAAAGTATACAGCCGCGACTTGTTCAACGCTGATTAACCCAAGTTTGGGGTCAGAGTACATTTTTCCGTGTAAATTAAAAAAGCCAGGTTCATAACCTGGCTTTTCTTAGTTAGACAAACTGCCTTACACTGCGTTTATTTATCAGAACGCCCATATCTATCTGAGAAACGAACGATATCGTCTTCCCCTAGGTAAGCTCCAGATTGTACTTCAATTAGTTCTAGTGGAATCTTTCCTGGGTTTTCTAATGCATGAACCGCCCCAATAGGAATATAAACAGACTCATTTTCCGTTAGCATTTGCGTTTCATCGCCTATTGTCACATTAGCTGTACCTGATACTACAACCCAGTGTTCAGCTCTATGGTGATGCATTTGAACTGATAGTTTTTCACCTGGCTTCACGGTAATACGCTTAACTTTAAAACGTCCACCATTGTCTATTGAATCGTAACTTCCCCAAGGTCTGAAAACTTCGCGGTGAAACTCAAATTCAGGGCGCTTTTCAGCTTTCAAACGGTTCACAACGGTTTTGATGTGTTCTGCGTTTTTCTTATTCGCCACCATAACAGCATCTTTGGTCTCAACTACAACCACGTCTTCCAGGCCAATAACTGCAACTAGGCTGTGTTCGGCATTCACATAGCTGTTGGTGGTGCCTTCTAATAAGGTGTCGCCAGTAGTTACATTGCCATTTGCGTCCTTTTCTCCCGTCTCCCAGAGAGACGACCAACTGCCTACATCAGACCAACCTGCATCTAGTGTTACCATCGCGGCTTCGGAAGTTTTTTCCATCACTGCATAATCGATAGAATCACTTGGGCATGAAGCAAAAATGTCTTTGTCTACACGAACAAAGTCGAGATCTTTTTCGGTTTTTTCAATCGCCTTTTTACATACCGAATATATGTCAGGTGCGTGCACTTCCAGCGCCTTTAAAAATGCACTGGCTTTAAACATAAACATGCCGCTATTCCAAAAATACTCACCTGAACTTACGTATTGGGTTGCGGTAGGCATATCTGGCTTTTCAACAAATTCACTTACATCGAAGCCAATATTCAGTTTGTTTCCGGCTTTTATATAGCCGTAACCAGTATGCGGCTGAGTGGGGACAATACCGAAAGTAACTAACTTACCTTGTTCAGCTAGAGCCTGGGCTTCTTTAATTTTGGTACGAAACGTATCGCTATCTTTTATTAAGTGATCGGCGGCTAATACCAAAAGAACAGGATCTTCCCCGTTTTCGCTAGCTTGAAATGCAGCAAGTGCAATAGCTGGAGCTGTATTGCGACCAACTGGCTCTAAAAGAATGTCGCTGTTATCGACACTTATTTGTCGCATTTGCTCGGCAACAAGAAAACGATGTTCTTCGTTACAGATAATAGAAGGTGGCAAAGACTCTATGCCATTGAGTCTCAGTACAGTGTCTTGAATCATCGTTTTGTCAGAAGTAAGAGACAGGAACTGTTTTGGTAAAGCGGCGCGAGACTTTGGCCATAAGCGGCTTCCGGTACCACCTGCAAGAATGACTGGCTTCATTTGAATTCCCTAGTTTTCAAATACATTTTATGCATCCAGTATACTGAGTTATGGGCGAGATAAAAATATTTCGACGTGCCTTTAATCGTTAGCCAAAAAAAAGAGCATTTAATTTTCTAGTAGTTATCTTAATTATTGCTTAACAATAGGTTATATTCAGCCAGATAAATTCGAAGCCTCATAGTAAATAACTCTAAATACAAGGACGTTCAAAATGAACAAAAGCATTATTGCTATTGCCGTTAGTTCAACTCTTCTTGCTGCCTGTGGCGGTTCCGACGACAACAACCAACTACCAGTGCTGGTCGCTGACTCCGCGGTTACACTCAATGGTGACGCAGTATCTATTGATGTACTTGCGAATGATACCGATCCTGACGGTGATGCTTTAACTATATCAGCAGTCGGAGTGCCAGATGTTGGTGAAGTAGCTATCATCAATAATGAGGTAGTGTACACACCTACAGCGTTGGCGATGGGCGAAGTCAGTTTTTCATACGATGTAACTGACGGTGAAAACACAGTAAGTTCAACGATCACAATCACTAACCAACAATCTGTTTCTATTTCGAGTATTGCAACCGATGCACCTTTAGGGAATGCAGAGGTGAGTGCGCTCGATGCAGATGGAAATGTAATTGCTTCCGTGCAGGCCGGCGCGGATGGTCGATTCACGCTTCCTATTACTGTAAGTGCTGCGCCCGGCGATTTAATTCTTAATGCAGTGGGCACGGAAGAACAAGCCCATGTAACGCTATCATCGCGAGTCGGTGACTTCACTACGATGCGTAACCTTAGCATCGAAAATAATACTGATGAACTTAACAGCGAACTACTTCCTGCAGGCAAAATAACTCATTTAAGTACGGCTATGGATGTACTTTATTCGGAGTATAAAGAGAACGGCGGCGAGGGAAGCTTCGATACGTTTGCAAGTGAAGTGGACTTCGAAAAGGTTTTAGGATTGGCCAGCTTCATAAAAGTTCTTGCTGATAATAGCGAGTTCTCGGTTCCTGAAGGTATGAGCACCTTGTCGTTCTTTACTGGAAGCCTAGTCGATGCGCTAAGCACCATCCGAAAGTATGTTGATAGCATGGGACTGTTAAACGAAGACGGTACTTATGACGAGGCTTATGTAGAAGCAATTAATGCTGCCCGAGCAGAAACTCTCGAAGATGAATCGTTACAGCAAAATTACGTAGATGCCGACATTGCGGGTGCGGTTTTTGCGACTTACTACCACTCAGAGCAGCAAGCTGGCAAAGGCATGACAGCTTACACGTTTAATGCGGATGGTAGCGGAGAAAAAACGTCTGCGGAAAATGCATTCAATATTTATTCAGATGAATTTAACTGGAGCACTGTAGACGGAAACTTAGTTATTGATGAGCTTGATGAATCACTCATAGCTTATTTTGTGTTTCTTGACGAAGAAATCTATGATCGATTTGATGAAGAAACAGCTTCCGAGATACTTAGTTATGTTCATGAATATGGCATTGAGTATTGGAAAACAGAGCGAACCACAGTGGGCGAACGCATGGAGTTGCTTACGCAGTCAGGCGGCCACGCACTTGCTGTGTTAACAACTACCACTGAGCTTTCCATCACACCGATGGATAACATACAAGATAAACCAACTTTTACTACCACCTACGAAACTACCAGCGACGTAAAGTACACCGACACCACAGCATCTACGTTTACCGTAACCGAGGAAGACCTGCTTGCATCACCTTGGGTATTTGCTTATCAGGGAAGTTATACGTATGACAAAGACTACTTAAATGAAGATGAGCGTACTGAAGTTGGTATTTTAAACGACCAGTTCACATTTAAAGATGATAATACCTTTACGTCTCTTGTTTTTGGTGTGCAAGGAACATGGCAGCTAAATGATGGTGTTATAGACATTGAATTGGGAGATATGTCTTTCACAGTTACGCCTTTTAAAGCGCAGAATAATTTCGTGCTGGCGCTTTATGAATTTGACAATGATGGCGTAGCGATTAAATACACTGGCGATATGCACGCCATAGACTATGAGTTGGCCGAAGACTTCAGCATTGAGAGCTCATTACCTAATGTTTGGATGTCTTCTTACAATGAAGCACGTTTCGTAGATGGTGTACCGTTACCTGATGACTTATTTGCTTATTACTTTGAATCTGACGGTACTGCAGGAAGAGTCTATTCACCTAGTGAAGAGTCTTACTTTGTAGGAGATCGTGAACTTTATAACTTCCAATGGACCGCAGACGATAACGAGGTCAACATCATTGGGTTACGCGAAAATAACGCGTTTACTTTCAACAGAGAATACACTTGGAAACTACTGGGCTCAAAGCAAGAAGGTGTTGTTACAATACTTGAAATGCAGTCTAACAAGGTTGATTACACAGATGATTTCAACGAAGACACTGTGTTTAACATTCTTCCTCGTTTAAGTTTCACATTCACATTGAACCTAGAAGAGGAATATCCTGAATTTTGGGAAAATACAGACGTAGGTAGTTTAAGCGCGCCTGAAAGCCCAGCTGGCATTGCTCTGTCGTTTTCTTCGGAGTTGATAGCTCGATAGTTCAGTGAAGTAATGGCGCTAGTGCATTAAAGCTAGCGCCAACGCTTTTCAGTTACCGGAAACACCGACACAACCATCACTTTAAAGCGTCAATCAATCTAACCCCGTAAGCGGGAAAGTGTTCGTCTTTCGTTAGTATTTGCAATCCTTCAGCTTGAGCTTGAGCAATCAGCATTCTGTCAAATGGATCGCGGTGGTGCATTGGCAACCTCCCCGCTTGCTGGCCGTGAAATAAATTGATAGGTAAGGCACTAAAACCTAACTCTTCGATAACCGACTCAATATCATCTGGTGCCGTAAGTTTTCCCAATTGCTGCTTTATCGACATTTCCCAAACAGACGCGGCGCTGATATAAATGTCGTTTTCAGTATTAGAGATATGCTTTTGAGCGTTATGACCTAATTGCTCATCTCCACTCATCCACCAAACTAAAACGTGGGTATCTAGTAAGATTCTTTTCATTACAAACCGAACATATTTGCTATATCTTCGTTAACCTCTTTTGAGTCGAAGTCTTCAGTAGCATGAACTTGGCCTTTGAATTGCCCAAAAGTTCGTTTTTTTGCTGTTTTATACGGCACTAGCTTCACTGCTGGTTTTCCCGACTTGGCAATAACTACTTCTTCACCGGCCTCTGCCCGTTCGACAAGTTGGGATAACTTACTTTTTGCTTCATGCATATTGGCTTGCATTTAAAATTCCTTATGGACTTAGCTAAACTTAGCTATAATAATAGTTTGAAAAATCAACAGTTGCAATCGCGTCTTCTACTCAGCTCAAATCTAACGCTTGTAGCTCCAAAATCTGACAAGCAGCCAAAGCAAATACCTACCGTGTCAATGCTACGGTTCCCTTGAGCATTAAAGATCATTCACAAAAAACTTCCCAAATCCCAAAATCCAAAATAGAATCCGCACCAATTCAACCCCTGCCATTAAGCCTCAAGCTTACGCACACCCGGCGGGGAAGAAGCATGCTTTAAAATATTGGGGTCAGAGTACATTTCTTCCTCCAGTACGATCTGTCAATTTGGTTACCAAAATCAATAATCAGAATGTTGAGTTCATGCTACCTATTACATTACACCAGCATGAACATGTATTTGTTTTAGTTTGCTTTTACTAGCGGAGTCGTTATGAATAGGCTGCGTGAGCTGTCCAGCCAAGTGATGGATGTTTACCAATCTCTTTCCCAAGAATTCAGTGCATATCAATCTAGCCAGTCACTAAACTGTGTTGAGAAATGTGGTGCATGTTGCAATAACCCCGACATTGAAGTGTCGCCATTGGAGATGTTGCCTTTAGCACTTCATCTGTTTGATACAGGACGGGCTGAACAGGAGTTTGACGAGCTAGACAGCTACAGCGGCTTCGCCTGTAAACAATATCAACGCTTAAGTTTAGACGGTAAAGAAGGCTACTGCGGAATTTACGAATACCGACCTGGCATTTGCCGTATGTTCGGTGCAGCAGGTTATAAAACCAAATCTGGCGAAGCCACACTTTCGGTGTGTAAACCAATTAAGCAAGCTGTACCAGAGAAGTATGCGGCCGCGCTGATTGCTATACAGCCACAGCATTTAGATATCTTTGAAAAGCGATTTGTGGATGATATTGCCGCAAATAGTGAGGTTCGAGTTACATCGACAAAGCCGCCAATGATCGCAGAAGGCAGACAAAAACTTGCTCAAATAGATTATGAATTGGGGGAAAGACTTATTCCTATTAATGACGCACTACGTTTTGTGTTAGAAAAAATTCTAACACTGAATTTTTATGCTCAAGATATAGACGGTGGTGTTGCTGCTTAAATTAAGTGGGGGCAGAAAATGTACTCTGACCCCACCATTAAGTGCACTACGTTAGAATTCCGCGAGCGGCTTCTACGATTGCCTCACTAATAGTGTAGTCAGCACGGCTTTTGCCAGTAATGGCATAGTATCTCTCATTTAATGTGCTTGCGTTACCAATACAGTGCACGCCATATTGCTCTTCTACATGCTTTGAAATTGCCGATGGTGCGCAGAAAACACCGAAGTCTTCGCTGCCAAAAAGTTTGAGCAAAGCAGTATCGTCAAATTCGGCTACAACTTTAGGGTACAGCTGTTCTGTCTCAAGCCAACTTGTAAGTGCTTGCCGTATTCCTGAAGTATTACCCTGAATTAGCAACGGCATTTGATTTAAACACTCTGGAAAAGTCTGTTCTTCAGTAAGCGGTGCTCTAGCAAAGAAGCTCAACGAACTTTCGCCCAAGAAAAAACTATTGGCGCTTATTTGTGTACCAGGGGCTATGCCTCTGTCTGCTAGAATGAAATCGATGGCGTTAATGGCGAGCTCTTTCAACAAACCGTCGAAGCTATCCTCTTTTATCACGTATTTAACCTGTGAAAACCTACGCATGGTGGCATGCACAAAGTCGTAAAAAAGCACTTTTGGAATACCATTAGTAATACCTATCACAAATTCTTTCGTATTCACTTCATCGCTATTGTTAAGTATTTCAGCTAGTTGATTGCCTTTATGAAATATTTCGCTGGCATACTGATAACTTACTTTACCTCGCGCGTTCAGGTATAGGCGCTTATTTATTCTATCAAAGAGAGAATAACCTAGCTGATTTTCGAAGGTGCTTAGTTGCCCGCTTACGGTTTGCGGGGTAACGTGGAGTAATTTAGCGGCTTTCGCAATGCTACCCTCACGGGCAACAAGATAGAAATAATATAAATGATGGTAGTTTAGGTGATGCATACTTTAACAAGCTACTCGACTATTAAGGTATTAGGGGCAAGAAATGTACTCTGACCCCATTTTTTTCGATGAACTATTAAGAATATAACAGATTTATTCTAACTAACTATTGCAATACACTATCTAGCGTTGTTTTTGTACGATTAAAAACGGCGCGTCACTGATTTTTAAGCTAGCGGTATATTGAAGACATAACTATGGCTAAACCAATTGATTTACGTAAAACGCGAAAGACCTTATTTTCGCTATTGAAACCAGAGGCTGGCTTTTTTTGGGTTGCTATCGCATACGGCGTAGCAATAAGTTTAATGACCCTTGCGGTACCTATAGCGGTTCAAACGCTGATTAACAGTATCGCCAATATCGGTTCAACTCGGGCAGTTATCATATTGGCCGTCATTCTATTTCTTACTTTATTTATATCTGGCGTATTTAGCGCGCTTCGTATGCGAGTGATGGAGTTCTACGAGCGTAAAGTGTACGCTCGACTCACCGCAGACTTAGGGTTAAAAACTATTCTCGCGCCCCACAGTTTTTTTGAAGGTCGACAAAACGTTAGCATTACACAGCGCTACTTCGACATAATGACTTTTCAAAAGAATATGCCGTCTTTAATGATTGATGGTTTCGCGCTTGTACTACAGATGCTGGTAGGTTTCACACTAGTATCATTCTACCACCCAGCGCTTTTCGCGTTTAATGTGGTGCTTTTACTTACCATGTATGCGGTTTGGAAAATTTGGGGGCGTGGTGCTAAGCGCACGGCTATTGAATTGTCTAACGCGAAATACGATTCTGCAAAGTGGCTACACGATATTGCAATTGCTCACGAATTCTTTAAGTCAGCTGATCATGTTGAATACGCAGGGCGCAGCACCGAAGGTTATATCAGTAACTATGTGAAAAAGCACAAAAGCCACTTTCACTACACCTTTTCGCAGGTGGTTATGTTTCTATTGATGTATGCCGTGGCGAGTGCTTCGCTACTTGGTATCGGTGGTGTTCTGGTTGTACAAGGCGAGCTTTCTATTGGTCAGCTAGTGGCTGCTGAGCTTGTGATGTCTGCTGTTTTCTTTGGGTTGTCTCGCTTTACCCAATATTTAAAACTTTACTATGAGTTATATGGCGCTGCCGAGAAGCTGGGTGGCGCTCTTGACATGCCGCAGGAAGAGCTCAATACCTCGGAACATATACCAGCTTCTTCTAAATTGGTGTTTAACGATGTTGAACTTAAACATGGTAATGATGCGTGCCACCTCAATGTTATCTTCGAACCTGGCACTAAGTATTTTGTTACTACTGATAAAAGTTGGGTGCAGAAGCAACTGCTAGGATTGCTGAAGCAATATGACCGCGTTAAATCGGGCGACATCTTGTTAGGAGAGCTTAGTCTAAACGATTACGACACCCATGAGTTACGGCAGGCCGTCACCATTCTAGATCGTTCTTTAATTATCGAAGTTTCTGTAGAGCGCTACTTAAAGTTGGCACATCCTCAGGCAACCATCGCGGATATTCGCGCTGCGCTTGAGGAAGTAGAAATGACCAAAGTGATAGATAGCTTACCAGAGGGTTTGCAGACTAAAGTATCCGTATTAGGGGCACCGCTGCAGCCATTGGAGTTTTTGTTGCTTAAACTTGCCGCCGCAATTATTGGTAAACCTAAGCTGCTCATTTTGAATCAGCACTTCGACGCAATACCGGTAGAGTTGAGGGCGCGACTTCTACGACGCTTAAGTAAATATGATTTTACCGTCATGTATTTTACCAATATGCCACTGCCAGATTGTTTCGAAGGTGTGTTGCATCTGCACGATAACGCAACCGCAATGTTAAATGAGTATTCAAATGGTGAGTCGCCGATTAGTGCTGCTAACGCAAATGAGAGCAGCACGGCTTCAAAGAACAATAAGGAGGGTGAGTAAGTGAATCACGCAGAACGTCGCTTTTTAGATAACATCACTTCATTGCCTTCATTGAAAGTGCCAAAGCTTCATCGTGTAATTACCGGAGTTATCATCTTCTTGGTGTTGGCAGCTGGGCTAATTTTGTATTTCACACCATGGATCCAAACGGCTTATGGCACCGGTATGGTCGACTCGCTCGATCCTAAAGACAGAACCCAACCGATAAATGCGTTAGTTGATGGACAAGTAAAGCAGTGGCACGTAAGGGAAGGCCAACAAATAAAGGCCGGCGAGCCAATCGTTACGTTAATCGATATTGATGCGCAGCGACTTGAGAAGCTGCGATCTCAGCTTTCAGCAGCGAACTTAAAGAATCAAGCTAATGAAACAGCAGTAAGAAATGCTGAGAACAACCTGGCGCGTCAACAGTCTCTGCAAGAGCAAGGGCTGGTATCACGTAAAGAAGTAGAACAGGCCGAGATAAAAGTGCAGGAACTGCGAGCAAAAGCTGCCGCCTCTGTTTCGGAAATTAATGAAGTAAGCATGATTTTATCTCGTCAATCGACGCAAACTAAATATGCACCCGTTGATGGTACGGTTGTTCGGTTGCTATCAGGCGGTGTGTCAACGTTCGTAAAGTCGGGTGATATTCTTGGGCAGTTTATTCCAGCAGATGCGAAACGCAGCGTTCGCGTTACCGTGAGAGGGTTAGACGCACCGCTGGTTAAGCCTGGTGCAAAGGCGCGTTTGCAGTTTGATGGCTGGCCTGTTTTTCAGTTTAGTGGATGGCCGGGTAGTGCAATAGGGACCTTTGGTGGTGAAGTTGTGTATGTAGAGCCTGTTGCTAATGCTACTGGCGATTTTAACGTGTGGATTAGACCTGACGAGTCTGATATTCCTTGGCCGGCTGAAAGTTCTGCGCGTTTGGGAAGCCGGGTTAAAGCCTGGGTGCTATTAGAAGAGGTGCGTCTAGGTTACGAGATGTGGCGACAGTTGAACAACTTCCCGCCATTGCCAACGCAAGAGCCTACTACCGGTGGAGCCAAGGGGGCTGGGGCATCAATATGGTAATTCGAAGGTTTACATTAGCAGTGCTTGCAACTGTTGCGGTTATTAGCACTCATGTTTCTGATGCAGCAGCGCAAAACAAAAATACTAGGCAAGCACCATCAATCGATGCACTTATCCAGAGTATGGTGAACTATCATCCCTACGTTAGGGCGATAAATGAAGGAAACTATCAAGCTGCAGCCGAGTTAGAAATAGCAAGAAGCAGTTTTGATCCGTTTATAGAGCAGAAAACCAGTAGCCGCGTTAGCGGATATTACGATGGTACTAATTTAACGCAGCGCTTTTCTAATCCGTTCGAAGACTTTAATGGCTCAGTTTATACCGAGTATCGTATATCAGACGGTGATTTTCCAGTGTACGAAGCCGATTACGAAACCTTGTCTGGCGGCGAGGCTAGTGTGGGCATTGCCATCTCCCTACTTAAAAACAGAGAACTGGATAAGCGTAGAACGGAGTTAGCCAATGCAGGGCTAGCGACTTCACAATGGCAAGCGTTAGCGACAAGTTTAATTAATGACTTTGTTTACAAAGGGGTTAGTGAATATGTTGCGTGGTACGAAAGCGCATTGCAGGTCAATGCCGTTACAGAGTTGCTTAACACCGCAACACAACGTGAAAGAGCGTTGGTGACCCGCGTAGAGAAAGGAGATTTAGCCAATATTGTGCTGACAGAATTTAAAGCCAACATTTTGCAACAGCGCCTTTTGCTTGCCGAGCTTAAGCAAAAGCGAGACGCACATGCTCAAATGCTTTCTTTTTATTGGCGTTCACCTAAGGGAGATATGTTGATAGTAGATGAAGCGAATCCGCCTAAAGATATCAACTGGCCTTTCTGGGTTGGTAACGGTCAGCTTATGACTCTTCGCAATGCCCTTCGTAATCACCCTGAACTTGATGTGATGAAATTAGAACAGCAGGTGGTAAATAACAAGGCTGCGCTGGCTAGTAACGCGTTATTGCCGAAGTTAGATTTAAAAGCATCGGTTGCAAGAGATATCGGTTCTGGTCCGTCAAATTTAGACGGTACCGAAACAAAAGTAGGTCTGTCGTTTTCCTACCCTTTAGGAAACAGGAAGGCGAAAGCTGAACAAGCCCAATTACAGTCAAAGCAAAGAGAGCTAGAGCACAAGCTAACCTCTACTGAGCAAGCGATAACTCAGCGTTTTGAACAAGCGCTAGTTTATTGGGGGCAGGCGAAAGACATTGTTGCTCTTCAAAGTGAAAATGCGGCGCTAGCGAAAACCCTTTCTAAAGTAGAAAAAACACGTTTCGATGCAGGTGACAGTGATATGTTCGTGTTAAATGCGCGCGCACAAAATGAAATTAAGGCCCGAATAAAAGAGATAAAAGCGAAAGTGGACTTACTAAAGGCAGAACTAACCCTTTATAAAGAAGCCGCTATGTTGCACTCCCTTAACAACTGAGCTTTTTTGAAAACATCGAGTTTAATTGTGAGGTAGGCTTGGTTGCTATCGCTTGCTGCTTGTTGTTAAAAAGCAGGTAAGGGTTGAAAATACTAGTACAGCTATAAACAAAAACGGCGTATTGAGTAAATCGATACGCCGTTTTTTTAAAAATCAATTAGTAGGGGGTTAATTGCCCAGTGCACTATTAAAGTCGTCTTCGCTTAGTCCGGCAGACATAGCGTATTCTTTTAACTTATCCTGAGATACACCCGCGTGTTGCGCAGTATTTAAAATACGCATTACTTGTTCACGCTGCTGCGCAGACTCTCTCACCGCCGTTTCAACTACCGTTTCTGCTTCGTTAGGAAACACGGCCAGAAGCGCATCCACTACATACTCACCAACAAAAGGAACAGCATTCAATGCGCTTGTCATGATATCGACAATCTTATTTGGATGTTCTTGCGATAATGTCTGAACAATACTGTCTGCTGCGTCAGGTTGAGTAAGCACGGCAACGCGTACAATCTCATCTAGCTCTTCAGGTGTTGAAACCGCAGCAGCCTGCACAACAAAGTCGACATAAGTCGGCTCTGCTTTTATCGCTAACTGAACAATGTTAGGGCAGCTACTTACTTCTTTCTCAATAGCCAGCTGTACAATCTCTTCAGTAGACGCAGGTTGTGCAGAGATAGCAGCAAAAATGATCTCTCTGTATTTGTCTGGATAGGTATCTAAAGCAATATCCACAATAGACACAATCTCTTGCGGATAATGACCAGCGATTGAACTGATTGCTCGGCCAACCGACATAGTTTGGTTTACTTGACGTCTTAAGAAGGCGGTTTGAAAATGATTTGACTCGTCAGCACTTTCTACATTCGCTGACGCAGGTGGCTGAGCAACATCATTTGAGGATAATTCTTGTGCCATTGCTGTATGACTAACATGAGTTGCTAGTATTGCCGCAGACAGCAGTGTAAGAGTTCGTAACATAAACCCACCTTTATAATTATTGCGTAGTCAATTTCTGACACCACCAGTATTAATACATTTATAAAGAACACAAAGCATAGGTCATTTACGCTTATATACATTCTTATACGTATTCCTTTACGCAAGCCTTAATATCTATCGCTAATATTAAGCATTAATATAATAACGGCAGGATCAAATACTACTTTAAGAACTACTACTTTATAGGATCTGAATTCCTATCCTATTAGTAATTAGTCCATATTGTCTACTAATTATCACATTTGAGCGAAAAATAGACGGTTAGTTCAGTTTTTTCAACTTTTTCAAAATAAGTGTTGACGTGAGCGCTCATTTCCCTAAAATGCGCATCCGCTTCGGGGGAAAAGCAAAACAGCAAGCCTCCTGAAGTAAGTCTCTACTACCTTTATAGGCCAGTAAAGACGGGAGTTTAG
>Ga0213837_1000709_pt1 | contig 27711 bp, 18 predicted proteins | sample SWPATP12_FD_160572 | JGI IMG/M metagenome (GOLD analysis project Ga0213837, IMG submission 160572) | Coastal seawater microbial communities from Marineland, Florida, United States - SWPA TP1 #2 | ecosystem: Environmental > Aquatic > Marine > Coastal | place: USA: Florida | collected 2016-08-06
ACTTACAGGCATGGCAGAAAGCTTGCGAAGCCTATGGGTATCCATTCGATTACGACTACATGTATAGCTTAGGCGGCATTCCGACCGTTAAAACAATTGAAATGCTTAACGAAAAATTTGGTTTAGAACACGACCCTCTGGTTGTAGCAAAAGATAAACACCAGTTTTGGGTTGATTTACAGCACCAGCCGCTGGTGATTGACGAAACCGTCGCAGTACTTGAAAAGTACCATGGTGTATTACCGATTGGGGTTGGTACAGGTGCAGACAGAGAGCATGCTATCAGTCACCTTACCGATACAAATTTAATCAACAAAATTGCTACTATAGTCACAGCTAGTGATGTTAAAAAAGGGAAGCCTAATCCAGAAACTTTCTTAAAAGTAGCAGAGCAATTAGGTGTTGAGCCAAGCCAATGTGTGGTGTTTGAAGACACACAAATTGGTTCCCAAGCTGCCAAAAGTGCGGGAATGGATTGCATCATGGTTATCGATGGAAAAATACAACTTTAGCGATTAAATTTGCAATGACACCCTTAATTGTATTATAAAACTATAAATACAATTACAAAAAGGTTATTCATATGTCATTGCAATGTGTTTTCCAAGGTTTAAAAACAACTCATCAAACAGCCCGTTCGAACACGAAAAAGTCGCGTGGGCTATATGCATTGTTGGTGACATGTGGGATTGCCCTTACACCAGCTTGTGCTCATCAAGGAGACAATATGACTACTTCCCCTTCAGCATCAATGACGGCCTATGGCGTACTTGCTGATCAAACCCCAGTTAATCAAGTAACGCTGACTAACAGCAATGGTATTAGCGTTGATGTGATCAACTACGGCGGCATTATCACGCGTATTGAAACACCAGATGCAAAAGGCGAAATGGGTAATATTGTACTGGGTTTAGATAACCTGGAAGCATACACAAAAGCGACAACTTACTACGGTGCAATCATCGGTCGTTTTGGTAACCGTATTGCAAACGGTAAATTCACGTTAAATGGCACTGAATACCAATTAGCAACCAACGACGGTGACAACCATTTACATGGTGGTGTGCAAGGTTTCGATAAAAAAGTGTGGAACATGACACCGTTCACGACGCAAAACAGTGCTGGTGTTACGTTAAGTTTAGTGAGCCCTGATGGTGACCAAGGTTACCCAGGTGAAGTAACGACAGAAGTGACTTACACGCTAACGAACAACAACACGTTAGATATGCAGTTTATTGCTACAACAAGCAAGCCTACCATCATCAATATGACGCAACACAGCTACTTCAACCTAGCGGGTAAAGGCGACATTCTTGATCACCAAATGCAAATTAATTCAAAAGCAATTACCCCTGTGGATGGCGGCTTGATCCCAACTGGTGAGTTGATGGATGTGGCTGGCACACCGTTTGACTTCCGTACTGCTAAAGCAATTGGTCAAGATATCAAAGCAAGCAACGAACAACTGAAACTTGGTAAAGGTTATGACCATAACTTTGTGCTTAAAGACACGCCAAGTAATGAACTTATTGAAGCAGCGTCGGTTTACGAAGCAAACTCAGGTCGTACGTTAACAGTTTACACAGAAGAGCCTGCAGTACAGTTTTATTCAGGTAACTTCTTAGACGGTAGTACTGTGCAAGCGTCTGGCTTAGTGCATAATTTCAGAAGTGGTTTTTGTTTAGAGCCACAGCATTTCCCTGATGCACCCAATCAGCCAACGTTCCCAAGCACAACATTATTACCGGGTGACGTGTATTCAACACGCATCGTGTACGAATTTGGTACAAAATAAAGGAACACAATCGTGAAAACAACAAAGCTTAAAAGCGCAATGCAAAAGGCCGGTTTAGCTAGCCTATTTGCCTTGTCGTTTGGCGCTCTGACGGGCTGTCAGACTACAGCTGAAGACAACACAGCTAAGAAAACTGACGTGGCAGCCACAGAAAAAGCGCCAATCCAAGATAATGGTATTTTTACCAACCCACTTTTTCCTAATGGTGCCGATCCATGGCTTGAGTACTGGGATGGTAACTATTACCTAACCACAACAACATGGACATCTGAGTTAGTGATGCGTAAATCACCAACACTAGCAGGCCTTGCTGATGCAACACCTGTCAATGTTTGGTCTGATTCAAACCCTGAGCGCTGTTGTAACTTTTGGGCGTTTGAATTCCATCGCCTAAAAGGGCCAAACGGCTACCGTTGGTACATGATGTACACAGCCGGTACTGATGGCACTTTAGATAACCAACACTTAAATGTATTAGAAAGTGCTGGTGACGATCCTATGGGTCCATACGAATACAAGGGTGCATTAATGCCTAACGTATGGAACATCGACGGAAACTACTTAACATATAAAGACAAGCTGTATGTGATTTACTCACAATGGCAAGGCGATCAGCAATTAAACATTATTGCTGAAATGGAAGATCCGTGGACACTGAAAGAGAACTCACCGCATACGGTGATCACGCGTCCTGAGCTAGATTGGGAAATCAGTGGCCGTAAAGTAACTGAAGGCGCTGAAATTTTACAGCACAATGGTCGTACGTTTATGACTTACTCAGCGAGCTTCTGTAATACTCCTGATTACAAACTAGGTATGCTTGAGCTTGTTGGTGACGACCCACTTAAAGCGAGCAGCTGGAAAAAATACGACAAGCCAGTATTTGAGCGTACTGAAGAAGTGTTTGGGCCTGGTCACAACGGCTTTTTCACATCGCCAGACGGCACAGAAGATTGGTTAGTTTATCACGGTAATGATTCGGTAGAGCACGGTTGTAGTGCGACTCGCTCATTACGCGCACAAAAATTTACTTGGAATGACGATGGCACGCCAAGCTTTGGTAAGCCATTAACACCAGGCGTTGAAGTAGCACCGCCATCAGGTGAATACGGTCCACTGGTAACACGAGTGCAAGGTCAGCGCTACCAATTAGTGAATGCAACAAGCGGCTTATGTTTAGATATTGCAGCTGATCCACAAGATGCACGTGCTGTGCAACGTCAGTGTGCGAGCACCAATGGTCAATGGGTTATTGATGCAACAACAGATGGCTTTGTTCGTTTAGCTAACCGTGAAGATAGCAAGTTTTTAGAGCTTGAAAGCTGTAATGATGCCGATAACGCTAAAGTGCAATCTGCAGCATGGCGCAATAACTTCTGCCAGCAATGGAAAGTAGCACCAAGCACAGATGGTAATGTATCTATTACTAACCGTTACACAGGCAAGCCATTAGCGGTTGCGGGCTGTTCTGCTGCACAAAACCAAGCAGTTTTACAGCAAAGCGACGCAACAGCGTGTGGCGACTGGCAATTACGCCCTATGGGTAGTGTTGTAGTATTAAGCCAACAAAGCGGTAAAGCACTTAGCGTAGCAGATACGGTTAAAGCAGGTACCAATGTTGAGCAACAAGCATACACGCATAAAGATGCACAACAATGGTTCTTCGCACCAACTGATACAGGCTATGTAAGCCTTAAACAAAGCGCTGACAGCGAGTTCTGTGCTGCGGTAGCTGATAACGCCTTAGTACCTGGTGCCAACGTAGAAATGGCCTCTTGTGCAGCGAAAACAGCACAGTGGCGCATTGCTCCAGTAGAAGGTGGTGGTGTGATGCTTATCAACCGCTACACAAAACAAGCGCTTGGTTTAAGTAACTGTGGTTTAGCTGAAAACACTAACTTCGCACAACAACCTGATTTAGGTAACAAGTGCCAAGTATTCCATCTGCGTGAACCAAATTAAGTTATAAGTAAAAAATCGACTCAACCAAAGCCACTTCATTTATGAGTGGCTTTTTTTGTTTGATTTTTAAGTTGAAATAAGTAGCATTACTACATTAATGTTTTGTTATATTATACTATTAGTTGGCGGTTTTTTATGAAAAGGTCAGTCATGGAAAAATTATTTTCGGTTTTATTGTGTTGCTTAATCAGTGCTCCCGCATGGGCTTTAGCCAACTTTAAACTTAATAATGTGGAAACTAAGCCAGGTGAAATTAACTCGTATTTTGTAGAAAAAGGTAATGTAAACTTGCCTGTTACTGTTATCCAAGGAAAGCAAGAGGGCCCCGTTTTACTTTTGACTGCAGGTATTCATGGTGATGAATTCCCTGCTATGTTTGCTTTACAGCGGTTAAAAAATGAAATAGATGCAAAGAAACTGAAGGGAACTGTTGTAATTGTTCATTTAGCTAATTTGGCGGGGTTTCATGAGCGCCGTATTGCGTTGAGTCCAATGGACGAAAAAAACTTAAACCGGGAATTTCCGGGTGATATTAATGGTACACATACTGAGCAAGTAGCTGCCTTATTGACCGAAGAGTTTATTAGTCGGGCGGACTTTTTAATTGATATGCACTCTGGACGAACTAGTGGTACTTTATTACCACACGTTTATTCACCGTTCGTAGGTGATAAAAAGCTTGATAAGCTTACCTTTGAGTTTGCGAAAGCAACAGGAATGAAGCACATAGTAATGTATGGAGAGAGACCTAGAGATCCGGATAATTCGATTTCATACCCTAATACAGCAATGACGCGTGGTAAACCGGGTTTAACAACTGAGATTGGGCATTTAGGTGAGCGTAACGAAGAAGATATATTGGCTGATTTAGAAGTTGTTCATAATGCATTGAAGTTTTTAAAGATGTTGCCAGGCTCTGCGAAAGAAAGTCCAGCACCAGAAATTTATAACTCACTAACATCAATAGCTAGTCCTGCTGATGGATTTTTCACTGCATCTGCAAAAGTAGGGGATAAAGTCGAAAAAGGAGATACAGTAGCTAGAATAACAGATTACTTTGGAGAGCCAATAGCAACCTTAAAGGCACCTGTTTCAGGCATCGTTTTAATGATAAATCAGAGCCCACCAATTAAAAAAGGTGAGACACCTGTTACGATAGCGGTTAAATGAGTTACCCTTATTATCAATTAAGTTGAACTTATTGTTAGCTCTGATTGAAGTTTATTCTGCAAACTTGAATTAGATGCTAGATGACAAAAGTTTCATCAAAGCCACTTCATTTATGAGTGGCTTTTTGTGGTTGGAAGCTGCAAGTTAGCAAGAGTAAAGTTCCAAGCTGAGCGGTGTTGTATGTTGATGATATGTCAGTCTGCTTGCAGGGTGCTGATTTCATGACACGCCAAGCAAGCGTGACGCCTACCACACTACTTGCCCTGCTCATTCTTCGGGTAGGTTGGTTTGAGCGAAGCGAAACCCAACATAATCCATCTAAACCACTGCAAACCCCTAATTAATAAAATAACCTATAGGTTGCCACTGGCCACTATTTTTACTGAGGCTAATTGTTTCAATGGTGTGCTCTTTATTTATAAACTGGCTTTGAAACTGAATGATCACGTATTCGCCATCAGGTGTTCCGGGTAAAGAATCGTACTTCATCAGGCTTAAATTCTTACGTAAAACCACCTTGCCAAGCGGTACCCGAACTTGTTTTAACACGTTACTCCAGTTACTTTGCGGCATTGCTTGTTTAAACAATGAGTCTGTTTGCTGCCAGCTTTGCTGATACTGACCATTATCAATTAATACGAGCCAGCTTTTAGCGCGATTTATAACCTCGAGTTCTTCAGCGTTTGCACAAAAGCAGCTTAAAAAAGTGATCAGTAAGAGCATTTTTCTCATAGCAATTCCATTTACTTGTTGTTTATTGAATTCGTCTTGAAGTGTTTTTATGTTACGGCGACGAACAATAAATACTATTCATCAATTGTGCGGTTTATTTTCCCCCAGATAAGCATTTTGACTGCCGATAAATCTTACAGCACATAGCTCAAGGTGCTTTGTACTGTTTTAAACTAATTGATCAAGTAACCCAGCGGATGCCAGCCATCGGCGGCTTTGCTAAGGCTAAGTGTTTCAACTGCTGCCTCTTTATTCATAAACTCGGTTTGAAACTTGACCACTAAATACTCACCATTTGGCAGGCCTGGTAATGAGCTATATTCTGCTGTACCAAAATAGGTGCGAGACATAACTCGGCCTAAAGGAACGCGTATTTGATTTAAGGCCGTTTGCCAGCGAGCTTTTGGTGTGGTGTTTTGAAAAACCTGATCAGCTTGCTGCCAGCTCTTGTGGTATTCTCCAGAATCAACCAAGGTTAACCATGCTCTCGCTGTTGAAATAGGGCTTGTCTCTTCAGCTGAGGTGAAAAAACACACCAATAACGATGTCAGTAAAAACAGTTTTTGTAGCGTAAATCCATTTACAGAAAGTAATAAAATTTGACGCATAAGACGCCCTCACTTCGTTCATCGGGTGAATTCATAATACGAATGAGTTGGTTAATTTCTATACTGACAAAGTGCTAGGTAGGGCTTTTTGGTGGGATTTAAGTGTTGTTTTTTATTTGAGCGGTCTTTGCAATTGAGTTCGCAAAGAGGCTATGTAGGTTAGGTGGGTAAGTTTAAGTTGTTGGTTTATTGAACAAAGCAAGTCGTTTTAACAGCTATTAAATGTAACAACAATGACCCTAAATAACACTTATTTTTGCTGCTAAGGAAGTTTCGTATTTGCGTGCTCGATAATTCAGAGCCCGCATATTTACTAGATTTTGGACCCTTTTTTGGGTTTTTTTAGAGAAGTTAGCGAGTGTAAAGTTGCAAGAGTAAAGTGAGCATGAAAGGGAGTTAGCAAGGGTAAAGTTGCAAGAGTAAAGTGAGCATGAAAGGAAGTTAGCAAGATGAAAGAGACAAGAGTAAAGCTTGAGACTTAAAGCTTATAGCTCAAAACTTACAGCTTCCATCACACCATTACACTCATCAGTACACCAGGATCGCTAATGCCTGCTTCTTTAAGCGCGTCGCTAATTGATTGGCTAAGAGTCATTATTTGCGTTTGGATTTCCATAACCATCTTGGTCTGCGTTTCAACTTGCACTTTTACAGCTTCATCTTCTTGGTTTTTGAGCGCTTGCAGTTTGGCTAATCGCTCTTTGGCAAGTTCGAGTTGCTCTTTGAGCTTTTCTAGTTGCTCAACCATTTTGCGAATATGCGCGGGGAGTTCTCTGGTTATTTCATCTTTTTTAGTGGGCTCTACTTCACGACCAGAGAGTGTATTCATCTCTTGGCTGCTGAGTTTGTAGTCTACTTTTGAACTGGTATTACTGCTTGCTGTATCTGCGTTTGAGATAGTTAACGCACTTGCTAATGAGTTAATAGCCATAATGAGAGCGATGAAAGGTAAAGGTAGCTATGTATCGGCAAGGGGTACTAAAGCTTTAGAAAATATATTATCTAGATTACAACCCTGATACCTGAAACGTTATGCTGTTTTCGCTAGGAGCTTACTAGGTCACTGATGTGTCGGTTTAAAATTTAAAACCGCACATCAGTAAGGTGGATATTTAATTGGCTACCTTATTTGCCCATTTCTCGCCTTCTGGGGTACGACGCCATTTAAAGTAACTATCAAGCACATTGAGCGAGTTTTTGTCGGGTACCGGTCCGACTTTTGGCTGTTCTTGAAAGTACATGGTAGTGGGCTTTTCATTATCAAAAGCAGGCCAGTTAGGTAATGTATCATTATTAGGGTGGCCATTTTTTGCAAAGTTAGTCCAATATGTTGCCATTGTTTCTGACATTTTTAAGTCATCTTGCGTGATATTTGGATCAGACATATTCAAGTTCTTAAACATGTATGCAATTTCATGACCGTGAGCGGAACCATGGTCTTCATCTTTTTCACCTTGCTTTCGTTTAGGGTGATGATCAAAGTAGTACAGGTACACTGGCGCATTACCGTATTGTGTTTGTAACTTTGCCCAGCTCCAAGTATGCCAGCCAAAAGCTACATCACGAACGAGGTTACGAGCACTTCGAGTATACTGTTTTTGGCAACAGGGTAGGCGTTTAATAACCTTTCAGCAAAAGGGCCGTAGCGCTTTTTGATTCCATCTACAAACTTATTTACATCAGGATCCCATACAAAGCTCAATCCTTCGTCAGAGTTATAACCAATAAGTGCGGGCACATCATTGAATTGTCCTTGTTGATAAAGTTTATATTGATCGCCTTTAATGACATAACCATCAACAATTGGCCATCCGCCAGGTAATGACCAGCCTTTAGGGATAAACTTACTGGCATCCATTTTTCGAAGCACTGCAATTGATGATGCGCCAAATTGTTTAACATAGTCGACTCCTTCAGCTTGTGCTTGCTTTAGTGTTGACATGTTTTCTCCAGGGTAATTAGTGGTGCGAGTTGGGCCAAATGATCCACCGCTTTGAGAAATCACCTTGTTAATTAAACCTTCTGCTAAAGGAGATGCTGCAAGCATACTGACCGAAATTCCACCAGCTGATTCGCCAGCAATAGTCAGATTATTTGCATCTCCGCCAAAGGCACTAATATTTTTTTTCAGCCACTTTAAAGCCGCTATTTGATCAAGTAGGCCATAGTTACCTGACACCCCCGCTTTACTTTCTTTATTCAACTCCGGGTGCGCTAAAAAGCCTAATTGGCCTACTCGATACGCAATTGAAACGACAATGACACCTTTATTCGCTAGTTGAGTGCCATCAAAAATAGGATCTGATGAGCTGCCAAAACTAAATCCTCCACCATAAATCCATACAAACACAGGAAGTTGATCGTCTGCTGATTTCGCGGGTGTCCAAATATTCAAATACAAGCTATCTTCGCTGATCCCCGAAAGTGGGTTACCTGCCTGTATAGGGGCGGGTGCATATTTTTTGGCTTCGCGGACTCCTTGCCAGCTTGTAGGAGGCTGTGGCGCTTTCCAGCGTAGTTCTCCTATGGGAGGCTTAGCAAAGGGCACGCCTTTAAAAACTGTTAAATTAGCTTCAATAGCACCTTCCAGCGTACCTTGTTCAACATTGACTTGCTCCAGTGGTGATGCATGTGTGTTATGAGTTAATAATGTGAAAAATACTAACGTTATCAATTTTTTGATTCGTGCTGGTGTGTTCATGGTATTCCTTTTCTAAAATTGTTTAGCCTTGATATCCCAGTGCGGAAACGAGGTATCTTGTGAACTCAAAAAAAGTGATGCATTGCTGTCATTATTCTTTAGCTGCCAATCGAGCCACTTGATAGCCAGAGTTGAAAATGAGCCCCCATAAGATTGTTCAAACGTGCCAGAATGGCCAGCAGTTTGATGATTTGCAAAAATAATGGGCACATGGTTAATACGTTGATAGTCAAGTTTCGCATTGTCCGTTGCAATATCAGTTGGCCCACCTACAAGATAAATTATCGGCGCATGCAGGTTTTTTAGTGATTGTTCATTTGCATCAGCCATCGTCATATCGCCAATGCCCGAATTAAACATTAAATAACTACTTACTCTTTTATCGGCAGCTGTGGCAAGAAGTTGCGCCCCACCACACGACTGACCAGCGATGGCTATTTTATTTAAGTCGAGTTTTTGGAAAAACTCACTCAGGGGGTTAACTGCTTGAGCGGTTACCCAATCAATGGCGTTAGGGATCATCGTATTGCTCGCTTTATTAAGTTGTCTATCATCGAGGCTATATTGCATCTTACCCAGTGCGATGACTAAATAACCATGCGACGCAATATTGCTGAGCATATTTTCAAAAGGGTATGAGGTGTCCATGCATCCACCATTTGCAAACACAACAATGGGTAATTTTGATGAGTTTTTGACGGTAGTTAAAAGGTCTTTGGGGCGATAAATAACATAGTTTTCAAGTGATGAATCGCGAGTAGCAATCGCATTAAAAGGGCCATTTCCGCCATTGTCTAAGACTTTTGAATCGATTATTTTTGCCGAGCATAGGGAGGGGATTATGCACAGTGTCGCAATGAGAATACGCAACATATTTAAACACTCCTTATTTATATTATAAATATTACAATACAGTGTGGTTTGATTTTTTGAAAGTAATCTAGATATAAAAAAGCCAGACTGAGTCTGGCTTTTTATGACAACAAACTATTAGATAAGGCAGCTTACCTTTAATAGTTTACTCCTGTGCAGAAGCTGCATCGTAGAGTGCTTTTATTTCTTCAGCGCTAATCGCACCGTTGAAAATTTTCAGTTCATCGATAGCACCGTTATAAGGTGTATCCCAGTAGTTAACGCCTAGTGCAAACTCATTCGTTTCACCAGGAACCGTGAATACACGTGGGAAGCCATCAGTTTCTAGCTGTAACTCACCATTGACGTACATTTTTATCGTATCGCCGTTGGTGCCATCAACTGTGAAGGCAACGTGAGTCCACTCTTTTGCGGGAATGCGGCTATCTAGTTCTGCATTATCGAAGAAGGCCCCGTTATTTGCCCATAAACGCGTAAGGCCTGAACCTGCCATAGATGGCACATAACTTAACCAAGTGTCAGCGTTTGCACCCGCGAAGAATGCGGTTGTGTAATCAGTTAAGTTTTCAGGTTTTAACCACATAGATACAGAGTAATCATTCGTGGTGATCAGGTTATCCGGTAGACGAACACCTGAACCTTCAAGGAAGACGGCTTGACCCATGATACCGTCAACAAAAGTGACGTTTCCACCGGTATTGTTAATGAAACCACCGGTTGGTTTACCCGCGGCATACGCACCGTTTAATGCACTTAGGTCACCTTCGAAGCTGTATTCAGCAGGCGCAAGTGATTTTATTATTACTTCGAATGACTTAGTATCAGTAAAGTCTTTGTAGTTAATAGTTGCAGTTAATGTCACTACTTGGTCGCCAGCAGAGGCGCTAGGTTGTGTCACAACAGCTGTGCCATTAACCGGTTTTAAGTACTCTTCGTTGTTTGACGTCCAGCTGATACCAGATACAAATGGACCGACACGCGGTAACTCAAAGCTTTCTCGTACTGCCGATACATCACCTAAATCAAGCGCATCAGTAATGAAGCTCTCGAATTTAGTCGGATCTGTCAGGTTATTGATAGCCGCACCATTAATGTCTAGGCCGTTTAGCGCGTAGTCATAGACGATAAATTCATCAATTTGACCTTGGAAAGGTAAGTCCCAGCCGTAGTTCACGCCAAGGGCAAAGTTACCTGTTTGTTCGCTAAAGAAATCTGGGCGAGGCATCGAACCTGCACGCACACCATCACGATAAAGTGTTGCTGTGCCATTAGCGTAAGTGATTGCAATATGATTCCAACCCATTACCGCTGGTGAGTCAGAGATGATTTGGTTCCACATATCAGTGCCATCATCAGCTAAGTAACGGCTCCAAAGCATCGGTGTTGATGTAAAGTGCGTATTGCCCGGAATTAAACTCATCCAGCGTGCATCTGATGCTGCAGCAAAAAATGTTGGAGAGAAATCTGTTAGCACTGTTGGCTTAAACCAATACGAAATGGTGTACTCATCGCCTGTTACTATCTCATCAGGTAAACGAACACCCGTTGCACCGTCAAAGTTAAAGGCTTTACCAGTTTGGCCTTCGACATATGCCGCTGTACCGGCGCCCACATTTGATAGGTTGTTATCTGTTACACCCGCATCATCAAGGTTACCTAAGCCATCACTAAGTGAATCTTCAAATGCATAGTGCGCAATTGCATTTTTAAATTCTGGGCGGGCTTTTAGGTTGACATTGAATGTTTTAGTAGTGCTCTGGCCGTTTAAAGAGATATTAGCCGTTAAAGTAACCGCTTTATCACCGCGATCTGGCGTTGGAATGAATACAGAGCCTTCACTGGTGATGTAGTATTCATCACTACTTTCCCAGTTAATTGAGGCACCATCTTTACCTTTAGTTGGTAGTGAGTAGCCTTCGTCAGCAATTGATAATTCAGTTTTGATATCTAGTGCTTCTTGAACAGTACCCAGTACGTTTTCAGTATCCGTAATTTCATCACGCTTAGTTGCCCAAATGGTTGCACCTTCGCTTGATGTTGCTGATACAGTGACGGCCATCGCTTTAGTTGCATCATCCCATTGCCATTTAGCCACACCAAAGTAAGTACCAGAATCTAACTCAAGTTTAATATTTGAGTCATCAATCATGTACCAGATACCTGGGTCATCACCGGTTACTGAGTGATCTTCGTTTAAAGCAATATGCATTGAGCGAATAGCATCTGTATTTACATCATTGCCATGGTTGATAAATTTGTAATAGCCATAAAGTTCATCTGCCACAACCATGTTGTCGCCTTCAAGCGGTACATAGCGCTGCGGTGAAGCCATTGGCCAACCTAATGAGTTAATGAACATTTCATGTACACGCACTTGGTGTGCTTCTGATGCAGCAGGAAACTCAGTAGACGTTTGTGGGAAACGTGTATGCGTTACTAAGATATGACGACCTGTCGCTTCATCATAGTAAGCAGAGTTATGGCCTGGTGATTGGTAGCCCCACGCTGGTGCTGTTTCGCCAAGTTCTTGCGTGTACTCAAAGCCGCCCATTAGTTTTTCGCCGACCTCTAGGCCGCCTATAGCTGCAATGTCATTACCTGCGTTATCTAGGTAAGGGCCATCCGGTGTTTTAGAGCGAGCAACACGGATGTTGTAACCACCATTAAGATCAAAACCAGCAACAGAGAAGAATAGGTAGTAGTATTCACTTTCTGGGCTGTACATGACAAATGCACCTTCCATTGCACGGAAGTCACCGCCAACTAGCTTTTTACCATAGCCTTGACCTGCTTCTGGTATACCTGTTTCTTCGTCCATTGCTAGCACGAAAATACCGCCAGAGTATGAGCCGTAAACCATCCAAAGTTTGCCGTCAGCATCATAGAAAGCTGCAGGGTCAATGGCGTTAGGATCAACGGCACCATTCCATGTTGTTTGGCCATTATCAAGTGGGTAAGCTGCAAACTCAGCTTCTGTACGATAACCGCTGCGTAAGAAAATACCTTTGTTTGTATAAGGGCCTTCGATATTGTCAGCTTCAGCTAAACCAAGGTAAGAGCGATTCCAGCACACTTCATCAACAACATCTGGTGTATCTGGGTTATCTTGTGCACAGTGGTTATAGTAGAACCAAAATTTACCATTTGGCGCTTTGATTACATCGGCAGCCCAGTTTCCTGTAAAACCGTCTGTCCATTCAATACCTTCGGCAATTTCACCTGTGTAGTTGTAATCAAATAATGGGCTTTCATTAACGGCTGCGTTAGCTGAAAGGCTAGAAATCATTTCCCAGTTCAAGAGATCAGTTGATTTAGCGGCAGCAAGGTGTGAACCAAAAATATAATAAGTGTCGTCAACTTTAACGACAGAAGGATCGTGCACGCTTACATTGGTAACCATTACGCTACCTGATTCAGTGTATTCAACACTGCTGCTTACTGTCGGTTTTGCACTTTGCGGGTCGGCAACCGCAGGTGCTGTGTCAAGCTTAGTACCATCTTCTTTGCCACAACCTGTAACAGCCAAAGAGCAGGCTATGACCATGGCTAATTTATTTAATTTCATTTTATGTGTCCTCTTGAAACTGGGATTCATTTTTTTATTCGATTGTTGTCAATAAAATTGCCGCGTGCCTATATCAAACTAATAAGAACGTAGTATTGTAATTTTATAGTACGATTTAAAATGTGCAAATACTTTTGCAAAGGTAATTGATATGTAAACACGAAGTGTCAGTGTTTACAATGTGTGCAGCGGGGTTTTAATTTTTTCAAGCTGTCAATTTTGGCGTTTTTTCGCTGTTTTTGCTCTTTTCGGAGAAGTTTTTTGCTTAGCTTAAAGTGAGGGTTTTCAGATAAATATGTTTATTTGTATTACATTTGACCACTAAAAAGGGCTCTTAAAGAGCCCTTTTTGAGATTAGTTGTCTTGTTTACTTAGACCTTCAGTGGTCATGATAATACGTTTAAGTGTGCCATCTTCATTGTAATATAGCGGCTCAATCGCCACTGAGCGGCGAAAACGCCCACCACTTGGTTTGCCATCAATCGGTGGTACAGCGCCAGTATGGTAAATAAAGTAGTCTTTACCTTTGTATTCGATGATTGATTGGTGGTTGGTTTCGCTGTTACCTGCGATCTCATTCAAGATACCTTTATATTCCCATGGCCCATGAATGCTTTTACTCATGGCATAACAGATCTTCTCAGGGAACTCACATGCGTAAGATACATAGTAGTTGTCGTTTTTCTTATGAACCCATAATGCTTCGGTAAAGTTAGGCAAGTCTAGCGTTTTAATTTCACCATCGAGAGACAGTAAGTCGTCGCTTAGCTTTACGTATTTTGGCATTAAGTTACCAAAGAACATGTAAGTATCGCCGTTTTCTTCTGTATAAATAGCAGGGTCGATGTCGTCCCAATCATTTGGCGTATGCTTGGTCATATCATCGGTAACCAGTGCATGGCCAATCGCATCTTTAAATGGACCTGTTGGTGATTTAGAAGTGGCAACACCAATTGCAAAGCCTGGTTTTGTGTCATCGTGGCGAACGGTTGTAAAGAAGTAGAAAGTGCCATCACGCTCAATCATGTGTGAAGCCCACGCTTCGCCTTTTGCCCATTTAAAGTCTGTTGCTTTCATAATTGGGCCGTGCTTTTTCCAGTTCACCATATCTGTTGATGAAAAGGCTAACCAGTCATGCATTTCAAAAAACACGTCATTATTAGGTGCTTCATCATGGCCTGTATAAAGGTATACGGTGTCATTGTGAACAAGTGCTGCAGGGTCTGCAGTAAATACATCGGTAAATAATGGGTTTTGTGCAACAGCTAAGCTGCTCGAAAAAAGTAATGGTAGCGCTAACGCTTTCAATTTCTTCATGAGTGTCCTTAATAACTAATAATTGTTGTTTGAACTGCAGCTTTTTCGACCCAGAGCTCGCTCTAAGTGACCAGATAATACACAGTGTACGCCTAATTATACTGAGTAACTGATTGTTTACATCGAAACAAACTAGTAAAAGTGCAGCAAAAAATAGTTCTATATTATATTATTGTATTTTAATCATAGTAGCATCAAAATACGCTGGGTAAATAACTTGTTAGCTCTTTTTTGTTGCTCAAGATGAATTAAAGACAAATTAAACAAGCAAACGAACAAATGGTAAATTGCTGATAATAATGGTTTTAAATAAATTTCCAGAATAAAAACACAGCCCTTTTTGAGTTTGTAACGTGTTATAATTACAACGTTTTTTGTAAACACTATGGCACTAATTTTAATTTGGCTCTTTCAGTTGACTGATAAATAGTCATACAATATGATTAAAGTTCAGAAGCAATGTATTAACATAATAAAACGTAGATTCACTCGCGCACCGTTTTGACAACACACGATGCACAATGCAGTGGTCACTCTTCGGTAACTGAATGGGGAAAGTTCAGCGGGCCGATATAACTATAATTTGGAGAACACCGCTTATGTTTAAAAGAACACACATAGCCAGTGCTGTAGTTATGGCATTTACCTGTCAATTTGCTTTTGCGCAGGAAGAAGCACCAAACACTCCTGAGAATAACGTCGATGAGATGGAAGTCATTCAAGTATCAGGTATTCGAGGCAGTTTAAACAAAGCGCTAGATGAAAAACGTGCAAGCGTTCAAATCGTGGATGCAATTGTTGCTGAAGATATTGGCAAATTCCCTGATAACAACGTAGTTGAAGCACTACAACGTGTAACAGGTGTACAAACAACGGGCCGTGGCGCTGGTGAAGTAAGCGCGGTTTCAATCCGTGGTCTTACTGATGTTAATACCACAGTTAATGGTCGTGCTATCTTTACAGGTGCGGGTCGTGATGTGGCACTGCAAGACATTCCTGCAAGTTTACTTTCAGGTGTAACAGTTTATAAAACCCGTTCGGCGGATCAAATCGAACGCGGTATCGCAGGTGCGATTGATATTAAAACTCATCGTCCTTTCAACTTCGAAGGTGAAAAAGTTGTTTTAGCAGCACGTGCGATTTACTCAGACCAACCCGATGAAGTTGATCCAAATATCAGTGCATTACTCTCTAACCGTTGGGAAATCGACGGTGCTGGCGAGTTTGGTGCGTTAGTTAATATTTCATACGCTGAAACACATTACCGCGATGATTCTATGACTGCGGGCGCTGCATTTCCATTCTTTACTGATAAACCGCAGGCTAATTATTCGCCGTATTCACGTATACCGAATGAATTTTGGACTCAAGGTACTGAGTTAGGCCTACCTACTGCGTCTGGTTCTACTCTAGATGTTAATGGAGAGCCGACTGAGTATCTTATAGCGCGCGATGCAATTTTTGGTGCTTCATTTACCGGTCTTCGTAAACGTCCTGCGGCGTCTGTCTCTTTACAGTGGGCACCAGATGAAACCCTCGAAATTACAGCAGAAGGTTTCTATACAGGTTACGAAAACGAATCGCAAAATGCGATGTGGTTCTCAAATACCTTTGAAAACGGTAACGGCTTTATTGAAACACCAACGGTGTTTGATGGCACTAACGTAATTAAAGAAAAGCAAGCAGTTGGTGCAGGTGGCTTCCAAAGTGGTGATTTCTCATACGGTAAAACAGATAGTTACTTATATGCGCTAGGTGCCGAGTGGCAAGCAAGTGATTACCTAACGATTAACACTGAAGTTGTATACCAAGACAGTGAGTACGAAACAGATTTCTTTGCAATGCGCTTTGATCGAAGAGCTTATGGCTTAGACGTTGACTTTAACGACAAAGACGGTGTACCAAGTATCGCGTTTTGGGATGATCCAAACACAGCGGTAAACGAAGCTGATATGGCTGCTATCGAAAACTGGAATGCCGGCACTATTTATGACAATGGCGGCGGTAATGCCGGTGATGCACTGACATTCACATTTGATGCTGAATACCTAATTGGTGGTACTTATTTTGATAAAGTGAAATTCGGTGGTCGTTACGAAAAACGTACTGCGCAAGAGTACACCCGTGTTCAAGATAGTGGCATTGCCAATACATCTGTATCTAGCTTAATTGAGCAATTGGCAGCAGCTGGGGCATCTGGTGATGGTTCTGGTATTGTATTCCAAGTTGATGATTATTTCGATGGCCGTGCTGATGTATTCGACAGCTTTGTAACTGCTGACGGTGGTTACATGCTTGATAATGGTGATGCTGTTCGTAGCGTATATGGCCTTGAAGCTGAAGACGTATACAAAACATTTGATATCGAAGAAAACTCATACGCGCTATATGCCACAACTAACTTCTTCTTAACGGAAGACATCAGCGGTGAGTTTGGTTTACGTTATGTCAGCTATGAGCAAGATATGGACTTTGTTGCTGAATCTGGCGGCATGAATTCAAATGTATTTGAAGAAAGTTCAGCGAATGCTGATTCAGATGCTTTACTGCCAAGCTTAGTACTTAACTGGAATATTACTGATGATGTCGTTGGTCGTGTTGCGTACACAGAAACATTACGTATGCCTAACTTTGCTGACTTAAACGCACTGCAATACTGGTATGATCCATTAACAGAAGGTGTAGAATACGGTACAGGAAACGGTGGTAACCCTGATCTTAAACCAACAGAGTCAAAAAACTACGACGTATCACTTGAGTGGTACTTCGCAGATACAAGCTCTCTTTATGCAGCTTATTTTAAGCGCGAAATTGAAGGCTTAGTTGTTGCCGGTCGTAAGCAAGTTGTGCGCGAGGGCGATGATGGCGTAACACGCCCATATGTATTAAGTGCACCTGTAAACGCTACCAATGGTGAGCTATCTGGTTTAGAAGTTGGTTTAGTTTACTTTCCTGAAGATTTACCTGAGTTCTTAAATGGCTTGGGCGTGCAAGCAAGTTATACGATGCTTGATTCATCACAAGATACGCCAGAGTTTAATGATTTAGGTGAAATTACTGGCTATGTAGAATCACAAATGGCGGGTGTATCTGATGAGTCTTACAGCATCGTAGGCATCTACGAGCGTGATTCGTTCGACATGCGTTTATCTTATGTATGGCGTTCTGAGTTCTACACAGGTAATGAAGCTGCAACATTTGCTAACCCGATTCAATTCTGGAATCGTCCTGAACAAAGCTTAGACTTCCAATTAAGCTACAATGTAAACGAAGATTTTGTTGTGACATTTGATGCAACAAACATTCTTGATGATGTATATCAAAGCCATTACGGTGAAGGTAACGACACACTATTTAACTTTGGTAACGGTATCTACTCACGTACATTTGCACTTGGCGCACGTTATTCTTTCTAAATTTCTAAAATAGACTCAAAAGCCCCGATTTAGATCGGGGTTTTTTATTACTCTCCTACCTGGTTCGGATCAACAAAACTCACACAGCAGAACATACATTGATATTAATATAGTACTTATTTGTGGGGTATAACAATCGCATTTGTCTTTCCATTAAATAGTCAATCTTTAAGTTGCTGATTTTAAGTTGTTTATTTCTTTTTTTTCATAGAGTTCTGTGTTTTTTACTTAATTATTATTTTTGTAATGTAAGTTGACTGTTAATTAATCATACAATAATATTAATAAAGGCAGCATACAATTAACATAACTAAAGCTAACCCTATACAGGCACTGACAACAAGCCATGTAATTTAGGGGGGGAAGCAGAAGGAATTCCTTCTGGGGAAATCATAACCGGAGAACGGCAACATGTTCAAAAAAACACACATAGCAAGCGCTATACTAATGGCTGTTTCATGTCAGCTAGCGTATGCGCAGGAGCAGCAGGATACACAAAGTGAGGCTGATGATATTGAAGTGATTCAAGTCTCAGGTATTCGTGGCAGTTTAAACAAAGGCTTAAACATTAAGCGTCAATCATTCCAAGTTGTAGACGCTATTGTAGCTGAGGATATTGGTAAATTCCCTGACAACAATGTTGTTGAAGCATTGCAACGCGTTACGGGTATACAGGTAACAGACCGAGGTGCTGGCGAGGTTAATACCGTTTCAATTCGTGGCTTAACTGATGTGACGACGACAGTTAATGGGCGACAAATTTTTACAGCAGCGGGGCGAAGTGTGGCGCTTGCAGACATCCCCGCAGCTTTATTAGAAAGCGTTGATGTGTACAAAACGCGCTCAGCTTCTCAGGTGGGCAGCGGTATAGCCGGGCAAATTGATATTAAAACACAGCGACCATTTAATTTTGATGGCTCGAAAGTGGTGGTTTCTGCGCGCGGTATTTATCAAGAACAAGCTGAAGAGCTAGACCCGAATGTATCGGTGCTTGCGAGTAATCGCTGGGAGTCGAACATTGGTGAGTTTGGTGCCTTGGTGAACGTTTCATACGGCGAAACAAATTACCGTGACCAAAATATTGCAGCTGGTGCGATGGTGCCATTCATGACTCTGAATCCAGCAGATGGTTTTGGTCCGCTAGAACGAATACAAACTACTGATGGTCGAGCGAGCGAAGAGCTGATTTGGCAGCCAGGCCTTGAAAATGGTTTGCCGTTTCAAGCCGGTTCAACACTCAACATAAACGGTGTTCCTACCGAGTATTATTTATCGCGTGACGCTGTATTTGCCAGTGACTTTACCGGTAAGCGTGAACGTCCTGCGGCGAATATCGCTTTACAATGGCGTCCTAACGATGACTCTCAGTACACATTCGAAGCTTTCTATAATGGTTATCGCAATGAATCATTTAACGCACTAAGCTTTACCTTTGTTGATTGGTGGGGCAATGTTGATACGCAAAATCCGCCTGCAACTTTTGATGGTACTAACATCATTAAAGAGCGTTATGTTGACGCCCCATATGGGTTTAATAGCGGTGACTTGACTGTCAGTAAAACTGATAGTTATGTATTTGCACTAGGTGGTGAGTGGACAATTTCCGATAACTTTAATCTTGCATCTGAAATATATTATCAAGATAGTCAATATGAGACTGACTTTTTAGCAATGCGAAGTGAACGCGTGGCTTATGGTTTAAATGTCGATTTTAATGATCAAGACGGTATTCCTTCTTTGGAGTATGTTGATAACCCTGACACCGCAGCCAATGAAGCTGACTTAGCAGACACCTCGCAGTGGAATGTCGCCCAGCTATATGATAACGGCGGGACTTCTAAAGGTGATGCTCTAACCTTTACATTAGATGGTGATCTATTTGTTGATAGCTATGGCTTTGATACCGTTTCGTTTGGAGTTCGCTACGATAGCCGTGGCGCGACTGATTCAAGCCGTGAAGCTGGTGGTGGTATTTTAGGTCAACCTTTTAGTTCATTAGATGAAGGACTTGCATCAGTTAACGAAGGTTTTTTTGACGGTAACGCAAATTGGCCATCAAGTTGGGTTGTACCGAATGGTCATTATATTTATAGCAACCGTGCTTCGTTCCGTGAGCTTTATGGTATTAATGCCGATGATGTGGTTTTAGAAAAAACTTTTGATATTGATGAAACGTCTTATGCAGCGTATGTACAGGGTAATTTCTCAACTTCGTTGTTTGGCCTTGAATTAGATGGTCAGCTCGGCTTGCGCTACGAGCATGCAAAAGCCGATATGACATTCTTCGATATCGACCAAAATCCAACAGCAGTTAGTAGTGCAGAAAATAGCTCTTCAGCGTTATTACCCAGTATTGTGCTTCGTTATCACTTAAGCGAAGATGTGATTGCGCGTGCTGCGTATACCGAAACAATACGTCGCCCAAGCTTTGCACAACTAAACTCTTTTATTTATTACACCGAAGATGTAACTAACATTGGCTATGGTACAGCCAGCGGTGGTAACCCTGACTTGAAACCGGTTGAGTCGCAAAACTATGACTTAACACTTGAATGGTATTTCTCTGATGATAGTTCACTGTATGGCACGCTATTTAAGCGTGAAATAGAAGGGTTCGTCTACGGTTCAAACCGTATCGTTCAATACCAAGGGCCAGAGGATGATGCGCCATACCCGTATATCTTAAATCAACCTGATAACTCATCCAATGGTACTTTAGATGGTCTTGAGTTAGGTTTAGTATATTTCCCAGACAATTTACCTGATTGGTTAATGGGGGCGGGCCTTCAGGCAAGTGCGACTTTCCTAGACTCAGAACAAGAGCTTCCTGTTTACGAAGATGGCCAGCTTACAGGTTATGATAAACGAGATATGTTCGGTGTTTCAAAATCATCATATTCAACCGTGCTCATCTATGAGCGAGATGATTTTGATATGCGCTTAGCTTATGTGTGGCGTGATGACTTCTTAAACAACTATGAAGCTGCTCAATTTGCGAACCCGTTAGGAGTTTATCGTCGTCCAGAGCAGAGCTTAGATTTTCAGTTAAGTTACGATATCAACGAAGACTTTATGGTCACGTTTGATGGTACTAACTTAACAGAAGAGATTGCACAGACTTATTATGAGTACCCAACTACTCATAACTCAAATAGCGCATTATTTAGCCGTACATTTGCGCTAGGTATTCGTTACTCTTTTTAATTTTCTTAAATAGACCCAAAAACCCCGGCTTAGCTGGGGTTTTTTATTGCTGAAAAAGCAAGCGTTTGTTATCGGTCGAAAAGAGTTGCGATTTAATAAGTATGATAATACTATTAATCAGATTAGCATTAAATTTACAAAAATAACGAACGCTATGGCCAAGCTGTGTAATATCTAAGGCTGTAAATTTATTTGATACACAATGTTGAAGGTTTTCGACATTGTTTGAAATAGTGAGCGGCGGTTCACTATTGACCAATTAGGGTGTTGTTGTATGGAATCTCAAAAGTTATCCGTTGTAGAAAAGGTCGGCTTTGGTGCCGGTGACATGGCAGTAAATGTCATGGTTGCAGCGTTATTCTATTTTATGTCTTTCTTTTACACCGATATCTACGGGCTTGATCCGGTTGATATGGGTGTGTTGTTCTTAGTTGCGCGTTTTGTTGATGCCTTTACCGATCCATTAATGGGGGTGATCACCGACAAAGTGAAAACCCGTTGGGGTCAGTTCCGTCACTGGTTCTTATTTTTATCTGTGCCATATGGTTTGTCGGTCGTACTGTTATTTACCACGCCTGATTTCGACTACAACATGAAGTTAGCTTGGGCTTATGCCACTTACTTGTTTGCGACCTTGATGTTTACCGGTGTTGCCATTCCTTATATTTCTTATATTGGTGTATTAACTGCGGATCCTAAAGAGCGTTTGTCAGCTAATGGCTATCGTATGTTCTTCGCTAAGATTGCTAATGTAGTGATCGTATTTTCAGTGCCGCTACTTGCCTCATATTGGGGAGATGGCAGCTTGTCGTATGGTTATAAACTGGCAATGGCGTTGGTATCGGCCTGTGCCGTAGCTCTATTTTTGTTTTGCTTCTTTACTACTCGCGAACGTATTACCCATGAGCCACAAACTGAAGGCGTGCTTACGCAATTAAAAGTACTTATTAAAAACGACCAGTGGTTACTACTGTGTGCAGCATGTGTACTTGGTACGCTTGGTTATGCGATTCGTGGCAGTGTCGCTATGTATTACGCAACCTATTACTTAGGTGTACCAGATTTAGCAGGTGCCTTTACCAGTGCGGGTATTGCAGCATCTATTGTTTCAATGGTGGCAAGTACGTGGATCACCCAGCGTTACTGTAAAATGAAGCTATTTCGTCAATCACAAATTGCCGTGCTATTTATTTCATTACTAATGTACTTTGTAGTGCAGCCTGGCGATGTGATGACGGCGTTTGTGCTTTATATCATCTTGTCATTTGTGGTTGATTTACATGCGCCAGTGTTCTGGTCTGCCATTGCTGAAGCCGTTGATTACGGTGAAATTAAAGACGGCGTTCGTGCATCGGGCCTATCGTTTGGTGGTATTTCATTCTGCCAAAAAGCCGGGGGCGGTTTAGCGGGCTTAGCGGGTGGTTTATTACTGGCATTTTTTGAGTACAAGCCTAACGTTGAGCAAACCGAGTTCACTCTAATGGGCTTGGCACTGATGCTAACTATCATTCCGGGTGTATTCCACGCCTTACTAGGTCTGATCTTGAAAAAATACAAAATTACCGATGAGTACTATACGGATATGGTTATTCATAAACGCCTACCAAAATAACCATTCTTTAAATTCGCACACTAAATATGAGTGTGCGCTTTGCTCTTTAAAATAACAATTCGCTGGGAGGCAACAATCAGTATGAACACATTTAAAGTTAGCTATTTAGCAAGCATTTGTGCTGCATTATTAACTGTGACAGGTTGTAGTGAGCAGCCAACAGATAGTAAACAAGCCGCTTCTGTGGAGCATGCTGAACATACCAGCGAACAACATTTATTTGCCCTAAATCAAGTAAGTTTAAGCGCCAGCCCGTTTTTACATGCACAGCAAACTAATGTGCGTTATTTATTAGCTCTTCATCCTGATCAGCTGCTTGCTCCTTATCTGCGTGAAGCAGGTCTTGAGCCAAAAGCGCCTAACTATGGCAACTGGGAAAGCACTGGCCTTGATGGCCATATTGGCGGTCATTATCTTTCAGCCTTAAGCCTTGCGTGGGCAGCCACAGGTGACGAAGAATTAAAGCAGCGTTTAGATTATATGCTAAGCGAGTTTGATCGCGCCCAGCAAGCAACAGGTGGTTACTTAGGCGGTATCCCAAATGGCGATGAAATGTGGCAGCAGATTGAAAAAGGTGAAATCAAAGCCGATTTATTCAGCTTAAATGATCGCTGGGTGCCGCTTTATAACATCGATAAAATCTTCCATGGCTTGCGTGATGCATACGACGTTGCAGGCAGTGATAAAGCCAAACAAATGTTATTTAAGTTAGGTGAATGGTTCTTAGCGACTACTGCTAAGCTAACTGATGAACAAGTTCAAAAAATGCTGTATTCAGAGCATGGTGGCTTAAATGATGTGTTTGCTGATATGTACTTTATCAGTGATGATGAGCGTTACTTAAAACTAGCCCGACAGTTCTCTCATAACATTATTATTGAACCTTTATTACATAAAGAAGATAAGTTAACGGGTCTGCATGCCAATACGCAAATTCCAAAAATTATTGGCATGTTGAAAGTGGCTAATGCCAGCGATGATAAAGCATGGCAGCAAGGTGCTAACTTTTTCTGGAAAACAGTCAGCCAAGAGCGCTCAGTATCAATTGGCGGTAACTCGGTACGTGAGCATTTTCATGATAAAAGTGACTTTACGCCTATGGTTGAAGATGTTGAAGGCCCTGAAACCTGCAACACTTACAACATGATGAAACTTAGTAAGTTATTATTTTTAAAAACCGGTGATACGCGTTATTTAGACTATTATGAGCGCGCCACATATAACCATATTTTATCGTCACAACACCCAGAGCATGGTGGTCTTGTTTACTTCACCTCAATGCGCCCGGGGCATTACCGCATGTATTCGTCAGTGCAAGATTCTATGTGGTGTTGCGTAGGCTCAGGTATTGAAAATCACAGCAAATATGGTGAGCTGATTTATAGCAATACCGGTAAAGAGTTATGGGTAAACTTGTTTATTCCAAGCACGTTAAATTGGCAACAGCAGGGTTTGCAGATCACGCAAGACAGCCTATTTCCAGATGATAACAAGGTCTCACTGACCGTGAATCGTTTGTCTGAAGGGCAAAGCACTGAGTCGGTAATTCATATTCGTAAACCGTCTTGGCAGCAAGGTGAGCTGAGCTTTACTTTAAATGGGCAAGCTGTAAGCGCAACCGAAAAAGACGGTTATTACAGTATCAGCCATGGATGGCAAAGCGGTGATAAGCTTGCCTTTGAGCTTAGTCCTAAGCTTTATACTGAGCAGCTACCTGATGGCCAGCATTATTACTCTGTGATGTATGGGCCTGTTGTTATGGCTACCAAAGTACAAGCATTTGCAAATGAACAGCTTAACTTTGTTGCCGATAATAGCCGCATGGGCCACATCGCCGCAGGGCCGACTTGTCCGCCAGAGGCTCTACCAATCATGCTGAGTGAGCCAGAAAAATTTATTGCCGATCTCACTCGTAAACCGGGCCAAGAGCTTGCATTTATCGCCGATAAAAATGTGGCGATTGCCAAGCAAGGTATCGATAACACTAAGAGCACAGAGCTAATTCCGTTCTTCCGCTTACACGATAGTCGCTATCAAGTGTATTGGCCGCAGCAAAGTGAAGCTGAGTTCACGCAATTTGTTGCCGATGCAAAAGCTGCTGAGCAAGCGAAAGAGCAGCTTCGTTTATTAACCGTTGATCAAATTACACCGGGTGAGCAACAACCTGAAGTCGAACATGGCTTTAAAGGTGAGGGAACCCGTGCAGGTGTTAATAATGGTCATCACTGGCGCGATGCGACAGGTTGGTTTGAGTATCAGCTTAGTAACCCAGAACAAAAAGCGGTTGCTTTGCGTGTTCGCTATTTTATTGGCGATGTAGATCGTCATTTCTCTATTCATTTAAATGGTGAGCAATTAGCTGCGGTTAGTTTGCCTGTAGGTAAACCGACTGATGAGTTCTACACCATTGATTACCCATTAACAGAGGCAATGAAAAAGTCGAAAACGCTTACCTTACGTTTTGCTGCCGACAAAGACTCTGTTGCCGGTGGTATCTACGGTATTCGTTTAATCAATGCACAATAAAGAGTTGGCTATGTTAAGCAACAATGTGTTTGCGGCGGCTAAAGAGCAAATCTTACCGTCGCTTATAGATAACAACGCTGAGCAACACAGTTTTTATCACACACCCACAGGGCTTGGTTATCGAATAATTGAGCAAGGTCAGGGGGATAAACCTAGTTGGGATGCCACAGTGGTAGTGCATCAACGGGTTACACTTAAAAATGGTCGGGTGTTATTCGATACTCGCAAGCAAGGTGCTGCTGTAGAGTACGAAATTGCAGAGGCGATAGTGGGCTTACAAGAGGCGCTGCAATTAATGAATAAAGGCAGTCGCTTTGAGATTTTAATACCTGCGCACCTTGCACGTGATGTGTATAGCTCTTTTATTGACGAGAAGCATCAGCAAGGCTGTCAAAGCCTCATGCTAGTTGATATTACCTTGGTTGATTTCGTATAGCAGCAATTTTACTTCATGAAAGTGCTATCCCAAAAAGGATAGCACGCGATATCTTTGACTAAACCAGCTCTTAATGGGTTGGCGATTATATAACGTGCATTGCTAAGTAAGTCATCTTCATCTCTAATTTGATGATCATAAAACCCCTTTTGCCATAGCCTTTGTTGGTTAAACTTCCTAAAAGTGGACGCTGTTCGCCCTTTGAACCTTCGAACAAACTCACTTAATGAATACACATCAGATAATTGAATTAACCAGTGCATGTGATTTGGCATCAACACGAAGGTATTTGAACTGATTAGGCCTTCAGTCTCAAGTTGTTGCATTTGATGAATAATCTGACGGTTAACGAAGAAGTTATTTAAATGATTTGCTCGGTTGTGGCAAACAAACGTTAGCGCATAATAGTGATTTGCTACAGAAACTCTGCCTTTTCTGAGTAAGTATGATTTGTTCATTGGCTTTCCTTAGCTTTGATAAATCAACTAATAAAGTGTAGCAGCGATTTTATATCGCGATTGTTTGTTTCTTTTGTTGGGGTTTAACATAGGGCTAGACGCGAGGCTCGACGCGGTGTAAACCCGCTGCTACAAGGGGCGTAGCAGCGATTTTATATCGCGTTTGTTTATTTCTTTTGTTGAAGTTCAACGCGGGGTAAACCCGCTGCTACAGGGGTTGTAGCAGCGATTTTACATCGCGTTTGTTTGTCGTTTTTGATAGTACGGGTAAACCCGTTTCTACAGGTTTGGATAATTACTTTTTAAGCTTGGTTGTAAGCTTATTTAGGTCGGCTGGGTTAACAACAGGCCAATCGTTTTGCCAACTCATAGGTAAAATACGTAGCTTTTGCACGCCGTTATCGGCTGTTTCGTAGGCGTGTAATACTAAATAGTCTTTACCATCAAAGGTATATGCAGCATTGTGACCAAGGGCTGCCCAATCTTTGTTACCTTCAATAACTAAACTGCCACCGCCATCAACCATAGAACGACCTTGTTGATCTAAATATGGGCCTTCGATGTTTTTGCTGCGACCTACGCGAACATTGTAAGTACTTTTTACACCTTGGCAGCATTTATCAAACGAAACAAACAGGTAGTAATAGCCATTCTTTTTAAAGATATAAGGCGCTTCAATCGGACCATGCTCCGTATTTGGACGACTCGCAATGTGGTGCCATTTTTCAGGTTTTGCTAAGCGAACCATGTCATCATCAAGTTGTACTAGCTTTAAGCCCCCCCAAAACGAACCGAAGCTCATCCACGGTGTACCCTTGTCATCTACGATAATCGCAGGGTCGATAGCGTTCCAATCGTCACGCTCTGGCACTGATTCAACCACAATACCGTAGTCAATCCACTTGTAATCAGGTGATGATGGGTCAAGGGTTTCATTAACCGTCACACCAATTGCCGAAGTGTTTTTGCCAAATGCAGAGACTGAATAATAAAGGTAAAATTTACCATTTTTCTCATACACATCGGGTGCCCATAAGTGGCCATCAAAGCTTGGTGAAATACGCTTTGCCCAACTCGGCTCATCTTTAAAAACGCGGCCAGTGAGTTTCCAGTTTGTTAAATCTTTCGATTCATAATAGGTAATACCGGGGCCTGTGCTAAATACATAATACGTGTCGCCTTCTTTGGTCATTACCGGATCGTGTACTTCAACTTGCTTTGCAGATACAGCTGCGGCAGAAAAAAGTAGCCCTGTTGAAAGCCACTTCATTGCGTGTGTCACCTTACTTACGGGTCTCATGCTTGAATACCTTTTGTTGTTTTAACTCTTGTGTTC
>Ga0213837_1000711_pt1 | contig 27693 bp, 24 predicted proteins | sample SWPATP12_FD_160572 | JGI IMG/M metagenome (GOLD analysis project Ga0213837, IMG submission 160572) | Coastal seawater microbial communities from Marineland, Florida, United States - SWPA TP1 #2 | ecosystem: Environmental > Aquatic > Marine > Coastal | place: USA: Florida | collected 2016-08-06
GCGCCTGGCCGCCTTCTTGCCATTCGATGCGCGTCATATCAGTGGTGGTGATGCCAGTTGCCGTCGCCCGACTCGATGAAGGATTTCACCGCATCGGCGTTCCCGGTCGCATGGCGCTTGACCTCGCCGCAGCCGCAAATGCCCTGGTAAGGCTGGACGTGCGAGCAGGCCGAGACCTTTTGCAAATAGACCGTGACGGGTTTCGCGCATTTCGCGCATTTGAAGGTGAGGGTGCGGGCGGGTTTCATGTGGGAATCTGCGTGGATGGACAAAGGGCGTCATTGTACAACGGCGCCATTACACCCCGACGCTGACCGCGCTGCTGCCGCCCCCCGCCGGCCGCACCTGGATCTTGGCCGCGATCCGCTCCGTCATTTCCTGCACGTGCGAGATTACGCCGACTTTGCGCCCCATCGACTGCAGTGCGTCGAGCGCGTCCATGGCGACGCCGAGGGTGTCGCTGTCGAGGGAACCGAAACCTTCGTCGATGAACAGCGACTCGACCCGCACCCGGTTCGACGAGAGCGAGGCCAGGCCCAGCGCCAGCGCCAGCGAGACGAGGAAGGATTCGCCGCCGGAGAGCGAATTGACCGAGCGGATTTCGCCGCCCATGTCCTGGTCGCGCACCATCAGCGCCAGCGAGGGGGCGCCGGCGTTGTCGACGCGCTCGAGACGGTAGCGGCGCGCCAGCTGGTTCAGGTGGCTGTTGGCGTAGCCGAGCAGGACGTCGAGCGTGAACTGCTGGGCGTAGTTGCGGAATTTCTTGCCGTCGGCCGAACCGATCAGCTCCGACAGGCGTCCCCAGCGCGCTTCGATCGCTTGCTGGCGCTCGATCTCGGCCAGCATGGATTGCGCCTTGATCCTGCGCTCGTCGTCCTGCGCGGCCTGCAGGCGCAGGCTTGTGGCGCGCTCGTGCACGGCGCTGCGTTCGGCCAGCACCGCCTCCAGCGCGTCGGCGACCATGGCGCCGTCTTGCAGTGCGCCATCGGGCGCGGCGCTTTGCGCGTGCAGGTCGCGCTGGGCCTTGCGTTCGGCCAGCACGGTCGTCGCCTTGCTCAGCGCGGCGTCGAGTTCCCCCAGCGCCGCGCGTTCCTGGGCCAGCCAGGCGGCGCCCACGGCCAGCAGACCGGCCAGTTGCGCCTGGTTTTCCACCGCTTCGAGCTCGCCGTGGTGGGCGGCGTAGTCTTCGATCCAGTCGGCCAGGCGGGCGGCCGCGTCGCGCGCGTCGTCCTGCAGCGCGCCGATCCGCTCCGATGCCTGCGCCAGCGTGCTGCGCACCCGCGTCTCGCGCTGCGCCGCCTCGCCGGCCGCCGCCTGGCGCGCGGCGAGGAGCTCGCGTGCACTTGTGACGGCGCGGCGCAGGGTCTGCTCGATCTCGCCCACGGCGCGGCCTTCGAACAGGCCGGCGCGCGTCAGGCGGCGCTCGCGCAATTCGGCTTCGCTGCGGGCGAAGGCCTCCTGGGCTGCGGCGGAGGCGCCGGCGGCATGCTCGGCGCGCACCGCCGCTTCGCGCTGCGCCGCTTCCAGGGCGACGAGGGCGGCGCGCTGTTCGGCCAGCTGCGCCGATTGCGCGGTCCACGCGGCCGCCTCGGCGGCGCGCGCCGCCTGCCACTGCGCCGGATTGCGGCGCCAGGCGTCTTGCCAGCCGTCGCCGGCGAAGCCCGCCAGCACCGGATCGAGTTCGGCCAGCAGGGCGGCCAGCGCCGCGCGGTCGCGTTCCAGTTGCGCGGTGAAGGTCTTGTGTTCCGACTCCAGCGTCACCAGCGAATTGCGCGCGTTCTGCGCCAGCTCGCGCGCACGCAGGTGCTCGGCCGCGCCGGCGTCGAAGGCCATTTGGGCGGCCTCGCGCGCCTGCGCGGCGCGCCGTGCGGCTTGCTGGCGCGCCTCGACGGCGGCCAGGCCATCGCGCACCGTGGCCGTCTGCGCCTCGAACCATGGCTTGCGTTCGCCCTCGGGCGGCGCGTCGAGCACGACCGGGCTGTCGCGCCAGCTCGCTTCGAGTTCATTGATCTCTTCCAGCAGCGCGGCGCGTTCCTGCGCCAGCGCCGCCAGGCGTTCGCCGGCGGCCTCGACCTGGGCGCGGCGGGTGGCCTGTTCCGACAGGTTGTGCTGCACTTCGGCGCGGCGCTCGGCCACCTGGGCGCGCAGCAGGTCGAACACCGCATGCAGGCGCGCGTCCTGGTGGGCGTAGGGGTGGGCGTCGCTGCCGCAGACCGGGCAGGGCTCGCCCTCGACGAGGGTGGCGCGCAGGTCTTCTACATTGCCGTTGACCGCCCGTTCAGCGCTAGTGAGCGCCAGTTCGGCTTGCGCGGCCGCGCCGGCGAGGCTGGATGCGGCGCCAGCGGCGGCGGCCAGCTGTGCTTCGACAGCGGCGCGTGCGGCGCGCGTGCGTTCGGCTTCGGCATCGCTGCGCGCCAGGTGTTCGCGCGCCGCCTGCAAGCCCTTGGCGATGCGCGCGCTAACGGCCAGCGCTTCGCGCCGTGCTTCCAGCGCCTGGCGCTGCGCATGCAGGGCGTCGAGGTCGAAGGCGGCCAGCGCGGCGGCGGCGGCCTGGCGCGCGGCGTCGAGTTCGGCGCTGCGGGCGGTGGCGCGCTCGGTCGTCTCCAGCGCGGCTTCCAGGGTCGCGGCGGCGTTCACGCGGGCGCGTTCCACCTTGGCCAGCGCCGCCAGGTTCTCGCCCTCGGCGGCGGCGGCGTGCGCGGCTTGACCGAACAGCTTGTCCCAACGCGGCCATTGCGCAGCCAGCGCCTCGTGCCGGCGGTGTGCGCCCAGCCAGTCGGCGCTGCGCGTTGCGGCCGCCCGCGTCCGGGCGAGACCGCTTTCGGCCTGCTCCAGCAGCGCGCTGGTACGGCCGGCGTCCAGCGCGCTGGCGTCGCGCCGGCCGCCCAGCTGCGCATGCGCGTCCGCCAGCGTGCCGATCGTCGCATCCAGCGCCTTGGCCGCGTCGAGTTGCGCGGCCGCGTCCAGTTGCGCGGCGTCGGCCGACTCCAGCGCCAGCGTCGCCGCTTGCACGTCCTGCAGCGCCAGGCGCGCCGCCTCGACGGCCAGGGTCAGCTCGCCCTGGCCCTTGGCGAGCGTCGCTTCCAGTTGCGCGCGCTCGGCATCCAGGCGCGCCAGTTCCGCCATCAGCGGACGCGCGGCCTGCACCGTATCGAGCGTGGCAAGGCGCAGGCGCCGTTCGGCGGCGGCGTCGACGTTCGCCCCCGCCTCGGCCAGCAAGGCCTGGGCCTGCGCTTCGCTTATCCGCAGGCGTTCGCTTTCCTGGTGCCAGCGCAGCTGCGCTTCCAGCAGGGCGCGCCGCACGTCCACGGCTTGCAGCGCCACGTCGGCGGCGGCGCGTTCGGCATCGAGTTCGGCGCGCGCTTCCTGGGCCAGCGGGGTCTGGTCGGCCAGGCGCAGGGTCAGGCGGCGCACGGCGTCCTGCTCCTGCTTGTAGCGCTCGTAGGCGCGTTTCGAAATCTCGCTGTAGACGGCGCTGCCGGTGAGGGTTTCGAGCAGTTCGCCGCGTTCGTTCTCGTCGGTTTTCAGGAAGGCGGAAAATTCGTTCTGCGCCAGCAGCACCGAGCGCGTGAACTGCTCGAAGGAGAGGCCGATCCGCGCCGCGATCTCGGCCTGCGCCTCGGTCTTGGTGCCGCCCAGGGCAACGAGTTCCGGCAGGCGGTGCAGGGTCATGTTCGATGCCTGCAGCAGGCCGCTGACCTTGTTGCGCGAGCGCCGTACGCTCCAGCGCGCACGATAGGCAACGCCGTCGTTGCCGACGAAATCGACTTCGGCATGGCCCTCTGCCGAACCACGCCGCAGCAGGTTGCGCGCATCGAGCGTGGACACCGATTCGCCGCCGGCGTCGGGCAGGGCGCCGCGGCTGCCGCGCCCCTGCAGGCGCGGCGTGTTGCCATACAAAGCCAGGCAGAGGGCGTCGAGCAGCGTGCTCTTGCCGGCGCCGGTCGGGCCGCAGATGGCGAACAGGCCGGAGGAGGCCAGCGGTTCTGCTTCGAAGTCGACGCAAAAGTCTCCCGCCAGGGACGCCAGGTTGCGTCCCGCGATGCGCAGGATCTTCATGCGCGCTCCGCGTCGCCGGGCAACATCAGTTCGGCAAAGGCCGACAACTGCTCGTTCGGCGCGTCCTCGCCGAAGCGCTGCTGCCACAGGCGGCGGAAGATGTCGTCCGGCTGCAGCTGGGCCAGCTGGTCGAGGGTCAGCGCATCGGCGCCGTCCTCGCGCGTGACGAGCTTGCGGGTCGGCTCGATCTTCGCCAGGCGCACGGCCTTGCCGGCAATCGCGCTTTCCACCTGGGCGCGCAGGCTCGGTTCCGGTCCGTCGAGCAGCACCCGTACCTCCAGGTAGGGCCGGCATTGGGGCGGCAGTTCGGGATCGGGCTCCAGCGCCTCGAGCGCGGCCAGCACTTCGGCCAGCGGCGCCGGTTTGCTGGGCACGCGCAGCAGTTCGACCGCGCGCGGAACGAGCAGGGGCGTGACTTCCTTCGCCACCGGGCCGTCGAGGTCGATGCGCAGCACCTGGTGCTGGTAGCCGACTTCGGCGAACGACAGCGGCAGCGGGCTGCCGGAATAGCGCAGATGGTCTTTCTTGCCGACGCGTTGGGCCAGGTGCAGGTGGCCCAGGGCGGCGTAGGCGAGATCCGGGTCGAACATCGAGGCCGGCAGCGCTTCGGTGCCGCCGATGACGATGCGGCGCTCCGAATCGATTGACGACTGGCCGTCGACCATGTGACAGTGGCCCATGGCCAGGATCGCCTGGTGGCTGTCGCGGCGCGACTGCGCCAGCGCGAAGGCTTGCCGGTAGAGCAGGGCGATCCCGTTCAGGTAGGCGTCGCCGTCGACCTCCGCCTTCGGCACGTCGCCCGGACGCAGGAAAGGCACGCCCAGGCACCAGGCCCGCACCTCGCCCGCCTTGTCCTTCAATGGCACGATCAGGCGTTCGAGGTCGATGGCGCCGTCGCGGTCGCGCACCACGTTCCCGATCACGGTCGTGCCATGCGCTTCGAGCAGCGGGCCGGGCGCTTCCAGCCGGCCAGGGGAATCGTGGTTGCCGGCGATGACGACGATCTGCAGGTGCGGCGTGCGCTCCTTGGCCCGCTGCAAGAAGCGGTACAGCTGGCGCTGGGCGGCGGACGAGGGGTTGGCGTTGTCGAAGATATCGCCCGCGATCAGGAGCGCGTCGGCTTCTTCACTGACGATCGTGTCCAGGAGCCAGTCGAGGAAGCACTGGTGTTCGTAGGTGCGGTCGTAATTGTGCAGGGTCTGGCCGAGGTGCCAGTCGGAAGTGTGCAACAGCCGCATGCGGAGTTCGATCTCGGGGAATAAGTGACCGCTGCACTATAGCGCAGCTGGCGCCCGCGTTCAAAAAAATCGGGACTTCGCGGATGCCGGAGGCCGAAACCTCATTAGAATATTTACATGAGCGAAATTACCCTGTCGATAGCCGCCGCGCGCGCCCTGCACCTCGCCGCCCAGGGGCTGCTGCAGCCGCGCCGGCGCAAGGCCGTGCCGGCCGATGTGCTTGCCACGATCCGCCGCATGGGAGTGTTGCAGATCGACACCATCAGCGTTGTCGCGCGCAGTCCCTACCTGGTGTTGTGGAGCCGCCTCGGCGACTACCCGCCGGAATGGCTGGACGCCTCCCTGGCCGCCGGAGAACTGTTCGAGTACTGGGCCCACGAAGCCTGCTTCATCCCGCGCGACGACTATGGCCTGTACCGCCACCGCATGCTCGACCCAGGCGCGATGGGCTGGAAGTATTCCGCAACATGGATGCGCGAGCGCGCCGGCGAGGTGGCGGCGCTGCTGGCCCATATCCGCACCAACGGCCCGGTGCGTTCGTCGGACTTCGAGCGCAGCGGCGGCAAGGCCGGCGCCAAGGCAGGAGGCTGGTGGGCGTGGAAGCCGGAGAAGCGCTCGCTGGAACTGCTGTTCACCTCCGGCGCCCTGATGATCGCGCGCCGCCACAATTTTCAACGTATCTATGACCTGGCCGAACGGGTGCACCCGGAATGGGACGACGCCCGCATGCCCGCGCTGGCCGAGGTGCAGCGCACTTTCGCGCTGCGGGCCGTGAAGGCGCTGGGCCTGGCGCGCGCCGCCTGGATTCCCGACTATCACCGCACCAGGCGCCCGCACGTCGATCCGGCCCGGCTGGCCGACGAAGGCCTGCTGCTGCGCGCCCGCGTGGCGGGCTGGATCGACCCGGTCTACATCCACCCGGATCACCTGGCACTGGCGCAGCAGGCCGCTGGCGGGGACTTGCGGCCGACCCTCACGACGGTGCTGTCGCCTTTCGACCCGGTGGTGTGGGACCGGCGCCGCGCACTGGAACTTTTTGACTTCGACTACCGCCTCGAGTGCTATACGCCGGCCGCGAAACGCCGCTACGGCTATTTCACGCTGCCGCTGCTGCGCCGCGGCGCGCTGGTCGGCCGCATCGACGCCAAGGCGCACCGGCGCGAAGGGGTGTTCGAGGTCAAGGCCCTGTTCCTCGAGCCGGGCCTGCGCAGCAGCGACGCCTTGCTGCGCGACCTGGCCGGCGCGCTGCTGCGCTGCGCACGCTGGCATGGCTGTGCGCAGGTCGTCCTGAACCATACCGAGCCTTCTGCGCTGGCCGCCCGCCTGGCCGTCTTCTTCACCGGCGAGGCGGAGCTGGACGCGGCATGAAGCTCGCGCCCGCGCCGCTGGACGCCGTCGGCCCGGACGGGGTGCTGCGCTGCGGGCGCTACCAGGGCCTGGCGGGCGCGCCCGGCTGGGCGCGCCTGGCGCCGCCCCAGGCGCGCGGCGCCCTGTGGCGGCGCCTGCACCACAAGCGCTGGCATTTCGTCGCGCTGGTCACGGACGAATTGTTTTGCGGCGTGGCGATCGTCGATATCGGGTGGAGCAATACCTGTTTTGCCTACGTGTTCGACCGCGCCGCGCGCAAGGTCGTCGCCGCGTTTTCGCCGCTGGGGGTGGCGGGACTGACCGCCTCGGTCGGGGCGACGGTGGCCGAGGGCGCGCGCTTCGCCGTCCCGGGGCGGCGCATCGCGATCGCCTCGACGGGGCCGCACAGCCACCGGTTGCTGCTGCGCGCCGGACGCTTCCGCATCGACGCCGATTATGCCGGCGACGGCCCGCGCCTGACGGCGATCGGCCAGGTGCTCGATGGCGGCAGCGTGCACACCACCCAGAAGTCGCCCGGGCTGGCGCTCGGCGGCGCGATCGAGGCGGGCGGGCGCCGCTACCTGCTCGACGGCGGCGTGGCCAGCTACGATTTCTCGAACGGCCTGCTGGGACGCCGCACGGCCTGGCGCTGGATCTCCGCGCACGGCGCCCACCTCGGCTTCAACCTGCAAAGCGGGTATTTCGGCGACGCCGAGAACGCGCTCTGGCTCGATGGCCAGTTGTTTCCCCTGGGATCGCTCACGGTCAGCGTCGAGGCCGACGGCTGCTGGCGCCTGCTGACCGCCGATGGCCTGCTCGCGCTGCGCTTCACGCCCGAGGGCACGCGCTGCGACGACAAGCAACTGCTGGTGGCCAGCAGCCGGATGCGCCAGCATGTGGGGCGTTTCGACGGCTGGGTGAAGGGGAGTGCGGACGCGCCGCACCGCCTTGTGGAAGGGCTGTCCGGACTGGCCGAGGATTACTGCGCGCGCTGGTGATGATCAACGCATGGGGCCCTGGAGACGGTTGACGCATGCTGCATTGTCGTGTTCCCCGAGTTTGATACAGATCAAACCCGCACCGTGGTTGCTCCTTAAACTACACATTCCTTCAGGCTGAAGAGAAGAAAAAACATTCGCCCCAGCCTGTTTCCAAACCATCGTGTCCAGCCAGGCCGTGTTCCCCTGCGGAGCATGCGCTCGCGTTGACGACGCCGAGAGGAGACCGAATGCTTACTGCGACCTATACCCTTGTTGCGCTTTCAGTGGAACAAACCAATATGCGGGTCAGTCTGCACGCCGTCCAGCAGCTGGTCCAGAAAAGCTACGCCCGCCAGAGTGCGCTGACCGAGGGTCAGGCCGATTTCGTCTGCGACACCTTGCGTCAACTGTACGAGGGCTGCCAGGGCCGCAAGCTCGACCGTTTCCTGCTGCCGGCCCTGCGCCGCGCCGGCGCCCATGCGATCGCCGAGCCCTTGCTGTGCGAGCTCGACATGCTCAGCCGCAGCGCCGCCGAATCGCTGGGGGCGGCCTGCCGCCTGGCCAGCGCCGCCATCGACGAGGAAGACGTGGTGGACGCGTTTTGCCTGGCGGTCGAACGTTTCTGCGACGCACTCTCGATGCGCTTCGACCGCGAGGAGCGCGAATTGTTCCCGATCGCGCGCGGCGCCATTGCCGGCGATGCCTGGTTCGCGGTCGGTAAACAAATGCTGGCCCACGATGCCTACCGCGAGGAACGCCGCGGCCGCACGCCGCCCCCGGCCAGCCGCGCGGCCCGGGCCGAGCATGTTCACCGGCAGGGTCTGCAAGCGGCCTACGTGCATTAGCACGCGGTCTCCGGGGCTCCGGCCGGGTACGCCAGAAAAAACCCGCATCGTTCTTTGCTATGATGGGGGTTTTGGAAGTGCGATTTTCTTATGTTCGAATTCCTATTCAAGCGGCAAGGCGACAAATCGGGCAATGGACGCGGGGCGCAAGCCGCCGTGCCGGCCAAGTCCGCCCCGGCGCCCGCGGCGCCCGCGGGGCAGGGCGGCGCATCGAACAAGAACGCGCCCGCGGCAGCGGCGCCGGCGCGCAATGCGGCCCTGCGCGAGCAACAGGCTGCGCAGCTGAAGACCCTGGATGGCGACGAATCGCGCGCCGTCGACTTCATCCTCGCTTGCGAATTTTCCGAACTGCGGCTCGCCGCCGCCGAACTGGTGCACAGCCGCGCCGGGCTCGAACGGGTGCATGCGGCGATCCGCAACCTTGATCGCCGCGTCGCCAAACTGATGCAGTCGCGCCTCGACGCGCTGCGCCACCACGAGGCCGAACTGGCGCGCGGCCAGGCCACGCTGGTCCAGGCCGGTGCGCTGCTGGCGGACGAGCACCTGACGCCGAACCAGGTAGCCGATCTCGACCGCAAGTGGTCCATCATCGCCGCGCCCGAACTGGCGCAGGAATTCGCGCCATTGCGCGCCCAGCTCGGCGCCCGGCTGGAGGCGCAAGTGCAGCTGCAGCGCGCCATGATCGACCGCCTTGGCGCATTGCGCCGCCTCGAGACGGCCGGTCTGAACGCCGCCGACCTGGCCGCCAGCCTGGCGCAGATGCTGCAGGATCAGGAAGCGGCGCTCGCGGCCCCCGAACGCGCTTCGCTGCCGCGCGCCCTGGTGGCCGAATTCGGCGCCGAACACGCCCGCCTGTCGGGCGCGCTCGCCACGCTCGAACAAGCGCAGGCGGCGCTCGCCGCGCGCGAAGCGGCGCTGGCCGAATGGCAGGCGCAACCCGTCGCCGACCTGCATGCCGATACCCTGCGCCGCGCCTGGCACAAGCTGCCGGCGCTGCTCGACGCCGCCGCCAGCAGCGAGATCCAGGGGCGCTTCGAAGCGCTGCTGGCGAGCCTGCCGCAGCCGGTGCGCAAGGTTCGCGAAGCGGCCGCGGGCAGCGCTGCCGACCTGCCCGAAGGCGAACGCCGTGCGGCAGGCGCGGCCGACGGCCCTGGCGTGGAAGCGCGCCGTGCGAAGCCGCCCGCCAAGGGCGCCGACCAGGCCTTCATCGACAACATGGATGCGCTGGAAGCGGCCCTGCAGCAAGGCTCGCTGGCCCACGCGGCCGAACTCGACAAGGCGCTGAAGGAAACCAAGGGCAAGGGCATGCGCTTGAGCGCCCCGCAGGCCGACCGCCTGGCCCACCTGCGCGCCGAACTCAAACGCCTCTCGGACTGGGCGCGCTGGGGCGGCAACGTCTCGCGCGAGGAACTGATTAAAACCGTGGAGGCGCTGCCGACCCAGAACCTGGCGATGGCGGAACTGGCGAAAAAAGTCGGCAGCATGCGCGAGCGCTGGAAGGCGCTCGACAGCCTTTCGGGCGCGGCGCCGAAAACCCTGTGGGAACGCTTCGACCACGCCTGCACCGTCGCCTACGCGCCGGCCGCGGCCCACTTCCGCCACCTGGCCGACGAGCGCCACACGAACGCCGCGCGCGGCGAAGCGATCGTCGCCGAGGCGGCCGCCGAAATCGCGCGCCTCGACGCGGGCGAAGCCGACTGGAAGCATGTCGCCGGCACGGTGCAGCGCCTGCGCCTGGCCTGGAGCCACCTCGGCGCCATCGACCGCAAGGACAAGAAGCGCCTCGACCAGCTGTTCGGCGCCGCGCTGACCACCTTGCAGGGCCCGCTGGAAGAGCAGCGCAAGGCGGAAGTGGCGGGGCGCGAGGAACTGATCGACGAAGTGCTGGCGATCGACCCGCACGACCGCCACGCGGTCGACCATTTGCGCGACATCCAGGCGCGCTGGCAGGAACATGCGCGCGCGCTGCCGCTCGAACGCAAGGCCGAGCAGGCGCTGTGGCAGCGCTTCCGCGGCGCCTGCGACGACCTGTTCGCGCGCCGCAAGGAAACCGCACACGCCCTTGATGCCGAGCGCAAGACCCATGAAGCGGCCAAGGAAGCGGTCAGTGCGCGCCTGGAAGAGGCGGCGCCCGATGCGACCGCCGCCAGCGCGCAAAAGCTGCTGCGCGACGCCGCCGCCGAATGGCATGCGATCGGCCCGGTGCCGCGCGCCCATGAGGCGCGCGTCGACAAGCGCTATCACGACGCCGTCGCCCGCGTGCAGCACTATGCCGACCTGTCGCGCCGCGCCGCCGGCCTGGCCCTGGCCGGCGCCCTGCGCGACAAGCTGCGCGCCTGCCAGGAACTCGAGGATTCCCTGGCCCAGCCGGGCCAGGAAATCTCCGCTGCCGACTGGCGCGCACGCTGGGCGGCCTTGCTGCCGGCCGGTCTTGATTACGATCCGGTGCTGCACGCGCGCTTCGAGGCGGCCCTGAATGCGCTGGACGCCGACCGCGCCGGCTACGCGCGCCTCTTGGCGGCGAACCGTCCGACCCTGCTCGCCGAACTGCTGCGCCAGGAAGTGGCGGCCGGCATCGACAGCGGCGCCGAATTCGCACGTGACCGCCTGAAACTGCAGGTCGAGGCCCTGCAGTCGACGCTCAAGGCCGGCAACAAGCCCACGCATCGTCAGACGGCCCTGCACGCGCTGTGCGCACTGCCGGCCCTGGTGGACGAACGCACCGCGCACCGCATCGAGCAGCTGCTCATGCGCACGGGCCGGGAGGGCAAATGAGTGAAGTGAGGGTGCAGGCCGGGGACTTCGACCTCGGCGCAGAGTTGGCGCGCCTGCGCGAAAACGACGCCCGCGTCGGCGCCGTGGTCAGCTTCGTCGGCACCGTGCGCGACATGAACGACGGCGCGCAGGTGTCCGAGATGGAGCTGGAACACTATCCGGGCATGACAGAACGCGCGCTGGAAGAGATCGTGGCGCAGGCCAGCGCGCGCTGGCCGCTGTACAACGCGCTGGTGATCCACCGCGTCGGGCCGCTCGCGCCCCGCGAGCAGATCGTGCTGGTGGCGGTGAGCGCCGCGCACCGCGGCGAAGCCTTTGCCGCCTGCGAGTTCATCATCGACTACCTGAAGACCGACGCCCCGTTCTGGAAGAAAGAGCAAACGCCGGAAGGGGCGCGCTGGGTCGACGCCAGACTCACGGACGACAGCGCCAAGGCCAAGTGGGCGTCAGCGTGAGCTGGCTTGCCGTCGGCGCCGGCGCCGCGATCGGCGCCTGGCTGCGCTGGGGCCTGGCGCTCTGGCTGAGCTCGATCCATGCGCACGTCCAGGCCGGCACGCTGGCGGCCAACCTGGCCGGCGGCTACCTGATCGGTCTCGCCATCGCTTTCTTTTCCAATAACCCGCAGCTGCCACCCGAGTGGCGCCTGTTCGTCATCACCGGTTTCCTCGGCGGCCTGACGACCTTCTCCAGCTTTTCCGGCGAATCGGTGGCGCTGCTGCAGCGCGGCGACTATGGCTGGGCACTCGCGCATACGCTGCTGCATTTGGTGGGGTCGATCCTGTTATGCGTTGCGGGTTTCGCCACCTGGCGGGCGCTACGCGGCTAAGCCCCGTCGTTCCTGACGGGACTGCGGGTAGCGTATGCCGCTACTCCTGTTGTCGCGCAACAAACGCATCCTTCGCAATGCTAAGCTTGCCGCCGGATTACTAACCGGAGCCAGCCATGACCACCGTTCAACGACCGACCGCCGCCTTTGTCGGCGCATCCTGGGGCGCGCTGTTCATCGGCGCACTCGCCTTCCTGATGGGCTTGTGGAATGCGCAGATGCAGCTCAACGAGAAAGGCTATTACTTGAGCCTCCTGCTCTACGGACTGTTCGCCGCCATTTCCCTGCAGAAATCGGTGCGCGACCGCAGCGAAGGCATCCACGTGACGGGCCTGTATTTCGGCTTGTGCTGGCTGTCGCTGTGCGCGGTTATTTTGCTGCTGTCGGTGGGCCTGTGGAATGCGACGCTGGCGCCCAGCGAAAAAGGTTTTTATGCGATGTCCTTCGTGCTGAGCCTGTTCGCGGTGGTGGCGGTGCAGAAGAACGTGCGCGACCTGGGCGTGGCCGCACCCAAGACCGAAGCGGCCGACCTCGGCCCCGCCTGACGAGCACCGGCGTAGGATCAGCCTTACCGCCGCGCGGGCGCATCTTGAAAAAGGTGCGCCCGTCCCAATTTTGTTTCCTAGTTAAGAACACTCACTAGGAGTACACAATGCGGCAAGATAAACTGACGACCAAGCTACAGGAAGCGCTGGCCGATGCCCAGAGCCTGGCGGTCGGCAACGATAACCAGTACATCGACCCCGTGCACCTGCTCGTCGCCCTGCTTGGCCAGGACGACGGCAGCGCCCGTTCGCTGCTGCAGCGTGCCGGTGTCAACGTCGGCGCACTCACGAATGCCCTGAAGAGCGGCATCGAGCGCCTGCCCAAGGTGTCCGGCACCGGCGGCGAAACGCAAGTAGGCCGCGAGCTGGTCTCCCTGCTCAACCTGGCCGACCGCGAATCGCAAAAGCGCGGCGACCAGTTTCTCTCTTCCGAAATGGTGCTGCTGGCGCTGACCGAGGATAAATCCGACGCCGGCCGCCTGGCGCGCGAACACGGCCTGGCCCGTAAATCGCTCGAATCGGCTATCTCGGCCGTGCGCGGCGGCGAGAACGTCAATTCGCAGGACGCCGAAGGCCAGCGCGAATCGCTGAAAAAATACACGCTCGACCTGACCGAGCGCGCGCGCATGGGCAAACTCGACCCGGTCATCGGCCGCGACGACGAGATCCGCCGTGCGATCCAGGTGCTGCAGCGCCGCACCAAGAACAATCCGGTGCTGATCGGCGAGCCGGGCGTGGGCAAGACCGCGATCGTCGAGGGCCTGGCCCAGCGCATCGTGAACGGCGAAGTGCCCGACTCGCTCAAGGGCAAGCGCGTGCTCTCGCTCGACATGGCGGCCTTGCTGGCGGGCGCCAAGTACCGCGGCGAATTCGAAGAGCGGCTGAAAAGCGTACTGAAGGAACTGGCGCAAGACGAGGGCCAGACCATCGTCTTCATCGACGAGATCCACACCATGGTCGGCGCCGGCAAGGCCGAAGGCGCGATGGATGCGGGGAACATGCTCAAACCGGCGCTGGCGCGCGGCGAGCTGCACTGCGTCGGCGCGACCACGCTCGACGAATACCGTAAATATGTCGAGAAGGACGCCGCGCTCGAGCGCCGCTTCCAGAAGATCATCGTCGACGAGCCGAGCGTGGAGGCGACGATTGCCATCCTGCGCGGGCTGCAGGAAAAATACGAGCTGCACCACAAGGTCGAGATCACCGACCCCGCCATCATCGCCGCGGCCGAGCTCTCGCACCGCTACATCAGCGACCGCTTCCTGCCGGACAAGGCGATCGACCTGATCGACGAGGCGGCCTCGAAGATCAAGATCGAAATCGACTCCAAGCCGGAAGTCATGGACAAGCTCGAGCGGCGCCTGATCCAGCTCAAGATCGAGCGCGAAGCCGTGCGCAGGGAGACCGACGAAGCCTCGCAGCGGCGGCTGGAACTGATCGGCGAGGAGATCGCCCGCCTCGAGCGCGAGTACAACGACTACGAGGAAATCCTGAAGTCGGAGAAGGCGGCGGTGCAAGGCACCACCCATATCAAGGAAGAGATCGAGCGCATCCGCCACCAGATGGAAGAGGCCAAGCGCGAGAGCAACTGGCAAGTGGTCTCGGAACTCCAGTATGGCCAGCTGCCCCAGCTCGAAGCCCAGCTCAAGCAGGCCGAGGAAGCCACCAGCCTGGCCGGGAGCGACGCCAACGCGAAGCCAAAGCTGCTGCGCACCCAGGTGGGCGCCGAGGAAATCGCCGAAGTGGTCTCGCGCGCGACCGGCATTCCCGTCTCGCGCATGATGCAGGGCGAGCGCGACAAGCTGCTGCACATCGAAGAGAAGCTGCACGAGCGCGTGGTCGGCCAGGACGAGGCGATCGAAGCGGTGTCGGACGCCATCCGCCGCTCGCGCGCCGGGCTGTCTGATCCAAACCGCCCGTATGGTTCCTTCATGTTCCTGGGGCCGACGGGCGTCGGCAAGACGGAACTGTGCAAGGCGCTCGCATCCTTCCTCTTCGATACCGAGGACTCGATGATCCGCATCGACATGAGCGAATTCATGGAGAAGCATTCGGTTGCCCGCCTGATCGGCGCGCCGCCGGGCTATGTCGGCTACGAGGAGGGCGGCTATCTCACCGAAGCCGTGCGCAGGAAGCCGTATTCCGTGATCCTGTTGGATGAGATCGAGAAGGCGCACCCGGACGTGTTCAACGTGCTGCTGCAGGTGCTGGACGATGGCCGCATGACCGATGGCCAGGGCCGCACGGTGGACTTCAAGAATACCGTGATCGTGATGACCTCGAACCTGGGGTCGCACAAGATCCAGTCGATGGACACCGACGAGCCGGCCGTGGTGAAGATGGCCGTGATGGCCGAGGTGCGCGGACACTTCCGTCCGGAGTTCATCAACCGCATCGACGACATCGTGGTCTTCCATGCGCTCGACGAGAAGAACATCGGCGCGATCGCCCGGATCCAGCTGCGCAGCCTGGAAGAGCGCCTCGCGAAAATGGAAATGACGCTCGATCTCGACGAGGAAGCGCTGCAGAAGATCGCGGAAGCCGGTTTCGACCCGGTGTATGGCGCGCGGCCGTTGAAACGGGCGATCCAGCAGCAGATCGAAAATCCGCTGTCGAAAGCGATCCTGTCGGGCCGCTTCGGGCCGAAGGACACGATTCCCGTGCGGGTGCGGGCGGGGCAGCTGGCGTTCGGCGACGACCAGCAGGTCGAACTGGCGAAATAAGCCAGTTTTCTGGTGAGGAAGGGGCGCTAATGGCGCCCCTTTTGTTTGATATGGCTCAAACGCGCACACTTTGTCCTTGTTGCCGCTATCTCCCCTGCATAGATTTAAACAAACAAGGGGAGGATGACATGGGACACCGCTGCTCGATGCATTGCATTATGCCGCCGTACATTTTGAAGGCCCTGCTGGAAAAAGGTTCGCCCGAACAGCGCGAACTGGCTCTCAAGGCGCTACTTTCGAGCTCGACACTGCGCGCCGACCGGCGCTTCATGTCGCGGCTGGGCTTCATCGCCCCGGTTTCCGGGACGGGCAAGCAACGCATGATTTTCGACTGCCACAACGAACCGAATACCCGCGATGCGGTGCTGGTGCGGCGCGAATCGGACAAGAGCAATGGCGACCTGGCCGCCAACGAGGCCTTCGACGGCGTCGGCACGACCTTCGATTTCTATCACCAGGTTTTTCGGCGCAACTCGATCGACAACGCCGGGATGCGGCTCGACAGTTACGTCCACTATGCCGAAAATTATCCGAATGCCATGTGGGATGGGCGGCGCATGATTTTCGGCGATGGCGACGGCGAACTGTTTTCGCGCCTGACCCAGTCGCTCGACGTCATCGGCCATGAGTTGACGCACGGCGTGACCCAGTACAGCGCCAATCTCGAATACCGCGGCCAATCGGGGGCGCTCAACGAATCCGTCTCCGACGTGTTCGGTTCGCTCGTCAAGCAGTGGTGCTTGCAGCAGACCGCGGCGCAAGCCGACTGGCTGATCGGCCCGGAATGCTGGACGCCGCAGATCCAGGGCGACGCGCTGCGTTCCATGAAGAAGCCGGGCAGCGCGTTCAACGATCCGCTCATCGGCAAGGACCAGCAGCCCGCCCACATGCGCGATTACAAGCGCATGCCGGAAACCCCTTTCGGCGACATGGGCGGCGTCCATATCAACTCGGGCATCCCGAATCACGCCTTCTACCGGTTTGCCACCGCCCTCGGCGGTTATGCCTGGGAGACGGCTGGCCAGATCTGGTACGAAGCATTGCAGCGCAGCAAGAAGGACACGAACTTCGACGCGTTTGCCAACATCACGTATGCGATTGCCGGCGAAAACTTTGACACGGAAACCCAGCAATTGCTGCAGACGGCCTGGGCTGGCGTCGGCATCAAGGCCGGCAAGAAAGAGAAGGGGCGGGCCGGCAAAATGGCGTCCACGGTCGAACAGTCGCGCGATGACCTGGCGGCCTCGATCAGCCGCCTGGCGCGGCAGGTGGAAGCGCTTCAGCAAGAAGTGGAGAGCCTCAGGCAGGGCGCCGATCACGATCGCTGAAGCTGGCGGCGAAGGCGGCAAGGATGAACATTATCCTCGAGCAGTACGGCGGGCTGGCGGGCGTCCGGCGCCGGTTCATGCTCGATACGTCGGGGCTGGGCGAGGCCCGCGACGAGGTCGAGGGGCTGGCGCGCGTGGTCGGCGCCCAGCCCGACGCGCCGGGGCCGCCGCATCCCGACCAGATCGGCTATACGCTGGTCATCGATGGGGAGGACGGCGCGCGCGCAGTGCACGCCACGGACACGCTCGCCAGCGCGGCGTTCCGCAGGCTGGCCGAGCACGTCCGCAAGCGCGGCGCGGCCGGGGTCGCTTGATCGGACAGCGGCCTGCTCAGGCAAGCACGCCGGCTTTTGGCTACACTGGTTGCTTTCGTGTTTTCAATGGTCAGCAACAGATGAGCACAACAAGCCTGCGCCAGGATGCGCGCGTGATCGGCCTGGTCGGCGTCTCGCACGGGGTATCCCACTTTTACCACCTGATCCTGGCCGGCCTGTTTCCCTGGCTAAAGAGCGCGTTCACGCTCTCGTATGCCGAGCTGGGCCTGTTGATGAGCGTGTTTTTCGTCGTCTCCGGCGTCGGCCAGGCCTTGTCGGGCTTCCTGGTCGACAAGGTCGGGGCGCGGCGCGTCCTGTTCACCGGCCATGCGCTGCTCGGCGCCGCCGCGCTGGTGCTGGCCAGCGCACCGAACTACACGGTGCTGCTGCTCGGCTCCCTGGTCGCCGGCTGCGGCAATGCCGTCTTCCATCCGGCCGGCTACACGCTGCTCAACCAGAACGTCTCGAAAGCACGCCTGCCTTACGCCTTCTCGGTGCACGGCATTTCCGGCAATATCGGCTGGGCGGCCGCGCCCCTGTTCCTGGCGGCGGTGGCCACGTTGTCGAGCTGGCGCGTGGCGCTGCTGGCCGCCTCCGCGATTCCCGCCCTCATGCTGCTGACTTTGTTCCTGAACCGCAAGGTGCTGGCAACGGCGACGCCGGTGCAGACCGTCGCCCAGGCGGCCGGCGGCTCCTTCGGTTTCCTGCGCCTGCCGGCGGTCTGGATGTGTTTCGGCTTCTTCTTCCTGACCTCGGTCGCCCTGGGCGGCATACAGGCCTTCTCTTCGGCCAGCCTGACGGCGATGTACGGCATTTCGCTGGCGACCGCCGCCACCGCCTACACCACCTACATGCTGTCCTCGGCGGCGGGCATGGTGGCCGGCGGTTTCCTGGCGGCGCGCTTTCATAACCACGACCGCACGATCGCCGTCGCCTTCCTGTTCGCGGCTGGCATGGCCTTGCTGCTGTCGGCCTCGATCGTGCCGGGGACGCTGGTGGTGCTGGTGATGGGGGCGATCGGGCTGGCGAGCGGCGTCGCCGCCCCGTCGCGCGACTTGCTGATCCGCGCCGCGGCGCCGCCGAACGCGACCGGGCGCGTGTTCGGCGTCGTGTATTCGGGCCTGGACAGCGGCATGGCGGTCGGGCCCGTGCTGTTCGGCATGTTGATGGATGGCGGTCATCCCGCCGGGCTCTTCATTGGCGTCGCGCTGTTCCAGACGCTGGCGATCGCCACCGCGGTCGGGGCCGGCGGCAGGGGCAGGGCGCCGCTGCCGCACAAGGCTTGAGGCGGTTCGGGCGGGCAGGAACGAAAAAAGCGCGGGCCACCAGGCCCGCGCTTTTTATTTGACCGAAGCGGGTCGGGTCAGCGGCGCTTGCGCAGCATCGCGCCCATCAGGGCCAGGCCGCCGAGCAGCAGGGCGATCGTCTGCGGTTCCGGCACGTCGGTCGAGGCCGGCTGCTGGACGACCGGCGTACCGCCGCCGCTCGGCGTCGGCACGGTCGTGTTGCCGGTCGCGGGCAGCAGCACCGGATCGATCGGGGTGACCGGCACAGGCGTGACTGGCGTCGGTGTCGGCACAGGTGTTGGCGTCGGCGTTGGGGTAGGCGTCGGCGTCGGCGTCGGGGTAGGCGTCGGCGTCGGAGTAGGGGTTGGCGTTGGGGTAGGCGTTGGCGTTGGCGTTGGGGTAGGCGTCGGCACAGGCGTGACGACAACCGGCGTGGCCTTGATCGACTGCGACAGCAGGTCGCCGACCTTGTTCTTCGATGCGTCGACGAAATTGACCTTCAGGTGAGGTTCATCCAGGTCGATCGTGCCGCCGGTGAAGGCGAAGGTGAAGACCATGTTGTCGGTCAGGGCGATCGGCGCACCCGTCAGGCACAGCGCCGTTTTCGTGCGCGTACCGCCGCTGCCGCCGGCGCAGCCGTTCGCGGTCAGTTCCTTGGCGCTCTGGGTCCAGGTGCTGACGCCTTTCGGCGCGGCCGTCACTTTTACGCTGTTGAAACTGCCGATTTCCTTCAGGCTCAGGGCGCTCAGCATGGTCGCGGTGCTCCAGTTCCCGCTGCGCTTGGCCGCGTCGATTTCCAGCGTGAGGACGTTGTTGCTCCAGCTAGTCGTGAAGACGACGTCCTGGTAGGTGAGCACGCCAGCCTGGGCCGAGCCGATGCAGGCAGTCATGCCAAGCGCCAGTGTTATTTTGCGGAGAAATGGATGCATTTGCGTTTCCTTGGTGAGCCAGAGCGGGCGGTTTTGACGAAAAACCATACAGGACACGAATATTGCCGGTTTTGATGATTCAAGTCAATAAAATATCCATTTAGTTAATAAAACTAGCCAAGACGCAACATTTCGCTAGTTCAATGGCGGCGCGCTTGTCACAATGGATGGTTGGTTCGACCAAGGAAGAACAGTTCTTCGACGAGAAAAAAGTCGCCTGACGTTAAGCTGGCCGACACGCGCCCGGGCCCCGCGCGGGCCGCGCAGGCTACCGATGCACCCGTTCGCGGGTGCATTTTTTTTGCCCGTTTTACCCAGGGAGGATAGATTTCTTGGTTGATGGAGTGACAAGCGCAAAGGAAATATCAATTTGCTTTCCAAAGTGTCTTTCTGTAAATTGCCGGCCTGCAAACTAAGTTGCTTATTTGCATAGCGTCGCAAGCGCCAGCTTGCGGCCATAAATGAGCAGCCCGCCATGACGGGCCAGCCTTCCCACCACTTTGGATTTCCCCATGAAAAAAATCTCCGCCATTCTCTTCGCCCTCATGCTGACCGCCTGCGCCACCGGCCCGCGCATCGCCGCTCCCAACCTGATCAAGGCGCCACAGCCGATCGTCGGCAACACCGGCAAGTTCATGTCGCCGTACACCGAAGACGGCACCGTCGCCGCCTGGGTCGAGAAGGGCCGCCACGCCGGCATCGGCGCCAACATCGGCGGCTTCGTCGGCGCCCAGGCCGGCCAGAAGCTGGCGGAAAACATCCCGTTCGTCGGCGGCATCGTCGGCCAGAAGATCGGCGAAACCGCCGGCCGCGCCATCGCCATCAAGATGGCCGGCGGCGAAGAATTCATCCGCGCCAATTCCGACCTGTCGTTCAACTCGGTCAACGAGATGGCCGTCTACATGTATGCCAAGAACTCGAGCCACAAGGATTACGCCGAAGCCCTGAAACTGGCCCAGGACATCTACCCGGAACTGAAGACCGCGTACTACCCGGCCATCATCAAAGCATCGACCGGCATCAACTAAGCAGGCACCGACATGACCTTCAAACTGTTTGCAGGCGCGCTCGCCGCCCTGATCCTGGCCGGTTGCGCCACCCCTAACCTGGACAACTCGGCCGGCCGCGCCGTCGTCTACCAGGACGTCTCGACCACCTCGAAGCGCGTCGCCGGCGTCGGCGTCGAGTCGCAGGACGTGGTCTCGATGACCGACCGCATGATCCGCGACATCCTGGCCACGCCGCAGATCGCCGGCCGCGCCACGCCGCCGCGCATCATCATCGACTCCGAGTACTTCGCCAACGACAGCTCCTCGCGCATCAACAAGAACCTGATCACCGACCGCCTGCGCATCGAACTGAACCGCGCAGCGCAAGGCCGCCTGGTGTTCGTCGCCCGTCACTACGGCGACATGGTGTCCAAGGAACGCGAAGCCAAGCGCAATGGCGAGACCGACAAGGGCACGGTCCGCGCCACCAAGGCGAAAGCCGGCGCCGACTTCCGCCTCGGCGGCCGCATCACCTCGCTCGACGCGAATTCGGCGGCCAGCGGCACGCTGTCGCGCTACCACCAGATCAGTTTCGAGCTGATCGACCTGGAATACGAAACGATCGCCTGGAGCGGCCTGTTCGAATTCAAGAAGGAAGCGCAGGATGACGTCCTGTACCGCTAAGCGCACGCTGCGGATCGCCTTGCTGGCGCTGGCATGCGCCGGCGCCGCGCCGGCGCATGCGGACTTCGCGGCCGAGGCCGCGAAACTGCGCAGCGCGCCGGCCAAGGACGCCACCCTCTACACGCTGCAGGCCGGCGTGGCGGCGCTGGCCGAGAACCGCACGGCCGAGTCGAGCGAGCTGTTCGACACGGCGCTGTCCTCGATCGAGGGCATGTTCGCCAACACCGAGGGCGCCGCGAAAGCGCGCTCGCTGTGGTACGAGGAGGGCGCCAAGGACTACAAGGGCGAGCCCTACGAGCGGGCGATGGCCTTCTGGTATCGCGGCCTGCTGTACCTGGCGGGCGGCGACTACGAGAATGCGCGCGCGTCCTTCCGCGGCGGCATCCTGCAGGATGCGTTCGCCGAGGAGCAGCAGTTCCGCAGCGATTTCGCCTCCCTGATGCTGCTCGAGGGCTGGGCCAACCAGCTCAACGGCGACCGCGGCCAGGCCGGCGACGCCTACAAGGAAGTGGCGCGCCTGCGTCCCGGCTTCCAGGCGCCGTCGAAGGACGCGAACCTGCTCGTCGTGGTGGAACTGGGCGGCAGCCCGCGCAAGGTCGGCGACGGCATCGGCAACCACGAGATCGTCTACCGCAAGGCCAAGCGCATGCCTGAACGCAGCGCCCGCGTGGAGATCGACGGCAAGCCGGTCGCGCTGGCGCAGGCGGAGGACCTGTTCTTCCAGGCCGCCACCCGCGGCGGCCGTCCGGTGGATCGCCTGATCGCCGGCAAGGTCGCGTTCCAGAACGTGGCCGGCGGCATCGGCGAAGCGGCCGGCTCGATCGCCTCGGACCTGAGCGTGTGGAACGCGGCGGCCGGCGGCGGGCACGGCAATGCGCTGGGCGCGGTCGCGGCGGTGGGCGCGATCGCGTCGATCATCGCGGTCAACGTCAAGCCGCGTGCCGACGTGCGCTACTGGAGCAACCTGCCGGAAACCATGCACGTCGCGGCGCTGCCGTACAAGGGCTTGCCGTCGAAGATCGACGTCGCCCTGTTCGACGAGGCCGGCCAGCCGGTCAGCGCCGAGAACGTGCGGATACAAAAATGGATCGACAAGCGCGGAAACGTGCTGGTCTGGATCAAAACCAGGAACTGAAATGAACCAACTGAAAACCATCATCGCCGCCGGCTGCATCGTGCTGCTGGCGGGCTGCAAAACTGTCTCGCAGGAAGGCGCCCAGATGGGCGTGCGCGTCGACGACGCGAACTCGCCGACCGCCCGCATCATGTACGACCAGGTCGTCATCCTCGACAAGGTCTTGCAGAACGCGAAGACCGGCAAGATCGCCATCGAAGGCCAGGGCGCGAGCCGTAGCGGCACCGGCACCCTGAAAGTGACCGTCGCCGTGCGCAACCGCACCGATTTCACCCAGACCCTGGAGCTGCGCACCAGCTTCTTCGACAGCGGCTTCGGCCCGACCGAGAAGCCGTCCGCCTGGACCCGCCTGCACCTGGACGCGAACGGCGTCGGCCACTACCAGGAAAGCTCGATGGGCGCGGCCAACGTCGCCCATTACTACGTCGAACTGCGGGAGGCGCGTTGATCAAGTCTTGCCTGTTCGCCGCCCTGATGGCGGCAGCCGCGCTGGCCCCGGCCCAGCAACTGCAGGCGCCGCGCGCGATCGAAGCGGGGACGGCGCCGGCCGGCGTGTCCGATCCGCTGGATACGGGCGTGATGGCCGCGCACGTTGATGCCGGCAGCCTGCGCAGCTGGTATGCCGCCCAGCGCCGTCCCGGCATGGTGCTCTACTTCGAGCGCAAACTGGCCCAGCTGCCGCCGGGCTGGCGCGGCGAGAGCCGCCTGCACATCGAAGACAAGCGCCTGGTCGACGGCAAGGAATCGAGCCGCAGCGTGACCGTCGGCGTCGAGCGCAATGTCGCCAACGACGCGCCGGGCTCGCAGTTCGCCGCGCTGTTCCAGCAGTCGCTGCAAAAGGAAATGAAACGCGAGCAACTCACGGTGCTCGACGGCTCGGTGCTGCAGCGCAAATTGTCCAGCAGCGGCAAGGGCGGCGACCTCGAGTACGCGTCGCTGAAGGGCGGCGCGCGCTTCGTGTTCGAAGTCGAACTGCTGAACCTGAACGGCAAGTGGGAACTGGTCGGCACGTTGAAGGATATTCACAGCGGCGCCCTGGTGTCGACCGTGAACCTGGCGATCGACGGCATCGATTCGCGGGCCGCCATGGACCGCGCCAGCCGCGCCCTGGTTGCGCGCTTGCTGCAATCAAAGGTCGCCTGAAGACGTTTCATGGCCGCCGATTTGGGTGGCCCGGCGGTTCTGGGAGATAATGGCGGCTTGAAGCCGGCTTTTCTCCCGGAGCCGCGCCCCCGCGCCGGCTCCCGCCGGCGCTTTCTATTAGGATTCCCATATTATGTTGAGCTACCGCCACGCCTTCCACGCGGGTAACCACGCCGACGTCCTCAAGCATTTCGTTCAGGTGCAACTGCACCAGTATATGAACCAGAAGGACACGGCCTATACCTATATCGACACCCACTCGGGCGCCGGCGTGTACGCGCTCGACAGCAGTTTCGCCACCAAGAAGGCCGAGTTCGACACGGGCATCGGCCCGCTCTGGACGCGCACCGACCTGCCGCCGGCCCTGGCCGACTACATGAACCTGGTCAAGGGCATGAATCCGAGCGGCAAGATGCGCTATTACCCGGGGTCGCCCTACGTGGCCGACAAGATGACGCGCCCGGAAGACCGCTTGCGCCTGTTCGAACTGCATCCGGCCGACAGCAAGATCCTGGCGGAGAATTTCCGCAAGGCCGAAGCGCACAAGGCGGAGCAGGGCGAGCGCGCGCGCGGCCGGCGCGTCATGATCGAACGCGGCGACGGCTTCCAGAGCCTGAAGGCCCTGCTGCCGCCGCCGTCGCGCCGCGCGCTGGTGCTGATCGACCCGCCCTACGAGGTCAAGGACGATTACCGCAAAGTGAAAGATGTGCTGGAAGAGGCGCTCGGGCGCTTCCCGACCGGCATCTTCGCCGTCTGGTATCCGCTGCTGCAACGCATGGAATCGCGCCAGTTCGCCGACCGCCTGAAGCGCCTGCCGGCCAAGGAATGGCTGAACGTCACGCTGACCGTGTCGACGCCCGGCCCGGACGGCTTCGGCCTGCACAGCAGCGGCATGTTCATCCTGAACCCGCCGTACACGCTCGAACCGATGCTGCGCGAAGTGCTGCCCTACCTGGTCAAGGTGCTGGGCAAGGACAGTGGCGCCACCTTCGTGATCGAACGCGGCACCCAGGTGACGGGCGCGGCCTCGGCCCGCGTCGGCGCCGGCGGCAGCGCACGCCAGCCGATCGGCAATGCGCGCCGCGCCAGCCCGCTGTCGGGCACGGGCAGTTTGCGCCTGCCGGGCCAGGCCGCGGTGCCGCGTGTCGAAAAGGCGGAAGTCGACGTGCGCCTGACCGACGATGCGGTTGCCAGCAAGGTCGGCGCCTCGGCGCGCGCCAAGCGCTTCTCGCGCCAGGAAGCCGCGCCGGCAAGCAGCCCGGCGCCGCGCGCACGCTATGCCGACGAGCGCCCGAAGGCCGCCGGTGCGCGGCCGGAACGCGCCGCCAGCGGGCGTCCGGTGTCGGGACGGCCAGTCGCCGGCGGCAGTGCGCGTCCGGCCGCCGGCACCGGTCCGGCACGTCCACGCAAACGCGGCTGATGCCGGCACGCCGCGCGCGGCGCATTTGCGCAACGCGGCAGTGCGTTCGTTTCGATGTAAAAATGTAAAGATTGACGCGATGGTGTATAGTCGGCAGAGGTGCGCAACCATGCGCGCCCTGTCGCGCCTGCTGCGCGGCAAGGGTTTTCAGGAGTCAACATGCTTGCCGAAGTAAGGGCGGAATCGACACCGATGCTGTCCGACGAATTTTTCCTGGCGCGCCAACCGATTCTGGGGCGCGACCAAACCATGGTTGCTTACGAGCTGCTGTTTCGCGCAGCCGGCGAGCACGATGACGCACGCCTGACCGATGGCGCCACCGCCACGGCGGCAGTCATTTCACACGCTTCCCAGCTCGGGCTCGAGCATGTTGTTGGTGATAACTTGGCATTCGTCAACGTCGACCGTGACGTCCTGATGGCCGATTACGTGCGTTTCCTGCCGCCACATAAGGTTATCCTCGAAATCCTCGAAACCGTCAAGCCGACCGAGCAGTTGCTGGCGCGCGTGGCCGAGCTCAAGGAGCTGGGCTTCACCTTCGCGCTCGACGATGTCGTCGATCACAGCGAGGAAGTCGACAAGCTGCTGGGCCTGGTCGATATCGTCAAGATCGACCTGCAAGGCGTCGCCCCGGCGGCGCTGGGCACTCTGATGGCCTCGCTGCGCAAGAGTGGCAAGAAACTGCTGGCTGAAAAGGTAGAGACCCAGCAAGAGTTCCGGATGTGCATGGAGCTCGGCTTCGACTACTTCCAGGGCTATTATTTTGCCCGGCCCGTGATCCTCAGCGGGCGCAAGATCACGCCCTCGGAAATGGCGATCCTGTCGCTGCAGCGCCTGATCAATTCCGACGCCGACGACGTCACCATCGAGACCGCCGTCAAGCGCGACCCGGTGATCAGCCTGAATTTGCTGCGCCTGGTGAACAGCCGCGCCGCCGGGCCGGAACGCCGCATCGAATCGGTCGCCGAGGCGCTGACCAAGCTGGGGCGGAAGCAATTGCGCCGCTGGCTGCAAATCCTGATGTTCGCCGCGCCTGGCAGCAAGGTCGAACTCAATTCGCCGCTGCTGCAGCTGGCCACCACGCGCGGCAAGCTGCTCGAACTGATGTCGCTGCAGGCGCGCCCGAGCGACGTGGTCGGCGCCGAACGTGCTTTCACGGCCGGCATCATGTCGCTGGCGGACGCGCTGTTCTCGATGCCGCTGGCCGACATCCTCGAAAACGTCGAGCTCGCCGACGACGTGCGCGCGGCCCTGCTCGAGCGGGCAGGGGACCTCGGCGCCATGCTCGACGTCGTCGAGCGCCTGGAAAAAGCCGATACCGGCCGCTGCTTCACCGCCGCCCTGCGCCGGCTGAACCTGACCTCGAAACAGGTGCGCAACATCGAGCTGGCCGCTTTCGACTGGGTGCGCGAGCTCGTCCACGACGCGGCTTGATGTTGGCGCAGCCAACCGCTGTGTGAAACCTCAGCGCGTCCGTGCCGGCGTGATTTGAACGCGTGGGCGGCGCACGCGCCGCGTATGCGCATCGTTCAGGGCGGAGCCGCCCACCCTACGCGAGGAATAAAAAGACGGTCGGCTTCTTGTGGAAGTCGGGCATCTTGCCGGCCGCCAGCTGGGCTTTCCACTTGGCCGCCGTCAGCGTCCGCACCGATTCGCTCGGCAGCGACAAATCCGTCGCCACGCACACCAGGGTGCCCGGCTGGCAGCCCGTGACCAGCGCTTCCAGCATCTGCCCGTTGCGATACGGGGTCTCGATCAGCAATTGCGTCTGTTTCTCGGAACGCGAGCGCGCTTCCAGCTCGCGGATGCGCTTGGTGCGCGCGGCGGCATCGGTCGGCAGATAGCCATTGAAGGCGAAGCTCTGCCCGTTCAGGCCGCTGGCCATGACCGCCAGCAGCAGCGAGGACGGGCCAACCAGGGGGCGCACCGTCACGCCATGCTGATGCGCCAGCCGCACCAGGTCGGCGCCGGGGTCGGCCACGGCCGGCACACCCGCTTCCGAGACCAGGCCGGCGTCTTCCCCGGCCAGTAGCGGCGCCAGCAATTGTTCCAAGGCGGCGGCCGGGGTATTCACGTTCAGCTCGGCGATGCGGATTTCCTGCAGCGGTTTGGCCAGCGGATGGTCGATTGCAATCAGTTTCAAGAAGGCGCGCGCCGTTTTCGCGTTTTCTGCGACGAAATAGCCGAGCTGCGAAGTGATCGCCTGCACCTGGCCGGGCAGGACGTGGGAGAGGGCGCCGGGAGCGGCGTCGGTGGGGCCAAGGGTGTTCGGAATCAGGTAGAGGGTGCCGGGCATGAGTCAGTCAATAAAGGTTAAACGCCGAAGAAGCGTACGCCGGCGCGGCGCAGCATCCCGGTCAGGGCAATCAGGGGCAGGCCGGTGAGGGCGGTCGGATCAAGGGAGTCGATGGCTTCGATGAGGGCGATGCCGAGGCCCTCGTTCTTGGCGCTGCCGGCGCAGTCATAGGGCTGTTCGATGCGCAGGTAGGCGTCGAGCTCGGCGTCCGGCAGGTCGCGGAAACGCACGGAGACCTGCACGTTCTCGGCCTGCGCAGTGCCGTCGCGCCCGTCCCACAGGCAGAGCGCCGTATGGAAGACGACTTCGCGCCCGCGCATGGTTCGCAGTTGCGCCAGCGCCCGGGCATGGTTGCCCGGCTTGCCGATCTGTTCGCCGTCCTGCGTGGCGACCTGGTCGGAGCCGATCACGAGCGCGCCCGGGTGCAGCAGCGCGATCGCCTCCGCCTTGGCGCGCGCCAGGCGCAGGGCGGTGGCCTCGGGTGCTTCGCCCGGGGCAGGGGTTTCGTCGATATGCGGGGAAATCGCCTCGAAGGGCAGGTGCAGGCGCCCCAGTAATTCGCGGCGGTAGGCGGAGCTCGACGCCAAAATCAGGCGCGGTGGGGAAGAACTTGGTATCATGTGCGCGGTCAACGATAAGAACTACAACAGACGAGGCGCAGATGAGGCACAAGCGCCAAAAAAACGCGGCAAGTCTTTGACTGCGCGCGGATAACCCTGTTATTATCGCAGGTTTTCCGGGGACGTTTTCTGCAATGAGCGCATTTGTCATCGACGCCTTTGAATTCTGCCGCACTGGCGGCCATCGCGAAGGGGTGACCCCGCTAACGGA
>Ga0213837_1000712_pt1 | contig 27672 bp, 26 predicted proteins | sample SWPATP12_FD_160572 | JGI IMG/M metagenome (GOLD analysis project Ga0213837, IMG submission 160572) | Coastal seawater microbial communities from Marineland, Florida, United States - SWPA TP1 #2 | ecosystem: Environmental > Aquatic > Marine > Coastal | place: USA: Florida | collected 2016-08-06
GAAATCTTCGCCTCCCACCAGGGCGGCAAGCTCTCGATCTCCAGCACCGTCCCGCTCGCCAGCAAGCGCGACCTGTCCATCGCCTACACGCCCGGGGTCGCCCAGGTCAGCCGCGCCATCGCCGCCGACCCGGAACTGGCCAAGACGCTCACCTGGGCCCAGCGCCTCGTAGTGGTGGTCAGCGACGGCACTGCGGTGCTGGGCCTTGGCGACATCGGTGCCAGTGCCTCACTGCCCGTCATGGAAGGCAAGTCCGCGCTTTTCAAGGCGTTCGGCGACCTTGACTCCATCCCGCTGGTCCTCAACACCACCGACGTTGACGAGATCGTCGAGACCCTCGTCCGGCTGCGTCCCAGCTTTGGCGCGGTCAACCTTGAGGACGTATCGGCGCCCCGCTGCTTCGAGCTTGAGGAAAAGCTGATCGAGGCCCTCGACTGCCCCGTCATGCACGATGACCAGCACGGCACCGCCGTCGTCGTCCTCGCCGCGCTGACCGGCGCCGCGAAGGTGACGGCCCGTGAACTCGAGGGACTCCGGGTGGTGGTTTCCGGCGCGGGTGCGGCCGGGATCGCCGTCGCCGAGATCCTGCTGAGCGCCGGAATCGACGACGTCGTGCTGCTCGACTCCCGCGGCGTGATCAACGGCGACCGTGCCGACATCGCCGCGGACCCGGCGAGCAAGAAGGCCCAGCTTGCCGCCCGCAGCAATCCCCGCGGCGTCGCTGGCGGCCCCGCAGAAGCCCTGCTGGGCGCGGACGTGTTCATCGGCGTCTCCTCCTCCCGGCTGGACGAAGAGCATCTAAAGCTGATGAACCACAGCGCCATCGTCTTCGCTCTCTCCAATCCGGACCCGGAAGTGCTGCCGGAGGTCGCGGCCAGGTACGCCGCCGTCGTGGCCACCGGACGCAGCGATTTCCCGAACCAGATCAACAACGTGCTGGCGTTCCCCGGCATCTTCCGCGGCGCCCTCGACGCCGGTGCCCGCCGCATCACCCCCGCGATGAAGCTCGCCGCGGCCCGCGCCATCGCCGACCTGGCCGAGGACGATCTCTCTGCCGACTACATCGTGCCGAGCCCGCTGGACCCGCGCGTCGCCCCGGCCGTTTCCGCTGCCGTCGCCGCGGCGGTGGAGGCGGAGTAGCGCACCGGCGCAGGGGCCGGGCCGCGCAGTAGCCAGCCATAGACTGGGGGCATGAACCCCGAAATCCTCGTGACTGTGCTCTGCGGCCTGGCCATTCTGGTGGGCGTGGCGGGGATCGTCATCCCGGTGCTCCCCGGCAGCATCCTGATCGGCCTGAGCCTGCTGGCCTGGGCGCTCTGGGGCGGCGCCGGAACCACCGGGTGGGTGGTCTTCGGTGTGGGCCTTGCCTTGGTGCTGGCCGGCATGGGCGCCAGTGCCTTGCTGACCGGCCGCAAGCTCAAGCAGCACAGCGTGCCGGGCCGTTCCGTGGTGGCCGGACTTGTTTTCGGCGTCGCAGGCATGTTCCTGATCCCGGTGGTGGGGCTCTTTGTCGGCTTCGCGGCCGGCCTGCTGCTGAGCGAACTCCACCGAACCCGCGCCTGGCGTGCCGCCGTGACCACCAGCTGGGCGGCCCTGAAAGCCACCGGAGTGGGCATGCTGGTGGAGTTCGGCCTGGCCTGTCTTGCCGTGAGCACCTGGGTCATTGGCGTCTGGGTGGCCGCGGCCAGCTAGCCCTTCCCTGCTCGCCAGGGGGCGCTATTAGCATGGAAGAATGAGCGCCGGACAGTCCCCAGGACCCATCTATCGCGACACCCGTGACCTCACGCCGTTCGGCAACCCGCAGGTCCGCACGCCGGTACGGGACCTCGCAGACGGCCTCGGCGGCAGGCTGCAGACGGCCCTCGGCGGCCGGAGCGGTGCGCTGCTCAGCGTGGATGGCCCTGCCCCCCGGCTTAGGCGGATGCCCGGGAAAGCGGCGAAGGCGGTCCACGAGGCGACCTTCCACAATACCGACCCCAACCGGCTGATCGCCTTGGGCCGCGCCTACCCCGGCTGGGCCGGGCTCTGCTACGTGCTCGCCGGGCTCCTGGCCCACAAGCAGGGCGGCTACCTGCGTGCCGCGGAACTCCTCCAGCGCGGACTCACCACCAGGAACGACGACGACGCCAACCAGTTCGCGTCCGGCTACCTGACCCGGGTGGTCACCAGGGTCGAGGTAGCCGAGCGCATCGAGGTTCCGGTGCTCTTCAGTGAGGAGGCGGTGTTCCTGGCGCTGTCGCACTCCCTGCGGGAAACCGGCCACCTTGAGGCGGCGCTGCACACCGCGGCCTCGCTTCCGCCCTCGCTGCCCGCGGCACTGGCCCGGTGCTCGGTGGCGTTCGCAACGGGCCGGGACAAGGAAGTGACGGTGTGGACGGAGGGGCTGCTGAACGCCGACGACCTCTCGGCCGCGCTGCTGCTGATCCGCGCCCGCTCACTGCGCCGCCTGGGTGCCGCTACGGCCTCCCAGGCGGCGTTGAAGGAGGTGCTCCGGCGGCGCAAGACCCACCTGGCGCTCCGTAACGATGCCCTGACGGACCGCGCCCTGCTGGTGCTGGATAACGGGCGCAGGTCACTGAATCCCCGCGACTGGCTGCGCGGCCGGCCAGCCGAGCTCGAAACCTTCGAAGTCATCCGCAAGGACGTCGAAGAACGCAGGCTCTGGGAACAGGAGTGGAAGCAGCTGAACGGGGAATGATCCCGTCCCGGCGGATGCCGGGCCCCTACTGCCCGGCGATTGCCGCGGCCAGAGGGACGAGCTGTTCGGCCAGCAGCACCAGGCCGAGGGCCACCATGATGACTCCGCTGGCCAGCGTCACCCGCCGGGCCGCGCCGGGCCGGGAATGCAGCAGCTTCCGGGCCAGCAGGGCCACGCCGCTGTAGACGACGGCTACCAGGAGGACAAAGGTGAGGCCCAACAGGCCGGACTGCGCCGGTACGGACAGGGCGGCGTCGGGCCTGACGAACTGCGGGATCAAGGCGACGAAGAAAAGCAGGCCCTTCGGGTTGATGCCGCTGATGCCCATGCCCTGCAGGAACGCCCTGAACTGAGTGTTTTGGGCGGGCCCGGTGGCGGTTTGGCGGCCGAAGCTGGCGTCCCGCCAGGAGCGTACCGTGCTGACGCCCAGCCACAGCAGGTAGGCCGCGCCGGCTACCGTGAGCCAGCCGAGGAGGCCCGGCAGGCCCGTAATTACGGCGGCCAGACCGGCGGCCAGGAGTGCGGTGTGCACGACGTAGCCGCCGCACAGGCCGGCGACGGCCGGCACGAAGCTGCGCTCCTTGAGCCCGGCGGAGATCGAGTAGGCCCAGTCGACCCCCGGCGTGCAGGCAAGGGCCACGGCGACGCCGACGAAAGCGAGGAAGAGTTGGGGGTTCACGGCGGTCTCCTGGGTTGGCTGCAGGAGTAAGCCTAGGGATTTGGAGCCAACAAGTGCTTACTGATTTCGCCGAATAATCCGCGGCGGCAATAAGGTAATTGCGTGATAGACCATATCGACAGAAGTATCTTGCGCCACCTCCGTGAGGACGGTCGAATGACCGCCACGGCACTGGCCGCGAAGGTAGGGCTGACCGTCGCGCCGTGCCACCGCAGGCTGCGCGAGTTGGAGTCCTCCGGCGTCATCCGCGGTTACCGCGCCGACATCGATCCGGCCGCCGTCGGGCTGGGCTTCGAGGCGATTGTGTTCGTCACGCTTCGGCAGGTGGATCGCGCCACCATGGAGATCTTCGAGAACCGCGTCGCGGAGAACCCGAACATCGTCGAAGCCCAGCGTTTGTTCGGTGAGCCCGACTATCTGCTCAAGGTCATCACCGCAGACCTGCCCTCGTACCAGCGCTTCTACGACGCCGAACTGACCTCGCTGCCCGGCGTCGAGCGGCTGACCTCCACGCTGGTCATGAAGAACCTGAAGGCGAATACCGGCCCGCCGGTCTGATCGGTTCGAAGGCCCTGAGGCCGGCTTAGCGCGGGTTCAGGACGGTTGACTGGAATCCGCCCGCGCCGTTGCCGGTGTAGAGCCACATGGTCCCGCGGGTGTCGGTGGCAATGATGTTCGGCTTGGCGATGCCTCCGAACCTGCCAACGCTGGCGAAGGTGCGGAAGATGTTCCAACCGTTGCCAATCAGCCGCCTGGGCTGGAAGCCGCCGCTGCCGTCGCCGGGGTAGAGCCACAGCTTTCCGTCGCTGGCGCGCGCCATCAGGTCGGCCTTGCCGTCACCGGTGAAGTCGTTCGCCGCCAGGACCTGGTTGAAGCCGCCCCAACCGGCACCGATCTGCCGCCTGGGCAAGAAGCCGCCGCCGCCGTTGCCCGGGTAGAGCCACAGCTTTCCGTCATAGCCCTGGGCGAGGATGTCCGACCGGCCGTCACCGTTGAAGTCGCCGGGGGAGAGGATCTTCGAGAAGATGTTCCAGCCGCTCCCGATCTGCCTGCGCGGATTGAAGCCGCCCGCGCCGTTGGTGGGATACATCCAGAGCTTGCCGTCGGTCGAGCGGGCGACGAGGTCCGGACCGCCCTGACCGTCGAAGTTGGCCGCGGAAATGACCCGGTCGAAGATCTGCCAGCCGGAGCCGATCTGCTTGGAGCCCTTGAAGCTGCCCGAACCGTTTCCGGAGTACAACATCAAGGCGCCGGCGGCGTCCCGGGCCAGAACGTCCGGCCGGCCGTCGCCGTCGAAGTCGCCGGCTTCCCAGATGTCACTGAACTTGTTCCAGCCTGCGCCGATGTCCAGGCGTCCGGCGAACTTGCCGGTGCCGTCTCCTGCGTTCAGCGCCATCGCGCCAGTGGCTCGGGCGGCGAGCACGTCGGTGCTCCCGTCCTCCGTGAAGTCCTGACCGCCCACGAGGTCTGCGGTGGTGTCCATGCCGGTGGCAACAGCAAGCCTCGGCCGGAAGCCTCCGGACCCGTTACCCGGGTAGAGGTACAGGGTTCCGTCGCTGCTCCGGGCGACGAGTCCCGGGGCGCCGGCGACCATCCCGGTTGCCGCGGCAACTCCGTTGAAGATCTGCCAACCTGAACCGGCCTGGCTACGCGGCAGGAACCCGCCGGAGCCGTTGCCGGGATAGAGGTAGAGCTCACCGCTGGGCAGGATACCGAACAGGTCGTTGTGACCATCGCCGGTGAAGTCGCCGGCGGCAACAATGCGTTTGAAGATATTCCAGCCGGACCCGATCTGCTTCCGGGGCAGGAAGCCGCTCCGGCCGTTGCCCGGGTAAAGCCACAGCGTGCCGTCCGAGCTTCGGGCGATGATGTCGGCGAAGGTATCGCCGTCGAAGTCCCCATTGCCGATCACCGAGTTGAAGGCGTCCCAGCCTGCGCCAATCTGGACCGGGGACCCGATGCGGTTGCCGGCCTGGCCCTGGCTCAGCAGGAGCGCGCCGTTGGACTCCCGGGAAATCATGTCGGGCCGGCCGTCCCCGCTGAAATCGCCGACCGAGAACTGGATTTTGGTCCAGCGGTCCGGATCGGCCGTGATGGTGACGGTGGCAGCATCCGCGGTGACCGAATCGATCCGGACCCGGGTGCCTGCGTGTGTGACGAAGGTGCTCCCCTGCTGCCAGGCGAGATTCGCGTAGACGTTGCCGTCCGGCTTCGAATACGGCTTCAGGACCAGTGATGATGCCGCCGTGGCTCCGCCGCGCTGGACGATCTTCACGCCGCGGTTACTGACGTTGGACGCTGTCGCGAGGTAACTGTCGTAGCCGACCGGCTGCCGCAGTTCCAGGTAGTAGATCTCCCCGCTGATCGGATCGGTGAACTTCAAGGCCCGGTTGGGATCCTTGCCGCCCCACGGCTTGAGCGTGTAGCGCTTGACGCCGTTGGCGATGCCCACGTTCAGGATGTCGGTGCCGGTCCCGCTTCCCATGCCCAGGAAATCCCACAGCGAGGAGCTGATGACCGGCGAGGCATCGTTGCGGGACAGGCCCATGAGGTCGGTCGTGTCCCCGTATTCGCGGATGTAGCAGGAAGAATCCGCGAAGGATCCGGAAGAGGTGGTCCCGACGTCGGAGGCGCCGCTGCCGCACTGCAGGGAGTCCGCGTGCATGGAGCCAAGGACATGGCCGAACTCGTGGGAGATGACGCTGGTGGTGTAGGCGCCAATTTTGGGCATCAGGATGCGACCGCTGACCCCGCCGGTGACGTAGCCGCTGTAGCCTGCGCCGAGCGCGCCGCCGGACAGCGAGGAGGCCGGAATGAAAATGACAAGTGCCGTATTGCTGGCATAGTGCCAACCCAGCTCCGAGGTGATCTTGTCGATGAGGTCGCCGTAGAACTGCGTCGAGGTCCCCGCTGATTTGTGGCCGAGGATCCGTTTGGCCACCGTCATGGTGATGCGGCCGTTGGACATGTTGCTCCAGTACGCGCTGGATGCCGCGACTGCCTTCTCCGCAGCGACCGCGTCTACGGCGGTCCTGTTGTCGGCGAGGGTAGCGGTGACCAGTGTGACCTGGATTTTGCCGGCCGAAGTCGACTCGGTCTGGAGGCCTCCGGCGGCGGCTTTCTCGGCGGGATTCGTCCCGGGCTCGAAGACGTGCTCGGAGTGGGGGGTGCCGTCCACGAAAACGGTCGGCGGACTGTCGGTGCCGCCGGTGTCCACGGCGGCGGCCGGTGCGCTGGGAAGCGAGACCATGCCTGCCGCGAGCAGCAGGAAGCCGGTGATAGACGCCAGAGATCGCTTAGCAGAACGCATGTAGTTCCTTCATATAACCCGGACCGGATGAGAGATGTTGTGGTGCGCGGCAGCGCCAGCCCCGGCACAGAAGTGCGGGCCGCGGCGGATCGTGCTGGTGTCGGTCACATCCGGAGGACCGACGGAAGCTCGCAGAACGTTGAAGTGAAAAAACTGGGGGCCGTGCGCCATCGACGGGCCGGCGAAGCTCGCAGCCCTCGGCGCTCACGGGGCTCAACGTACAGTTGACTCCCACATCCCCCCCAATACTTGCTTTCGCGCAAGTGTAACGGACGTGACGCATGAGACGGATGACAATTTTGTGAACGGGGTGATGATTCCGGGCGCGGGTAGATGAAACCCGCGCCAAAATTGAGCGGAAGTGTCAGGAAAACTGCGGCCGGCTCGTGCCAGGGAGGGCGGCCCGCCGTGCGGGCGGCGCCCCCTTTACCCGCCCAGCAGCGGGGTGGTCCGGTAAGGAATGACTTCGCGCAGGAACATGCTCGTGGACGTCCGCACGATCCCCGGACACAGCCGGATTTCCTCGGAAACACGGTAGAGATCGTCGGGACTGGTGGCCACCACGCGGATCAGCAGGTCGGTGTCGCCGGCGGGTGCATGGCACTCGAGCACCTCCGGGATTTTCCGCAGCGCCGCGATCGCCTCATCCAGGTGGCTCTGGTCCAGTTCGGCGCTAACGGCCGCAGCAACGCCGCGGCCCAGCGCGGAGGGCAGCACCCGGCTGCTGTTTGGCCGGAGCGCGCCCGACGCCGTCATCCGCTCCAGGCGGGACTGGACGGTGCCGCGGGCCAGGCCCAGCTTCTGGGCCAACACCATGATGGGCAACCGCGGATCCGCGTCCAGGGCAAGAAGGATCCGGCGATCCGTCGCGTCGAGTTGCTGCAATCTGACCACTTCCTGCTACTCATTGAGACGCCTACTGGTCATTCTGACCAAGAGACTCTAAGTCCGTTGCGCCAACTGTATGGCTCCTGCTCAAATAGTGGCAACAAATGATGCAGGCCACCGCCCGCACCCGATGGCTACAGATTCCCCGGCACACCTCCCGGGCCCTGGACAAGGCATCCCGCAAGGAGGCCGCCGCTGATTGACTCTTGTTCACGCATCGTCTTTCCGCACACCCTTAACGGCAAGAGCCCCTGAGCCCCCGACGTCGGATGTCCGAAGTCATCGGTGGCTGAGGGGCTCTTGTGTTGCCCGGCATAGGCTTGTGCCATGACACCAGCCGGGCGTTTTGCCCCCAGCCCCTCCGGCGTGCTCCACGTGGGCAACCTTCGCACCGCCATCTTGGCCTGGCTCTTCGCGCGCTCAACGGGCCGGCGCTTCCTGATGCGCGTGGAGGACCTGGATCGTGCCCGCTCAGGTGCCGAGGCGGAGCAGCTCCGTGACCTGGTGGCGGTTGGCGTGGACTGGGACGGCGGCGTCGTGCGCCAGACCGACCGGGAACACCTCTACACGGCCGCGATCGAGCGCCTTGCGGAGGAAGGGTTGACCTACGAATGCTTCTGCACCCGCCGCGAAATCCAGGAGGCTCCATCGGCCCCGCACGCCCCGCAGGGCGCGTACCCCGGTACCTGCCGGAACCTGACCGAGGCCCAGCGCGCCAGCAAACGAGCCGTGCGGCCGGCGGCGGTCCGGCTCCGGGCGGGAGTGAGCGAGGCGAGCGTGCAGGACGTGCTGCACGGCAGCTTTACCGGGGTAGTTGACGACTTCGTCCTCCGCCGCAACGACGGGGTCACCGCGTACAACCTGGCCGTGGTGGTGGACGACGCCGCGCAGGGAATCGACCAGGTGGTGCGGGGCGACGATCTGCTGCCGTCCACCCCGCGGCAGGCCTACTTGGCCTCCCTTTTGAATATTCCCGTCCCGGAATATGCCCACGTGCCGCTGGTGCTCAATGCCGCCGGTGCCCGGCTGGCCAAGCGCGACGGCGCGGTGACGCTCGCGGACCTCGCGGCCGAGGGGGTCACCGCGGATGAGGTGCGGGACGCGCTGCTGGAGTCCTTGGGTTTGCCCGCGGGACCACTGGTGCAGGCGCTGAACGAGTTTGATCCCGCTGTCCTCCCGAGGGAGCCGTGGGTGTGGCCCGGGATGGGCGGCCCCGGCGCGTAGGCTGGAATCATGTCAGAACCAGAGTTCACCGAAGCACGCGCCGACCGGCCGCATTTCACCGTCGAGACGGCCAGGGTCCTCGCCGAAGTGGCGCACAACCGCCAGAAGGACAAGCTCAAGCGCCCCTACCGCGAACACGTGATCGCCGTCGGCGATGCGTTGGCCGACTTCGATGACGACATCCGGATCGCGGGATACCTGCACGACATTGCGGAAGACACCCCGATGACGCGCCAGGCGCTGCTGGAGATGGGTGTTTCCGAGCGGGCCGTCGACATCATCGAGCGCGTCACCAAACGCCTGCACGAGAACCCGGACGATTACCAGGCCGGGATCCGCTACATCGCCGAGGACCACGACGCCACCCTGGTCAAGATTGCCGACAACGCGCACAACTCCCTGCCCGAACGGGTCAGGGCGCTGGCGGAGAAGTGGCCGGACAAGCCGCCGGTCACCCGCTACGACGACGCCCGGCCGGTGCTGTACGCCGCGGTTCCGGTCGAAGAGATCCGCAAGATCCTGGCCCGGATCAACCCGTGGCTACTGGAGGAACTCGACGACCGGCTCGACGAGGAAGACGACACCGACTACGAAAACCTCTCCTACGACGGCACCCCGCAGGGCTAGACCCGGCCCAGCAGGTCGATGTCCTCAAGGAACTCCTGCTGGACCTCCGCGCTGACGGTGGTCCGGGTGTCCGCGATCGCATCGAGGTAGTCCTGGGTCGCGGGACCCTTCCGGACCGCCTCCCGGAGGGAAGCGCCGCCGGGCGGGCCGCCCGCGGTGCCCGCCCCGCCGTCGCTGTCCATTCCGTAAACGGCATTCTCCAGCGCACGCTGTGAGGCGCTCCGGGCGGCGTACTCAATGTCCGCGGGGGAGAACCCCTCGGTGCGGTCCACCAGCAGTTCCACATCCACGTCGTCCACCACGGTGGCCGGAATGAAACGCTGCCACATGGCCTCGCGGGCCAGGCGGTCCGGCAGGCCGATCGGGATGACGTAGTCGAAGCGGCCGTGGCGCAGGAAGGCGGAATCCAGGGCGCGGATGAAGTTGGTGGCACAGACCAGCAGCCGGCCGGGCTGTTCGCGGAACGCCGGAATGATCTTGAGCAGTTCGTTGGTGACGCCCTGCAGCGGCGACGGCGGATCCCCGGCACGTTGCGAGGCGATCTCCTCCACCTCGTCGATGAAGACAACGGCGTGCTCCAGCTCGGCGATCTCGAGGAAAGTCTCGCGCAGGGCGCCGGCCAGGCCCAGCGGGTCGGCAGCGAGCCGGGAGGGGAAGACCTCCACAAATGGCCACTCCAGCCGTGACGCGATGGCCTTGGCGAAGGTGGTCTTGCCGGTGCCGGGCGGGCCGAACAGAACCACGGCCCGCGGAGGCACCACGCCGTACTCGTCGGCCAGGTCGGCTTCGGCCAGCGGCAGGACGAGGCGGCGCTCCAAGAGTTCCTTCTCCGTGCGCATGCCGGCGACGTTTTCCCAGAGGTCGCGAGCCAGGATCCGACCGCCGAGCTGGCTGAGCGGTTCGAGTTCCTGGCGCTGCACGGGGATCTTGCGTTCGAAGTAGCGCAGGTTCTTCTTCAGCACGAAGCCGCGGCTCAGGAAGGCCTCCACGCGGGTTTCGGATTCCGGCATGAGCGCGGAGAGCTTGTTCAGTCCGTGCGGGGCCATCCGGTTCTCCACGGCGGCCAGCAGCGAGGTGCCGATTCCCCGGCCGCGGAACTCGGGCAGGGTGGCCAGGAAAACGATCCAGCCCTGGTCATGGGCGGCGCGGCCGACGGCGGCGCCCACCACCTGCTCGCCCTGCACCGCGACGACGGCGTGGTCCTTCTCGCACGAGGCGAGAACCTCGGAGAGCGCGTAGACCGGCTCGACATTCGTGGCCTTGAGGGATTCCCAGAGATGCAGGATCCCGTCCAGGTCGGCTGAATGGAAATCCCTGATCCGCCAGTTGGTCATGAAGTGTCTCCCGGGTGGTTCGTCGCTGAGCCAGTGGAACTGTTCCTTCGAGCTTAGGCGAACCCGGCCGGCGGCGGCACGGCATTACGCGCCGCCGCCCAAGCCAAGGCCGGGCTGCTCCGGGGTCAGAGACCGGCCAGCAGCCCCTTCATTTCCTTGATTTCGTCCGTCTGGGACGCGGCGACGTCCTTGGCCAGTTTGATGGCCTCCGGGTTCTTTCCGCTCCGGACCTCCGCATTGGCCATCTCGACGGCACCTTCGTGGTGGGCGACCATCTGGGTGAGGAACAACTTCGCAGCATCGGTACCGGTGGCGGCGTCGAGCTGGCGAATGCCGTCATCGCTCACCATGCCGGACATGGCGTGGCCTCCCGGCATTTGGGTGGATTCGTCCCAGTTCAGGAGCCAGCCGGTCATGCGTTCGATCTCCAGACCCTGGGCGGCCTTGATTCGGCCAGCCAGGGCGGACACCTTCGGGTCGATGCCCTGCTTCTTGAGGATCATCTCGCTCATCTGGACGGCCTGGGCGTGGTGCGGGATCATTCCCTGCGCGAACATGGTGTCCGTGCCGTTGTGGTCCGTGCTTGCGGCCGCGGAGCTTGATTCCGTGCTGCTGTGGTCCATTCCGGGCATGTTGCTGCCGGAGTTGGGGGTGGCGGAGCAGCCGGCCAGGGCGATGGCGGCGGCCAGGGCCGCGGCGGAAAGTGTCAGTACTTTGTTCATCGAAATCTATCCTTTGGGAATCCGGCGAGTGCCGGCGTCGGACGGCGGGCGGCTGGGGCCGCGCGCACCGTAGGGGCTGGATGCCGCAAATCTGCGGCGCGGATCCCCTTTTACGTCCGGCTAATCGAGAGCTCGCTCGGCGTCGGCGTGGCGGGGCGGTAGGAGTAGGCGGGAAGCCGATCGGGTTCCGCCCCGCTCCGCGGCAGGACCGTGAGCAGTGTTGTCCCCGGCGGGGGAGCGCTCGGGGAAGCGGTCGGGGCGGCCGGGGTGCAGGAGGGGTGTGCGGCGTGCTGTTCGCCGCAGCCTCCGCCGCAGACGCACGACGGCGGCGTCGGAGTTTCGTGGTGGGCCTCCGGGGCAGGTTGGCCGGCCGCTGCGGTGGTCTGGGACTCAACCGCTGGATGCCCGGTCGTGGCGGACGCTCCGTGGACGCTGGAGAGGACATGCATTCCGAGAAGGCCGGCAATGACGGCGGCGATGGCGGCCAGCAGGGCGACGCGGAGAAGGGTCACCCCAGGAGTGTGCTGCGCTGTCTTGGCCACGTCGCTGCTCCTTCCAGGCTGAGGTCGCGCCCCTCACGCTACCGGGTTTTCAACGATGGTCCCGCGAATTGTGTTCCCGCCACTTAGCTACCGCCCGGGCCGGGGTTGTTCGGGCGCAGCACACATGACAATATCTGCGTATGAATGCAGATATGCAGGTTGATCTCGACAGCCCCCACGTTGAGTTGGCCGTTGAAGTGTTTTCCATGTTGGCCGATGCCACACGGGTTCGGCTGATCCTCGCGCTAGGGGATGGCGAGCTGCCGGTGAACGCCCTCGCGGAGCAGGTTGGGAAACCGGCTTCGGCCGTTTCGCAGCATCTGGCCAAGATGCGGCTTGGCGGCATGGTCGCCACCCGGCAGGAGGGGACCAAGGTCTTCTACCGGCTGCAGAATGATCACGCCCGCCAACTGGTGATGGATGCGATCCACCAGGCCGAGCACGCCTTGGGTACTGCCCCGGGACACAGCGCGTGAGCGGGCCGGGGAACGCCGTGGGCCAGCAGCGCCACGGGGAACACGAGGGCCATAGCCACCAGCATGAGCACGTCCATGGGCACGACCATGACGACGCGCATGACCACCCACACGACCACAGCCACGACCATGGCCATGACCACGACCACCCACACGGGCACACGCACGCCTCCGGGCTGAAGGGCTGGCTGCACGAGCTGTTCGTCCCGCACTCCCATGACGCCGCGGACTCCATCGACGAGGCGCTCGAGTCCAGCGCCCAGGGCATCCGCGCGGTCAAGGTCTCACTGCTGGGCCTGGGGACCACCTCGTTGTTCCAGTTGGCAATTGTGCTGGTCAGCGGCTCAGTGGCGCTGCTGGCGGACACCGTTCACAACTTCTCCGATGCGCTGACGGCGGTGCCGTTGTGGATCGCATTCCTGCTCGGCCGCCGCAAGCCGACCCGTACTTACCCGTACGGCTTCGGCCGCGCCGAGGACCTTGCCGGACTCTTCATTGTCGCGATGATCGCCCTCTCCGCGGTCGTGGCCGCCGTCGAGTCGATTCGCCGCTTCTTCGAGCCGCAGCCCGTGCAGAACCTCGGCTGGGTCCTCGCGGCCGGGCTCGTCGGTTTCGCGGGGAACGAGCTGGTGGCGATCTACCGGATCCGCGTCGGACGGCGGATCGGTTCCGCGGCGCTGATCGCCGACGGCGTGCACGCGCGGACCGACGGCTTCACTTCCCTCGCCGTGGTGGCCGGTGTCGTGGGCGTCTGGCTCGGCTTCCCGCTGGCGGACCCCATCGTGGGTCTGCTGATCTCGGTGGCGATCATGGTGCTTCTCTGGGGCACGGTGCGCGATGTCGGGCGGCGGCTCATGGACGGCGTCGACCCCCAGTTGAGCGACGCGCTGGCCGGCGTCGTCCGGGAGCGCTCGCCCCTGGGCGGCACCTCGCGGCTGCGCTGGTCCGGCCACCGGCTGCACGCCGAGATCACCATCCCCGTCAGCGCGGACTCCCGGCTGGCTGAATTCTCCTCGGTGGCCGCGGACCTGGAGGAGGGCGCCAAGGCGGCGCTGCCGCACCTGGGCTCGGTGACCGTTGTGCCGTCGGTACCGCAGCCCGCCTAAGGGGTTAGATCCCGAGGGAGGCGAGGCTCTGCCGGAGGGTTTCGGCAGAGTGGTGGAGCGAGGCGAGTTCGCCCTCGTCCATGGGCGTCTCCAGTACCGCGTGCACGCCGCCGTTCCCCACAATGCTGGGCAGCGACAGGGCGACGCCGTCGATCCCGTATTGGCCGTGCATCACCGTGGAGACCGGGAGTACCGCGTTTTCGGAGCGCAACAGCGCCTCGACGATCCTGGCGCCGGAGAGCCCGATCGCGTAATTCGTGGCGCCCTTGCCGGCGATCACCTTGTACGCCGCCTGGGTGACTTCGCGGGCGGTTTCGCTGAGGTACCCGGGCGTGAAGATGCGCTCGCCGTCGGCTTTCCAATCCCGGATCGGTACGGGCCCGATGGTCGCGCCGGACCAGACCGGGAATTCGGTGTCGCCGTGTTCGCCGACCATGCTGGCGTGCACGCTGCTCACGGAAACGCCCGCGCGGTGCGCCAGCAGCCAGCGCAGCCGCGAGGTGTCCAGGACAGTGCCCGAGGAGAAAATCCGGGAGGCCGGCAGCCCGGTGATCTTTTGCGCGGCCACGGTCAGCACATCACAAGGGTTGGTGACCAGCACGTAGACCGCGTCGGGGGCGTGTTCGAGCAGTTGGGGCATGAGCTGCTCAAGGATGCGGACGTTCGTTCCGGCCAGGTCCAGGCGGGTCTGCCCGGGTGCCTGCTTGGCCCCGGCGGTGATGACGACGACGTCGGCGCCTTCGGTGACACTGATGTCCGCGCCGCCGTGGACGGTTGCCGCCGACGCGGTGAACTGGGTGCCGTGGGCCAGGTCCAGGACCTCGGCTTCGGCCTTCGCCGCGTTGACGTCGAAGAGCGCGACGTGGCTGGCCGAACCACGGATCAGGGCGGCGTAGGCCAGTGAAGTGCCGACGCTGCCGGCACCGATAACGGCCAGTTTGGACCCGGAATGCGCGGGCATGAGCTTTTCCATTTCCTGTGGGTCAGCTGCCGGGCGGCACGACGGTGCCCGCGGTTTCGCCGCCGTCGACGACGAATTCGGCCCCCGTGACAAAGGAGGATTCCTCGCTGGCCAGATAGACGGCGAGCTGGGCGATCTCGGTGGGCTGGCCGATCCGGTGCAGCGGCACGTGGCCGGTATCGAAGGTCATGCCCTCGGTCATCGGGGTCTGGATGACGCCCGGGTGTACTGAGTTGACCCTGATCCCGTCCCGCCCGAGGTCGAGCGCGGCGGCCTTGGTCAGCCCGCGGACGCCGAACTTGGAGGCGGTGTAGCCGGCAAGGTTCTCGTAGCCGCGCAAGCCGGCGATGGAGGAGACGTTAATGATGGAGGAGGCGCCCGCCTTGGCCAGAGCTGGGGCGGCGGCCTTGATGCCGTTGAAGACGCCGGTGAGGTTCACGTCGATGATCCGGGACCACTGCTCGTGCGGATATTCGTCGATCCGGCCGAAGTTCACGATGCCGGCGTTGTTGACCAGGACGCTGAGGCCGCCGAATGCGGTCACGGCTTCGTTGACCGCGGCGTCCCAGCCGCTCGGGCTGGTCACGTCGAGGTGTATGTAGCGGACGCGGTCGCCGAGTTCAGCCACCAAGGCGGCGCCGTCGTCGTCCAGGACGTCGCCGACGACGGCCGTGGCCCCTTCGTCAAGGAAGCGCCGCGCGATTGCAGCGCCAATGCCGCGGGCGCCGCCGCTGATCAGGGCAACTTTGCCGTCCAACCGTCCCATGCTGGTTTCCCTTCCAAGGAGCAACCGTCAGCGCTGGCACGCGTCGCGACGGGCTGGCCGTTCTCCGGTCAGCTATCTCAGCTTGGCCGTGGGGGAGGGGATTGGGCAGGGTCGTTGGGCCCAAACGGTCGACGACGACGGGCGGCTGGGAGCCAGCGTCGCGGGTCCCTAGAGGTGCTGGATGCCTGCCCGCTGCATGGCGTCTTTGTAGACCGCCACATTCTTGGCCAGCAGTTCTTCCTGCTTGGCCGGTGAGACGGCAAAGGCGCGGCCGCCGAGGGCGGTGGCCTTGTAGATCTTCACTCCGCGGTTCTTCAGTGAGGAGTGGTAGGTCTTTTCGAAGAGCGTCAGGAAGGCGTGCGCGTCGGCACCGTGCGCGATGATCGCGGAGGTGCGCTTGTTGATTTTCATGAACTGCCGGAAGGGCCGCAGGCCGTCGGTCTTTTCCTGGACGTTCAGGGCGGAGGGGAGCTCCGGGTCGCGGACCCAGGGGTAGGCGTTCCACGGCATCACGTAGCGCGGGTCGAGCTCGACGGCTTCGTAGATGGACGTGGCACGGCGGGCGGCCTCATCCTCGTTGAAATGCGAAACGAACCCTGATTCGCAGCCCTTGCCGGGCGCAATATGGAGGCTCACGATGCGGCACTCGTCTTCGTCATGGACAGGGTCGATGTAGGGGACAACGGATCCCGGCTTCTTCTCCATCAGTTCGTCGCAAAGTTGTGTCACGGCCGCGATGTTCGGTTCCTGCAGCAGAGTCTTCTTTTCGTCCCAGTCAATCGTCACGATTTCTCCCTCAGCACTCGGCGTCCAGAATCAGGCGTCTTGTTCCACTCTACGCTCCTGCGCCGAGGGGTGTTTCCGCGCGTCACGGAAGAGGCGAGCGACCCCTAGTCAGGGCTCCGGCACCGGGCGTACGCTTAAAGCGCCTGCAGGTAACCATCTGATTTGCTCGGGTCGTTCAGGACATTCAATTGTCCGGGCCAGCTCATAGCGAGATCGCGAAGGTACCTGCAGGCCTTGTGTTTAAGGGGGCCCGGCTCCCGGCCTCAGCACCTCAGCATCTTGACGGTATGCCGGAGCTTGCGCCGCTGGCGGGGTTCCGAGAGGGAATACGCCGTTCCCGGCAACGGCGGTGCGGCGGAGCGGTAGACGTGGCCGGTCGGCGTCGTGAGGTGGAGGATGTGCCGGGAGCCTGATCTGGGCTGGGCGCTCCAGCCGGGGGTTTCTTTCGTGTGGTTGCAGGCTTCGCAGAGTCCGGCGCCGTTGCTGAGGCCGGTGCTTCCGCCGTCGTGCCAAGGGATGATGTGGTCCAGGTGGCGGATCGGGGCGTCGCAGTAGGGGGTGCGGCAGGTGTGGTCCCGGGCGTGGATGAAGCGCCGGTGTCCGGGCGGGAAGAACCGGGCGCGGGAGTCCATCCCGACGAGCTCGCCGGTGCCGGGGGCGGTGTACAGGCGCCGGAGCCAGGTCGCGAAGGCGCGTTCGTCGCGCAGGGCGTGATTTCCGTCGTCGGCGGTGGCGTCGCCGGCGTCCCTAAGCAGCTTCCGTGCCCACCCTGCCGGGACAACACCGTAGCCCGGCAGGACCGCCGGTTCGCTGTCGCCTTGGAACAGGGTGCGGTCGGTCATGATGAGTTGGATTTCGACGCCGCTGATCCCGCCGGCCTTTCCGGTGGTGCGTTCGACCAGCGCATCGGCCATCAGCTGGCCCCGGGAGCGCGGGTCGCCGGCGGAGCGCAGGGCGTCGGCGTGCCGGGTGAGGGCCGCGTGCACGGCTACCCCGGCCGCGACGGGCAGCAAGGCGGTGAGGTAGCACATGGTGTCCGGCGCGGGGCGGAGACTGACGTGCCGCTCGGTGGCGGCGTGGGCGGCGCGTTCGGTAACCGTGCGCGGGTCCCGCCGGTAGGCCGCCGCCCTCGCGGCGGAGGTGATGGCCCGGTCTCCGGCGCCGTCGAAGGTCCCGGCATCGGCCGCGAGTTCCCCGTCCACGGCGGCCCGGTCCGCCGCGGACAGGCACGCAGTTTCCCGCACCAGGAGGGTGGCGCGCCACTCATTCAGCCGGCCGCTCTCCAGGGCCGCGAGGGTGTGCGGCATCTCGGCGACCAAGGCCCTGGCGAGGCCCAGGAGGCGACTGCCCTTGGCCGGGGATTCCCGCCGGGCGAGGGCGATCTGCGCCGCGACCCCGGCCCCCAGCTGGTCGGCCGGTACGCCGGCGTCGCGCTGTTCACGGCGCTGCAATACGTCGAACGCGACCGTGAACCGGGCCTGCAAGGCGGCCGCGGCGGACTTGAGATCCTCCAGCTCGCGTAGCCAGTCAATGGCCGCTGAACTGTCGGCGGGCGGCATTGTGGTGGCGAGGCCGCGGATCACTTCCCGGACCGCACCACCAAGCGCTGCCTCCTGGACCACTTCGGGCCCTTGCTTGCCGTCCATGAACCCAGTCAATCAGGCACCTGTGACAATTAAGGCGGCCAGGAAAGCCGCCCTCTGTACGCCTTATGAATCCGCCCCCACCGCAAGGAAGCCATGCCGATCAACAAACAGTCGCTGAAGCAGGACGGCTTCACCGGGTTCCGGCCGATGGCGGACCTGGACATCAACCGGATCCCGCAAAGGCCCGGAATCTTCGCGATCCTGCTTCCCGGAGGCCCCGGTCCCGGACGCCACGCCCCCAGCCAAAAGCCCGGCAGTACCCGGCCCCAGTTCCTCGCCAAAAGCACGGCCGGCGTCTTCAAGAAAAAGGACCCCAGCCTAAAGACGGAGGCACTGGACGCCGAATGGGTCGACGGCGCCGACATCCTCTACTTGGGCAAAGCTGGTCCGGGCAGCAAGGGCAATCGCGGCCTGCGGCGTCAGATCCAGGAGTTCGTGGACTTCGGCAAGGGCAAGCCGCCGGGGCATTGGGACGGCCGGCTGATCTGGCAGCTCGCGGGCGCAAACAAGCTGGTCGTGGCGTGGAAGGAGCTCCCCGTGGAGCAGCTCGCCGCGGCCGAAGCCGCGCACCACGCTGCGTTCGTCGCGGACTATGGCCGGCTGCCGTACGCCAACCTGGTCCAGGCTCGGGTCAAAGGGACCAAATCCGGCTAGAGGCCGCCGCGGTACGTGAACTGCCCCGCCACCATGGTCGCGGCCACCGGCATCGCGGCAAACTCGAGGTCGGAAACGGCGAGCGGATCGGCGTCGAGCACCACGAGGTCGGCCGGGTCGCCCACTCTGATCCGGCGCCGTCCGCGCGACGATGCCGCCAGAGCCTCCTGCCGCGTCAGGGCCTGCTCCGGGTGCCACGGGCCGCGGCCGTCCTGCCGCGCCCGGGTGGTGGCGGCGGACATTGCCGTCCAAGGCTCCAGCGGTGCCACCGGCGCGTCGGAGCCAAGCGCCAAGGCCGCGCCCGCATCCAGCAAGGAACGCAGGGGAAACGCCCGCTCCGTCCGGCCGGCCCAGTTGGAGTCGGCGGCGTCGCGGTCATCGAGTGCATGGGCGGGCTGCACGCTGGCGGTGAGGCCCAATTTGCCGAACCGTGCGAAGTCCTGCTGCCGGACAAACTGGGCATGCTCAATCCGCCCCGGGATCCCCACAGCCGCGAAGGCGTTCAACGCCACCTCGTTGGCGCCGTCGCCGATGGCATGCACTGCCGGCACGAAGCCGGTTTCCCGGGCCCGCTCCAGCAGCTGCAGCAGCTCCGCCTCGCTGACCGTGAGCAGCCCGCGTCCGCCGTGCGGGTATGGGTCCACGCAGTACGCCGTGCGCGTGTTCAGGGAGCCGTCGATCAGCACCTTCAGCGGCCCCACCCGCAGGAGGCCGCCGCCCTCAGGCACCAGTTGACCGGTCCGCATTCCCGCGCCGACAGCCCGTTCCAGATCTTGTGGATAGACCCCTGCCTCCACCCGCAGGGAATCGAAGCCCGACGCGATGCGCCGCAGCCAGGTGTCCCGGTTCCACACCATCTCGAAGTCGACAATCCCCACGATGCCTCGCGCCGCGGCTGCTTTCCCGGCGTCGCTGACCATGGCGTCGACGGCGTCGTCAGGCAGGCGCCCGAGCTCCCGGGTCAGTTCAAAAGCCGGGTCCTCGCGGAGCAGACCGTCCGCGCCCACTGCCACGCCGTAGCGCGCCGCCGCTGCGCTGTTCAGCCACACGCAGTGTAGATCGTGACTGATCAGCGCGGTGGGGACGCCGGACGTCGCGCTGTCCAGCAGTTCGAGACTGGGCGTATCCGCCCAAACGGCATCACGGAACCCGACGCCCACGCGTGTCGGACCCGCGGCCGCACGGGTCGGATCCACGGCTGCGCCGCTGCCGGAGCCGGTCCGTTCCGCCGCGCCGGAGTGCCGTGCCTCCAGTTGGGAACGCACGACGGCGGCCGCCTCCCGCGCGGAGGCCGCGCCGGAGAGATCGATCCGGCCGGCCGCCAGGGCCCACTGGGTCATATGGACGTGCTCGTCCCACAATCCCGGAATCAGGAAGCGCCCGTCGAGGTCCACCGCTGGGATGCCGCCCGCCGTGTCCGACAACGGGCCGGACGAGCCTGCCGGCACAATCTGCGCAACGACGCCGCCCGTAATGAATATGTCACAGAGTGTCATTTCCCCCGGCTGCCGGACCGAGGTGAGGACAAGCCCGGCTGGAGCGGAGGGTGAGATGTGTCGCGGCATAGGAACAGGCTAGGGGCACAACGTGGCAGCAACAATTCCCGCCTCACCGGTCACTGCCGGCACACCGTTCCCAGCCCTCCGGCCCACGGCGGGGGCAAGGGACTTTCGCCCCCTTGCCCGCCGATGGGCGCGAGGTCATTCTGGAATTGGGGCGGTTCTTGCACGGCCATTGGGGGTTGAACCGCCGCAAAGTAGTTTCGGTCTCGCTATGACCCTGGGGTGAGGAAATGGCAATTGCACTTTCCAGCTTGGGCAGGAAAGGCAGGTGGCCATCGAACATGTCTATGCAGTATTCCATTGCAGCGGACGCACACATTGCGGCTCCGGCGGGGGCTGGGCGGCGCGGGAGCTCTGAGACCGTATGAGCCCGTTGCGTCATTTGAACCAGGCGAGCCGTAGCCGGTCGTTCCACGCGCACCCTTCCCACGGCGATCCGCGGCTCAAGGTGGTCATCCGGATCGATCCCGCGGAGGAGTCCGCGCGCGTCGAGGTACGCGGCGTCGTCACCACCGCCAATATCCGCGCTCTCTATGTGGTGTGCCGCCGGGTCACATCCAAGCTCGGAGGCTACGAGATCGTCGTGGATCTGGCCCACGCCCGGGTCACCGCGGCAGCTTTCGAGGAGCTCCGCGAACACGCCCGCCAGTCAATCGTCTCCTCCGGCATCGACTCTTCCGTCACCCCGTGCCGCCTGCGGATCGTCGATCCGCACGTCATCCTCAGAAGCAAGGAGCTCGCATGAAAGCCCTCGTGTACGGCGGCCCCGGGGAGAAATCCTGGACGGACGTCCCGGACCCGAAGATCCAGAATCCCAGCGACGTGATCGTCAAGGTGGACACCACCACCATCTGCGGCACGGACCTTCATATCCTCAAGGGCGACGTCCCCGCCGTAACCAAGGGCCGGATCCTCGGCCATGAAGGCGTGGGGACCATCACCGAGACCGGGTCCTCCGTGACCGGCCTCAAGGTGGGGGACCGTGTCATCATTTCCTGCATCAAGTCCTGCGGACACTGCGCCAACTGCAGGACCGGCCTCTACTCGCACTGCATGGGCGAGGAAGGGCAGCCCGGGATCGGCTGGGTGTTCGGTCACCTGATCGACGGCACCCAGGCTGAATACGTCCGCGTCCCCTACGCCGAAAACTCGCTCCATCTGCTGCCTGAGGGAGTGAGCGACGAGCAGGCCGTGATGCTCTCCGACATCCTGCCTACCGGCTTTGAGATCGGGGTGCAGTACGGCAGGGTCAAGCCCGGAGACACCGTTGCCGTGGTTGGCGCCGGCCCGGTGGGCCTCGCAGCGATTGCCACGGCGGGCCTTTACGGCGCCGCCACCATCATCGCCATCGACCTGGACGCGAACCGGCTGGAAAAATCACGTGAGTTCGGCGCCACCGACGTCGTGCTTTCCGGCGACGCCGACTGGAGGGACCAGGTCATGGCGCTCACCGACGGGCAGGGCGTGGACGTGGCGATCGAAGCTGTCGGTATCCCGGCCACCTTCAGCATGTGCACGGACATCGTGCGTCCCGGTGGCAACGTTGCCAACGTCGGGGTGCACGGCAAGCCCGTGGAACTGCACGTGGAGGACCTCTGGATCCAGAACATCAACATCAGCATGGGCCTGGTCAACGCCAACACCACCCCGATGCTGCTCAAGCTGGTGGCGCAGGACAAGGTGGCGGCGGACAAGTTCGCCACCCACCACTTCACTTTCGACCAGTTCATGGACGCCTATGACACCTTTTCCCGCGCAGCGGAAACGAAAGCCCTGAAGGTGGTGATCACCGCATGAAGGCACACGTCGTCTACGATTCGGCGTTTGGGAACACCAAATCCGTGGCGGAAGCCGTCGCCGGCTCACTCGGCGACCTCCACGCCACGCCGGTGGCCGTCAGCGAGTTCCATCCCGATGACCTGGCGGCAGGAGACCTGCTGGTTGTTGGCAGTCCCATTAACGGCTGGCGTCCGACGCCGAAAATCACCGAACTGCTCTCGACACTCGGGGACGGCCACCTCAACGGGGTCAAAGCCGCGGCTTTCGACACCCGGGTCCGGATGTTCGTCCACGGGGACGCGGCGAAAAAGATGGCACATGCGCTCCGGGACAACGGCGCCGACATCATTTCCGAGCCCATGCCGTTCTACGTCCAGGGCAGCGAAGGGCCATTGCGTCCCGGCGAAATCGAGAAGGCCGCACGGTGGGGCAAGTCGTTGCTGGAGGCGTTGGACAGGCCATGAAACCGGGCCGGATCGTCATGCTGGTGCTCGGCACGCTTGCTGCGTTGCTGGGGCTGGGACTCCTTGTCGGGGCCGGTTTCACCGGCTGGGCCAATTACCAGCAGCGCGACGGCGGATATTTCACCACCCCGTCTGAGCGCTACACGGTGGATTCTTACGCACTGACGTCGCCGCGGCTGGAGGTCATGACGGATGCCGGAGCCGCCGGGATGGACCCGGCCGCGATGGCCGGCAGCGTGATGCTCCGCGGCTCCGCCGCCGACTCCGCGCAGCAGATCTTCATCGGCATCGCACCGCAGGCAGACGTGGCCGCCTACCTGAGCGGCGTTAAGCACTCCGAACTGACAGAGGTCCGTTTCTCGCCTTTCCGGGCCGAGTACCGGGACGTGTCCGGGACCAAGCCCCCGGCCCGGCCGGCGGACCAGAAGTTCTGGACGGCGTCCGCAACCGGGGCCGGCAGCCAGGAACTCAAATGGAACCTGCGCTCCGGGAACTGGGCCGTGGTGATCATGAACGCCGATGCGAGCAGCCCCGTTTCCGTCGACCTCCGTGGCGGCGCCCGCTCGGACCTCCTCTGGCCGATCTTCCTGGGCCTCCTGATCGGCGGCATTGTGCTGCTGGCGGTGGGTGTCCCGCTGATCGTGGCCGGGGCTGCCGGGCTGGGCCGCGGCAGGCCGCCGGAGGGCCCGGGCCAGCCGCCGTACCCGGGAACCCCCGGCGCCGGCGCTCCGTACGCCCCGGGTCCGTATGCGCCGGCTCCCTACTCCGGAGCTCCCCCCGCCGGGGCTCCCTATTCGGCTGGGCCGATGCCGGCCGGGACGCCTCCCGGCGGTTATGTCTATCCGGCGCGGCTCAGCGGCTACCTGGACCCGCAGCTCTCGCGCTGGCTATGGCTGGTCAAGTGGTTCCTGGCCATTCCGCACTTCATCGTGCTGTTCTTCCTTTGGTTCGCCTTCGTCGTCACCACCATCGTGGCCGGCTTTGCGATCCTTTTCACCGGCCGTTATCCGCGCTCGCTGTTCAATTTCAATGTGGGCGTGATCCGCTGGAGCTGGCGGGTGGCGTTCTACTCCTATGCAGCGATCGGCACCGACCAGTACCCGCCGTTCACGCTTGCCCGTACCGGCTATCCGGCGGATTTCGACGTCGACTACCCGGAGAAGCTCTCGCACGGGCTGGTGCTGGTGAAGTCCTGGCTGCTGGCCATTCCGCATCTGCTCATCGTTGCCGTCCTCACGGGGACGACGCGCAGCTGGGGCGGCCGCGATGGTTACTGGGTGGACGGCCGCTGGGTCCAGGAGAACAACGGTATCTCGCTGATCGGGCTGCTGGTGCTGATCGCGGGCGTCATCCTGATGTTCACCGGACAGTACTGGCGCGGCCTGTTCGATCTGCTGATGGGGCTGAACCGCTGGATCTACCGGGTCATCACTTACGTGGCCCTCATGCGCGACGAATACCCGCCGTTCCATCTCGACATGGGACCCACCGATCCGGGCGACCTCCAGCCGCTTACGGCAGTTGTCCCTCCGCAGCCCACCGCCTACGGGCAACCCGGTCCGGCTGCGGACGAGCCAGGTCCGGCCTCCCCGCCCACTCGGCAGGCCACGCCGCCCGGTTTCTACGGGATCGGCGGCCCCTCGGCGTCGGTGCCGCCGGAGGTCCATGAGGGCAGAGGCGGCCCGGAGGGTCCTCCACCGCCTGGACCGCAACCCGGGCCCGAGCCGGGACCGCACCCGGGCCCGACGGCACCTCCGCGTCACTGATCGTATTTGGACACGAATCTTGGCCCCTTGCCACCTGCCCTCGGCGAGAACATAGTTGAGGGAATTCACCACTCCGCGGCGGGAGGCAGGGAACGATGCTGACTATGCAAGAGCCGACTGGCGGCCTGCTCGAGGGCAAGACGGCGCTGATCTACGGCGCCGGGGGTGCGATCGGCGGAGCGGTATCGCGGGCTTTCGCGGCCGAGGGAGCCACCGTCTTCCTCGCCGGCCGCACGGAATCCCGGCTGGAAAAGGTGGCCCGGGATATCCGGGAGGAAGGCGGGACGGCGGAAACCGCCGTCGTCGATGCCCTGGACGAGGAGCAGGTGCAGGCCTTCGTGGATGCCGCCGCGAAGAAGACCAGGCGGATCGACATCTCCTTCAACGTCATTTCGTTCGGCGACATCCAGCAGCCCCTGATGGAAATCGATGTCGACGACTTCAGCCAGCCGATCACCCTGGCCACGCGCACCCACTTCCTGACCACCCGGGCGGCGGCGGGCTACATGGTCAAGCAGAAGTCCGGCGTCGTGCTCATGTTCGGCGGCTCCGGGCCGCAGGCCGTCTCCGGGCTCGGTGGATTCAAGGTGGCCCTGGACGCGATGGAGGGCCTGCGGCGGCAGTGGGCGCTTGAGCTGGGCAAGTCCGGCGTGCGCGTGGTCACCCTTGTGACCGGAGGCATCATCGAGACCATTCCCTGGCAGGTGGAGGGGCGCGAGGAGATCGTGGTGGAGATCGCCAGGGCTGCGCACCTGAACCGCACCGCCACCCTGGCAGACGTCGGCAACGTGGCGAGCTTCATTGCCTCGGACAAGGCGGGCGCCATCACCGATGCCACCATCAACATTTCCAGCGGCGCGATCGTGGACTACTAGGACCCCGCGGACTGCCGGGGAGGGCTATTCCACCGTGACTTTGACCCGCTGCACCACGTTGTTGCCCATGCCCTGGTAGTTCCAGACCGGCTCGAGCGGCTGGGTGGCGCCGCTGGAGTCCGTGGCGCGGCAGCAGAGCTCGTGCTGTCCGGGATCCGCCACCCACGGCATCGACCAGGCGGACCACGCGAACGGCGCCGCGGGATGTTCGAGGTGGGCGGGGGCCCATTTACCGTCGATCCCCACCTCCACCCGCTGGACGGCGCCGTGGCCGGACCATGCCCGTCCGGTCAACATCACCGGGCCCGCGGGAAGGAACCGCTGCCGGGTGAAGAAATCCGGAATGCCCGGCGGAACCATCAGCGAACGGACCTTGATCCAGCTGACCGGGGTGCCGGCGTCGTTCGCGTCCTGCTGGTAGCGGTAGGCGACGGACTGCTGGAACCCGTCGAAGGGTTTGGTCAGCACTTGGATCGAGGACAGCCACTTGACGCTCGCCATGCCGTACCAGCCCGGGACGACGAGCCGCAGCGGGTATCCGTGCTGCGGCGGGAGGTCGGCGTCGTTCATCCGGTAGGCCAGAACGACGTCGGGCCGGAGCGCTTCGCCGATCGGCAGGCTGCGCGCATACTGCTGGCGCACGCCGCCCTGGATCCCGGCGTCGGCCCCGGTGAAGGCGACCTCGACGGCGTCGTCTTCCACGCCGGCCTGGGTCAGCAGATACGCGAGAGGAACCCCGGTCCAGACAGCGGTGCCTACGCCCTCCAGCATCCAGGGCTGGCTCAATGGCCGGGGCTTGAGCAGGGACCGGCCGTTGCCGGCGCATTCCAGCGTGACCGGGACACTGATGCTCGGTGCGCGGCGGAGGGCACGGAGGTTCAGTTCGAGTGACCGCTGCACCGCGCCGCCGATCCGCAGATGCCAGCGCTCACTGTCGATGGCCGGGATGTCGAAGTGGTCCAGCAGGTAGTGCAGCCCGGGCGGCGTCACGTCCTCCCGGAGCGCCTCGAGCGGCATCGAGTGGTTCCGCACGGCGAGTTGCAGCTCCTCGGCGGTGAGCGGTCCATGACTGGGCTCACCGGGATGCGCTGCCGGCCTCTGCGCCTGCCGGCGCCGTGCCATGACGGGAGAGGTGTGCTTGGAGAGTTGTTTGGGCATGGGACTGCGATTCTGTGCGGTTTTCGCCTGCCGTTCAGGTCTACGCCGCCGCCCGGAAAGCGTCAATACCGGGCCGAGGCCGGCCGCGGCCTAGAGGGAGTGCGCTTCGGCCAGGAAGTCCGCCAGTCCCAGCGGTTCCCGCCCGGTCAGCTCATGCACGGCCGATGTCGGCCCCGCGAGCTCACCGGCGGCGATGGCGGTGTAGGTGCTGACCCAGGCGTCCACCTGCCAGTGCGGCGCACCGTAGTGTTCCCGGGAGGCGTAAGCCTCCTCGAGAGTCTCGTCGTGGTAGCTGATGGTGCGCCTGGTGCCGGCGGTCAACAGATCAGCGGCCGAGGCCAGCGAAAGGTCCGCCGGGCCGGTCAGGTCGTAGCTCCGGCCCACATGCAGGGCAGGGTCGCGCAGCACCGCCAGCGCAGAGCGGGCAATGTCCGCCCGGGCCACTGCTGCCATGACACCGTTGCCGGCGGGGCCGCGGATCACGCCGTCCTCGCCGGCCAGCAACGGCAGGAAGTCCAGGTAGAAGTTGTCCCGCAGGATCGTGTAGTCCATTCCGGAGGCCTTGATTCGCTCCTCGGTGGCGTAATGGTCCCGTCCCAGGGTGAAGGTGCAGTCAGGGGCCGCGCCGAAGAACGAGGTGTACACGATGTGCTGCACGCCGGCCTCTGCCGCCGCGTCGACGAAGGTGTAATGCTGCTGAAGCCGGTCCTCGGCCTCCGCGGCAGAGACCATGAAGAGCGTCTTCACCCCGGCGAGTGCTTCGCGCGCCTGTACGGCGTCCGCATAGCTGGCGACGGCGTGAACTGCGCCGTCGAGTTCCGGTGCCCGGCGGAGGTCGCGCACGAGCAACCGCTGTGCGCGACCGGCAGCGGCCAGCAGCCGGGCCACCTGGCCGCCAAGCTGGCCGGTGGAACCGGTGACGGCGAGCTCCGGCAGGTCCCGCACCGGCTAGGCCTCGCGGGAGGCCGGCGACTTGGTTTGCGCCGGGTCCCGTTCGGCGAGGGATCCAATGGCGTCGTCGATCTTGTCCATGAGGGCCGGATCCAGTTTCACGCCGGCGGCGGCCACGTTTCCGGCGATCTGCTCCGGCCGGGACGCGCCCATGATGGCGGAGGCAACGTTCTTGTTCTGCAGCACCCACGCGATGCTTAGCTGGGCCATGGTCAGTCCGGCCTCCTCCGCGATCGGCTTGAGCCGCTGCACGCCGGTCAGGACCTCGTCGGACATCCAGCGCTCGATCATCCGGGCCCCGCCCTTGGCATCCGTGGCGCGGCTGCCCTCGGGCGCGGGTTTGCCGGGGTGGTACTTGCCGCTGAGAACGCCCTGGGCCATCGGGGACCAGACAATCTGGGACAGCCCCAGTTCCTCCGACGTCGGGACCACCTCGGCCTCGATGACCCGCCACAGCATCGAGTACTGCGGCTGGTTGGAGATCAGCTGGAAGCCGAGGTCCTTGGCGAGGGCGTGGCCGTCGCGGATCTGGTTGGCCGTCCATTCGCTGACGCCGATATACAGCGCCTTGCCCTGCCGCACAATGTCCGCGAAGGCCTGCATGGTTTCTTCCAGCGGCGTCTCGTAGTCATAGCGGTGGGCCTGGTAGAGGTCCACGTAATCCGTCTGCAGCCGTGACAGGGAGCCGTTGATGGATT
>Ga0213837_1000713_pt1 | contig 27669 bp, 24 predicted proteins | sample SWPATP12_FD_160572 | JGI IMG/M metagenome (GOLD analysis project Ga0213837, IMG submission 160572) | Coastal seawater microbial communities from Marineland, Florida, United States - SWPA TP1 #2 | ecosystem: Environmental > Aquatic > Marine > Coastal | place: USA: Florida | collected 2016-08-06
TGGGGCCGATTTCGTCGACCTCAAGCTCGATAACGGTGCGCTTCTCGCCTTCCTTGGTTTCGTAGGAACGGCTCTTCAGGCGGCCGGAAACGATCACGCGCATGCCCTTGGTCAGGGACTCGGCGACGTTCTCGGCTGCTTCGCGCCATACCGATGCGCGGAGGAACAGGGTTTCCCCGTCCTTCCACTCATTGGACTGGCGGTCGAAAGTGCGGGGCGTAGAAGCGATGGTGAAGTTCGCTACTGCCGAACCTGACGGTGTGAACCTCAGTTCGGGGTCATTGGTGAGATTACCGATGACCGTAATAGTGGTTTCGCCTGCCATCTACTGCCTCCTTGTTCGTTCCTGCGGGGTTAAAGATTGAAGGGTGGAGCTGAATTACTCAGCAACGACCTTCTGCTCTTCGGGGCGGGTGATCTTGGTGCGCATGATGGTCTCATTGAGACTCAGCTGGCGGTCAAGTTCCTTGGCGGTAGCCGGCTCAGCGGTGAAGTTCACCACGGCGTAGATACCTTCGGACTTCTTCTGGATTTCGTAAGCCAGTCGACGACGGCCCCAGATGTCAACCTTTTCGATGGTTCCACCATCGTTGGTGATGACGTTCAGGAACTTCTGAAGCGACGGCTCAACGGTACGCTCTTCGACCTCGGGGTCGATGATTACCATCAATTCGTAAGGACGCATATGTGAACCCACCTCCTTTGGGCTAAGCGGTTACGGCATTTCCGTAACAGGAGGTTCATTTGCGGTGCTTGTGCCTTGCATTGCCCCCGGAACGGAGGCAGGACGCAGCACAGACTTCAATAGCTTAGTGCATCCGGGCCGGTTTCAGCGATTTTCTCCACCGCCACCTTAGATTCAGCGGCGCCGCGCGCGAAAGCCTCCAGGCACCGTTGTGGATAACGGCACGGACGCTTGTGCCATGATCGGGGAATGAGCACCGGGTCCACCTCGCATCCCCTCACTTCTCCAGTCCACCGCAGCCGGCTGCGCTTCGCTGTGATGCTGCTGGCGGGGCTGCTCGCCGCCGTGGCGTCAGGCCTGTCCGGCCATTGGGTGGAGGCCCCGGCCATCGGCTGGAGCAGTGCCGCGCTCACCTACGTGCTCTGGGTCTGGATTGTGATCGGCCCGCTGGACGCCGCCGAGACCCGGGGCCACGCCACCAACGAAGATCCGTCCCGCCGGGTGACGGATCTGATGATCCTCGCCGCCAACGTCGCGAGCCTGGCGGCCGTGGCCGCCGTCGTGCTCGACTCGCACTCGAACAGCGGCGGCTCCCGCCTCGGCGGCGGCCTGCTGGCCCTGGCCTCCGTGGCACTGTCCTGGATGCTGGTGCAGACGCTCTTTACGGTCCGGTACGCCGGGCTCTACTACAGCACGGAGCCGCGGGCCGGGGCGGCGGTGGGCGGCATCGACTTCAACCAGGACGAGCCGCCGCAGTACACCGACTTCGCGTACCTTGCCACCAGCCTGGGCATGACCTACCAGGTGTCGGACACCGCCTTGAAAAACCATGCGATCCGGGCCGAGGCGCTCAAGCACAGCCTGTTGTCCTACCTGTTCGGCACCGTCATCCTGGCCGCCACCATCAACCTCGTGATCGGCCTCGCCGCCTCCTAGGAGGGGTCTACGCAGCCGTCCGGAAGAACAGCTCCGTGACGGTTGCCAGCCGGTGCGGGTCCTCGACGCCGCACAGCTCGCGGGCAGAGTGCATCGAGAGCAGCGGCACGCCGACGTCGACCGTCCGGATCCCCAGCCTGGTGGCGGTCAGCGGGCCGATCGTCGAGCCGCAGGGCATTACGTTGTTGGAGACGAACTCCTGGTACGGGATCCCAGCGTCGGTGCAGAGCCTCGCCCACAGTGCCGCGCCGGCCGCATCCGTGGCGTAGCGCTGGTTGGCGTTGATCTTCAGCAACGGACCGCCGTTCAGGGCGGGGCGGTTGGCCGGGTCGTGGCGTTCGGCGTAGTTCGGGTGCACAGCGTGTCCGGCGTCGGCCGAAACGCAGAACGACGCCGCGAACGCCTGCCGCCGCTGGCTCGCCGTTGCTCCCAGCCCGTCGGAAATACGGACCAGGATGTCCTCAAGAACCGGGCCGCAGGCACCGGAGCGCGAGGCGGAGCCGATTTCCTCGTGGTCGAAGGCGGCCAGCACGGCGATCGTACCGTCCGCCGGCACCTCACTGGCGGCGTGCGCGATCAGCGCGGCGAGACCGGCATGCGTGGCGGAGAGGTTGTCCAGGCGCCCCGAGGCGAAGAACTCACCCTTTGCGCCGAAGACCGCGGGTGCCTGCGTGTCTGCGACGACGACGTCGTAGCCGCCGATCTGTGCCGGATCCACCGTGGCGCCGGGCACGCGCGCCGCGAGCAGGCCGAGGACGTCCGCGTCGGCCGGGTCGCCCAGACCGAAGACCGGGTTCATGTGCTGTTGCTTGTCCAGGGCCAGGCCCTCGTTGACGGCGCGGTCCAGGTGGATGGCCAGTTGCGGGAAGCGCAGCAGCGGGCCGGTGGCGGTCAGGTGCTGGGTGCCGTCCAGCATCACCAGGCGGCCGGCGAGCTGGAGTTCGCGGTCCAGCCAGGAGTTCAGCAGGGGACCGCCGTAGACCTCGACGCCGGCCTGCAGCCAGCCGAACTTGCCCGTGGTGGGCTTGGGCTTGAGCTTGAAGGACGGGGAATCCGTGTGCGCGCCAAGGATGTTGAAGCCGGTGGTGGGCCCGGCGCCGGTAGGAGTCACCCAGGCGATCAGGGCGCCGTCGCGGATCACGTAGTGCTTGCCGGCCGACCCTGTTTCGGCGTCGTTCCACTGCTGCAGTTCGTCGAGGGCGGTGAAACCCGCTTCGTCCAGCCGCCGGGCGGCCTCGTGGACGGCGTGGAAGCTCGACGGCGACGCGCTGACATACGCGCCGAGGTCCTGGATGTGGTCTGCGGCTGTGGCGGAGGAAGGCATGGCTCCGAGTCTAGCGCCGGAGGTACGCAGGACAGCAGCATGCCCACCCCCGGTGTCCAGGAGTGGGCATGCCCGATTTCGTCGGAGGCTACAGGCTCCGGCTGGCGCCGGCCGGGGCCTCCGCAGCAGCCGAATCCTCGGCCGGGGTGCCGGCGTCGGGCTTGAGGGCAGCGTGCCCGCGGTAGCGCCAGAGTCCGATTCCCACCACGACGGCCGCAAGGGCGAGGGAGAGCAGCAGCGATTCGCGGGTACTGTCCAGCACCACCATGCCCACCAGCAGCGCGACGATGCTGACGATCGCGAGCCAGGTCAGGTAGGGGAAAAGCCACATCTTCAGCTCGAGTTCCCGGGCGGCTGCGCCCATCCGGCGGCGCAGGATCAACTGCGAGCCCGAAATGACCAGCCAGACGAACAAGGCGATGGCCCCGGAGGTGTTGACCAGGAACAGGAACACGGTGTCCGGGGCAATGTAGTTCAGGCCCACGGTGATGAAGCCGACCACGGTCGAGGCCAGCACGGCCCCGGCCGGAACGCCGCGCTTGGAGATCCGCATCCAGGAGCGCGGAGCGTCGCCGCGGCGGGAGAGCGAGAAGAGCATGCGGCTGGCGGTGTAGAGCCCGGAGTTGAGGCAGGACAGCACCGAGGTCAGCACGACGACGTCCATGATGGTTCCGGCGCCGGGGATGCCGAAGAGTTCGATCACGGCGACATACGGGCTCTTAGCCACGGAGGCGGAGTTCCAGGGGAGCAGGGTCACCACGATGGCGATGGAGCCGATGTAGAACACCAGGATGCGCCAGACGGTGGATTTGACGGCCTTCTTGACGGCGTCGACCGGGTTCTCGGATTCGCCGGCGGCGATGGTGGCGATCTCCGCGCCGAAGAAGGAGAACACGACCACCAGGATGCCGGCCAGCACGGCGCCGGGACCGTTGGGCATAAAGCCGCCCTTGCCGGTCAGGTTGTCCAGTCCCGGGGCGGGAACGCCGGGGATCAGGCCCAGGATGGCGGCGACGCCGAAGAGCAGGAACAGCACGATCGCGGCGACCTTGATGGAGGCGAACCAGAACTCGAACTCGCCGTACGACTTCACCGATCCAAGGTTGGTCAGGGTCAGGAGGATCATCAGGGCCAGCGCCCAGACCCACTGGTCGATGCCGGGTACCCAGCGGTGCATGATGGCTGCGCCGGCCGTGGCCTCGATGCCGAGCACGATGATCCAGAACCAGGCATAGAGCCAGCCGATGCTGAATCCGGCCCAGCGGCCCAGCGCCTTGTCGGCGTAGGTGGAGAACGATCCGGTCTCCGGGTTCGCGGCAGCCATCTCGCCCAGCATGCGCATGACCAGGATGACCACGATTCCCGCCGCCAGGTAGGCCACCAGGATGCCCGGGCCGGCCTGCTGGATGGCGGCACCGGAACCGACGAAGAGGCCCGCACCGATGACGCCGGCGATGGCGATCATGGACAGATGCCGTGGTTTCAGGGATTTGGAAAGTTGCTGGTCAGCCTGCATGAAGCGCCGTCCTTCTTGGGTGGTGTGGGTCCGAACCGCCGCGCCGGCGATGCCGGGAGGTATGTGCGGCGGACCACAATGTCGTTTCACCCTAGACCGCGCCGGAGAGGCTCCGTTCTGTGCAGTCATACAGATTACGCACGCAGAATTGGGGCGGAGGTCCAGCATTAGAGCCTCCCAGGCAAGAGCTGTTGCCTGGGAGGCAATTCAGAAATGTGCCTGAAACCACTGCTTCAGGCCAGCGGCCCCTGCTAGACGTCCCGCTTCTTGAGCAGCACGGCGGCGAGCACCAGCGGAATGACCACCCAGGCGCCGAGGACCAGGGCGGCCTGCCAGGTTTCCAGCGTGTCCGCTAGGTGTTGGGTGGCGGTTAGCGGTTCCAGGGTGTTCGAAGGGATGAATTTGCGCAGTTCGGCGACGAAGTCGCCTTGGATAATCTGCAGCGCGATCGGCAATACGAAGAAGATGCCCACGAGGGCCATGATGCCGCCGGCGGAGTTCCTGATCAGGGCTCCGAGGGCCATGCCGATGGCAGCGACGGCGGCCACGTAGGCGCTGGTGATCAGCAGGGTCCGGTAATAGTCACCGCTGGAGACGTCCAGGGTGTGGCCGTAATTGTCCAGGATCGGCACCGCCACCAGGCCGGCGAGGTAAAGGGAGACTGCGCTCACCAGGAAGGCGGAGACCACGACGACGAGGAGCTTGGCCACGAAGGCAGGGATCCGCTTGGGGACGGCGGTGAAGGTGGACCGCGCCATTCCCGTGGTGAACTCGGAACTGATAAGCAGCACGGCCAGCGAGCCGAGGATCAGCTGCGCGAAGGCGATACCGGCACTGGGCGCGGAAGCCGCGATGTCCCCCTGGGCAGCCAGCGCGGCGGAGCGCTGCGGATCCGAGCCGGAAGCCTGCAGCGCCTGGCCGATTCCCCAGGCCGCCAGCGCCCCGACGCCGATGATGACGATGACCGTGGCAGCGAGCAGGATCAACGTGGACAGCAGGGTGCGGAACTTGATGGCCTCGGAGTTGAGGACCCGCAGGAAGCTGGGGCCCGGACCGGCGCTGAGGCTCCCGCGCGCCCCTCCGTTTGCCTGGTTGTGCGCAGCGCCGGAGTGTGCGCCGCGGCCCGAAGGGTTGGGTTCAAGAGTGGTCGAGCTCATGGCCTAGTTGCCTCCGGACTGGGTGGGGGCGCTGGCGCCCGCGGTGATCAGTGAGTGGTACTCGACCTCATCCTTGGTCAGTTCCATATAGGCCTCCTCGAGGCTGGCCTGAAGCGGGGTGAGTTCGTAGATCATGATGTGGTTGTCGAGCGCGGTGCGTGCGATTTGCCGCGGTTCCATACCCGCGACCTCAAGGAGTTCGTGGTCCTGCACCTGAACGGTGACTCCGCTGTCGGACAGCAGGCGCATGAGCTGGTCCGGCTGGTCGGTGCGTACGCGGGTGCGCCCCTGGCCCTTGCCCGTGATGATCTCCTGGATCGGGGCGTCGGCGATGATCCGGCCGCGTCCGATCACGATCAAATGGTCCGCGGTGACTGCCATTTCGCTCATCAGGTGGCTGGACAGGAACACGGTTCGGCCCTCGGAGGCCAGGTATTTGACCAGGTTGCGGACCCAGACCACCCCTTCCGGGTCAAGGCCGTTGACCGGCTCGTCCAGGATGATTGTCTGCGGGTCGCCGAGCAGTGCGGCGGCGATCCCCAGGCGCTGGCCCATGCCGAGGGAGAAGCCGCCCACCTTCTTCCGGGCGACCTCGGCCAGTCCCGTCATCTCGATGACGTCGTGCACGCGCTTTTTCGGAATACTGTGCGTGGCGGCCATGGCCAACAGGTGGTTGTAGGCCGAGCGGCCGGTGTGGACGGCCTTGGCGTCGAGCAGGGCGCCGACATCCCGCAGCGGGGCATGGTGCCGGTCAAAGGGCACGCCGTTGACCGTGACGGATCCCGACGTCGGCCGGTCCAGTCCCATGATCATGCGCATCGTGGTGGATTTGCCGGCACCGTTGGGGCCCAGGAAGCCGGTAACCCGGCCCGCCTCCACGGTGAAATTGACTCCGGCGACGGCGGTTTTGTCGCCGTATACCTTGGTCAGGCCTCGTGCTTCGATCATGGAAGCGTTCCTTTGCGTCGCGTGTGGTTGTGTAATCCCCACGCTACCGACGCCGAAGCGCGAATGTGCCGCTTTTAAGGGTTGTTTCAGGGCTCAATCAGGGTAAACCGCAGGTATAACTCCGGCTCAGCCCTCCTGCTTAGGGGAGTAGTACACCAGCCCGCCGCGCTTGACCGAGAACTCGACGGCACGGACGCCGGGCATGACTTCGCCGTCCACCGCCAGCACCATTGTGGTGTCACCCGGTTCGACCCGGATGCGGCTGGCCTCGCGCAAATGCGTGATCCGGGAGGTCGCCACGGTGCCGGTCAGCACTGACCAGAGCAGGCGGAGGCGGGCGAAGGATTCGTCCGCGGTGATCATGCGCAGGTCCAGGACGCCGTCGTCCAGCACCGGCCGGACCAAGGGGGCGTGGTCACGGGGGTAATAGCGCCCGCGGCCGACGTAGAGGATCCAGAGCTTGTGCCGCACCCCGTCCACGATCAGGGTGCTCGGGGTACCCGCGGCGAAGGTCCGGAACATGGCAACGACCCCTGCCAGTGGCTTTCCCAGCGCGGGCTGGAGCTGCTCCCGGCGGCGCACCAGATTGGGGTACAGGCCGATGCTGGCGGTGTTCAGCATGGAGAGCTCCAGCTTCTCCGGGCTGTCCGGCAAGCCCCGTTCGACCGCTACGTGCCCAATGTCCGCCCGCGCCGCCTCTCCCTTCGCTGCTGCCTCCACGGCATCCCGCAGGCTGCCGGTGCCGGCGTCGCGGGCGAAATGGTTGAGGGTTCCCCCCGGCAGCACGAGCAGCGGCAGGGAGTGTTCGACGGCGGTCGCGGCGGCGGTGCCTACCGTCCCGTCCCCGCCCCAGACGCCCAGCGCCGCGACGCCGGGATGCGTTGCCACCGCCTCGATTTCGGCTGCAACGTCCTCGTCCGGCCCGATCTCCTTTATATACGCCTTAGGGAATACTTTTTGCAGGGCGTCGGCGGTTTCGTCGGCGTAGGACCCGCCGAGTGTATTGACCGCGATGCCGAGCCCTTCGCCGTCGGGCAGCGCGGCCGCCTCGACGGGAGTGCGCCTGACAGCGGGGAACGGGGGCCGGACCGGCCACCACTTCCGCGTCACGAGGGCGGCACCGGCGCCGATCGCGGAGCCGAAGACGACATCCGAGGGCCAGTGCGCGCCGGTGTGGACGCGGGAGTAGGCGACCCCCGCGGCAAGGGGGGCGACGGCGGCTCCGAGAGCGGGCCGGACCAGGCCCACCCCCAGGGCGAAGGCGGCGGCCGAAGCGGAATGGCCCGAGGGCATGGAGGAACTGGTCGGCTGAGGATGAACGAAGCGGAAGACCGGCAGATGCTCAGGCAGCGGCCGGGCCCGCGGCAGCAGGGTCTTGAAGACCAGGTTGGTCACCGCGGACGCAACGCCCTGCGCCAGGACCCCGTGCAGGGCCGCGCGGCGGGTTTTACCGGGGAACAGGGCCATCGCACCGGCGATCCCGAACCAGAGCTTGCCGTTGTTGGCGGCCGCGGAGAGCCGCCGGAAAAAGTCGTCGTGGCCGCCGCCGGGCAGCCCGGAGACGGACCGGACAAGTTTGCGGTCCAGCCGCTCAAGCCGGCGCGGCGTTTTCCCCAGTAGGCTTCGCATTTCCCCACCTTACTGCGGGGCGCCGTTAGGATGAGGCGATGACCCGCGTGCTGGATCCCCGGCGTTTGCCCACAGGCCGTGTCCTCGCGGCCAGCACTGCGATGCTGACCGTCGCCGCGGTGCTCGGGGGACTACTGGCCGCCAACGTCGCCCGGCCGCCCTTCCAGGGCCTGGACCAGGGCTGGGCCGGCTTCATCACCGCCCTGCACAGCCCGTTCTGGGACGGCACGAACGCTTTCCTCAACGTCGCCGGCTACCGCGGGGTGCTGGTGCTGCACGGGTTGCTGGTTATCGCGCTCCTGGTCCGCCGGAGACCCCACGCGGCCGTCTTCAGCGCCGCGGCCGGTGCAGCCGTCCTCATCGTCACCCAGGTCTTGAAGGCGGGCCTGCTCCGCGAGCGGCCGCATAACACGGTGGTGCTGACTGACACCGGCTCGTTCCCGTCCGGGCATGTTGCCACCACCACGGCCTTTGTCCTGGTGCTGGCGCTCCTGATGGCGAAGGCCTGGACCTGGTTGCTGGCCTCGGCCGGAACCGTGGCCATGATGGTCAGCCGGACCTACCTCTCGGCGCATTGGCTGACGGACACGGTGGGCGCCGTCTGCCTGGCCGCGCCCGTGGTGCTGCTGCTTTGGCTCGGCTACCAGAACGTCTGCCTCCGGGAAAACGCTGACGCGAGGCGGCTACTTAGCTGGCGCGCACGGGCCGCGCGGCGCCGGCGAGCAGCAACGCAACCAGAATCGGCAGCCCGATAGCCAGCAGCGCCAGGCGGATCCCGGTCAGGTCGCCGAGGTAGCCCAGCAGCGGGGGGCCGGCAAGGAACGCGATGTAGCCGAGGGTGGACACCACGGACACCCGGGCGGCAGCGTGCCCGGGGTCGTCGGCCGCGGCGGACATGCCCATCGGAAAGGCGAGGGCCGCACCCACACCCCAGAGGGCGGCGCCCGCCGTCGCGAGCCAGATGTTGCCGGCGAAGACGAAGAATCCCAGCCCGGCCGCTGCGGCAGCCATGCTGGCCCGCAGCACGGCGACCCGCCCATAGACGTCAATCGCCCGGCCGCCGAAGAAGCGCATCGCAGTCATCGCCAGCACAAAGACCGCGAACAGCAGCGCGCCGGTGGACTGCTCGGCACCAAGGCCGTCGACGGACGCCTTGGCGATCCAGTCGTTGCCCGCGCCTTCGGTCAGGGTGGCGCCGAGGACGACGACGCCGATCAGCAGGGTGCGGCCGTCCCGCCACGCCGTGCCGGCGCGCGGCGGAGGGGCGTCGCCGGCGGCGGGGGCTGGCGCGGGTGTGTGCGGAAGGAAGTAGCGCGGCGCGAGTTGCGCCGCCAGGGCCACCAGCACGGCGATCACCAGCAGGTGGGCGGGGAGGCCGACGCCCAGCTGGGAAAGCCCAGCACCGGCCAAGGCACCTACGAACGCGCCGCCGCTAAAGGCAGCGTGGAACTGGGGCATGATGGTCCGGCCCAGCCGGTGTTCGACGTCGGCACCCTCAATGTTCTGGGACACGTCCCAGAGTCCGATGCCGATGCCGAAGAAGAAGAGCGAGACGGCGGTTCCCGCCACGGATCCGCCGTTGAGGGAGAGTGCGATGCCGACACCGGCGGCGGCCGCGAGCAACCCGGCGGCGCGCACGGTGTTGCCCGTTCCCAGCCTGCCGACCACCCACCCGGCCGTCGGCAGGGCGATCAGCGAGCCGACCGCGACGCACAGCAGCAGGCTACCCATCTGCCCGGAGCTGAGGTGCAGGGTCTCGGTGACCGCCGGGATGCGGGCGGCCCAGCTGGCGAACACGAGTCCATTGATCCCGAAGATCAGGAACGTCGCCGCTGCCGCTGCCTTCAGTTGCGGGACGGTTGAGGTCCGGGTCATACGATCACTGCTTCCACTGAGTTTTGAGCAAGGAGGGCGAGTTCGTCGGGGCTGAGGGCCTTGTCGGTGACGACGGCGTCGACAGCATCCAGCGGCGCAACCAGGGCCATGGCGCTGGCGTTCCACTTGGATCCGGAGCAGGCCACGATCACTCTGGCCGCCGACTCCAGCCCTGCGCGCTTCACCGCGGCGTCCTCGAGATCATGGGCCAGCAGCCCGTCCCTGAGGTCCAGCGCACAGGGGGTGAGCACGGCTGTGTCGAAGCGCAACGAGCGGATATTTGACTCCGCCATGGGTCCGCGGAAGGACAATTCGCCCGGAGCGAGGCTCCCGCCGGGCAGCAGCAGCTCAGGGCGTCGCCCGGACTGGACCTGGCCTGCGGTCAGCTCGCTGACGGCCCGCAGCGACATTGGCATGATTGTCATGTCGCGCTGTTGCAGCTGTCGTGCGATCTCCGTGGCCGTGGTGCCGCTGTCGAGCCAGACACGGCCGCGGTCCTTGAGCATCGCCGCAACCGCGGCGGCGATCCGGACTTTGGCTGCGTGCTCCTCCAGCTCGCGCTGCCCGTACCCGGGGTTCTCGCCCTGCAGCAGCAGGCTGATTGCTCCGCCGTGGACCCGGCGCAGGACGCCGTGGCTGGCCAGGACGTCCAGATCGCGCCGGATCGTCGCGCCGGAGGCAGCGCAGGCGGCCATCAGCTCGTCCACGCTCACGTGTTCCCGGTGGCGAAGGAGCGCGCCGATATGGCGGTGCCGCTCATCCGTATTCATGACTAAATAATAGCAGCCAGTGATCATTTGATCATCAAATGATCACTGGCTGCTATTAGGGGTTTCCCGTTAGCGGGCTCGTTCTACGCGCTTCTCGTCCCACACCGGCTCGGCCGACTCGTAGACCTTACCGTCCGAGCCGAAGACCAGGAAACGGTCGAAGGTGCGGGCAAACCAGCGGTCGTGGGTGACGGCCAAAACTGTGCCCTCGAAGTGGTCGATGGCCCGTTCCAGCGCCTCGGCCGAGTGCAGGTCAAGGTTGTCCGTGGGCTCGTCGAGCAGCAGCAGGGTGGCACCGGAGAGCTGCAGGAGCAGAATCTGGAACCGGGCCTGCTGGCCGCCGGAGAGCGATTCGTATTTTTGCTCCGACTGGGCTGCCAGGCCGTAGCCGTCCAGCGCACCCGCGGCGGCCTCGCGGCCGAGTCCGGAGCGGTGTTCGTCGCCGCGGTGCAGGATCTCCAGCAGGGTCTTGCCGAGCAGGTCGGGGCGGACATGCGTCTGGGCGAAGAAGCCGGGCCGGATCCGCGCGCCGAGTTTCACCGTGCCCTCGTGCGGAACCTCCGCGATCTCGACGTCGGACACGGGCAGGTGCTCGCGCTCCGGGTCGGTGCCGCCGGTCGCGAGCAGGCGCAGGAAGTGGCTCTTGCCGGAGCCGTTGGAACCGAGCACACCGACGCGGTCACCGAACCAGACCTCGGTGGAGAACGGCTTCATCAGCCCGGTGAGCTCCAGCTTCTCGGCCACGATGGCGCGCTTGGCGGTGCGGCCGCCCTTGAGCCGCATCTGCACATTCTGCTCGATCGGCAGCGCTTCGGGCGGGCCGGCCTCGAGGAACTTCGCCAGCCGGGTCTGCGCTGCGTGGTACCGGTTGGCCATGTCGGAGCGGAACGCGGCCTTGTTCTTGTACATGTTGACGAGTTCCTTGAGCTTCACGTGCTCCTCGTCCCAGCGCTTGCGGAGTTCCTCGAAGCGGGCGTTGCGGTCCGCGCGGGCGTCCACGTAGGAGCCGAAGCCGCCGCCGTGGATCCAGGCGCCGGCGCCGTTGATGCCCGGTTCCAGGGTCACGATGCGGCCTGCGGCGTTGTTCAGCAGCTCGCGGTCGTGGCTGATGAAGAAGACAGTCTTCTTGGAGTCGTTGAGCTTGGCCTCGAGCCAGCGCTTGCCGGGGACGTCGAGGTAGTTGTCCGGCTCGTCGAGCAGCAGCAATTCGTCGGGGCCGGCGAACAGTGCCTCCAGGACCAGGCGCTTCTGCTCTCCGCCGGAAAGGCTCGACGCCGGCCGGTGCTGCGCGCGCTCGAACGGCAGGCCGAGGGCGGCCATGCAGACCTCGTCCCAGACGGTTTCGACGTCGTAGCCCCCGGCGTCGCCCCAGTCCACGATCGCCTGGGCGTACTGCATCTGGGTGGGTTCGTCGTCGTGCTCGATCATCGCCAGCTCGGCCTCGTCCACGGCGCGCGCGGCCGCCGCCAGCGCAGGCGGCGCGGCGGACACCAGCAGGTCTCGGACCGTGGAGTCGTCCCGGACCTGGCCCACGAACTGGCGCATGATGCCCATGTTCCCGGAACGGCCAACCACACCCTCATCCGGCACGAGATCGCCGGAAATGATCCGGAACAGCGTCGTCTTACCCGTTCCGTTCGGTCCGATCAGTGCGGTCTTGGTGCCGTCCGGGACCTTGAAGGTCACCCCGTTGAGCAGCTGGGTGCCGTCGGAGAGGAAGTAGTCGATGCCGGAAACGTCAATATGAGCCACACAGCAATCTTCCCACGCCGGACCTGCCCGGGCCGGGCGTCAGCCGGCGGCGGTAAGGAAGTCCTTGAGCAGCGGGCCCGATGTGGTGGCCCCGAGGCCGCCGTCCTCCACGAACACAGCGACGGCGAGGTCCCCGTGAACCGCGACGATCCAGGCGTGCGTCTTCGGCGGGTTGTCCTTGCCGAATTCGGCGGTGCCGGTCTTGGCGCCGACGGGGGCGCCGGGCACGTCGGCGAGGAAACCGGCGTGGCCCGAGGTCACCACGGCGCGCATCATGTCCGCCAGGGAGGCAGCTTCCGCGGCAGTGACCGGCGTGCCGGAGGCCTTGGCGGGAGCCGGCGCCGACGACGACGGTGTCACCGTCGGGCCCGCCGACGGCGTGGGGCTCCCTGCCGCCGCGGCGTTCGGGTTGAGCACCAGCTGCGGTGACACCGGCGCGCCCTTGGCCACCGAACCGGCCATGACGGCGGCGGACAGCGGGGACAGCAGCACCTTGCCCTGGCCGATCATGGAGGCGGCGTGTTCGGTGCCCTCGGCCTCGCCCGGAACGGAGCCCAGGAATGCGGCCGCGCCCAGCTTCGGCGCCTCCACGGCAACACCGAGAGAGGTGGCCGCGGACTCCAACTGGGCCTGGCTGACCTTGCCCCGGGCGTTGATGAAGGCCGTGTTGCAGGAGTGCGCGAAGGCGTCGCGCAGCGTCACGGACCCCAGGGACGTGGCGGGGTAGCCCTCGGCGTTCTTGAACTTCCGGCCGTCCACGGTGAGGGTGGGCGGGCAGTCGACTTTGCTGTCCGGGGTCATGCCGTTGCGGAACATGGCGAGCGAGTCCACCATTTTGAAAATGGAGCCCGGTGCGTACTGGCCGAGCATGGCCGTGTCGTAACCGTTGCTGCCGGGGCCGGAGGCGGCGGCGAGGACCGCGCCGCTGGAGGGACGGAGCGCGACGATCGCGGACGCCGGGCCGACGTCGGCCAGCACGTCCTCGGCCAGTTGCTGAAGGCGCGGGTCCAAAGTGGTCTTGAGTGCGGTTCCGGGCTTCATCGGCTCTTGGAAGAGGATGCGGCGGCCCTTGTTGAGCAGTTCCTGCCGTTGCTCCGCGGTCAGGCCCTCGGTCTGTGCGAAGACCTGGATGCCGCTGGTTCCGCGCAGCTGGGCGTCGTACTGCTGCTGGAGGCCGCCGGTGCCGGTGGTGTCGCCGGCCCGGAGGGCGCCGCCGGACTTTTCGATTTGCTCGGCGCTGGCCTCACCGACGGTGCCGAGTACGGCCCGGGCGAAGCTGCGGGTGGGCGCCAAGGGCAGCGTGTCCGGGATGGCCCGGGCGCCCGGTATCGCAGTGATTTCCTGGTCGGTGATGGTCCGGCCGGCCTGGCGCAGGGTGATGGCCGAGACAAAGGCCAAGGGCCCCGATGCTGCGAGCTGCTTGGTGTAGGCGGCCGGGTCGACGCCCACAAGGCGGGCCAATTTGCCCGCCGAGGCTGCCGGATCCGCGGATTCCAGCTGCGTCTTGTCGATGCCGACGTGCACCACCGGCCGGTAGGTGACGAGCTTTGCGCCGCCGGCGCCGAGGATGTCCGCCCGCTGCGGGGAATCGGTCGCGGTACCGAGCACTTCGGTTTCGGCGAGGCTGGGCACTAGCAGCTCGGGGCTCCAGACCGTCTTCCACTTCCCGTCCGCCTTCTTCAGCTGCGCGGTGACGGTGTACTTCCAATCACCCGCGCCGACCTTCCAGCTGTAGTCCAGCGGGACCGTGGCGGTGTCCTTGTCCAGCTTCAGTTCCCCGGCCGTGACGGCGGGTTTGGCCGGGTCGAGGGCCTTGAAGACCGCCTTGAGCCGCTCGTTCGCCTCGCCGGAGTCCTTGCCGTCGAATGCCACGCTGCCGACGTCGAGTGCGGCGACTGCCGATGCAAGCTGTTTCGCGGCGTCCTGCGCGCCCGACCGGCCGTCGTCGCACGCCACCAGCGAGGCGCCAAGGACCAGACCGACAAGAGCGAGCGAAAGCTTCTGAATTTTCCCCATGGCGCCATTATGCCCCGAGCCGGGGACAGGCCCGTGTCACAGGGACTGACGCGGCTAGCCCCGCCGGATGATCCGCCGCTGCGCCGCCACAGCAATGGCCGCGGTCCGGTTGTCCACGCCAAGCTTGCCGTAGATGTGCACGAGGTGTGTCTTCACCGTCGCTTCGGAAATGAAGAGCTGCCTGGCGATGGCCCGGTTCCCCAGGCCGGTTGCCAGTAGTTCGAGGAGCTGGATCTCGCGGGCGGAAAGGACCGGCTCGGGGTTCCGGATCCGCCCCAGCAGGCGCGCGGCCACTTCCGGGGCCAGCGCTGTCTGGCCCGCCGCGGCGGCCAGCACCGCCTGGCGGATCTGGTCCGGCGGCGCGTCCTTGAGCATGTACCCGCTCGCGCCCGCTTCCACCGCGGCGAGGATGTCCGCGTCGGAATCAAAGGTGGTGAGGATCAGCACCGGAGGAGGCGGCGTCCCGGCCTCGCCGGCCTTGATCTTGCCCGTCGCGGTGACCCCGTCCATGCCGGCGCCCATCTGCAGGTCCATGAGCACGACGTCGACCGGTTCGCCCAGCGTGTGCAGCCGCCCGAGCGTGGTCAGGGCAGCGGCGCCGTCGGCGGCCTCGGCGGCGACTGTGATGCCCTCGAAATCGGTGAGCATGGCGCGCAGGCCGGCCCGGACAACGGGGTGGTCGTCGACCAGCAGGACGCGGATCTCGTTCACTGTTCTTCCCTTCCGAGCGGCAGCCGGATGGCCACCACCGTACCTTCCCCGGGCGCGGACTCGAGGTCGAGGGTCCCGCCCAGTGCCGCGACCCTCCCGCGCAAGGACTGCAGCCCGAAGCCGGATCCGTCCCCCCGGACCGGCACCGCCGAGGGGTCGAAGCCGGAACCGTCGTCGAAAATGTCCATCGCCACTTCGGCGCCCAGGAAGGAGAGTGTGAGGACCGCGTTGCCGGCGTTGGCATGGCTCCGCACGTTGGCGAGGCTGGCCTGCGCGGCACGGAGCAGTGTGGTCCGGTACGGGTTGGGAAGTTCCGCCGGAGTGCCGTCGATTTCAAGCCGGCAGCGCAGGGCGTTGCCTTGGGCGACCGCCTCCGCTTCCGTGGTCGCGCACAGGCGCCTGAGGCTGTTGACCAGCGAGTCTTGTTCCAGCTCGGGGGACTGCAGGCCGCGGACAAAGTTGCGGGCTTCGGCAAGGTTGGCGGCCGCGGTGTCCTGGACGGTCCGGAGCCGGCTCCTGGCCGCTGCCAGATCCCCGGTGTCCAGCGCGTGCTCGGCCGAACGTCCCATCAAGACGATGCTGGAGAAACCCTGGGCCAGGGTGTCGTGGATTTCCCGGGCCAGCCGGGTCCGCTCGGCCACGGTTCCGGCGTCGTGCTGGCTGCGCGCCAGCTCCGCGCGGGTGCGGCGCAGCTCCTCAGCGGCGAGCCGCTGGTTTTCTGCCTCCAGGTACAGGGCCCGGTAGGCCAGGCCGGTGACGACGGCGAAGGCTGCTCCGAACGCGGGGCCGAGCAGCATGGGCAGTTGCAGGGCGGTTTCCGGACCGCCGTTGTGCAGCCACAGCGCGATAACCACTAGCAGGGTGCTGGCAGCGATCGCTAGCAGTGCCGCACGGCGGGGCAGCACGTGCAGTTGGAGGAAGAACAGCGGGAAGGCCAGCCAGACGAAGTCGGCGCTGCCCCAGACCAGCAGCAGCCACAGCAGGCAGACCGCGCCCAGCCACCACGTGGAGTAGGGCCGCGGATCGAAGCGTCCCGGCCGGACGGAGTGTCGTTTCTCCAGCACGGTGCCGGCCAGATACACCCCTGCAAGGCACAGGACCAGGACCAGGCTGAGCCATCCGGCCCGGTCCAGGCCGGCGGCCAGCAGCCTGGCCAGCGCCACGAGCAGCAGCACGGCGAATCCCACATGCAGGCTGACCCGCAGGACCCGCAGGATGACCGCTGCACCGGTGCCTCCTCCCGCTGCCCCGCTGCTTCCGCCGTCCATGGTTTCAGCCTAGCCGCGGCACCGCCGGCCGCACCCCGTGAAGGCGCCCAAAACGCCGCCGCCGGACCAGGATCAACCAATTGGTTGATCCACGCACCAACCAAACGGCCGCGGCGGACCATCCGGAGGCCCGATGGCACGAACACCGCGCACCGGAAGAGTGGAAGGGAGGCCAACCACCACCAGAAAAAGGACACCCATGTTTCTCGCCATCCGCGATATCCGCTTCGCCAAGGGCCGCTTCGCCCTGATGGGCGGCGTCGTAGCCCTCATCACCCTGCTGCTGGTGCTGCTCTCCGGCCTGACCGCCGGGCTCGGCAACCAGTCGACCTCCGCCATCGCCGGCCTCCCGGCGGACCAGCTGGTCTTCGGCGCCCCCGCGGGCAGCAGCCCCGAGCCCTCCTTCACCGCATCCGAGGTCACCGGCGCGCAGGTGGCCAGCTGGTCCACCCGCGACGGCGTCAGCACCGCCGAGGCGCTGGGCATCAGCCAGGGCCGGCTGCAGGGCCTTGGCGCCGGGGGAGTCCCTGCCGGCACGGCGAACGTCGCCGTGTTCGGCGTCGGCGGCGGCAGTGCCCTCTCCCCGGCCCCGGTGGCCGAGGGCACCGTTGCGGTCGGGGCCGGGCTGGCCAAGGAACTGGACCTCGCCCCCGGCAGCCGGGTCTCGGTGGGCGGCACCGAACTGTCGGTATCGGCCGTGGTGCCGGACCAGTGGTACTCCCACACCGGCGTCGTCTGGACCACGCTGGGGGACTGGCGGAAGCTGGCCCACCTGGCCGGGAAAGACGCCCTCGGCACCGTGATCGCGGTCAGCTTCGACGGCGGCGCCAAGGTCGACGTCGGCGCCGCCAACGCCGCGGCCGGAACAGTTAGCACCACCCGGGAGGGCTCGTTCCAGGCCCTCGGCTCCTACCGCAGCGAAAACGGTTCGCTCATGCTCATGCAGGCGTTCCTCTACGGCATCTCCGCCCTGGTCATCGTGGCCTTCCTGACCGTCTGGACCGTGCAAAGGACGCGGGATATCGCCGTGCTCAAGGCGCTGGGCGGCTCCTCGGCCTACGTGTTGAAGGACGCCATGGTGCAGGCGGCGATCGTGCTCGTGGCCGGGGCGGCTGTGGGGGGAGCCGCCGGCGTGCTCGGAGGTTTGCTGGCTGCCGGTGCCGCGCCGTTCCTCACCACCCCGCAAACCACGCTGCTGCCGGTCGCCGGGATCGTGCTCCTGGGCCTGGCCGGCGCTGCCCTGGCGGTGCGGGGCATCACGCGCGTCGACCCGCTGCTGGCGCTCGGCGGCAACTAGCCATTTCCTACTCACTCCGCTCGGCACTCAAACATTCCCTGAAAGGCATATCTATGGAAACCGCCCTGAAACTAAGCAACGTCACGCTCGAATATCCTGACGGCGAGGAAATCCTGCGGGCCCTCGACGACGTCAGCCTGGAACTGCGGAGGGGTGAATTCGTCTCCCTGGTGGGCCCGTCGGGCTCCGGAAAGTCGTCGCTGCTGGCCGTGGCCGCTACCTTGGTCCGGCCTACCACCGGGTCGGTCGTGGTGGCAGGACGCGACGCCGGCCTCCTCGCGGACGCCGGACGGACGGCGCTGCGACGGGACAGCATCGGCATCATCTTCCAGCAGCCAAACCTGTTGCCGTCCCTGACCGCCGTCGAACAACTCCTGATCGCCGCGCACCTGCGGACCGAGCCGCTCCGCGAGGCGCGGCAAAGGGCCGCGGACCTGCTGGGCCGGGTTGGCCTCGGATCGGTGCTCGACAAGCGCCCGCACCAGCTTTCCGGCGGACAGCGCCAGCGGGTCAACATTGCCAGGGCCTTGATGGCAAGCCCTGCGGTACTCCTTGTCGATGAGCCGACGGCGGCGCTGGACCACGACCGGAGCGAGGAGATTGTCCGGCTGCTGCGCCGGGTGACGGACGAGTTCGGCGTGGCGACCCTGATGGTCACGCATGACACCGGAATGGTTTCCTACACCGACGCCGTGGCCACGATGCGCGACGGCCGTCTCTCCGCGGCCGGAGTTCTCGCCCCGGCGCCCTAGCCGCTGCTTAGCCCCTAGTTAGCGGATCCCCCCGCCCGGCCCCAGCCCGGGAACCGGCATGCCAAACACGTCCTTCAGGGCATACCTGGCGGCGTGGAAACCGGGCATTCCGGTCACGCCGGGGCCGGGAGGTGTCGACGAGGAGCACAGGTACACACCCGGGAGCGGTGTGCGCCACGGCACGGTGCTCAGGACCGGCCGCCGAAGCAGGCCGCGCAAATCCATCGCACCGGCGCTGAAGTCGCCGCCGACGTAGTTTTCGTTGTAGCCGCCGAGTTCCGCCGCCGTCGTCACCCGGCAGGCCACCACCAGCTCCCGGAAGCCTGGGGCGAAACGTTCCAACTGGGCCGTGACGGCCTCGCCCATGTCCACGGTGGAGCCGGCGGGAACGTGGCAGTAGCTCCAGAGGATGTGCCGGCCGGCGGGGGCCCGGCCTGGATCGAACCGGGAGGGCTGGGAAACCAGGACATAGGGCCGCTCCGGGTGCCGGCCGGCAGCCACCAGGCGTTCCGCCTCCGCCGTCTCGGCCCGGGTTCCGCCCACGTGCACGGTGCCGGCGTCGGCGAGCTCCGCAGCGGCCCACGGCACCGGACCGGACAGGATGAAATCGACCTTGCAGGCTGCGTTTCCGAAGCGGAACGACTCCAGTGCGCGGCGGTAGCGGGAGGGCAGGCGGGACCCGGCAAGCCGGAGCAATCCGGGCGGAGCGACGTCCAGCAGGGTGGCCCGGACCGGAGGCAATTCCGCCAGCGAATCGATCCGTGTCCCGGTCTGCACCACGCCGCCATGGGCCTCGATGTCAGCCACCATCGCCTGGGCGATGGACGCCGAACCGCCCACCGGGACGGGCCAGCCGCCGGCGTGCCCCAGTGCGCTCAGCAGCAGGCCGGCGCCGGCCGCGGGCAACGTCGGCAGGGGGGCCACGGCGTGCGCGGCAACTCCGCTGAGCAGGGCCGGCGCCAGCTCTTCCCGGAACCTCGCGCCCCACCAGCGGGTGCCCTGCTCGAGGGTCCGCAGTCCGAACATCGCGGCCGCCAACGGGTCCCGCGGTATCCGGAGCAGCTGGTTCAGGGTGAGGTCGGCGACGCCGTCGAGCCGGTCCAGCAGGGGCGACATGAGCCTCCGGTAGGCCGCGCCGTCGCGCCCGAGGCCCGCTGCGGTCCGCTCCAGCGAGCGGTAACCCAGCGCCGCCCGGCCGCCGTCGAGGGGCGCGCCGTGGGAGAGCTCGGGTACCACCATCCGGATCCGCTCGGACAGCTCGAACTTTCGGAAGAAGGGCGACGCAAGGGCCATCGGGTGCACCGCGGAGCACACATCGTGGAAGTGTCCGGGCTCCATCAACTCCGAGGTCCGGAGCCCTCCGCCAACGGAAGGGGCCGCCTCGTAAACGTGTACCGCCAGCCCGGCGCGGGCCATCGTGACTGCGGCCGCCAGCCCGTTCGGACCCGAACCAACGACGGCGACGTCAGGCATGGGAATCAGGCGTCCGCATGGGCGCGCCGCCACGGCAACACGGAGGCCGCTGGTCGCCGGAGATCCAGCCGCAACCAGTCGGCGGCGCCGTCAAACGGGCCGCCGTGCGGATCATCAACGCCCCCGCGGCGGATGACGTCATAGCCGGGGTCGCAGATGTCCCACACCACACGGACCATGAGGTAGCCGGTGGCGAGCATGTGCGCCACGACGGCCAGGACGTAGTACGGCATGTCGATGTTGTGCTGGGTGGGCCCTCCGCTGGTGACCTGGCCCAGGTACATCCAAATGGCAGCCCAGTGCAGGCCCTCGATGGCCTGCCAGATCAGGAAGTCCCGCCACCTGGGCCGCGCCAGCGCCAGCAGCGGGATCAGCCAGATCACAAACTGCGGCGAGTACACCTTGTTGGTGAGGATGAAGGCGGCGACGATCAGGAACACGAGCTGCGCCAGCCTCGGCCTCCGGGGTGCCGCGAGGGCCAGCACCGCGATCAGCACGCAGGCAAGCAGGAAGAGGTTGAGGGCGGCGCTGTTGATGGCCTCGGCCTGCAACGGCGTCCAGCCGAGGCGGCCGGCCACCAGATTGAAGGCAAACCAGGGGGAGCTGTAGCCGGCGGGCCGGGATTCGGTGAACTGGTAGAAGTACTTCCAGCCGGCCGGGTCGACGGCGGCCGCGGGAAGATTGACGGCCAGCCAGGCAGCAACGGCGGAGCCTGCCGTGACCAGGATGGCGCGGATCTTGCCGGTGCGGAGCGCCAGCAACAGCACGGCGCCGAGGATCAGCAAGGGGTAGAGCTTGGTCGCGGTGCCGAGTCCAATAAAGATGCCCGCGAGCAGCAGCTTGTTCCGGGAGAAGAAATACATGCCGAGGGCAAGGAGCGCCACCGCCCACATGTCCCAGTTAATGAAGCCGGCGAGCACGATGCCCGGGGCGAGGGCCACCATGGCGGCATCCCAGGACCGGCGCCGGGCGGTGCGTGCGGTGGCCAGCACCGTGACGATCCAGACGGCGGCGATCAGGGTGGCGTTGACGTCGAAGTAGGCCAGCACCCGGGAGTTGTTCACCCCCTCGCCGGGAACCAGCAGCGCGGTGGCGCCGGCGATGAAGCCCATCAGCACGGGGTACTCGAAGAAGCTGCCGGCGGTCACGAAGGGGAAGGCTCCGTCGCCGAGTCCTCGGTTCCTGAACAGTTCGGGGAAATCGGAGTAGCAGGTCGCATAGAACTGTCCGGGGGATGCCCAGCCCTTGCTGCGGCAGTAGCTTTTCAGCAGGATCCCCACCAGGGCGGCCAAAACGGTGAGCAGGACGAGGACGCGTTCCACGGTGAAGAACCCGGGGGAGACGATGCCGGGGGCCGTGCGGCGGCCGAGTGGGCCGCCGATGAGTTCGGTGAAATTCCGCAGCAGCAGGTCGTTGCGGCTTGGGACTACCAGTCGGGTCCGCTTGCGGTTCTCCGGCGGCATTGTCTCCTGCATGCCTTGAGCTTACCGGGGCGGCTGCGCTGTGCGGCGGCAGGACCCCGGGCCTCGGCAGCCGGGGACGGGCACGGCGGCAGGGCCGGCCGCTAAGTGGCGGTTAAAAGGGGGAGCCCACGCGTCGCCGCGTGGGCTCCTTGCGGATCGGTACCGGTGCTTGTCATCAGCGGATCAGTCCCATCTGGTGCATTGCGAGGAAGATATCTTCGCGCCGTTGCTCAAGCAATTGGGCGTTGAACTGCGTCCTGTCCTTGCGTACCGGCTGCGATTTGAAGATCAGCACGTCCTGCAGTTGTCGGATCATGGTGGTCACCTCCTTCCGGGGGTTTTGGTGGGAGAGCTGGTTCCCGATGCCCCGCCGGGTGGCGGGTCGGGCGGTTGGACCGGTCGCGAGAGTCACAGTGGAGCCTTTCGTTGTTGTGGAACTAAAAGTAATTGGGCATGACAATTAAGGCCCTCGAAATTAGAGTGAATTCAGCCTCAATTGGGCATAGAAATGCCCGATGTTAATTGATTGTTTTCGCAAAGCAAAAAATGGGCCCCTGCTGCCGAGTGCGCAACCCCTACAAGAAGCTGGGTTCCGAACTATGGGGATGCTGCAGCTAGGGATGCTGCACTGGGATGCCGCGCTAAGCGTGCTTCCGTCGGGTCAAACCGTCCGCAGCCCATCCCCGGGGGAACAGGCCTGGCAATCTTCCTGCGCCGGCCTCAGCCGGTGATGGAAACTAGCAGGCGGGCAGTCCGACTTTCGGGCGCGCGGCAGCGTCAGAGGCCGGGGTGGCGGTGAAGGTAAACATCCATCCGCTAGTCAAAGTAATCATTTTTCCCAACCTCCTTTTCTGTTCTGCCGTGGCTCCGGCTGACAGGCCGGGCGACGCGCGCCGTGACCCCGGCAAGTCGCTCTGGGGTCAGAAATAAAAATACACCACGAATACGGCGTTTGACCACCGAATTCATAAAGTTTTTAAGAAAAACTTTCGGAAACGCGGTTTATAGTCCCCAGCGAACGACGGCGGGGGTCTTTTTGTCCCAGCCGAGCGTGCAAACTTTCGCGGTTCCGAGCACAAAGTGGCGGCCCTCGTGGGCGTCGAGTCCCAGCCAGCGCGCGGTGAGGATCCGGGAGAAGTGGCCGTGCGCCACAACCAGCACATTGTCCAAGCCGGATTCGAGCACGCGGGCCACGATCTTGTCGGCGCGGGCGGCGACGTCATCCAGGCTTTCCCCGTTGGGCACCCCGTGGGTCCAGATGAGGTAGTCGGGATTGTCCTTGCGGATCAGGTCCGAACTGATGCCTTCGTACTCGCCGTAGTCCCATTCCACCGCCAGGGGTTCCTGCTGTGCGTCCGGGAATCCTGCGAGCTCCGCGGTGCGCCGGGCGCGGCGCAGCGGGGAAGTCAGCACAAGGTCGAAGTCGACGGCGTCGAGCACCTTCCGTGCCTCCACGGCCTGCTGCTCGCCTTCCACCGTGAGCGGAAGATCGGTCAGGCCGGTGTACTGCCCGCTCTTGGACCATTCCGTTTCACCATGGCGGAGAATCCAGAGCTGGGGACGGGGGCCGTTGGAAGATGCAATCACTTAGGACTCCTCTGTCGGGGAAACGTCGACGGCGGCAGCTTCCGGCTGCGCCGCCCACCATTCGTGCAACTTGGCTTCGGCTACGGCCGGCTCGAGCGGACCGTGTTCCATCCGTTCCTCGAGCAGGAACTTGTAAGCCCGGCCCACCACGGGGCCCGGCTTGAGTCCGAGCAGTGCCATGATCTGGCCGCCGTCGAGGTCGGGGCGGACGGCGTCGAGGGACTCCTGCTCGCGCAGGGCGGCGATCCGCGCCTCGAGATCGTCGTAGGCGAAGGCGAGCCGTTCTGCCTTGCGCTGGTTGCGGGTGGTCACGTCCGAGCGGGTCAGCCGGTGCAGGCGTTCCAGCAGCGGGCCGGCGTCGGTGACGTAACGGCGGACGGCCGAGTCGCTCCAGCCGGCGTCGCCGTAGCCGTAGAAGCGCATGTGCAGTTCCACCAGCCTGGCCACCGCCTTGATGGTGTCGTTGTCGAATCGCAGCGCTTTCATCCGCTTGGACGTGAGCTTGGACCCCACCATGTCGTGGTGGCGGAAGCTCACCGCTCCGCCGGGCTCGAAGCGGCGGGTGGCGGGCTTGCCGACGTCGTGCATGAGGGCAGCGAACCGCAGCACAAAGTCAGGGCCGGGCACCGGACCGTCGGCCTCCGATTCCAGCGCCGCGGCCTGCTCCAGGACCTGCAGCGAATGCTGGTACACGTCCTTATGCCGGTGGTGCTCATCGGATTCGAGGCGCAGGGCGGAGACCTCGGGCAACACGAACTCGGCCAGCCCCGTCTCAACGAGCAGGTCCACGCCGGTCCGCGGCCGGGGGGCGCAGATGAGTTTGACCAGTTCGTCGCGGACGCGCTCGGCGGAGATGATCTTGATCCGCTCAGCCATCTTCGTCATGGCCTGGCGCACGTCGTCATGCACAGTTACGCCCAACTGCGCGGCGAAGCGGGCGGCGCGCATCATACGCAGCGGGTCATCGGAGAAGGAGTCTTCCGGCGAGCCGGGGGTGGCGAGCGTGGACGAGTGCAGGTCCCGGACGCCGCCGAACGGGTCCACCAGCTCCAGTGTCGGCAGCCGCAGTGCCATGGCGTTGATGGTGAAGTCCCGCCGCAGCAGGTCGTCGGTGAGCGAAGATCCAAACGCCACTACCGGTTTGCGGGATTCCGGATCGTAGGCCTCCGCGCGGTAGGTGGTGATCTCGATCTGGAACCCGGCTTTGCGCATGCCAATCGTCCCGAAGGCGCGCCCGATCTCCCAGTAGTTGTCCGCCCACTTTTTGATCAGCGCCAACGTCTGGTCCGGCGTCGCATCCGTGGTGAAGTCCAAGTCCGGCGATACCCGGCCCAGGAAGAGGTCCCTAACCGGTCCGCCGACCAGGGAGAGTTCGTGACCGGCGTCGACAAAGCGCTGCCCAAGCTCAAGGACCACCGGATCTACCTGGAAATCGACGGTGTGGGAGTCAGTCTGGTGATGTGCGTGCGCCATAGTCTCTTAAGCTTGTCAGAAATCCCGGCCAGCACCACACCAGGGCGGTCCCCGTTCCGCCGGCGTGCGCGGCGCGGACACGCGGACGTGCCAGTCCAGTTTTCCGCCCGGCCACTTTCCTGTCATGTTTAGGTCATCAAGTCCGGGCAAGAGTCGTTAGAGTGGACTTCATGGCCCATCCCGTACCGAGTGCTCCCGGCAGGAGGACGAACCCACCGTTGCCATCGGCAATCGGTGCCAACGTCGCGCCCGCCCCGCACCCGGGACAGGCGTCGCTGCCGACCGTCGAGGAAGTCTCCGCCGGCGGCGTCGTGGTGGACACCTCCGACGCCGAGCTGCGGGTTGCCATCATCGCCCGCCTCAACCGGGGCGGCCGCCTTGAATGGTGCCTGCCGAAGGGCCATCCAGAGGGCAAGGAAAGCAACGAGGAAGCCGCAGTCCGTGAGATTGCGGAGGAAACCGGGATCGAAGGCAAGATCCTCGCCCCGCTCGGAAGCATCGACTACTGGTTCACGGTCAGCGGGCACCGCGTGCACAAGACCGTCCACCATTTCCTCCTTCAGTCCACCGGCGGGGAACTGACCATCGAGAACGATCCGGACCAGGAAGCCGTGGACGTGGCTTGGGTTCCCATCCACGAACTCGCCCGCAAGCTCTCCTTCCCGAATGAGCGCCGCATTGCGGACCTCGCCCGGGAAGTCCTGCCCGAACACCGCTGACGCGGACCGCGGCGGCCCTGTCGCCCCGGAAGATCACGAACCCGCGCCGCCGGTGCCCGGATTACGCACAAAGCCGCGCCCGGGTGAGACGATGAAGATAATGTCTGCCGCCAAGCCCCCGTTCGAAAAGTCCGCCCCCTCCGGCCGGTCCGATTCCCAAGCCGTCCAGTCCGGAGAGGCGCGTTCGAGCGCCGTCATGGCCGCCGGGACCCTCGTTTCGCGGTTCCTGGGCTTCGCCAAGACGTGGATGCTGGCGGCCGCCCTGGGCCTGGGCTCCACCGTCAACGACACCTTCATCAACGCCAACAACCTCCCCAACCTGATCTTCCTCCTGGTGGCGGGCGGGGTGTTCAATGCTGTCCTGGTGCCCCAGATCATCAAGGCCAGCAAGGCGCCGGACCGCGGGGCGGATTACATCAGCCGCCTGCTGACGCTGGCCGTGCTGGTGCTGCTCGCGCTCACGTTGCTGGTGACGCTGCTGGCGCCGTCGGTCATCCAACTGACCACCCAGGGCTATTCGCCGCAGCAGCAGGCCCTCGCGGTCTCCTTCGCGTTCTGGTGCCTTCCGCAGATCTTCTTCTACGGCTTGTACGCCCTGCTGACCCAGGTCCTCAATGCCCACGGGGCCTTCGGGCCCGCGATGTGGGCGCCGATCATCAACAACATTGTGGCGATCGCCGGGCTGGGCATGTTCATCGGCATCATGGGCGCCAACGCAACCAACCCGCACACCATCGACAACTGGGGCGCGTTCCAGACGATCCTCGTCGCCGGGTTCTCCACTATCGGAGTCGTCGCCCAGACGGCCATTCTCCTTATTCCGGTCTTCAGGCTGCGCCTGGGGCTACGCCCGCGCTTCGGCTGGCGAGGGGTGGGCCTGGGCCACGCCGCGAAGCTGAGCGTCTGGACCCTGGCCACGGCCGCCGTCGGGCAGCTGGCATTCCTCTACGTCATGCGCATCGCCACGATCCCGGGGACTGAACGGCTGCGCCTGCAGCAAGCAGGCGACCCCGCAGCGGCCAACATTCCGGGCAACGCGGTACTGGAGGTGGCCAGCCAGCTGTACTTGCTGCCGCACTCCATCATTGCCCTCTCGCTGGCCACCGTGCTGTTTAACCGGATGACCCGGGCATCCCAGGACGGGGACCGGGCCGCGCTGCGCAGTGCACTCTCCCATGGGCTGCGGACCATGGCCGTGGCAACGGTCTTCGGCGCGCTGGCGCTCTTCGCGCTGGCCGGACCGCTGGGCATGTTCTTCTCCGGCGATGTGCGCCAGGACGGCGTCATGCTGGCCCAGACGCTTACCATCCTGGCCCTCAGCACCCCGTTCATGAGCGCGAACTTCATGATGTCCCGGGTGTTCTACGCCAACGAGGATGCCCGGACCCCGTTCTTCATCCAGCTGGTGCTGGCCCTGGTCAATGTGGTGTCGGCCTTCTTCATCCAGTTCCTGCCGTTCGACCAGATCATCTTCGCGATCGCGCTCCTTTACACCGGCGGCAACATCCTCTCGGTCATGGTCAGTGCCTTCTTCCTTCGCCGCCTCCTCGGGCACCTCGACGGGCCCCGGGTGGCCAGCTCCTATATCCGCATGGGCTACGCGGCGCTCGGCTCGGCAGTGGCAGGTGCCGGAGCCCTCTGGCTGATGGGCAGCTACCACGCCGACGGCTTCGCCTGGAGCAGCCGGGCCGCGGCCCTCGTGACGGTCGTCGTCGTCGGGCCCGTCATGCTCGCCGTTTATTTCGTCCTGCTCAAGCTCCTCCGGGTCACGGAACTGCAGGACTTGCTGCAGCCGCTGCTGGGCCGCCTGCGGCGCAACGCCGCGGCCCCCGAGACAGTGCCCGAAACCCGGCCTGAGACTGGCACCGTGCCCGGCGCCGGTGAGGCTGCCGCCCACGAGGTTCAGGCCCCGCCGCGCCGGGTTCCGGAACGTGCCACCACGTCCGTTGACACCGGCCTCATTCCCCGCATCTCGGGCGAATTCGACGCCGCATCGTTCCGTGCGGGGCCCGACCTTGGAGCCGGGGACAACCAGGGCTGGGCGGCCGACCGCGGCTACCTTCCGGAGGAAGAACGTCCCGGCACCGCCCAGGCCAGCCAGGGACGGGCCGAAATTCCATTGCCGGGGCGTCGGACCTACCAGGGCCAGGCCGGCCACAACCCCTACTTCCCGTTCGACCGGCGAAGGAAAAAATGAAACCTTGCCGGTTACCGCCGCCGGGATCACGCGGCGCGGACACAGCATCGGCTAGGATCGAAGACTAACAAGGGGAGTTGCAGACCAAGGGTCAACCGGCTTTACCGGGGGCCTTAGGTGA
>Ga0213837_1000715_pt1 | contig 27573 bp, 19 predicted proteins | sample SWPATP12_FD_160572 | JGI IMG/M metagenome (GOLD analysis project Ga0213837, IMG submission 160572) | Coastal seawater microbial communities from Marineland, Florida, United States - SWPA TP1 #2 | ecosystem: Environmental > Aquatic > Marine > Coastal | place: USA: Florida | collected 2016-08-06
TGGCGATATCGAGACCTATTGTTACCTTACTCATGTGACCTTCTCCTTCTTGATAGTGATTTGAACAACCCTATCTTGGCTCATTTGAAGCCTTTATGGGAGGAGAGGGTCCATACCATTAATCCGCATAGATAATGCCCACTCAGAAGGCGCTGGCAAGTTTCCTAGCGAAGCGTGGGAATGAACGAAGCTAGGAAGCTTGCCAGACCTTCCCGGAGGGTGAGTTTAATAAAAAAGCCCCATGCAGTTTTCACAACATGGGGCTTTGGTTTGTTTTATAGGCCTTTAGAAAGGCAGTTATTGGTAGGTGACCTTTCTTCTAGTTAGCCTAGATTCTTCGTGTTTTCACGGGCGACTAATTAAGTAAGTTCAAAGGCCTTACTTTCCCTGTTACGGGGTTAAACTCAAACGTTACTGTTCCCGTTGTCGCATTACCATTTTGATCAACGTTTGCGTCGTTAATATCACTTACAAACTGATCAATAACAACCCGGTATGACGTCGGGCCGTTAGCCCAACCATTCACGCGAACCCGATAGGTTTCTCCGGGGACAATACCACCGCCAACTTGCTCATTAGAGCCCAAGTTGCCGGAGCTCGCCATAATATTGCCTTCGGCATCTAGCAGTTCAAAGTCAAGATCTGGCACCGCTACTACCTCAACATCAGCGCTCAGCGTTGCAACTACACTTGATGCACTTGGCAGCGCTGTAAATGGGATATCAACATAGTCAACGCCATCAACCAATGCTTCATCCGCTGCACCAATTAAGACAACACCCGTGTGCTCCACAATATTGTGGTAAACCACAGACTGTTCTTTTGGCTCAGACGTATCAAAGGTAGGCGTTTCTCCTCTACCGGTTGACGAAGCGCCAGCTTCGTAGCCGCTGATCCGCGCTTGGAACGTAAAGAGTTTTCCATTAGGGTTATCAAACTTTAGATAACGCAGTGCAGATGTTCTGTCTACATCTAGCGATTGATCGAAACGGAACCTTGCTATGTCGCCGTTTTGACCAGTGCCACCATTATCTGCATTCAATACGGTAATACTGCCATTGCTAATATGGGTAATATCGAAATCAACTGGACCGTAAATTCTCTCGTCGCCAGTATTTATCAACGCAATATCAAAGGCAAATATGCCGTTATTGTAGTTTACATTACCCACTTTGTAGTCAACTTGGTCACTCACATCCACCGTGTTTAAGCCGGTTGAAGCAATCCCTGACATATTAGAAAAACCAACTTGCAGATTAGGGCTAAGGCTGATTGCACGTACTACGTATTCATAGTCAAACGAGTCTATGCCTTGACCTGCACCACGCCCTAAACCTTGCCCTTTGTCTATGTAGCGATTATCGCCCACAATAAATTCAACATGGGTGAAGCCAGAGAATGTGAGGTCGCCGTCAAAGTATTCTCGGGTTGGTACACCCGTAAACAAACGCGCACTCGACCCTTTTTTGCGTTTTAGCAATTGATAAGCAAAAGCGTCAGGTACGGTTTCCCACGTAATTTCAATCGCGTCATCAGAAATGATATGCGCGTCTATAGCGTCTGGTGTCGATGGCTTAGCCTGGGTAGCCGTAAACTCGCTCACTGCCGTTGATATAGTCTGTCGACCGCCTAACGGTGCTTTCGCGTTTGCACCTAGCTCTCTGGCAGCAAAAACACGCTCAATTAATGCATGATGACGACCCGGTGAAGTTAAATCTAAAGGATTGGTAGGATATAAGGCGGCATCGGCAATTAACACTGCATCCCGTGCGCGCACGAAGGTATCTGGCGCAGATATCCCTAGCACGTACATTGAGCCTAGGAAGATACGTTCCCACGTTTCTTTGCCCAAGCTAGTTTCTTGGGTAGGATCGCCGGTAACTGGATCGGGGCGAACAAAGTCTTGTCTAGGCTGCAGCGCCACCATAAGCTCCCTTAAGTCCCACATTGCACCTGCGTAAATTTCTCCATCACGATGCACTTCAAATGCGTTGTCTCTTGTGCCTAATTGTGAATAACGAATTTGGCTCTGTGCAGAACGAATAAACTCAAATGAGTCGGGATTAACCCCCTGCTCTCTTAAGAATTTTCGTAAATCGCACGAATTAACGGGGTAAGTACCTAAATCCGGTGTTTCGCCTACCGTGTATGCCCATAGGTCGGCTTGTCCTTCGTTAAGCGCGCCACCTTCTGGCTCGCCTTCAAAACCTGCGATAGGGGTAATTGTCGCATGGGTGCCTTCATGAATGGGAACCGAGAAGTCCATTGCTAGGTTGTTGAATAAGTAACCATGGCCGTAAGCTGTCGGGTTAACCACGACCTCTTCACCTGCAATTTCCTGTGATAACGGCACTGCGAATGCGTTGTCCAAACCTAATAGCTTAGCCATAAACTCAGGATCTGCTGGATTATCTGGTGGGTCGAGCACATTTGGAATATGTACCACACCAGTTAACGGTACCGCTTCGTTAGGGTAGCTATTTGGAAACGAGCCATCGCCCACGCCACGACTATGCACAGCATCGCCGTCCTTATGGAGGTAATCTAAATATTCGAGTAATGTGGTGATGTAAATAAACTGGCTGATGCCGTCAATGTGATGTGCCGTAGAAGGCGTTACATGATCATCTTCGACAGGTCTTGCCTCTATGGCAGCATCTTCACTGAAGTGATACGTGCCGGTTGCCGCTTGTGGAAAAGGCCCTTTTGTCAGCATCGCGCTTTCAATAAGCGCGTGCTTACCTGTAAGCAAACCTTCAACACCCGTCACTAAGTTAGAATCGTCAAACTTACGTAGGTTAATGCGTTCCATCCCTTTCGGTTTGCCGGTGTAGCCACCTGCATCGTCCTCTATCAAACATTCGCTTTGCATCGATGGCGTAATGGGTGGAAATGTTGGGAAATAATCCGCAGTCTGCTGAACTAAGCCAACCTGCCCCGTTTGCGTAACTTCATTTTCACCTGAAGGAAGAATGGTTTTGACCCGATCATTACGCGCCAGAATGTCTCCCGACTGGGCATCGATGACATACTCAAACACACCAAAGGGATTTGAAGAGTAATAGAAGAACTTCCATGCGAGTTTAAGTTTATTGTTATCTTGTACCACCACTTTCTGTGGCACTGGCTTGGCAAAAATGCCTAGGCTTTTCTCTATTTGAGAAAAAGCAGGGTTCAGTACATCAAGAGCTTCTATTGGCAATGCTCGCTTGTAAGACGCTAAATCGGCGGTTGCCACGCTGATCGCGCTATTAGCAGAAAGAACTTGAGAGTTAGCAATAGGTGTATTTATAGCTGTATCGGCGAACAGCGCTCTCACCACCTGAGACTCATCTATTAAGAGACCGACACCTCTATCTTTGATTTTTACACCATCAATGACTTGGTCAAATCTTACTAAATGACCACCCAGCGCTGCTTTACTACGGTGAGGGTTAAAAACAAAATCCCCGTCACTTAGTCCACCTAAAAGGGCAGAATGTCGACTAATAAAGTCAAACCCCATCTGTTCAGGCGACGTGCCTGAAACATCAATGGCAATACCAAAAACACTGTCTAAATGGCCATTAGCTGTTCGTAATGTAGATGATGGGAATGTGGTTTGCAGTTGGTCTAACGCCATTTGAAACAAGCTGTTTGCTGGCGGGTTAACAACGTTGTCAGTCAGATTTATTTCAGCAATACGGTGCGATGAAGTATCTAAGGGTGCGTGTACTTTGGAGGCGCTTGCTACGAAAGGTAAAGCCGCTGCTACCGCAGCATATATAAGGGTTCTTTTTTTCATTATTCAATCCTTAAAATTTGGAGCTATCAATGCATTCAGCATTAATACTGAGCAACGACTAGATAGCGTTAACCAAATTAGGATCGAGCAAAAAACGCCCATCCACCATAGGGGTTAACCACTAGAGTTAACTGCACCAACCAGATGTGGGAAATGAGATAGTTAATTGCGCTATTAACTTATTACAGGCTAATTAGGAATCAGAAAGCAGAGATAGTTTGCGTTCATATTCGCGAGACAACCACGAAGAAGCTTCGTCAATATCTGTGAAAAAAAGATAATCCATACTTTTGAGATCGGGGATCCTCTGAAACATTATTCCGCGTATAACAGGTCCTTTATAAACATATGCTTTCGCTATTAATCCCATATCAGGGAGCCTTTTTATAATACGCTTGAGTATGTCGAAGGCCTCAGGAGTTGCACCTTCAACTTGGCTAATATCTGCCAGAAGGGAAAAGGGTCGTTGATTCAGCCCTATGACTAGTTTAAAAAGACGATCGCTGTAGTCTTTCGCACTTTTTTCATTAAACGCGCCATAGAGTCGAGTGGTGACTACTCCGTTCTCGTACGAAATTGTTGATGAGCTCAGTATTTTTGGCATAGCCTACTTTCACAATTACTTCCTAGGTTAATAGTAGACGATAAGTTTTCGTAAATGCGAATACTCTTAAAGTTTAGGTTTATTTTTCAGCCAATGTTAACAGCGCTTCGTTATCGGGAAAGCGTTCAAGCCCCTGTTTTAGAATTGTATTTGCCTTCTCGGGCATGTTGTTTTCGCGCAAAGCTAATACGTAGTTGTGAACATACACGTGTTGGTTCTGCCCCACTTCATAGCCTTTCTTAAACCAAGCCACGGCTTGGCTGTCGTTTTGCTCTAAGTAATAATTGGCAATCAAGAAGTAACTTAACCAGTACGTTGGCCATGTATGCGACGCGGTTTCCAAAAACGCCAATGAACGCGCTTTATCTCCCACTTTAAGCATGTCGTAAGCCGCACTTACATAAGTGAACGGTGTCATCTCAGGCGAGGTTACATTAGGAGGAACTGGTGCCAAATACCAGTAATTTCCTCTTCCCCACGTTCTTTCAAAAAGCTCAAGCGACATTTCGTGATTAGGCGTAAGGCCGGTATGTAAAGTAACCGTCCCCTTATCACTATCGAACCCAATAACAACAGCGTAGTGCCATTGGGGTAATAACTGGATGGACAAATTTTGAAAAACAATCACTGGGATATCGTCTTTAACTAACGACATAATTGACGATAAAGTCCCTCGGTCAGAATATGGCAAAAAACCAAATTGTCGGGTAGCGCTCACCATTTCTAGTTGTAAACTCCCTTCTTTACTGGGAATGAACAACTTAGGCGCAATATCATTTGGAGAGGTGCTTTCACCATAATAACCAAACACTTCAGATAGTGTGGTAGGTCCGCAATAAAACTGTTCTTGGGGGAAAAACGGAACAGATTGAATAGTGTGAGATTCAGGTAAAGAGGCAAGTCCCTCTTGCCGCAGCTTGTCAGCTTGAGGTGTGGACTGACAGCCTGAAAGCAAAAATAGAAGCGAAAGGCCTGCTAACGCGCAGGCCTTTTTAACTGAATTGATCATTCAATTAGCTGTTCACTGGACGAATAAATGGGTAAACGTCAGTTACACCAATTAGGTCCAAAATTGCGATAATAGCAAGTACGGTAAGCACTGCGCCCACAACGCCACCCGCTGGCGCTTGATTAATTTCATCATTTAATTGGGCAATTTCGCTGTCGGTCATGCCGTTGATTCTGGCGATAGCTTGGTTGCTATCTACACCTAAGCTAACCAATTTACTCTGCACGTCTGCACGATTAACCATGTCAATTAGCTGCTGCTTATTGTAGTGAGCGGCTTGAGTTTGCATTACGGAATCTGAGCTAATTGCTTCTGCATGCACGCTGCCTGACATTAAAACCGTTGCCGAAAAGCAACCAATCGCAATTTTTTTCAAAAATTTCATGATGTTTCCCTCTTTAAAATGCCCAGTTTTATTCTTCTTTTGCGTTACCTAACTCACGATAAACTAGAGTGAAATAAAACTTCGCACTGATTCAGCAGACGCATTTGCGCTCTGCGGTTTATTTTCAGTAGATAAGCACAGCAAGATTAAGACCAACTAAAAATGCCTTTTTTTCATAATAGACAAGATTCCATTTTTTCTCTTTAAAATAACGATTTAAGTGAGCTTTATACGAAGAATGCAGATCAAAGCTTTGTTCGTTAATTCTGCATTGATGCATCACCGCGCGCTGACTTTTATGTAATATTTTCTTTATGCTGGAATTATTTGCTTGCCACTAATATAAAAGAAGCAACAAACAATAAGGGGCACTCTGTGGAATGAGCGGGTGTTTCGAAACGCCTATTTCACGCCTCATACCATATGGAGTTAAGTTCGAGGTGCAATTTTTGACAAAAACACGCTATAAAAGGTTAATACTTTTTTTTAGCGTTTGGGTGAAATGCGCATCAAGCAGAATCTCATTTATTGGGTATTGGTAGCGACTGTCTGCTGTATTAGTGCATGCAGTTCAGATAAGTTTATGCGTAAAAAAGTATCTCCTTTGTCTTTGGCCGGTGCATATGGATATGGCTATTTGCCCGACTTAAGCCACTTCGACAACATACAACTGGCTGCTCGGTGCACGTCGTACGAGCAAAGTACTACACTAGACATCGCGCTTGCGCTCGATTGCTACATTACCTTGTTAAAAAGAGACAGTCTTTCCGATGCGCATCGTGCTATAGGGATCGACGGGTATAACCTCGCAGTAAACAAGTTATTCCGTCTTAGACATACAACTGACAACTTAATTCAGGTTAACTACTCGGGCCCAAGCGAACTCGATTTAGTTGCAGAAATAGAAGCCTTAGACGCTCGCCTCTCTCCTAAGGTATTTGGTGAACTTGGCGGTGCTGCAGTGGCTCGAATTAGCAACCAAGCACAGAATGGCCTTAGCCTTGACCTAAACTACCCACTAGAAGGTATCTACTCGCCTTACTCCCTTCAAGTTGAGTCGGTTGCATTGAAAGGGCTTAGAATTCACATATCCTTGCAAGCCCAACACGTCGATGTGCCTACCGAAATACTGGTTGGAAACAACACATACACGCAACGGTACTCACCTGCTGCCTCTTACCTTTCCCTATTACAAAATGCCGACATCCATAATTTCAGCTGGCTAGGATTTATTAATGCACAAGACGCTGAAAAGAGAATGGGAGTCTTTAGTATTGGAGAGCTTTATTCAGTCAAAACCCCGATTATTATGATTCATGGCCTCAATTCAGACCCGCTAATTTGGCGGTATCTCACAATGGCTATTTTCAATGACGAAGAATTATCTCAACACTATCAGATATTGCACGTGTACTACCCATCAGGCCCTCCTCCTTTCTATAACGCCATGCGAGTTCGCAATTTACTGTACAAGCTAAACCAGCGGATAGCGTCATCGGAAGGCGCTTCTTCATCTGCGGTATTGATAGGGCATAGTATGGGCGGCGTAATCGCAAAGCTGATTTCAACGCATTCAGATAACACGTTATGGGATACTACTTTCACAGAGCCTCCAGAAGCGCTACTTGCTGAAGGCGATGAAATGTTGCGAGATATATTTATATTTAATCCTGTGTATAAAGAGAATACGGTGTTTTTTCTCGACACTCCACACCGAGGCTCAGAAATAGCTAATAGCGTTATAGGATCGTTAGGCTCTTCACTCATCACACTCCCTTTTAGTTTTAAAGCGCTATTTAAAAACTTTATCGACAATGTAGGCGTGAGCAGATTAACCGCAGCTATGCTTCCTTTCTTGCAAAACTACGGGCCTGATAGCGTCCAAGTGTTACGCCCCAATCACCCGCTGATGACAGCGTTAGCCGACATTCCTGTAGAAGGCGAGAGCTATTCTATTATTGGCTCAACCAGTACCTTGTATTGCCAGTCAGAAACAGAATGCGCTGCTATAACTGACTCTGTCGTCAGTTATAGCAGCGCATATTTACCTGAGGCAAAAGACACAACTATTGTTAACTCGTCACATAACTCATTCAAAAGCCCTCAGGCAATCGAGTTTATACTTGATAAGCTTCGCCAAAAGCACATCAGCGCAAAAACTGTTCAAAATTCCCTCGACATGTAGCCCTCAATTCCTTATAGTGCGCGCGCTTTTATATATTAGTGAAGTGACAACCGCTTTCACTACTATCTCTTCTCATCGTTTTACCCCTGGATACCTGTTTTGATTACCACCGCAAATATCACAATGCAGTTTGGCTCTAAGCCATTATTTGAAAATATTTCCGCAAAATTCGGCAACGGCAACCGATACGGCCTGATTGGCGCAAACGGTTGTGGCAAGTCTACCTTTATGAAAATTCTAAGCGGTAAACTTACCCCATCGTCGGGCAACGTTTCTATGGCGCCAGGCACAAAGCTAGGTATCTTGAGTCAGGATCAGTTTGCGTTTGAAGAGTTTAGCGTAGTCGATACCGTTATCATGGGTGACCGTGAACTATGGGAAGTTAAGCAAGAGCGCGATGCCATTTACAGCAAGGCTGAAATGAGCGAAGAAGATGGCATGCGCGTGGCGGACCTGGAAACCCAATTCGCCGAGATGGACGGTTACACTGCCGAAGCCCGCGCAGGCGATATCTTAAACTCTGCTGGCATCGACGAAAGCTATCATTTTGGTCTAATGAAGGAAGTCGCACCTGGTAAAAAAGTACGTGTGCTTTTGGCGCAGGCATTATTTGCCGAGCCTGACATTCTGCTTCTAGACGAACCAACCAACAACTTGGATATCTACACCATCAGTTGGCTTGCTGAAGAGCTTAACAAACGTAAGTCGACCATGCTTATTATTTCGCACGACAGACACTTCCTAAACTCTGTATGCACGCACATGGCCGATATCGACTACGGTGAACTGCGCGTTTACCCGGGTAACTACGACGACTACATTCAAGCTGCTATGCTAGTTCAAGAACAGCTTCATGCAGAGAATGCTAAGAAGTCAGCGGAAATCGAAGAGCTACAGAGCTTCGTAGCGCGATTTTCTGCCAACGCATCGAAAGCGAAACAAGCCACCTCGCGTGCCCGCCGTCTTGAGAAAATTGAATTGGCTGAGGTAAAAGCGTCTAGCCGCCGTAAGCCTTATATTGTGTTTAACCAACATAAGAAACTTCACCGACTTGCTATTACTCTTGAAGAACTAGGGCATAGCTACCCAGCTCTTCCGCTATTCGACAACGCGAACTTGCTATTAGAAGCAGGTCAACGCTTGGCGATTATTGGTGAGAACGGGGCCGGCAAAACCACACTTTTGAAGTGTTTGGTTAATGACATTGAACCTACCGCAGGTAGCTATAAGTGGGCAGAAAACGCTGCGATTGGTTACATTCCGCAGGACAACGCCAAATACTTTGCCGAAGATATCACTATGTTTGAGTGGATGAGCCAATGGCGCAGCCCAAAACACGATGACCTCCAAATTAAGGGAATGTTAGGACGTTTGCTATTTACGTCTGACGACTTCAACAAGCGCGTGCAGGTATGTTCTGGCGGTGAGAAAAACCGTTTGTTGTTCGGAAAGCTAATGCTTCAAGACATCAACGTATTGGTAATGGATGAACCCACTAACCACATGGACATGGAGTCGATTGAAGCCTTGAACAACGCACTGTACAAGTTTGATGGCACAGTTATTTTTGTAAGTCACGACCGTGAATTTGTTTCGTCACTGGCGACGCAAATCATCGAAATCAAAGACAAGAAACTGAATCACTTCGATGGAAACTACGAAGAGTTTTTGGCGCATAAAGAAAACGCGTAATTATATATCGATGCCTTCATCAATAGATGAAGTGAGCCACATAACAAAACGGGCACTTATTTAAGTGCCCGTTTTTTGTTTCAGTATATCAAAAGCTTACTGACCAGATAAATACTTACCAACCGCTGTCGCTAAGCGGTCAAAGTAGTTAACAATCGTATTTTTAATTGGCGCTAACTCTTGTTCCGTTATTTCATCAAAGTTATCTGGCGGTGTGAAATCTTCAACACGCTCATTTTTTAGCGCATCGTCTTGAAATTCGGTAAACACTGGCAGCGTTAAGATATCAACTGGCTTGTCTAAACGCTCAATACTAACGTTAAAGCTTGCCGAAGCAATATAGTGATCGGTACCCAAAAAACTACGCGTAAACAGTCCGAACCCTTTGCTTTGATGCTCTGAACATCCATAAGTGCCGCACTCGGTAATAGCCACCGTCGGCGCTTCTTCAACGATAATCACAGTGGCAATGCCTTTGTCTAACAATGATTTTCTTAACGTATTTTGTTTGTCATTGAACGACCCGTTATTTCCTTCTCCCATCACAAAATCAAGGGCGCCTTCATCGTCAACCAAAGAAGAGATATCCACCGCAGTGAAACGACTGTTTTGCTCAATGGCTTTTTTGAATGTGCTATACAGCGTGTTGTTCAATTGCCAGTCGTAGTTATATTCTTTCGTAAAATTGTTAAATTTAGTGGTACCGATATGCGTGTGAGTGGGAAACTTTTTAGCGCTAACCCATACCCCAACTTTTTGTTTTGGTGGCGCTACTGGCTTGCTAACTGGCTCTTTAGTCGATTCGCCTTTCGTGGTTCCATCATTTACGCTGTCGCCATCTTGCACCACATCTTCTTGCTCTGTGCTTTCAGTTGGCGTGGCTTCCTCGCTATTAGGTTGAGAAGGAACGCTTTCGCCAGAATCCATACCTCGTTGCGTAACACACCCTGCAGCCAACATTAATACGGCTAACAGAACAGTAAACTTTGTCACAAACTTCATAACACTTCCTTATTTCAAAGCCATTTAAGTTAATACTAAATTTCTACCTAAAAGACCATTCTCATATTACTGAAAACGTGGGTCAGTGCATTGGCTGAATTAAGCAGTAAAAAGTCTGCGCGCTGACCTTCAGTAATGCTGCCTATGTCACTCTCTAGCCCCATAAATTGAGCCGGCGTGGCACTCGCCATTTTGCTCGCATCTTCTAACGTCACACCGCAATCATTGTGCGTATTCAAAACTGCACTATGCATATCCAAGCACGAGCCAGCCAGTGTTTTGCCGTCTGGCGTAGTAAGTTTATCGCCATGCCTAACGATCTCGGTATTAAAAAAGTGAAGACGCTCAATATCACTGCCCACATGCGCCATGGCATCGGTAACCAACATGGCGCGGTTGGCAGTTTTCACGTTTAATGCCAACTCAGCACTTTTGCGGTGTAAATGGTGATGATCGATAATAAAACCACAATATACGGTGTCATTAAGCAACGCTGCACCAACGGCTCCTGGCTCCCGGGAGGTTAATGCAGACATAGCGTTGTACAAATGCGTAAAGCCTGTAGCTCCCGCGTCGATAGCCGCCTGAACTTGTTCATAGCTGGCATTGGTGTGCCCAATTGCAACCACAACTCCTTCAGCAACCATTTCTTTTATGAAGCTAGTACTCACCGTTTCTGGTGCGACAGTAAGTAAGACTTTACCGATATCTTTGCGACATAAGGTTGCAAGCTCTGCGTCAGAAGGGGTTCTTATAAATTGTGCTTCGTGCACGCCCTTTTTTGCTTTGCTCAAAAAGGGCCCCTCAAAGTGAATCCCTTTTATTAACGCTTTAATGCACTCTGGGCCGCCCGCCATTACTTCCGCAATGGCATCGGCCGCCTGGGCCATTGTAGATGCGTTGTCGGTAATAATAGTTGGCAACATGGAGGTCGTGCCGAAACGAAGATGAGCCAGCGCCATGGTTTCTACTATAGCGGCAGAAGGGCTATGGTTAAAAAGCACACCACCACCGCCGTTCACTTGCGTGTCGAAATAACCGGGAATGAGCTTTCCGTTGTAAATACTACTGAGCTCTGCTGAGGTCGCATCGCTAATACTGACTATCTTGCCGCTATCAGCAGTAATGGTTTGGTTTTCAAGCCAACCTTTTGGCGTTAAAACCTGCTCTACAGTAATTGATTCTATCATTCGCTTTTTACTCTTTTGGCAAAGCTGATAGCGCCATATTCAGCACTTTTTAGCGGCGCTGTTAAATTAGAGGAGATAGAAGACGAAAGTAAAGGCGTGTAAACATCAGCGAGACCGCCAACCAAACATAGCGGCAATGTCGAAGCCTGATTTATCAGTGCTTCACCCAACTGATTGAGATAATCTGCTCCCCTTTGGATAAGAGATGTTGCGGCGGCACACTGGTCTCGATAAGCCTGTATAACCACTGGGGCAATATCACCAAAATTTGCAGCGTTGTAATTTGCCACCAAGGTCACTAATTGCTGAGGTGACGCTAAATTAAGGTGCTCACAAATTCGGTTCTTTAGTTCACTAACGGGCTCTACGCCGTCATAAGAAAGCAGTACATGCTTTATAGCTGATAAGCCCAACCACGCACCACTTGCATCATCGCCAACTTGCAGGCCGTAACCACCTTTGTCAGTAAATACACCCTTGTCGTAACGGGTTGCCGCTGAACCAGTACCGCAAATAATAAGGGCTCCAGACTGATTATCGTGCGCGCCCAAACAAGCGGCGTGTAAATCACTTATTACCACGGTATCGGCAAATGGGTTGTCTAACGCCAAAAAAGACTGCTTTGCTTGCGGAATATTCGCTCCTGCCAATCCAGCAGCTAGCAACACTTCTTCGCATGTAATCGGCAACGCAGCACTTTCTATTGCGTCTAACGTTGCGTCTATTACCGACCCCATTGCTTGTTCGGGGTTGGTCATTATATTTGCAGGGCCTGCCGCCCCTTCACCTAATGTATTGCCACCAATATCTTGCAACAATGCACGGCACCGGGTGCCACCACCGTCAATACCCACTACATATTTGTAACTCACGGGTTACCTGCTTCTCTAAACTATTCAATACAACTTGTTGTGTGCACTTTACCACACCGATTTCACAGAATAACTCGCTTTCTTGCCAAGATAGAAACCCGCCGAGTGAGTTTTTGACCGTTATTTCTAGAATAAAGACCAATGTCAAAAGATATAAAATCATGCTGCTGCGACCTGTAGAAAGCCGAATACTGACTGTTAGTAAGCAAAAAAATGCCCTCATGTTAGAGGGCATTTTTAATATCTAATTTACGCGTGATTGCTAAGTTGGCTTTTTAAACGCTAGCGTTTCCCACAGTGGTACCGTAGACAAACTATGTTTGTAACTACCAGACGTCTCTTTGGTACTGTAAGACAAATAAATCAGCGTTTTTGAGTCGGCATCGTAAATTCTTCGAAGCTTCATGTTTTTGAAAAACACGCTCTTCGATTTTTTAAAAATTACTTCACCTGAATCTGACTTATCAATGGCGTTTAACATCTCAGCCGTAATAGGGCCGGTTTGTCTGCACGCGATTGAACTGTCTGATGGATCCGACAAATCAAGGTTCGCTTCAATACTTGAAATATGGCAGGTTACACCTGTCACTATGGGGTCTTGAAGCGCATCAATTTTAATGTCTTTTGTGGTAAAAAGACCAAGAGACACATCGCCCACTTCGCTGTCGCTACAGCCTGCCAACGTAAACACCGACGCGACGAGTAACCCCAGCACAGTGCTTTTCACAAAAGTGCCGCTCTTGAAAGTGCCTTTCATAGAAGTACGAGCCTCGTTTGAACTTAACCAACGTCCATTTGTTTTCATATCATTCCTACCTCTACTCTATTTATGATCTTTATTTGTTTACTCGAAATACCGAGCCTGTGATCATTTTAGCCTAACAGGTTTAACTGTGTCTTATCCATAAGGTCGTGCTGCTTAATAAGTTGCTTTGCCTTTTCAATGTCTGGCGCAAAATAGCGGTCTTTGTCGTAAAACGGCACTTGGTCTCTTAGTAGCTGCATCAACACCTGTAGTTTTTCGCTGGTTTTAAACGGCTTCCTAAAATCTAACCCTTGGCAGGCCGCTAACCACTCAATGGCCAATATTCCTGCCACGTTATCGAAAATATCTCGTAAGCGCCTCGCGGCGAAGGTAGCCATAGACACGTGGTCTTCTTGGTTCGCAGACGTAGGCAACGAATCGATAGATGCGGGGTGCGCCAGGGTTTTGTTTTCACTAGCAAGCGCCGCACAGGTAACCTGCGCAATCATGAAGCCCGAGTTTACCCCACCATTTTCAACCAGGAACGGTGGCAAACCACTTAAATGCGTATCAATCATTAACGACATTCTGCGCTCCGACAGTGCGCCAATTTCAGATAGTGCAATAGCCAGCATATCTGCCGCCATTGCCACTGTTTCCGCATGAAAGTTTCCGCCAGATAGAATATCGCCAGTTGGCGTATCAGCGTCATCATTATTTTCAACAAAAACCAACGGGTTGTCGCTTACTCCATTAGCTTCAACCACCAAAATCTCTTGGGCATAGCGCATTTGCTGTAAACACGCTCCCATCACCTGTGGCTGGCAACGCAGAGAGTATGGGTCTTGTACTTTTTCACACCGTTGATGTGAATGGCCAATCTCTGAGGTGTCTAGCAATGTTCTAAACGCAGTCGCCACATCGCTCTGGCTTTTGTGGCCACGCACTTCGTGGATCCGCGCGTCGAACGGCACGCGGGAACCTAACGCGGCCTCAACAGTAAGCGCACCAATACCAATAGCACTATGAAGCGCATTTTCAGTATAAAACAACCCCTGAAGTGCAAACGCTGTCGAGGCTTGCGTGCCGTTTAACAGTGCTAAGCCTTCTTTGGGGGCCAGCGCAATTGGCTGCATACCCGCAATTTCAAGGGCTTGGGCTGCACTAATTCTCTCTCCTTTATAAAAAGCTTCCCCTTCCCCTAACAGCACCACACTCATGTGTGCCAAAGGCGCTAAGTCGCCGCTGGCGCCTACCGAGCCTTTTTCAGGGATGGCGGGGTAAACTTTTGCATTAAACAAAGTAATGAGCGCTTCTATTACGATGAGGCGAATACCAGAGTAGCCACGGGCCAAGGAGTTAATTTTTAACAGCATGAGCAGGCGCACAGTATCTTCCTGCATAAAGTCGCCCGTACCGGCGGCGTGCGATAACACAATACTGCGCTGTAATAGCTCTAACTCATCAACATTAATACGGGTATTAGCCAACAAACCAAAGCCGGTATTGATGCCATAGACAGTACGGTTCTCTTTAATAACGTTAAGCACCACTTGCTCGGCGGCGTTTATAGCGGGTACTGCGCTTTCATCTAACGATAAATGAACGTGGCTTCGATGTACTTCACGTAACTGATCTAACGTCAATGTACCTGGCACAAGATTAAGTTGCTTAACACCACCGTTTTCAGTAAAAAAAGACGAATGCGACATGACTATTTCTCCCCGCCAAAGCTTTTGTTCGAGCTTGAATGTGTGCCTGTTCCATCGGGGATTTGGTTATTAGCCGCGCTATTGACCATGGGAAGATCCAAGTTGTGCTTGGCAGCACAGTCTTTTGCAATGTCGTAGCCTGCATCTGCATGACGCATTACGCCCGTGGCAGGGTCGTTATGAAGAACCCGAGCAATACGCTCAGCCGCTTCGTCCGTACCGTCACAAACAATGACTACACCCGAGTGTTGGCTAAAACCCATTCCTACACCGCCACCATGATGAAGGCTTACCCAGGTAGCACCACCCGCTGTGTTTAATAGGGCGTTCAGCAGCGGCCAGTCTGATACGGCATCTGAACCATCGAGCATGGCCTCTGTTTCTCTATTGGGTGAAGCTACCGAGCCAGAGTCCAGATGATCCCGTCCAATCACAACTGGCGCGCTTAACTCGCCACTGCGAACCATTTCATTAAAGGCAAGCCCCAGCTTTTGTCTTTCACCCAGCCCCACCCAGCAAATACGCGCGGGTAGGCCTTGGAATTGAATACGTTCTTTAGCCATATCTAGCCAGTTATGTAGATGGGGGTTGTCGGGTATAAGCTCTTTAACTTTAGCGTCCGTTTTATAGATATCTTCCGGATCGCCTGACAGCGCAGCCCATCTGAAAGGCCCTATGCCCTGACAAAAAAGCGGTCGTATATAGGCAGGAACGAAACCTGGGAAATCGAACGCATGCTCAATACCCTCTTCTAGCGCCATTTGTCTAATGTTGTTGCCATAATCAAGAGTAGCAGCGCCAGCTTGTTGGAAACCAAGCATTGCTTTAACTTGCAGCGCCATCGACTGTTTAGCACTTTTCACAACACCCGCTTCGTCTTTTTTACGCTGCGCCTCAGCTTGATCTAGCGTCCACCCCACTGGTAGATAGCCATTCAACGGATCGTGCGCACTGGTTTGGTCGGTCACAACGTCGGGAATAATCCCTTTCGCTAGCATATCGGGAAATACTTCAGCAGCATTGCCGAGCAATCCTATTGATACAGGCTTCCCAGCTTCTTTGGCTTCCTCAAGTAGTTGCATGGCTTCTTCTAACGAATGCGCTTTTTTGTCCAAATAGCCCGTGCGAATTCTGAAATCTATGCGAGTTTCATCTACCTCCACAGCTACCATTGAAAAGCCAGCCATGGTTGCAGCTAAAGGCTGTGCTCCGCCCATACCGCCCAAGCCACCAGTCAAAATCCAGCGTCCTTCAGCGCTTCCTTCAAAATGCGTTTTGGCCACGCTCACAAACGTTTCATAAGTCCCTTGGACAATGCCTTGCGAGCCTATGTATATCCATGACCCTGCGGTCATTTGCCCGTACATCATCAAACCTTCTTTATCCAGAGTGTTAAAGTGCTCCCAGTTTGCCCAATGCGGTACAAGGTTAGAGTTAGCAATTAACACACGAGGTGCATTTTCGTGAGTGGGAAATACCCCAACAGGTTTGCCTGATTGAACCAGCAACGTCTCATCAGTATTTAAACGCTTGAGTACTTCTACAATTTTGTCGTAAGACGCCCAGTCACGGGCCGCACGCCCAATACCGCCGTAAACCACCAGATTTTGCGGATGCTCCGCAACGTCTGGATCCAGGTTATTCATTAACATGCGAAGCGGTGCTTCCGTTTGCCAGCTCTTTGCATTTAGCGTACTGCCTCTTGGGGCACGTATTTCTCTTGTAGGGTCGAGGCGTTTCATAAACTTCTCCTAGGCATATTTTTACGTTTGCCGATTTGTTTTTATTAGGTAGTGTCATCTTTTTAGAAAGTAATGAGTTGCTAGCGCCTTTGGCGCAATGACACTTAAAACTCCAAGTGTCCTCCCAAGCGGTATCGACTACCTGGGTGATACAGCACCGCGTGGCTAACCACTGCGCTTGAACTCGCTTTGGAGCTATTATTTAAGGGTGAATCTGACTTAGCCTTTAAACCGTTCTTTATCTGAGCATTCGCCGTTGACGACTCGCCAATATTGCTCTCATCGCTGGTTATTGCGCTGGACACTCGAGAGAAGGTTCGTCGCGTAATTTTCAGGCACGGCTCTTTAGGCTTAATCAATAGTGCTTGTGCAATATCTTTTTCAACAATCACAGCTTCTACGCTATGGTCGGCTTGTGAAAGGGGCGCAACCTGATTCAAATAAAAGTTTGCAGTTTGAGCTTTAAAATCTTTATCTAAATAGTCGTTAATCCACGCTGGGTTAACCCACCTATCTTCATACTGAACAGGTAAGTTGTTCTCGCAGTGTACGATAATGCTATGAAATACTGGCTCTCCCACATCGATACCCAGTCGTTGAGCAATAGCATCACTGGCTGGCGAGGTTTCCAACACTAATATCTCGTTAGTGTATCTATGCCCCCGCTGCTCTATTTCATCGCGAATGCTTTTGATCTCAAGCATTGAGCTCATAGGGCGACTATCTGACACAAACGTGCCTATCCCCTGGCTGCGCATTAAAATGCCCTCGTCCACCATTTCACTTAACGCTCTTCGCGCAGTCATTCGGCTTACACCGTGCTGCTGGGCAAGTTGGTTTTCTGAAGGCACTTGGCTACCCGGCTTCATCTCACCACTTTCGATGGCATCCAAAATTGCTGTCTTAATTACTCTGTACCGAGGTTGCATATCGTGGCCATTCACAACTAAATTGTTAATAATATGCTAACAGCATACTTGTATATACAAGTATGCACAAGTACACTGAACTCAAAATTTACACTGCGTTTCAGTAAAGATTCTGGACGAAGCCAGACAAAGAACTAGACGACTAGTTAGACGAAAAAACCAGACAAGAGGTGGCTTAGAGTGGAGCACGTTATGGGTTATCAGTACGACACGCTTATTTACAATGTTCGCATTGCGTCTATGCAAGACAACAAGTTGCCCTATGGCGAATTACCGCCACACGCAATTGCCATAAAAGACGGCAAAATTGCTGCGTTACTTCCTTGCGATGACTCATTAGACGACGTGTTTGAGCAGACCAAAAGCGTAATAGATGCCACTACCCTAATTCCCCAAAATGAAGGTTCAACGCCCAAACACCCGTGGCTATTGCCTGGCTTCATCGATTGTCATACGCATCTAGTGTATGGCGGCAATCGCGCCGAAGAATTCGAAATGCGATTGCAAGGCGCAAGTTATGTAGACATTGCGCAGCGCGGCGGTGGTATTAAAGGGACGGTTGAAAAAACTCGACGCTCTGACGAAAACACCCTGCTTCACACTGCGATAAAACGCGCAAAGCGACTGTGCGAAGAAGGTGTTACCACCATTGAAGTCAAATCAGGTTACGGGCTGGATTTAGACACCGAAGTGCGCATGTTACGCGTGGCTAAATCCCTTGAGCAGCATCTTCCTGTGAGTATTAAAACTACCTATTTAGGCGCTCACGCCCTGCCCAATGAATTTGCTGACGACTCAGACGGGTATATCAATTTCATTTGCAACGAGGCTCTTCCTCATATTGCTTCGCAAAACTTGGCTGACGCCGTTGATGTATTTTGTGAAACTATCGGTTTTTCAACTTCACAAACAGAACGAGTGTTTAGCTGCGCACAGCAGCACGGTTTACCCATCAAAGCTCATGTAGAACAGCTTAGCGACAGCAAAGGCGCAGTGCTAGCAGCTAAGTACGGCGCACTATCGGTAGATCACATCGAATATTTAGCTGACAGCGATATTCCCTTACTTGCCCAAAGTGGCACGGTTGCCGTGCTTTTACCAGGCGCATTTTATTACCTAAGTGAAGTTCAAAAGCCGCCGGTAGACGCCCTAAGGGCGCACAATGTGCCCATGGCATTAGCAACAGACTTTAATCCAGGTAGCTCGCCGTTAGCCTCAATCCTTACCGCGATAAATATGGGTTGTGTGCTGTTTCAACTTACGCCAGAAGAAGCACTACGCGGCGCTACTGCACACGCGGCTAGTGCACTAGGGCTGCACGACCGAGGTGTTATTGAAGCAGGCAAGCTTGCTGACTTAACGCTGTGGGATATCGAAACGCCGGCAGAGCTCGCCTATTGTATTAATGGCCACCGCCCCGTTGCGGTGTTTAAGGAAGGTAAACATGTTTAAGTGGCAAGGCAGAATAGACAGTGAAGACGGCATTGAGGGCCTACGTTGGCATCAAAAAGTTAACGAACTTGAAGTGGGCGAAGATAATTCATTAGCCAACTCAGTTACCCTTGTTGGTTTTGAGAGTGATTTAGGTGTGGCATTTAACAAAGGCCGCGTAGGTGCAGCTGCTGGTCCAAACGCTATTCGCCAGGCACTGGCAAACTTACCCTGGCACTGGCCAAGCGCAGCATTGGCTGATTTAGGGAATGTTACCGCTAAAGAGAACTTAGCCCAGGCACAAACCCAATATGCCGACGCCATTTGTTATGCGCTTAAGCAAAATGATGGATTGGTCATAGGGCTGGGAGGGGGACATGAAATTGCATGGGGTAGCTATCAAGGCGTTTTCAATGCTAAGTCGAAAACGTCCCGCATTGGTATTATTAATTTCGACGCCCATTTTGATTTAAGAAAGCCTTCACCAAACACCAGTTCAGGTACGCCGTTCAGGCAAGTGTATGATCACTGCCAGCTACACGATACACCGTTTCATTACGCTTGTTTGGGCGTATCGAAAGCAGCCAATACACCAGCGTTGTTTAACTTTGCCAATACGTCCAACACGCGCTATTTAACCGATGTGGCGTTAAATGATGAATCACTGTGTATGCAGCGAATAGATGAGCTACTATCTCCAATGCTAAAAGACATCGATGAGCTTTACGTCACTGTATGTTTAGACGCATTTCCAGCAGCACAAGCACCTGGCGTTAGCGCGCCCAGTGCGTTGGGGATTTCCCCCACACTTGTTATTAACACACTGCACTTTTTAGCACAGCACCAAAGTATTTATGGGTATCAATGGAAACTGTGTGACGTTGCGGAAATGAACCCCAATTATGATATTGATAGCCGCACAGCAAAGCTGGCTGCACGGCTAATTTTTGAAGCAGTAGATGCAATAAGCTCGCACACTTAACGAGTTAACGCTTTAACGTTTACTGGCCGACTGCCCTTTCACACGCAGCGGCGGTAAACAAGACATCGGTGGAGCTATTTAATGCTGTTTCGGCAGAGTCTTGCAGTACGCCAACAATAAAGCCCACCGCAACCACCTGCATAGCCACTTCATTGGGTATATTAAACAGACTACAGGCAAGCGGAATAAGCAATAACGACCCGCCAGCAACACCTGAACTTCCACATGCTGATACCGCAGCGATAACGCTTAACAATACAGCAGTAGGGAAATCTACAGCAATTCCCAAAGTATTAACCGCAGCTAGCGTCAACACGGTAATTGTGATCGCAGCCCCAGCCATATTTATAGTAGCGCCTAACGGAATGGATACCGAATAGGTGTCTTCATCAAGCTTTAAGCGTTTACACAGCGCCATATTTACCGGAATATTGGCGGCAGAACTACGGGTGAAGAATGCCGTAATGCCGCTTTCTTTCAGGCATTTGAACACCAAAGGATAAGGGTTCTTTTTGGTTGCCAGAAATACTAACAAAGGGTTGGTCACTAGTGCGATAAATAGCATCGCGCCAATCAATACCGTTAATAAATGGGAATAGCCAAGCAATGCTTCAAAGCCCGTTGTAGCAATGGTATTAGCTACCAAGCCGAAAATACCGAAGGGCGCGAGTTTAATAACAAAACCCACCACGGTTGTTACGCTATCTGCCATATTTTGAAGTAGCGCTTTCGTTGCCTCGCTAGCATGACGTAAACCTAAGCCCAGGCCTACAGCCCATGTGAGAATGCCGATGTAATTTCCATTTACTAATGCATTTACCGGATTATCTACCATGTTATAAAGCAAAGTAGTAAGGACTTCCGACACCCCTTTCGGTGCAGCTTGGCTAACTTCTGAAGTCACTAAGCTTAAGCTTGTAGGAAAAGCAAAGCTTGCCAGCACGGCGGTGAGCGCGGCCAGTAGTGTGCCCAACAAATAAAGCACAAGCACGGGTTTGATAAAGGTTTGCTCGTTTTGCTTATGGTTGGCAATGGATGCCATGACCAAAACAAAAACCAATAAAGGAGCAATTGCTTTTAGGGCTTTTACAAATAAGTTACCCAATAGCCCTGCTGATTGAGCAGCTGAAGGTGAAAAACTCGCTATCGCAATACCACATACGATACCAATGATAATTTGCAGTACCAAACTGCCATTCATGTAGCGCTGAAACAGGCTGGGGCGTGACGTTGAATCCATAAATGCTGGTCCATTATTATTTTGACGACGCACCATAAAGGATAACGTTACACAAATGAACCTGTTTGGTCTTAGTTACTCGCAAATAACCGTATGCTTGCCGTTTATAAGGGTTTACATGCCTTCAAGTATCTTTTGCGTATAAGACGTCCACTGGTAAAGAGGAAGTTCTCCATCAATATAATAGTCTGGCTGAATGCCTACCCCATCAATGGCCATATGCGGAATGCGTAAACTTTTAGTCAGGCTGTAGTACAAAGTAAAAGTACCGCTCGGCGAATCAGTTTGATACATGTTAGAAATATCGAGTACACCTGCGGTGGTTTGCCCAAACAACTTTACTTTTTTGCTTTGTTTAGCCGCCAGTAAGAACTGCTCAGCGGTGCTGCCATTACTTGAATCAACAAGTACGCCAATACTCTTCGGCAAGGGTTCAATTTTATCGAATGTCTCCACCGTAACGTCTTCTTCAATATTGATGTAGCTGCCGATATATTGCTGAAGAATGTCGTACCCGTCCTTGGCCCACTGCTTTTCCTCTTCACTAAAATGAGGGTTTTGCAAAAAGCCAAGCATTCTAGAGTTGTTAAGCTCGGTAGATAAGTATTCCATGCCTACAGTGCGAATAGGGTTGGTGTATAAAATAGGGAGCAAAGACGCATAGCTTACGTCACTACCACCACCGTTTCCTCGGATGTCGATAATGAGGTTTTCAGTTTTTAAAATCGTGTCTAGGTGCTCAGCGATAACCGCATCGATGTCTTTTTTGAAGGCGTGATCGAAAGCCGGTATGCGAACTAATACTGTGTTCTCTGAAATTTTTTCGAATAGCGGAGCTTTTGTACTAAGCAGGCGCACATAGCGTGTTATTTCAGGGGATGATACTTGTCGCGGTTCCTCTCGCGACATAACGATAAAGCTATTGCCCAACACCACTTCATTGTTTCCCAAGTACGTCATGGTATCGATTTGTCGGGCGGAGTGATCGCCCATAAAAAACGTCACTTTTGCAGTACTGTTGTCTTCAGGGTCATTAACGATGAACTTTATTTGTCCCGCCTTCCATGAAGGGTTGGTACTTTCAACGATATAGCCTTTATGGACATTGCCTTCTTTTTTTAACGCAACCGTATAGCTTGAGAATTGCCAAATCCCCTCAAGAGTTTCGTCACGTTGGCTTTTCAAATGTTGTTTAAATGCCGATAAGTCGAAATCATGCACTACCGATTCGCGTACCGCATCCTCTGAGCCATTCGTATTTAGCGCAAGACCAATGTGCCCTTTGCGAAAAAACGTAAGCCAATCGCTAAGCACTGTGTGGCATTGCGCTTCGCTTTTTGCGCTTTGTACTCGCGCCAAAATCGCACTATTGTGGGCGGAGTAAAGGTCCAGCCCTTTATTCTCTACGGCATATTGAAAACCGGCATCGTTGTTTTCAAACGTGCTTTTTAGCCATGCAAACTCACTTTCACACTGAAAGGTACTACCAAACGAACAGAAAGAGGCAAAAAGAGGGAATATCGCAAATCGTTTCACTAAATATGATGTCCATATCTACTTTTAATAACGATAAAGTATCATAAAACCATGATCTTGCGAGCATTTACCAAGCACATACTTGTAAGCAAACGTTTTAGCTACTAATTCCTAAGCGGTGAGTTCACCCCACCGCATAAGGTTTTTCGAGTGCACTTAACCCCACACCGTTGCGTTTAATCACTTTAAGCTGAGTAGGAATACGCTCTTTCATGGCTTCAATATGGCTTATCACACCAATCATTTTTCCGCTGGCATTTAAGTTGTCTAGTGCATCAAGCGCCACATCCAAAGTTTCAGCATCAAGGGTGCCAAAGCCTTCATCTAAAAACAGCGAATCGATACTGGTCTTGTGACTGACCAAGTCAGATAAAGCTAATGCCAGTGCAAGGCTCACTAAGAAACTTTCTCCGCCAGACAGGGTTTTGGTGTCTCGCACCACGTCACCTTGCCAGGTGTCTAATACACTTAAACCCAACCCTTCGTTTTCTTTTCGAATTAGCTGGTAGCGACCGTGTAATTTATCAAGCTGCTGATTTGCAAGCTGCACTAAGTTGTCCAAAGTAAGCCCTTGGGCAAAACGTCTGAATTTGTCGCCGCTGGCCGAACCAATTAACGAGTGCAGGTAAGTAATATCATCGTAATAGGCCTCAAACGCGGCCATCTCATCCACAAGCTGCTGCTGCCTTTCGCGGGCTTGATTGTTAGCGCTTAGCTGCTGTTCAATTTGCCCTAAAGAAGATAACAGCGTGTCACGCTGCTGAGCTTGCTGGGTAATTTTCGTATCGAGCCACTGTGCACCGTGCTCTTCTAACTCGCTCTGCCACTGTGCTGCGTTAGCATGGGCTTTTAGCGATTGTTCGGTAGCTATCGCGTTTTCTAGCTTTAAGTCTGCTTGTTGTTTTTGCTGAGTTAATCGCTTTTGCAGTTCAAGCAAGGTGTGGCGGGTATCTTCGTCTAAAAGCGCATTGCTAAACGCCTGCTCATCGTCAAATGGGCTGCTCGCCAACTGACGGCTAAAGTGCTCTGCTGCCTCTGTAAGTGCTTGCTCTTTTTCGCGCATTTGCTCATTAAGCTGGGCAATTTCTGCTTCTAAACGAGACAAAATAGTGTCCGTTTGTTGCAGGCGAGATTTGCATTCATTTACATTTCGCTCAGCGTGTTCTTGGGCAGCGCTTGCCTTATTTCTGGTTTCAGCAATATTGCCTTCAGGGAATACGGTTGAGCGCGAGTCTCGCAGCGCCTTTAGGCTATTATCTAGCTGCACAAGCTCTTCGCATACACCCTTAAGCTGATTTTCGGCGCTCTCGATATCACGATTAACCACAAGCAAGGTGCTACTTACCCCTTGCAACTCATCTTTAAGTTTGGCGTGTAGCTGATGATTGTGTTTATAAGTTCTTAGCGCTTCGGCTTTTTCATTTAACCACGTGGTAATTCCATCAATAGACAGGTTGTGAATATCAGCACCGTGCGCCGTCATAGTCTCGCTGAGCGCTAAAATACCATCGTTAACCCTTTTTGTTTTACTCTCTAACTCTGTATTACGTTCGTTAAATTGCTTTTCCAAGGTTTCGCGCTGCTGCAGAGAAACTGCAAGTTCTGACTGCTTGCCTTGTAATGCCTGTTGCGCTTCATTTTTAGCCTGCAGTGCAGCATTTAGAGCTTGCTCGCACTCTTCTAAACGGGTTAATTGAGCACTAATATCATCAAGACGAGTTTTAAACTGCTGGGTAAATTGAGAGACGCTTTGCGATGTATTAATGTCGACCTTTTCAAAGCTCGGTATATCAGCGCTAAGTACGCTTGAAATCTGCTGCCACTTTTCTAGCAGCGTATCTCGTTGCCCGCTTGCCTGTTCTAGCTGCTTATTAACCTGAGCAAGCGTGAATTCAGTTTTTGTAACACTTTCTTTTGCCCGCGCCCCTTGCTGCTCAATATCATCTAACTGCTGCTTTAAGCTATCTCGCTTTTGGATAGTTTCAGGTACATCAATAACCACGGTAGACGTGGTGTGCTCGTTTGCCCCACAGACAGGGCATGGCTCGCCACTTTTTAACTGTGCGCGAAGGTGCGCCACTTCAGCATCTAGGGCGATAAGCGCTTCTATGTCTTTTAGGTTACTACGAGTTTGCTTGTAAGCATCAACCAAGGCTTGGCGGTCAGATTGCTGCTGTGCTAGTTGCTTCGCTAAGTCGACTTTCTGTGCATTCAGCGATACTTTGTCTTGCTCTAGTGCCAAATATTGCTGTTGAATATGCCCTATCTGTAATACGTTATCCCAATGATGAAGCTTGGTATCACGCTCTTGCTGAAGACTTGCTTTACTGGTTGCATTAGCACTATTAGTATCACTTGGTTTGTCAGATAGCGCGGCCTGAAGTGCCTTTTCACACTTGGCTACTTGCGCGTTTTTGTCATCGAGGGTCTGCGTTAACGCGCTTAACGACTCATTTGTTTTTGCGATAGCGTCATCTAGGGATGAAAGCGCCTGACGATGATTATTTACGCTTTGTGTCAGTGTTTCTAACTGCTTTTTATCATGTTCAATATGGCGCGCCGTTTCACTCCAGCCACTTATAAATTCCGCTATGCCGCTAAGTGATTGATGTTCACATAAGTAGGTTTCCAGTTCACCAAGCTTGGTCTTGTTATCTGCCGAAGCGTTTTCGATTTCTGTGCGCTTTAGCGTTAACGCGTTTATTGACTGCCTTAAACGTGCCGCGTTTTCGTTTGCTTTTTGCTGTTCAGTAGTGAGCTGCGCTATTTGGTTATCTAGCGGAACTACCTGCTCATTGATGCGCTTTTCAAGCTCACTGCTTTGTTGCTTTGTAAGAACTAACGCTTGTTCAGCGTTGGTCACTTCCAAACTGAGCTGTGCCTTTTGCGTTTTTAAGTCGGGTAACTGGGCTGCTTTCCCGTCAAGCCTTTCTTTATAACGGGTTACGTCTTGCTGAAGCCCGTTTTTTTGCAAAAATGGCAGGCGAAGCTTTTCAGCTGGCTCACTTTGGGTTAAAAGATCAAGTTGTTGTTTCGCCTCATTGATGGCGTTATTCGCGGTCTGCTGCGCTTCACTGGCTTCTTTTATGGTTAGCTCATTGGCGTTAAACGCTTGTTGCCACTGCTGTTGCTGTTGTAACTGAACAAGTGTTTGGTTAGACGTTGCGACTTGGCTCTTGGTTTGTGCTTGCTCTTCTTCAAGCTGGGCTATTTGCTCGTCGCTAAGCAAGGTTACGCCTTCCAGCTTTATCGCAAACTCTTTTTTCTTTTGTTTAGCGTCACTAAATTGCTGATGTACTGCCTGTGATATCTGCCCGTAAATTTCAGTGCCAGTTAACTCTTCAAGCAACTCGGCTCGGTCGGCCTCGTTAGCATTTAAAAACGCAGCAAAATCCCCTTGCGACAACATCATAGACTTGGTGAAGCGGGCAAAGTTAAGGCCGGTCAGCTTTTCAATCTCTTCGCTTTTCGGCCTAACTTGGGTAGCCAGTACCTTGCCGCTTTCAACTTCAGCCAGCTCAACATCGGCACTTTGCAGGTTACCGTCAACTTTCCCTCTGGCTCGACGCATACTCCAAAACGCACGGTATGCTCTCCCCTTAATATCAAACTCAACCTCCGCCAAACACTCCGCCGTGCCGCGGGTCATGATGTCGTTGTTAGACGTTGAAATTGGCCCCAAGCGAGGGGTTTGGTGATAAAGCGCTAAACAAATGGCATCAAGTAGGGTGGTTTTACCTGCCCCTGTTGGGCCAGTTATGGCAAATAGGCCATTGTCGATAAACGGCGACTGGGTGAAATCTATCTTCCACTCCCCTTTTAGGGCGTTTAGATTTTTAAGGCGTAAGGTCAGTATTCTCATTGTATTACTCGCCTTTATTTTCTGTTGTGTTTGCCAATGAGGTCTCTACTGGTACTTCAGTATCTTCATCATTGGTGTGCACTTGCTCTACTGCTTCATTGAACAGCTGCCTTATCCGGTTTATGCGTGAAGCGTTTTTCTCTGAACCTGCTTCTTCCATTGCTCGGGGGCTTTGGTCGTCATCTAGCAGGGTTTCTCGTACCGACTCACTTGGTGCCGACTCAGTTGGTGCCGACTCACATGGTGCCGGCTCACTTGTTGGATTATCTTCTATGCTCTCCAATGCCAAACGCGCTTCAAACACATCGTTTACCGATAGTTCGCTAAGCTGGACGTTTTGCTTTTCCGTTAAGCTATTTATTGTGCGCTTACGCTTGCGTTTCAACTGTAAAATCTCAGCGTTTTTCCCTTCTAACAAGCCCTGAATACGCTGCTGTAGATCAGTCAGATAGTCTTCTTTTTCAACTTCAATGCATAACCACACAGGATCTTTAGGACTAATGGCGTTATCCGTTGCGCTAAGGGGTTTATCCACTTCGCTAACGGCTTTATCCACTTCGCTAACGGCATCATCTGTTTGAGAAGCTAACGTGATGGCATCGCTCTTATTAATGGCCGCCTCAATCGCTTTTAAGTCGCCTTTTATTACTTCCATGGCCTGAAAGCGCGGT
>Ga0213837_1000721_pt1 | contig 27374 bp, 27 predicted proteins | sample SWPATP12_FD_160572 | JGI IMG/M metagenome (GOLD analysis project Ga0213837, IMG submission 160572) | Coastal seawater microbial communities from Marineland, Florida, United States - SWPA TP1 #2 | ecosystem: Environmental > Aquatic > Marine > Coastal | place: USA: Florida | collected 2016-08-06
TTCCGCCGCGACACCGGCATGGCCGCCACCCCGGAAGCCATGGCCTACCCCCGCGCCAAGCTCGTAGTGGCCAGCCGGGTGGGCAACCTGCCGGGCCCCATCGACGGCCCCACCGTCGGCACGAACCACCCGATCCTGCGCGAACAGACCGGGATCACCGTGATGATGGGGATGACCGGCAAGCTCTGCCTCGCGATTGACCAGACCCCGGTGATCAACGAGGTCATCAGCCCCACTCCGTCCGACGTCGCATGGGCCACGGACTTCATGAACGACTTCGAAGCCAGCGGCCGAGTCATCCGGGACGGCTCCGACCTTCCGCGTCTGGGCCGCGCCGAGAAGATCATGAAGCTCGCGGTAGCCTTTGGGGTGCAGCCGGCCCTGTAGCGCCCCCACCACTTGAGGAGACCCCGTGACCGATACCCGTTATCTGGTCCACGGGGTCTTTTGGGATGGGCCTGCGCCTGCTTCCGCGCCCGCGCCCGCGTCTGCGCCCTTGCAGGGGGAGTCCGACGCCGGACGCGCAGTCCTGCGCCTCCAGCAGGTCAGCGGTGACGACGGCGGGAGGACGGCCCCGGGCGCCTTCACCGAACTGGCGCTCGACGCCGGCACACGGCTGGGTTTCCGGGTCGCCGCCGACGGCAAGTCCTGCCTCGGCCACAGCAAGGTCCACGGCCCGGCGGACCGGGACCACGTGTCCTGCCCGGCCCGGGCTCCCGCGGCGCGGGGCAGCCAGTGCGAACGGTGCTTCGTGCTGGACGACTCCAGGCTCATCCACGACTTCCACCGCGGCGGCCGGGTCCCGCCGGGCCTGCGCGCGTACCTTATGCAGCCGCACTGGCTCTACATCGCCACCTTCGCCGGCGGGGCCAGCAAGGTCGGAACTGCGTCCCACCTGCGCAAATGGCACCGGCTCGCGGAGCAGGGCGCCGTCGTCGCCCGTTACGTCGCCCGCGCCGACGACGGCCGCGTGGTGCGGATCCTGGAGGACATGGTCACGCGCGACGCCGGGCTGCCGCAGCAGGTCCGCTCCGCCGCCAAAGCCGCGGCGCTGGCCGGCCCGGCGCCCGCCGCCGGGCTCGACGCCCTCAACCGGCGGCTGGCCGGGGAGGTCCGGGAACTGCTGTCCCGGGTCCCTGCCGGCGGCTTCGGGATTGTCGACGAGCCATGGCTGCGGCCCGGCCTGGCCGAGGCCGCCTGCCTGGTGGACGGCGCTCGCGCTCGGGCCGGCCGGCACCCGTACCCGCACGCGCTCGATGCGGGGGAACACGGCTTCGAGGTCACCTCCCTGAGCGGCAGCTGCGCCCTCGCCGGTCTTGCGGGAACGGACTTGGACTTCATCGTGAACCTCGGCCTGCTGAAGGCGAAGACGATCGTGCTGGGGGACTACGGATCCGACGTCCCGGCCGTGCAGGAGTCGTTGTTTTGACCCTGAAATTTCCCCGCAATGCGCAAAATACCGGACGCTCCCGGATGCCGGCGTCGCCAGGCATTTTGAGTGTCCCCGAGTACTTTGCGCCTCCCGGCGTTTTCGGCCCCCGGCCCCGGCGCTCTAGACTGGCACGGTGCTGAATGAATTCTGGGCCACCGCGTCAACCACCTACAAGGTGATCGTTTTCAGCGCCATGGGACTGATCGCCGTCGGCATCATCCTCAACGTGGTGGGCAACAGCACCGGCAACCAGGCCCTGGCCCTCGCCTCGCTGCCGGTGATCGGGCTGGGCCTGATCCTGCACCTTGCCGGGCTCGTGGTCCGCGGCCAGTCGATCCGGAAGAACCTCAAGCGCTAGCGGCCGCGTTCCGTAGCACGTGGCTCCGGGCATGCTCCACGGCGTCCGCAAGGGACGTGAACAGGTGCTTGTGGTGCCGCAGCGAGCGGATGACACCCACATTGGTCACGAGCTCCAGATGCTGCGGCTGGACCCCCTTGAGCAGGACGGTCACGCCGCGCAGCTCCAGTGCGGAGATCACTTCGACCAGCATGTGGGCGCCCGTGGCGTCCAGCATCCGCAGCTGGGACAGCCGGATGATGGCCACCTGGACGTCCCTGACCTGGCTGATCTCCTGCAGGACCCGCTCCGCGGCGCCGAAGAACATGGCCCCGTCCAGCCGGAAAATGGCGATGTGCTCGTCTCCCGGAACTGCCGGACCGGGAATGTCCTCGCGCCGGACCCCGCTCAGGGACGCGAAAGTCCGCAACGTGAAAACGGCTGCCGCGGCGAGACCGATCTGGATGGCCACGATGAGGTCGAAGGCGACCGTGATGAGGGCCGTGATCACGAACACCGCGGCGTCGGCCCGGGTGGAGCGTAGGATCGCCGTCACTGTGTGCCGCGAGACCATCCGGGTGGCGGTGACCATGAGGATGCCGGCCAGCGCCGCCAGGGGGATCCGGCCCACAAGCCCGGCCGCCAGGTAGATGATGGCCAGCAGCACAAGGGCATGCACCACCGCGGCGAGCCGCGTCTTGGCCCCGGAACGGACGTTCACGGCGGTCCGGGCGATCGCGCCCGTGGCGGGCATCCCGCCGAAGAGTCCGGCAGCAATTGAGGCGAGCCCCTGGCCGGTGAGTTCCCGGTCCGGGCTGTACGCGCCGGACGGACGGCCGTCCGGGCCCACCATGCCGGCGGCCACCCGGGCCGAGAGCAGGGATTCGATCGCGGCGAGCGTCGCGATGGAGACGGCAGGCATCAGCAGGCCGCCGAGGGCTGACGGATCCACGGCAGGCATGGAGGGAGCCGGAAGGGAGTGCGGAAGTGCGCCGATCCGGGGTATGTCCAGCGCCAGCGTCTCCGCCGCCACGGTGGCGAGCAGCACCGCGATCAGGCTCGCGGGCAGGGACTTGCTGAGCTTGGGCAGCAGGTACATCACGGCCGCGACGCCGGCTACCACCGCAAGGGTCTGCAGCACGGTCGGCACAGTGGCCTGTGACGCGCTCTCGATGGCGGCCAGGAGGGTGTTGTGCCCCGGTGTTGCCTCGGTGCCCGTGGCCAGGGGAACCTGCTGGAGGAAGATGATGGCGGCGATGCCGAGGGTGAATCCCTCCACGACCGGCCAGGGGATGAACGCGACGGCCCGGCCCAGCCCGCTTGCGCCCAGGATCATGACGAGGAGCCCGGCCAGTACCGAGACCAGGGCAATGCTGCCGATGCCGTGGGCGGCGACCACCGGGGCCAGGACCACCACCATGGCGCCGGTCGGGCCCGAGACCTGGACGTTGGATCCGCCCATGACGGCGGCCACCAGTCCGGCCACCACTGCGGTGATGAGTCCGGCTTCCGCCCCGACTCCGGAACTCACCCCGAAAGCCAGCGCCAGCGGGAGCGCCACAATGCCTACCGTGATGCCCGCGAACAGGTCAGTCTTCCAGACGGACCGCAACAGTTCGTAGTCGCGGCGGGACGGCATAAACCGGGCGAAGCGTCCCCGGGTCGGCTGGGAATCCCGGGCCGGGCTTGGTGTCTGGACCGCGCTCACGGCGCTGTGCTGTTACTGCCGGAGTGCCCGGCACTCTCGAGATCGCCGGCACTGCCGAGATCGAGATGGCCGGCCGGCAGTTCCCGAGCTATCCGGAGCTGTTCGCTGGACCCGGCCAGTCTGTCCAGCAGGAAGACCCGCGCGATCGCAAGCAGTTCCGCGATCTTGGGATGGGCCAGCCGGTACGTCACCACGTTGGCCCGCCGGACCGACGTCACCACGCCGTGCCGGCGCAGCGTCGCCAGATGCTGGGACAGGTGCGAGGCCTCCAGCCCCGTCTCGGCGAGCAGGTAGCTGACCGGGGCCGACGTGTCCGGCGCGGCGGCCAGGAGCTCGAGGATCCGGATGCGGGCCGGGTGGGCGAGGGCCTTGAAGAGGTTGGCCTTGATTTCGTACAGGGGGGTCTGCGCGGCGGAGATCATGGCAGGGAGACGCTTTCTCGCATCGCGGCCTGGCGGGCCGCATCGCTCGTCGGATTGATGAATTGATGTTTTCATCATATCGCTTCGGTCAAGACCTGAGGAAACGCCGGTCAAGACCCGCATGCTCCGGCGCGCACCCTGTCATGAAGCCGGACCGCCGCAGGCGTGGCGATAGGCTGGAACCATGACTATCAATCCGGATCTGCAGGGGCGCAGCTACCCTGCCGCAGAGGTGTATGACGTCGGCCGCGAGAAGATCCGCGAGTTCGCGCGCGCGGTCAAGGCCACCCACCCCGCCCACTTCGACGTCGATGCCGCCAAGGCCCTGGGGCACAGTGACCTCGTGGCCCCGCCGACGTTCGCCATCATCGTCGCCCAGCGCGCCGACGCGCAGCTGATCGAGGATCCGGAATCCGGAATCGACTTCTCCCGCGTGGTCCACGCCGACCAGCGGTTCACCCACCACCGTCCCATCGTCGCGGGCGACCGGCTGGTCGCCGAACTGCACGTCGACGGCGTGCGCGCGATGGGCGGGGGAGCCATGATCACCACCCGCTCGGAGATCTTCGCGCTTGCCCCTGGTGCTGCCGGCGATTCCGCCGACGTCCGCGAGCCGGTCGCCACCACCACCTCGTCCATCCTGGTCCGCGGAGAGGGACAGTAGCCATGAGCATCACCATCGCAGAACTCACGGTCGGCCAGGACATCGGCAGCCGCAGCATCGCCGTCACCCGCACCGACCTCGTCAAGTACGCCGGCGCATCCGGTGACTTCAACCCGATCCACTGGAACGAGGCCTTCGCCACGGGCGTGGGCCTGCCGGGCGTGATCGCCCACGGCATGTTCACGATGGGCGCCGCCGTCCAGCTCGTGACCGACTGGGCCGGCGACCCTGCCGCCGTCGTCGACTTCCAGACCCGCTTCACCAAGCCGGTCCCCGTGGCTGACACGACGGGAACGCCGGAGGCCGGCGCCGTGATCGAGGTCAGCGGCGCCATCGGAGCGCTCGACGCCGACGCCGGCACCGCCCGCGTCGACCTCACGGTTGTCTCGGCCGGCCAGAAGGTCCTCGTCAAGGCCCAGGCCGTCGTCAGGCTGGCGTAGCCCATGATGCTGCTGTGACCAAGGATGTCTTCGTCCCGGCCGCCGAGATCACGCACTGGCGGAACGCCGTGGTGGTGGCCTACGGGGCCAGCGGCATCGCGTTTTCCACCTGGGTGTCCCGGCTGCCGGCCATCCGCGACGGGCTGGACCTGACGCCCGGCACCGTCGGACTGCTTCTGCTCTGCATGACGGCAGGCTCCTTCCTGTCCGTGTCCGCCTCGGGCCTGATTGTCCTGCGGCTCGGCTCCAGGCGGACCATCCGGATCGGCAGCATCATGGTCGGCTTCGGCCTCATGCTGACAGGCTTCGGAACCTCTGTGCTCGCCAACCCTGTGGCGGTCGCCGCGGGACTGGCAATCATCGGGCTGGGCACCGCCAGCTGGAACACGGCGTCCAATGTTGAAGGCGCCGCCGTGGAACGCGCCGTCCGGCGGCACATCATGCCCCGGCTGCACGGCTCCTTCAGCCTGGGAACAGTGGCAGGAGCCGGGCTGGGCGCCTGGGCTGCCGCTGCCGGCATCCCCGTCTTCTGGCACCTCACCGCGGCGGGCCTGCTGGTGGCCGGCTCGGTGACCACCGCCGCGGCGTGGTTCCGCGCCGACATCACGCCGGCAGAGGGGGAGCGCCCCTTCAAGGCATCCGGGACGGATACCTTCGAGGATCCTTCCACCGGGCCCATTCCCATCGTCCGGCAGACGGACGCGGTCCCCGAGCAGCCGCTGGACAACAAACGCCAGATCTCCCAGGCCTGGCGCGACCGGCGCACGCTGCTCCTCGGCGTCCTGGTCCTCGGGCTTGCCCTCGCCGAAGGTGCGGCAGGGGACTGGGTGGCCCTGGCGCTCGCGGACGGCCACGGCCAGACCGACGCCGCCGGGGCTGCCGGGTACGGGCTGTTCGTCACCTTCATGACCATCGGCCGCTTCGCCGGCACGGTGGTCCTGGACCGCTTCGGCCGCGTCCCGGTAATGCGCTGGTGCGCCGCACTGGCGGTACTGGGCCTCGGCCTGTTCGTGTTCGCCCCGGTGCCGTGGCTGGCGTACGTTGCCCTGGCCATCTGGGGCCTTGGCGCCTCGCTGGGCTTCCCGGTCGGCATGTCCGCCGCCGCCGACGATCCCCGCAAGGCGGCCGCGCGCGTCTCGGTCGTCTCCACGATCGGCTACGGCGCGTTCCTGTGCGGTCCGCCGCTGCTGGGCCTGCTGGCCGAGCACGTCGGCATCCTCCACTCCCTGCTGGCCGTCATGGTGATGCTGATCGTCAGCTTCCTGCTCTCGCCGGTGGCTACGCCACTAGCGCAGCAGACCGGTGCTGCGACGCAACGTCACTGACACAGCACGCCGGTCGCCCACTGGTACCTACCGGGGATCTGGGCGGAGAGCTAAGATTTAGGGAACGCTTCGTTTTCTATTTCTCGAGGTTGCGATGGTCGAAGCCCGGCCGACTCCGGCAGTTCGAGCTGCGCTGCCTGCAATCCTGCTGGTCATGTTTCTGGGCGCACTGGACCAGACGGTCATGGCCGCCGCACTGTCAACGATCGCCGGCGAACTCCACGCACTGGACCGGATGCCGGCAATCCTCACCGCATACCTGGCGGCGGCCACCGCCGGCATGCCGCTGACGGGAAAGCTCGGTGACACTTACGGGCGCAAACGCGTATTGACGTGGTCCCTGTTGCTTTTCATCGCCGGCGCCGCCCTCAGTAGCTCGGCGCAGACTCTTGCCGAGCTCATTGCCTTCCGGGCGGTGCAGGGCCTAGGTGGTGGGGGCCTGATGATCGGTGCCCAGTCCGTCATTGGTGAACTTGTCAGCCCCCGGGAACGGGGGCGCTATCTGGGCTACGTTGGGGCCGCGTATTTGCTCGCCATTGTCGCCGGGCCACTGGCCGGGGGCGCCGTCGTCGACAATTTTTCCTGGCGCTGGATCTTCTACGCCTACCTGCCGTTGGGGATCCTGGCCCTGATCCTGGTTGCCCGTTCCTTGCACCTGCCGCCGCCCGTGTCCCAGCCGCGAGTCGACTACGTGGGCGCTGCGCTGTTGTCCATGTCCATCGTGGCAGTAATGCTCCTCAGCACCACGGGGATCTACTCCGGCCCCGGATGGCTGGCCCCGGCACTGTGGGCAGCAGCAGCCCTGACCGTCGGCGGGTGGCTCGCCGCTGCCCGGCATGCCGAGGACCCGATTATCAACCCTGCGCTGTTCCGCGACCCCGCTTTCACGATTCCGGCCGCCATCAGCTTCCTGATCGGTTTCGCCCTGTTCTCCGCCGTCAGCTTCCTGCCGGCATTTCTCCAAATAGCACTCGGTATGTCAGCCACATCCTCGGGACTAATGCTGATCGCCCTCATGAGCGGGCTGCTGGTCACCACGGTGGTCTCGGGTCAGCTGATAAGGCGCTCCGGGAGGTACCGTAGCTACCCGATCCTCGGGACTGCCCTGGCGGCGGCGGGCATGTTGTTGTTCAGCATGCTCAATGCCGCCAGCGGTGTGCCGGCTGTGCTGCTGGCCTCCGTGCTCCTTGGCCTCGGTGTCGGGCTGGTGATGCAGGTGATGATCCTGGCCGTGCAGAACGCCGTGGAACAGCGGAACCTCGGTTCTGCCACCGCCGTCGTCCTGTTCCTCCGGCAGATGGGCAGCGCCCTCGGCGTGGCGCTGCTTGGATCGTTGATTACCGCCCGCTTCGCGGCGAAGGTCCATACGGGCCTGGCCGAACGGCTGGGGAATGACCTCAACTCACTGACCCCGCAGGCTATCGCCGGCCTGCCTGCCGCCGACCGGGCCGCGGTCGGCGAGGCCTTCGGCAGCGCACTGCCACCCGTATTCCTGTATGCGGCAGGACTGCTGGTGGTCGCCTTTGTCCTGGCGCTCCTTTTGCCGCAGCGGGAACTGCGGACGACGGCGTACGCGGACTCCGATGCTGCCGCCGGCACCGGGCCAGAGTCGTCAGCAAGCAGAAACAACGGCCGAGCCCGGGCGACCACACGACGAGGGAAAGGAAACCGGGCAAGATGACAAAGCCGCAGACGATGCCGGAACGGCACGGAGGGACGAACGCGCTGGTGGGACCACTCGCCGACTTCGGCGCCTCCGACGTCGCCTTGGCCGGCGGCAAGGGCGCCAACCTCGGCGAGCTGGTGCGTGCCCAATTTCCGGTCCCGACAGGCTTCGTCGTTACGACGGCAGCGTATCGCCGCGCCCTCGACGAGACGGGACTGGGCATTACGTTGTCAAACTTGCTGGGCGCCGGTGCCGAGGGCGTGGTCCTGCGGGCGGCCGTTGCGGCCGTGCAACTGCCCGATCAGTTGCGCCGGGGCATAGTGGATGCCTGGCGGGGGCTCGGCGGCGGCCCGGTTGCCGTCCGGTCCAGCGCCACGGCGGAAGACCTGCCGGGCGCCGCTTTCGCCGGCCAGCAGGATACCTTCCTCAACGTCACGGGTGCGGATGCACTCATCAAAGCAGTCATCGATTGCTGGGCCTCGCTGTGGACGGACCGCGCGATCCACTACCGGGCCCAGCGCAACATCAGCCCGCGGGAGGTGGCGATCGCCGTCGTCGTCCAGTGCATGGTTCCGGCGGACGTCGCCGGCGTCATGTTCACTGCCGACCCGGTCACCGGAATGCGGGACCGCATCGTCGTCGACGCGGCGGCCGGGTTGGGAGAGGCCGTGGTCTCCGGACTGGTAACTCCCGAACACTACGTGCTGGACTCCCGTGGACACCTGCTGCAGTGGACTCGGGGCGGATACGAAACGGTCATCCGCGCTTCCTCGGGAGGCGGAACCGTCCAACTCGAAGGGGTCAAAGAATCCGAGCCGGTCCTGACGAAGCATCAACTGGCCCGGCTGGCCTCCGTTGCCCGGCGCGCAGCCGCCCACTTTGGTACCCCGCAGGACCTGGAGTGGGCCGTCGCGGACGGCCAGGTCCGGCTGCTGCAGTCCCGGCCCATGACGGCTCTGCCGCCCGAACCGCCGCGGCTCAACCGCTTCCAGAAACTGATCGGCCCGATGCTGATTGAGATGTTCCAGTCGCGCCCGTATCCGCTGGACGTTTCAGGATGGCTGGCCCAAGGGATTCTACCGATGCTCCAACGCATGGCCGGCAGCGTCGGCGCCCACTTCCCTCCGGTCAGTGCCATTCTCCCGGAGGAGGACGGCGTCGTCCTGTCGCTGGTCCCGCCGGTGCCACTGCCGACCGTCGCCGTCCTGGCCGCGCCGTTTTCCTTGGGCGCCCGGGCACGCCGGTTCAAGCTCGCCGATTGGGAAGCGGATCCGCGGCTCGCGCAATACCTTGATGCCATAGACAAGCTCAACCGCAAGATCCCCGCCACGCTTAACTGGCAGCAGCTTCTGTCCCAGGCCCGGGCCGCATGCGAGTCGCTCCGGCCCATGATTGACGTCCGGCTGGACTATCTCCCCGGGATGGCCGCGGCCCAGGTAAGAATGCGGCTGATCCTGTTGCTGCTGGCAAGGCGCCGGCTGGCTCCGGCCCTGATCGCGGGAGCCGAGACCCACACCAGCCAGGCAAACCGGGAGCTGGACCGGCTTGCGGCGTGCGTGCGGGCCGACGCCAGCCTGCGGAAGCTCTTTGACCGGCTGGACGGGGCGGAGCTGCTGGAGGGCATCACCGGCGGCTCCGGCCAGGCGGACTTCCTCCGGGCCTTCCATCGGTTCCTGCGGGACTACGGACACCGGGAGACCGTGAGCGTTACGCTCAGCTCCGCACCCACATGGGCTGAAACGCCTGAAATCGTCCTCGGCATGGTCAAAGTCCTCACGGGCGAACACGGACACACCGCCGACCAAACGGGGGACGCCCTCCGGGAGTTGATGCATCATCCGCTCCTCCGCCACGGCCGGCTGCAGCCCCGGGTCCTGAAAGCCGTCCACGCCGCACGTGCCGGGATGGCATTCCGGGAAGACACCCACTTCCAGATGACACGGGCGCTGCCGCCGTTGCGGCGGGCCTTGCTGGAAGCCGGCGCGCGGCTCCGGGAGGAAGGAATCCTGGACCGCACGGCCGATGTCTTCCACCTCCGCTTCGAAGAGCTGGAGGCGATCCGCGACCCCGGCAGCCTGTCCGCGGCGGAGCGGGCGAGACTTCGGGAGACGGTTGCCGCCCGCTCGGCAAAACGCCAGGAACTGGCCGCGATTCCGATGCTGAACCTTGACGTCCTTTTCGCCGGCAGGGCTCCGGATGCCGGGGCGCTGGTCACGGGCTCCGGAGCCAGCCGCGGGGTGGCCACCGGGCCGGTGCGTGTGATCCGGGGCCCCGCCGACTTCGCTACGCTCCGCAGCGGGGACATTCTGGTCTGCCCGTATACCAACCCATCCTGGACACCCCTGTTCCAACGGGCCGCGGCCGTCGTAGTGGATACCGGAGGCCTGGCCTCGCATGCGGCCATCGTCGCGCGGGAGTATGGAATCCCTGCCGTGATGGGGACACGGAACGGCACCACGGTGCTGTCGGACGGAGTGATCATCACCGTCGACGGCACAGCGGGGCGCGTGAGCGCGGCACCGGACCGGGGCTGACATGGCCGGCACGACATCGTCCGGCCCGGCCGCCGCAGGCAGCATCGCCCCTGGTCAGCGCCTGCCCGTTGTTGCCGTCCCGGTGCCCGGGCCGCAGCCCGATGGCCGCGCGGGCCGCCGGCGGCGGGGCAAAGCACTGCAGGAGGCGATCTACGCGGCCGTCCTGGCCGAGATCGCGGAATCGGGCTATGCGGCGCTGACCATGGACCGCATCGCGTACCGTGCCCGGGCCGGCAAAGCCTCGCTGTACCGGAGGTGGCCCGGCATGGTGCAGCTGGTGATGGACGCCGCCTACCACGAGTTCCCGGGTGAGATCTCCGTGCCGGACACCGGCGACCTCCGCGAGGACCTGCTGGCCGTCCTGCGCCTGATTGCCCGCCAGATGGAGGGTCCCGCCGGCCTCGCCGTCCGGGGTTTGCTCGGCGAGTCCCTGCAAAATCCTTCGGTCGCGGCCGAAGTCCGGGAACACAGCCGCGGCAACGGTGTCCGAGTCATCCGTGCCATTGTCACGCGGGCGGCGGCCCGCGGTGACGTCGATCCCGTCATGGTCACGGACCGTCGGATCGAGGCCGGCCCGGCACTGCTCCGGGACCGGCTTATCTTTGCCGACGGTCCTGTGACCGAGGAATTTCTGGCGTCGACAGTCGATGAAGTGATCCTGCGTCTCCTTGGGGTCGATGGCGCACCCAAGTGAATGATCCCGGCTAGGCTGGTCAGGTGACCCAGATTCAGCTCTCCGCCCTGACCACCGCCGCTGTCGGCGGGCCCGCCGGCAGCTACCGCGAGGCCCGCAGCGAGGCCGAGATCATCGACGCCGTGCGGGCGGCCGACGCCGCAGGCCAGCCCTTGCTGATCATCGGCGGCGGCTCCAACCTGCTGGTCTCCGACGCCGGGTTCCCCGGCACGGTCCTCAAGATCGTCTCTCAGGGCTTCACCGTCAACGCCGAGGACTCCTGCGGCGGCGTGTCGGTGGTGGTGCAGGCCGGCCACAACTGGGACGCCTTCGTCGAACACGCCGTGAAGCATGCCTGGTCCGGGGTCGAGGCGCTCTCCGGGATCCCCGGCGCCACGGGCGCCACTCCCGTGCAGAACGTCGGCGCCTACGGGGCCGACGTCTCGCAGACGATCGCCGCGGTCCGCACCTGGGACCGGGAACGCAACGCGGTGAAGACGTTCACCAATTCCGAACTCACGTTCGGCTACCGTGACTCCGTCCTGAAACAGACCACCGTCGACGGCTCGCCGCGCTACGTGGTGCTCACCGTGGAATTCCAGCTCCCGCTCGGCCGGATGAGCGCCCCGATCCGCTACGCCGAGCTCGCCCGGGCCCTCGGCGTCGAGCAGGGACAGCGGGCCTACGCCAACGACGTCCGCCGCGAGGTGCTGCGGCTCCGGGCGTCCAAGGGCATGGTCTGGGATGCAACCGACCGCGACACCTACTCCACGGGCTCCTTCTTCACCAACCCGATCGTGCCGGGGGACGTCGCGGCACAGCTGCCCCAGGAGGCCCCGCGATACCCCGGAGGCGCCGACGGGCTGACCAAGCTCTCGGCGGCCTGGCTGATCGACCAGGCCGGCTTCGCCAAGGGCTTCGGGCTGGACCCGGACAGTGTCTCGGGCGGCCGGGCATCGCTGTCCACCAAGCACACGCTCGCCATCACCAACCGGGGCGGGGCGAGTACGGCGGACATGCTGGCTGTCGCACGCGAGGTACGCCACGGCGTCGTCGAACGTTTCGGGATTGAACTGCATCCGGAACCGCTGCTGATCGGCGTCGAACTCTAGGCAGGCGAGCTCCGGGCAGGCGAGCTCTGGCCAGGAGCCGGACTCGCGGTCAACGAGGCGTCGTGGCCCGCTGCCTACCGGTCGGTGTGGCGGGGGGCCACTTTGCTGAAGAGCATGAACGTGAAACCGGAAGCCGCGGCCCCGAGCAGGAACACCTGGCAAAACGCCACGGACTGAACACTGGGCCCGCTCTCCAGGACCAGCCCGGCGCACGCAAACGCCACGGCCCCGGCCAGCAACGCCAGCGAGCCGAGCAGGAAGGCCTGTACGGTGGCCGGAAACTCGCCGGAGTAGTCGAGCTGGAGCTCCTGGCCCCGCGGGGCAACGAGTCCGGTCTTCACACCCTCCCGTGCACGGGCACGCGGCTGCAGGGCCGCCGCCGTGACAAAGCTGCCCACGGACACTGCCATGCACAATCCCGCCACCAGTTGCAGCGTGCTCATCATGGGCGAAAGCCGGGTGCCGCTGGCAATGGCGACGGCGAGACCGGCAGCCATGCCGGCGGCGCTGGAGGCCCAGCCCAGCAGGGCCAGCTTCCGGCACAGGGGCCGCAGCTGCGGCCACACCTCACTCATAGTCATGCTTCAAGGGTAGGAAGGCCTGCTGGGCGGCGGCTGGGAACTGCCAGGCAACTGCCCTGCAGAGAGCGCAGGCGTCCTACGATGGGTCCATGGCAGCAGTGACAGGCAACCGGCTCAGCCCCGGGATCATGGGCAGGCTGCGGCTTGCCGCCCAGGGGTTGCTGGGACCGGGATTCCCGAGCATCCCGGAAGCAGTCCGCCGGATGCCGGCGATGCAGGCGCAGGACCTGCAGGCCGTGCTTTGGGCAGTCGGCCAGCGTGTGCCGGGGTCCCGCATTGACGATGTCCGCGGCGCCCTTCACCGGGGCGAAATCGTCCGGTCCTGGCCGATGCGCGGCACCTTGCACCTGCTGGCTCCCGAGGACTTGAAATGGATGCTGGCCATCACTTCCGATCGGCTGATCCAGGGCCTGGCCCGGCGCCACCGGGAGCTCGAGATCACTGCCGCGGACGTCGACGCCGCCGCGGCAACAGCCCTGCAGCTGGTCTCCGGCGGAGCTGCCAGCCGGGCGGAGCTGTTCCAGGCCTTCGAACGGGCGGGCCAGTCCACAGCCGGCCAGCGCGGCATTCATCTGCTGGGCATCCTGTGCCAGCGGGGATACCTGGTGCAAGGTCCGCTGGCCGGCAACCAGCAGCTGGTCGTGGCCTTCGACGACTGGATCACCGAGTCGCGGACCCTGGACCGTTCCGAAGGCGTCTCCGAGTGGCTGCTGCGCTACTTTCGCAGTCACGGCCCCGGCACGGAACGTGATTTTGCCTGGTGGGCCGGCATTCCGCTGACGGAAACCCGGGCTGCCCTGGCCCGGGTGTCGGACCAGCTGGTGGAGCTGGAGTTCGAGGGGACAAGATACTGGCTCTCGCCCGAGACAGCCGCGCTGCTCGATGCCGGCGTACCCGGTCAGCGCACGGTTCTGGCGCTGCCGGGGTTCGACGAATTCCTGCTCGGCTACGCGGACCGGTCCCTCGTGCTGCCGCCGGAGCACGCCGAGAAGATCGTCCCCGGCGGCAACGGCGTGTTCAAGAAGACCATTGTGGCCGGCGGCGGCGTGATCGGCACCTGGGCCGGGCCGGCCGGCGGCCGGAACCCCGGCGTCGTGCCCGAACCCTTCGACGCCGTTAACGGGCTGCGGCCTGCCGCCCAAAAATCCTTTGAGCTGCAGGCCGCGAAGTACCGCAAATACCTGGGTTCCTGACGGGGATCCTGAAATCCCCTAGAGGTTTCCGGTGGCGATGCGGAGCATGCGCCGCAGCGGCTCGGCAGCGCCCCACAGCAGCTGGTCGCCGACCGTGAACGCGCTGATGTACTGCGGACCCATCTCCATCTTGCGGATGCGGCCCACCGGAATGTCCAGGGTGCCGGACGCCGCCACGGGGGTGAGCCCGGCCATCGAGGCTTCCTTGGTGTTCGGCACCACGCGGGCCCACTCGTTGTCCGCATCGATGAGCTTCTCGATCTCGGCCACCGAGAGGTCTTCGCGCAGCTTCAGCGTCAGGGCCTGGGAGTGCGAGCGCATCGCGCCGATCCGGACGCACAGCCCGTCCATGATGACGCGGTTCCCGGCCGAGGTGCCCAGGATCTTGTTGGTCTCCACCCCGGCCTTCCATTCCTCCTTGGACTGGCCGTTGCCGAGGTCCGCGTCGATCCACGGGATCAGGGACCCGGCCAGCGGCACGCCGAACTGCGTGGCGTCGATATCGGTCCGCTGGTGCGCCAGGACCTTCCGGTCGATCTCCAGGATGGCCGACGCCGGGTCGTTCAGTTCGCTGCTGACTTCGGCGTTGAGTGTCCCGAACTGGTTCAGCAGTTCACGCATGTGGCGCGCCCCGCCCCCGGAAGCGGCCTGGTACGTCATGGAGGTGCCCCACTCGACGAGGTCGTTCTTGAACAGGCCGCCAAGACCCATGAGCATGCAGGACACGGTGCAATTGCCGCCGATGTAGTCCTTGACCCCGCCCGAGAGGCCGGCGTCGATGACGTCGCGGTTGATGGGGTCCAGCACGATGATGGAGTCATCATTCATGCGCAGCGTGGAGGCCGCATCGATCCAGAGGCCGTCCCAGCCGCGGCTGCGCAGCTCGCCGTGGACCTGCTTGGTGTAGTCCCCGCCCTGGGCCGTGACAATAATGGGCAGCTTCGCCAGCGCCTCGAGGTCGAACGCGTCCTCAAGCTTGCCGGCCGCCCCCGCGGCAGCGCCGGCAATGGCGGGGGCGGCGCCGCCCGCGTTCGAGGTGGAGAAGAAAACCGGGTTGATGTTGGCGAAGTCGCCCTCGTCCTGCATGCGCTGCATCAGGACGGAACCGACCATGCCGCGCCAACCGACCAGGCCGACGGACGGGGTAGCTGCTGTAGTCATGGGCCCAGTTTAGACTTTGCCGGCTGCAGGACGCAGTCGGTTACGTCACCTGTGTTATTCGGCGCGCGGCTCTTCCAGCAGGGCCGCCTTGCGCCTGCGCAGCGCAAAGACCGCCCCGAACGTGAAGACCTGGGTCACCACCACCAGCACGATCGCACCGAGGATCTTGTTGCCGCCCAGGATCATGGTCAGTCCCACGATGGCCGAGAGCAGTGCCAGCAGGGGCAGGAGCATGTACCCCAGGACAAAGAGTGTCTCGGGCTTCCTCAGCACTACTTGGCCTCCGTCCGGCGCCACAGCGTCACCCGGTAGCGTGTGCCGTTGGCGGATGTCAGCCACCCGTTGGCGGGGAGGCTGGCGGAGGCGGTCCAGTCGTACCCGAGTTCGGGCGCGAACGTATCCCCTTCGGCGGTCGTGTCGATCGTGGTCACGACCGCGACGTCGGCAAGGTCCAGTGCCTGCGCGAAGATCTCGCCGCCGCCGATGATCCAGACGGTCTCGTGGCCCGGCATGAACTGCGATTCGAGCAGGGCGTCGTCGAGGGATGCGACCGCGACGGCGCCTTCCGCGGCGGGGGTGTCACGCCAGTCTTTCTTCCGTGTGATGACGATATTCGTCCGGCCGGGCAGCGGGCGATACTTGTCCGGGAACGACTCCCAGGTCTTGCGTCCCATGATGACCGGGTGGCCGGAGGTGAGGCTGCTGAAGTGTTTCAGGTCCTCGGGCAGGTGCCACGGCATGGTGCCGGCCTTGCCGATGACTCCGGTGCTGGTCTGGGCCCAGACCAGCCCGAGCCCGGTGGTGGAGGCTCGAAGTTGCTCAGTGAAATCGCCGGGCTGCACGCCCGCGGTGTTTTCTTTGCTCATACGGCTATCGGGGCCTTAATCGTCGGGTGGTGCTGGTATCCGACCACTTCGAAGTCCTCGAGGGTGTAGTCGAAAATGGAGTCCGGCTTGCGGACAATCTTCAGCTGGGGGTAGTCGTAGGGATCGCGGGCGAGCTGCTTGAGGACCTGGTCCATGTGGTTGTCGTAGATGTGGACATCCCCGCCGGTCCAGACGAATTCGCCCGGCTCCAGGCCGGTCTGCTGCGCCATCATGCAGGTCAGCAGGGCGTAGGACGCGATGTTGAACGGCACGCCCAGGAAGGTGTCCGCCGAGCGCTGGTACAGCTGGCAGGAGAGCTTGCCGTCGGCCACGTAGAACTGGAAGAACGCATGGCACGGGGGCAGGGCCATGTCCTTGAGCTCGGCGACGTTCCAGGCCGAGACGATGTGCCGGCGCGAGTCCGGGTCGGACTTCAGGTTCTCGATGAGCTCGGCGATCTGGTCGATGTGGCCGCCGTCGGGCGTGGGCCAGGAGCGCCACTGGACCCCATAGACCGGGCCGAGTTCGCCGTCGGCGTCGGCCCACTCGTCCCAGATCGTCACGCCCTGGTCCTGCATCCACTTGACGTTGGTGTCGCCGCGCAGGAACCAGAGCAGTTCCACGGCGACGGACTTGAAGTGCACCCGTTTGGTGGTGATGAGCGGGAAGCTCTTGGACAGGTCAAAGCGGAGCTGACGGCCAAATACGCTGAGGGTGCCGGTTCCGGTGCGGTCCGATTTGTGCGTGCCGTGCTCGAGGACGTCACGCAGCAGGTCTTCATAGGGCGTAGGAATGCTCACGGTTCCAGTCTACTGAGAAGTCGCTGCCCATCCTTATTCGTCTTGCTGGCTGAGCTTTGTCCGCAGGATTGCCAGCAGTGCGGCGTCGTCGAAACCGGCGCGCCGGCCCTCGGCAATGTAATGCTCGACGGCGATGGTCACCTCTGCCGGGGCGACGGCGGGCGACGCGGCGGCGGCCGGTGTGACAGACGGTACGCCAGACGGTATGCCGATGGCGTGATGGCGGCCGGCGACCACGGTCCCGTTGCGCCGCCGGGTCTCGACCAGCCCGGCCTGTTCGAGTTCCTTGTAGGCCCGCGCGACGGTCCCGGCGGCGAGGCCGAGATCGCGCGCGAGGCTCCGGACGGCAGGCAGCCGGGTCCCCGGTGCCAGTGCCCCGATGGCGATCAGCGAGGCGATCTGCGCCCGGATCTGCTCGAAGGGCGGAACCGGCGACCGCAGATTGACGGAGATCCCTGCGGTCACGCGGCGACTTCCTTCCTCGGCAGGGGAGCGGGGGACCGCCGGGCCGCAGCACCGACCGGGATGACCGCGATGACCGTGGCGGCGACGCCGAGGACCGTGCCGGCCGCGATCGCCGGTCCCCAGAATGTCGCGGCCGGGTCGGTCTCCCCGAAAACATCCCGCCCCAGCACCGCAGCCCAGGCATTGCTCTGGGTCAGCAGAAGGGCACCGGCCTGCGCGGTGAGCGCGGCCGCCAGGGTCCGCACCACCCGGCGGACAGTGATGGCGCGCAGGGCAGCGTCGAGGCCACGCGGGGCATCGCGAACACCCTGGCGGAACCTGGCCGTGAGGAACGCCGGGAGGGATGCAGCGAAGGTTCCGGCCGTGAGCAGCCCGGCCGGAACCCAGCCCGGGCCGTCGCCCAGGCGCACCTGCCCCGCCGCCGTGACACCAAGGACGGCGACGAAGAGGAACAGTGCCAGAACCGCCGTGGTCAGCATGGCGGGGCTCACCGGTCGCCGGGGCCAGGCGCGCGGCGCTGCGGGAATTCCGTAATTGCGCTGCAGCAGGAGCTCGCCGGCGGCAATGACCAGCAGGACGAAAGCGGCCGTCAGCGCCACGAAGCCCGCAACGCCGTAACCGGCGGAAGCCATGAGGACCCGGGACAGGAAGGCACCGGCCACCAGCGGCACGGCGGCCGCCAGCCCCAGCAGCGCCCCGAGGGAGGAGACGAGCGTGGCGGCCGCGTGCTGGCCGCCGGCGGCGACCCCTGATTCCGGGCGGTTCCGGCGGCCCGGTTCCGCGGCCGCAAGCCGAGGAGGCCGCCACCCCCACATGACGAGAAGGACCACCGTGCATGCCAGGCCGGCCGGATTCATCCACGACGTCATCCCCTGGGACGGATCTGGACGGGCCGCGAAGTTCCCCGCGATGGAGGCCAGCCCGGCGGCCACCGTGGACGCCGTGCGCAGCAGCCGGTTCATCGCAATGGTCCGGAGCACGGCGTTGTCGGCCGCGTCGAGGGATTCCAACTGGCGGCGCCGGGCGATGAGCCACAGCACCAGCCACGTCCCGGCGGCCAAAACCAGCAGGGCGCCTCCGAGCCAGCCGGCCACCTCAGGCCCGGGAATGCGGCCGTCACCGCCGCCTGTGTAGTAGGCGTTGCTGTACGCGCCGTCGCTGACCGTGGCGGGGGCCACGGCCGCGAATCCCGGCAGGGCGGCAGTCCGGGCGATTGCCCCGGCGGCCGTGACAAAGATGGCCGCGGTGGTCAGGGCCAGCCTGCGGGGCAGGAAGTCGCCGATATGCCGGACCGAGAGCACGGCCTGCCGCCGCATTCGGCGCGGACCCGGGTAGCTGATCTGGCCGAGGGCATGGACCGCCAGGCAGCCCAGGACGGGCCACGCCAGGGCCGGGGCGATCGTCTCGGCACTCACCAGGGCGCCGCCGGCGGATGGAGCGGCCGGGATGATGCCCAAAGTCGTCGCGCCCTGGAGCGTGCTCGCGAGCCAGCCGATCACGCCGACCCACAGCCCGTGCTCGGACACGGTCTGTGGCGATGTGCCCGTCCCTGGTGCCCAGATCACCCACCGCAGCACGGCGTACACGAGCAGGGCCGCCATCGCGGGGCCGAGCAGCAGCATCGGCGGAAGGTAGAACTGGGACGGCATGAAATCCCCCAAGATTCAGCAGCAATGTACCAAGTTATTGATACAAACTAAGGCTGCGGTCCCCGGGGGTCAAGGACCTCAGTCGTCGAACGGCCTGAACCGCTCCACGGCCACCACTTTGTTCTTGCTGTGGTGCGCCACGTGGCACACGATGATCTCGCCCGGGGCCAGGAACGGGTCCGAGGACGGCAGTTCGTCCCGGAGGCGGGAGCCCATGTGTTTCGCGAGTTGCTTCAGGACGGTCGGCAACGCCGGGCGGTGCGTACACAGGGCTACGGCCCGCTGCTTGTCGAACAGCGCCTCGACGACGGCGGCCGTCTTCTGCGGGCTGCGGCCGTGCCGGTGCTCGGTGAGGGCCTCGTTGAGCTTCACCTTGACGTCGGCCGACTTGGCGTACGGTGCGATGGTGGCCACGCACCGCAGCCACGGGCTCGAGACGATCCGCGCGGGCTTCCACGCGTGCAGGAGCCGTCCCACCGACTGGGCCTGCCGCATGCCGGTAGCGGCGAGCGGCCGGTCACCCTCTGCTTTGGTCCACGAAGAGCGGGGTTTGGCCTTCGCATGGCGCACGATCAGCATCGGCCACGTTTTCAGTTCACCGCGGGCATGGGCCGACACGAGATGCTCGAGCGGGTCGACATCACTGGGATTGCTGAGCAGCCGGGCTGCTTTCTCCGGAGAACACCACATGATGCTGTCCACTTCCCTGCCGTCCGGCACCAGCGCGGCACCGTCGACGTTGACCGCCCAGTAGTGGACCACCTTCAGACCGGCCGGCACGTGGTAGTGGATGGCCGGAAGCGGGATCCCCAGCGGGGCGATCAGCCCGATCTCCTCCTCCACCTCGCGGACGGCGCACTCCGGGACGGTCTCGCCCGGGTCGATCTTGCCCTTCGGCCAGGACCAGTCGTCATACCGCGGGCGGTGAATCAGCAGGACCTCGAGCTGGTCCTTGCTTACCGAATTCAGGCGCCAAGGGATGGCACCGGCCGCCGTGACGGCAATCTCCTCGCCGGGATGGTCCGTCTGGTCGGCAATCAGTGCATCGCTGCTCACACTCACGGTCCCTACCGCAGGCTGGTCGAGCGTTGACGCGAGCGGGAAGCAAGCAGCCAGGACTGGACATCGTCGAGGTTCCGGCCGTCCTCCGCGAGGTGGTGCCGGCTCCATTCGCCCTGCTCGTCCAGGTGCCAGCTGGCGGTTTCGGGATCCATGTAGCGCTTGAGCAAGTCCATGACGTAGCTTGTGTCGGCGCCGCTCGTGAGCTGCACGAGGGCCTCCACCCGGCGGTCCAGGTTGCGGTGCATCATGTCGGCCGAGCCGATGTAGACCACCGGGTCGCCGGCATTGGCGAAGGCGAAGACGCGCGAGTGCTCCAGGAAGCGGCCCAGCACGGAGCGGACCGTGATGTTCTCGCTCAGGCCGGGCACGCCGGGCCGCAGGGAGCAGATGCCGCGGACAATGACGTCCACCGGCACCCCGGCCTGGGATGCACGGTAGAGCGAATCGATGATGGCCTCGTCCACCATCGAATTGACCTTGATCTGGACCCTGGCGGCGATTCCGGCCTTGGCGTTCCTGATCTCGGTTTCGATCCTGTCGATCAGCCCGGACCGGACCGAGCGCGGCGCCACGAGCAGCCGCTTGAAGGTGGATTTCGGCGCGTAGCCGGACAGCTGGTTGAACAGCTTCGAGAGGTCTTCGCCCACCTGCTCGTTGGCCGTCAGCAGGCCCAGGTCCTCATAGTAGCGGGCGGTCCGCGGGTGGTAGTTGCCGGTGCCGATGTGGCAGTAGCGGCGCAGGCCGTCCACTTCCTGGCGCACCACGAGGGAGAGCTTGCAGTGGGTCTTGAGGCCCACGATGCCGTACACCACGTGGACGCCGGCCTGCTCCAGCTTCCGCGCCCACGAGATGTTGGCCTGCTCATCGAAGCGGGCCTTGATCTCCACGAGGGCCAGAACCTGCTTGCCGGCCTCCGCGGCGTCGATCAGCGCGTCGACAATCGGGGAGTCCCCGGAGGTGCGGTACAGGGTCTGCTTGATGGCCTGGACCTTCGGGTCCGCGGCAGCCTGTTCCAGGAATGCCTGGACGGATGTGGAGAAGGAGTCATAGGGGTGGTGCAGGAGGATGTCCCGGCGCCGCATGGCGGCGAAGACGTTGGCCGCCTTGGAGGTTTCCGATTCGTTGAGGTACCGGGAGGTGTGCGGGACGTGCTTGGGGTAGTGCAGGTCCGCCCGGTCGATCCCGGCAATCACCGAGAGTCCGCGCAGGTCCAGCGGTGCCGGCACGGAGTAGACCTCGGATTCCTCGACGCCGAGCTCGCGGATCAGCAGCGCCCGGATGTTCGGGTTGATGTCGTTGGTGACCTCGAGCCGGACGGGAGGGCCGAACCGGCGGCGCAGGAGTTCCTTCTCCAGCGCCTGCAGGAGGTTCTCGGCGTCGTCCTCTTCGACTTCGACGTCCTCGTTGCGGGTCACGCGGAACGTGTGGTGCTCCAGGACCTCCATGCCGGCGAACAGCTGGTCCAGGTGCACGGCGATGACTTCCTCGAGGGCGATGAATCGCGCCACGCGCCCGGGGACGGAGCCGGCGCGGGCGCCGTCGATGGAGATCAGGCGGGGGAGCTGGTCAGGAACCTTGACACGGGCGAAGAGCTCCTTGTCGCTGACCGGATTGCGGACCACCACGGCCAGGTTCAGGGACAGCCCGGAAATGTAGGGGAACGGGTGGGCCGGATCCACCGCGAGCGGGGTCAGGATCGGGAAGACCTTCTCCGCGAACATGGCGCTGAGCTGGTCCTTGGCCTGAGAGTCGAGCTCCTCCCAGTGCATGAGGTGGATGTGCTCGTAGGCCAGGGCAGGCCGGATCTGTTCGGCGTAAACCCGGGCGTGGCGCTGCTGCAGCCGGTGGGCCTCCTCGCCGATCTGCTCCAACACCTGCATGGGGCTCAGCCCGGCGGGGGAGGGGACCGCGAGGCCCGTGGCGATCCGTCGCTTCAGCCCGGCCACCCGGACCATGAAGAACTCGTCCAGGTTGGAGGCGAAGATGGACAGGAAGCTAACCCGCTCCAGCAGGTACAGGTTGGGGTCCTCGGCCAGTTCCAGGACCCGGGCGTTGAAGGAAAGCCAGCTCAGCTCCCGGTCCAGGAAACGGTCCGGGCTGATGTCGCCTTCAGGTTCCAGGTTCGGCGCGAACTCCGGAATGTCGATCCGGTCCTGGGTGGCACGTGAGGCCGGCACTTCGGAGGAGCCAAAGCGGGCACGTACCGGACGGGCCCCCTTTTCCGGGGTAGCGGGTTCAGACGTGGATGTCCGGGCAATTTCCCGTGGCATGGTGTCTCCTCAATGCTGGCGCGATGTAGCTTCAACCTTACAATCAATCACGGCCCGATGACCCCAGATTTCGGCCCCGACGGCCGGGCTATCCGCCGACTTGACTAACGCCTGTCCGCCGGGGAGACGGACCGTCATTACTGCTGCGGGAGCGGGGCGTACATGACGTCGACATCCCAGCGGGTGAAGCCGAGCCGGCGGTAGAGCGAGACGGCGGGGACGTTGTCGGCGTCGACGTAGAGCATGACGGCGCGAAGTCCGAGGTCCCGCAGGTGCTTGATGCCGGCGATGGTCAGGGCCTTGCCCAGTCCGGACCCTTGCGCCTCCGGGGTCACGCCCACCACATAGACCTCGCCGATCGCGGGGTGGTCGCCATGCCGCGGGTGCACCTTCGTCCAGTGGAATCCCAGGATCCGGTCCGCCGGGTCCACGGCCAGCAGGAAGCCCGCGGGATCAAACCACGGTTCTGCCATCCGGGCCTCGAGATCGGCGCGGGTCATATTGCCCTGTTCCGGGTGGTGGGCGAAGGCGGCCCGGTTTGCGGCCAGCCAGGCGTCCTCGTCCCGGCCGGGCACGAAGGCGCGGAGCTGCACGCCCGCCGGGAGCTTGACGTCCGGCAGTTCCGCCGCTGCCGTCATGAGCCGCATTTTCCACAGTTCGCGGACGGCGCCGAATCCGTAGCGGGCCGCGAGGTCCGCCGCGGCCTCGTGGTTTCCGTGGGACCAGGCGTTCAGGCCCGCGAAGCCGCGCACGCTCTTCAGTTCGCTCACCAGTCGGTCGCCGACGCCCTGGTTGCGGTAGCTGGGGTGGACGGCGACCTCGAGGACCCCCGTGCCGTCGGGCTCCCCGATGACGACGGCGACGCCGGCCAGGTCCTGCGCTGTTGCCGGATCTGATTTTTCCTCCGGGGCATACAGGGCAAGGGCCAGCACCGAGTGGGCGCCCGCGTCGGCAGCGCGCAGCGTGACGAGGGTCTGTTCGGACAGTGGCGGATTGCCGTCGGATTCCTGGGCCGCGGCAACCAGGGCCGCGACGTCCCGCAGCAGCCCGCCGTCCACGGATCCTGTGACAGCAAGTACGGGCCAGTTTTCCGGGTGCGCAGGGCTCATGGTGCAAGGCTAGCGGGTGCCGGGCTGTCAGCGGCCGATTTTGTCGAACTCAGGGCGGGCACGTATAGTCGTTATCTCGTCCGGCGTTGAGCCAGATGCGAGGGGGATCCACCACTGGGGTGGCCTCGATACGTTCGACCCGTATGTCCTCCACTGAATGATTGATCACTGAATGAGTGATCACCGCAAGCAGAAGGCCCCGGACTCTGGAATCCAGAGTCCGGGGCCTTCTGCGTTCACGTTCGCGGTCAGGCGGAGCGTGCTGTGCCCAGGGGGTCTTGCGCTCAGGCCTCGGTGAGTTCGTCCTCGGGCTGGCGGACCAGGGTCAGGCGGTAGCCGACGTTGCGGACGGTGCTGATCAGGTTCTCGTGGTCGGCGCCCAGCTTGGCCCGGAGCCGCCGGACGTGGACGTCCACGGTGCGGGTGCCTCCGTAGTAGTCGTAGCCCCAGACTTCGGTCAGCAGCTGCTGGCGGGTGAACACCCGGCCGGGGTGCTGGGCCAGGTACTTCAGCAGTTCAAATTCCTTGAAAGTCAGGTTGAGCGCCGCCCCGTTGACCCGTGCAGTGTAGCTCGCCTCGTCAATCACGACGCCGGCGGCCCGGATTTCGGTCGGGGCATCGTCCTGCTCGGGAACGGCGCGTGCGACGCCGAGGCGGATCCGGGCCTCGACCTCTGCCGGGCCGGCGGATTCCAGGAGGATGTCGTCCACGGCCCACGCCGAGGAGACGGCGGCCATGCCGCCTTCGGTGAGGATGAGCATCAACGGCGCGCTGAGGCCGGTGGCCTTGAGTAATTGGGTGAGGGACCGGGCGCCGACCAGGTCCTTGCGGGCGTCCAGCAGGACGATGTCGCACGGGTCGGTCTCGAGCAGGGCGGTGGGCTCGGCTGGAAGGATATGCACCCGGTGGTTCAACAATTCGAGAGCAGGCAGGACGTCCACGGATGTTCCGGTGCTGTTCGTCAATAGCAGGATGTGCGACATTGTTCCTCCAAGGGGTGTCCGCGCATCATTGGGCGTCTGTGTTGCTGATGTTGAGTATACCTAATGGCCCCTTTCCGGCTATGGTCCCGTCACCTTCGGCCGGTCCTTTTGCGACACATATCGTTCATATAGGGCAGGATTGAACCGTCAGGGCCCGCGGCCCGTCGAAAATGAGCCGAATCGAATTGGGGTCCGCAGTGAGCGAAGGTACGACCATGGCGGGTCTGCCGAGGTCGAGCAGACCGGTGAAGCTATGGAGCGTCGGGATCATCGGCCTGGCCGGTCTCGCGGCCATTGTTGCCGGCGCCTATTCCTCGCCTGAGGTCCTCCTCGCCGTCGCGGCACTCAGCGCCGCCGGCGTCGGCATCGGCTGGCCCTATTTTCTCGGCATCCCCGCTAAGAAGACCCTCGCGGTCCTGATCGGCCTGCCCGGCGTGGGGTCGGCGGTGGCCGCGACCTATCTTCCGGCTCCCGGCTTCCTGGACTGGACACCGTCGTTCATGGCGGTCGGGGTCATGGCCATCTTCGTCATGCAGCTGCTCCGGGGGACCGGCCAGGCCCAGCGCCTCGAATCGACCCTGGGCTCGTGCTCGGGGGTCCTGCTGTCCTGCCTGGGCGCCGGCTGGATTGCGAGTTCACGCTTCAACGGGGTCCGCGAGATGCTCGTCGTGGCCGCCGTCAGCGCGGCGATCGCCCTGCTGGCCGGCCTGATCCGCTGGCCTGACAGGATTGTCGCGCCGCTGGGGATCGTCAGTGCCGGGCTTGCCGGGCCGCTTGCCGGCCTGGTCTTTTCCGATATCGCGGTGCTCCCCGCAGCTCTCGCCGGCGTGGTGGTGGGGGCGGTGCTGGTGAGTTTCCGCCGCCTCGTCATCCTCAACGGCGAGGGATTGAACATTTTGGCGGCCGTGGCCATGGGACTGGGGCCGGTGTCGGCGGTCGGTTCCCTGGCCTACTTCATAGACAAACTACTCATCTACTAAGCGTTAGGATGGCATCATGTCCGTACTTGCATATGAGATCTTCTTCCTTGTCCTGCTCGGCGTGGCCAGCCTGTCCATGGCGTGGTTTGCCGGCTTTGTCGTCTACCGCCTCTTCAAAGGCCAGAAGTAACCCCACACTTTTCAGAGCCACTTTCCAGACCCCGTAGTTTCCAGAGGTAGTTGCTGTGCCGATTGAAATTCCTACAGATCTGACCCCCGAAATCGTTCCGCTGTCCTGGCTCATTGGTGAGTGGGAGGGCCGTGGCCGGCTGGGAGCCGGGGACGAGGACTCGGAGCACTTTCTGCAGCATGTCTCGTTCACGCACAACGGCCTGCCGTACCTGCAGTACCGCGCCGAGAGCTGGCTGACCGACGACGAGGGCACCAAGCTGCGTCCCCTGACGGTCGAGACCGGCTTCTGGGCGCTTGAACGCAAGCAGCGCGAAGAAGACGGCGGACCCGGGCTGATCCCGGCGGACATCGTCCCCGTGCTCAAGAGCGCCGATGAGGTCGAGGCCCTGCGCAACAGCGACGGCGGCTTCGACATCTCGGTCTCCATCGCGCACCCCGGCGGGATCTCGGAGCTCTACTACGGCCAGATCAAGGGACCCCAGATCCAGCTCAGCACCGATATGGTGATGCGCGGCAGCCATTCCAAGGAGTACACGGCGGCCACCCGGATCTTCGGGCTCGTGGACGGGAACCTGCTGTGGCGCTGGGACGTGGCCACGGGCAAGGACTCGGGGTCCGGCGGCGGCCTGGAAGCCCATGCATCGGCCATCCTCGCCAAAGTAAGCTAAACGCACGGTCTCACCGATTTTTCCGTTGTCAGCATCGACCAGGGAGAAACACCGTGAATGACGCAGTCACCAACACAGGGACCAGCACCGCCACCAGCCCAGGCGACAACACCGCCGCCGGTAGCACCAGCTACGCCGACCTCAAGGCCGTGTACTTCAACGGCACCCTCAAGAAATCCCCGGACGTGTCCAACACCCAGGGCTTGATCGACGTCAGCCGCAGAATCATGGAAAAGCAGGGTGTCACCACCCGCGTGATCCGCACGGTGGACCACGACATTGCCAGCGGCGTCTACCCGGACATGCGCGAACACGGCTGGGCCACTGACGAGTGGCCGGAGATCTACCCGGCCGTCCTCGAAGCGGACATCGTCGTGGTGGCCGGACCCATCTGGCTGGGGGACAACTCCTCGCAGACCAAGAAGCTGATCGAACGGCTTTACGCCCACTCAGGGCAACTGAACGCGAAGGGCCAGTGGGCCTACTATCCGAAAGTGGGCGGCTGCCTCATCACCGGCAATGAGGACGGGATCAAGCACTGTGCCATGAACGTCCTGTACAGCCTCCAGCACATCGGCTTCACGATCCCGCCGCAGGCCGACGCCGGGTGGATCGGCCCCGTCGGGCCGGGACCGAGCTACCTTGACGAGGGTTCCGGAGGTCCGGAGAGCGACTTCACCAACCGCAACACCACCTTCATGACCTGGAACATGCTGCACCTGGCACGCATGCTCAAAGACGCCGGCGGCATTCCCGCCTACGGAAACCTCCCCGACGCCTGGAAGGCCGGCACCCGCTTCGACTTTGAAAATCCGGAATACCGCTAAGCCGGCACCAAAGACCCTGACGGCCCAGAGACCCTGACGGCCCGGTCTGCCGGGGCCGGAATACGACCACAGTTAAGGACGTTCCTTTCAATATGACTATCAAGAGCCCCCTGTTGTCGCGCCCTGCCGCTGTTGAGGGCGGCGGACCCGACGCCGGCGTCGCCGCCCACTACGGTGAGCCGCTAAGGGAGCAGCGGGCGCTGGCCGCCGGCACCGCCGTCGTCGATCTCTCCAACCGCGGCGTGGTGACCGTCAGCGGGACGGACCGCCTGAGCTGGCTCAATACCTTGTCCTCCCAGCAGCTCACCAGCCTGG
>Ga0213837_1000722_pt1 | contig 27351 bp, 23 predicted proteins | sample SWPATP12_FD_160572 | JGI IMG/M metagenome (GOLD analysis project Ga0213837, IMG submission 160572) | Coastal seawater microbial communities from Marineland, Florida, United States - SWPA TP1 #2 | ecosystem: Environmental > Aquatic > Marine > Coastal | place: USA: Florida | collected 2016-08-06
GACTCGAGCACCTCCGCGGCTCGGCCCTCGGCTTCCGCAACCTGACCAACTACATCGCCCGATCCCTGCTCGAAGCCGGAGGCTTCAGACCGTTGCTACACCCTCGATTGCGATGAGCCCGTAAACCATGCTTGGAACTCCGAAGTACTGGTAGACCGAACCGTGCTTGAACTCCGCTTCAAGCACGCGCAGTGCGCTATCGTACCCGACCGAGATCAGATTGCTACTACGCACCGGAACTCTCTTCATGCTCGAACCCCTTTTCTTGCTACACACGACGGACACGACTGAAGTAAGCGAATTACACTCGCTCCACCGGGTCAGATTCCCGAGGCCCTCGCAACTATCCGTTCCAACATGTCTGGGACCGCCCCTTCAGCATCGAGAGTTGCGCTTCTGTACGCAAGTTGATTTTTTGCCAGATGAATGCCGGTTGCTGCCTCAATCCGTTCGCACGACTCCTTCCACTCCGGCCACTCCTTCTCTAGGAACGTCTCTAGGTGGTCTTCGAAGATTGCAACCTGGTCAAGTACCGCCTCGTCCGGGAAGTCGGCCTCCGGGCACCCAAAGTAGCCCAGAAGCTTGCGATTGACGCTCGCCTGCTCGGCCACTTCCTGCTCCACGACTTTGGGAGGTTTGCCAGCAGCCAGGGCTCGCCCACGACAGCCAGCATCACCGTCGAACACGGCATATGTCGGGATGCCTAGCGCGGCAAGTATCGCGTGCGCGAGCGGCACGCTGGACTTTCCCGATGCAGGCACAATTGCGACGCCCTGGGACTCTAAGCCACCCATTGACCGCTTATCCCCGACGCCGTAAAAGACGGCCGCCTCGGTCGTACCTTCTACGACGAGGGCCCGTGAAGCGAAGAGCGCGACAGCCAGCGCACCGGTCGCAGCACCATGAAGCTGACGTTCAACGGCGTCTGCCTGCATCGCGCCAGCCGTCTTTTCTTTAACATCCTCAACCGTAGGGGAATGCACTGCGACGATCGGGGGTTCATCAAGGGATCGCACGAGCCTCCGGATTTGCTCGAAATGATGCGCTTCAACGAAATACGGGCTGTGTGTCGCATAGGCTACTTGTATGCGCTTCGAGTCGTCCTCCGCCAAAGCGCGAAGCACTTTCGCGAACGTCTGAGCCTGAATCGGATGCTGGAAAAGCTCAGGCTCCTCGATGGCGAGACAGATGGCCCCCTCCGTCGCGGCCGCGCCAGACTCTGCCAGGACCTGCAGAGCAGATATTAGGAGGGTTCGCTGGAACCCATGTCCCTGCCGCTCGACCGGGGTCTCCGTGTTGCCGTCTTTAATCGCGACGTCGAAGGTCGTCCTTGGCGTCCTTAGTTCGACCTCGGCTGGCTTGACGGATATCTCGCGTCCCGGAGAATAGCGACCCACAACCTCGTCCAACTTCGCCTGGACTCCAGTGATCTGCGTCTCAAACTTCTCTCGGTACACCGCCCGCTGTCGAATACGACTGTCTTCTACGATAGCGGCGATTTCTTCATCTGCAGCAGTCCGATCGATGGACCGCTCGAGGATGCGACCAATAATACTGCTCTTGCCATCGAGCGACTCCTCGCTCGCCCGCAGATCTGCGGCAACTAGGACGAAGTCGAACAAACCACTCATCTTACCCCCGCTATTGAAGCCGAAGAAATTCGTCGGCAGGCCCTCGGGCATGTCGACTAGACGGTCAGTGTGAGACGATTCCCATTCAGTGACCGCCTGATCGACACCCGCACCCGTCGAGGTTGCGGCGAGTCCTAGCTCGGGCATTGCCGCATGCAGATCCCGGTATAGGTTCTTCTTTTCCGTCGCGGTCGCAGCAAGCTTGATCGGCTCGAAAGCTAGGAAGCCTTTCGCGTTAGCGGACAGCGACTCCGCCCCATCCGGGCGGCGGATCTTCCATGCGGTGAAAGTCGAGACGCCCGCCGGTGCGTACTTTCCCAACTCAGTCTTATCGTTATCCGTCAGACTGGAGAAGGTGACTCGCACTTCGATGTTTGAATCGACCCTACCAAAAGCACAATCTTGCTCCGTAAGCGAACCGGGCTTCCCATTGAAGAACCAGTCAAGCGCTCGGAGAACGGTCGACTTGCCGGTGCCGTTCGGGCCGATGAACGTAGTGATTGAGTCGAAAGCGATCGTGACATCGGACAGCGTTCGAAAGTTAAGTATTCGGACCGACTCGATGCGCATCAGTCGCTCTTACGTGGGTGAGTTGAGACGGGTCGTGCCTCGTCCACATAAGCCTCCACCGCTAGACCGCGGCTGACGGGAGCGAGCAAGAAGCACCTCGAATCTGCGCGAAGGAAGGGACGCGCGAGTCAAACCACGATGATAGGACACTACCGGCTAAGCCCTGAACCCAGCACGGCCGCGCAGCCCATTACTTCGATCGTCAGCCGCAGGTCAGCAAGACCTTGACTTCGCGATTCGACGCACCTTATCGCCACATGGGGCACCGCACGCTCCACTTGGAGATCGGCGGGCAGGCTGTAGCGTTGTTGCTTGCGCGGATGCGGGGCATGCCCGCGGCGGCGTGCCTCACGTGCCGCAGTAGGTGCGGTAGGCGCGGAAGCTCTGCTCCGGGCTCGGCGCCGCGTACCGCTCGAGGCCGGGCCGCTCGTCGAAGGGCCGCTGCACCGCGTCGAGCAGCCGCTCGAGCGGGGCGAGGTCGCCGTCGGTCGCGGCGGCGAGGGCCTCCTCGACGAGGTGGTTGCGCGGCACATAGACGGGGTTCGTGCGGTCCATCGCGTCGGCGTCGGGGCCGAGCGCGAGCCAGCGCTGCGCCCACGCGTCGAACGCCTCCCGGTGCACGAAGAGGTCGCGGAGCGGCACGACGTCGGCGGCGAAGGGAGCGGTCGGCTCGCCGCCGCGGGCGAGCGTCCCGAGCGCGCGGAAGCACGACGTGAGGTCGACCCTGCCCGACTCCATGAGCGCGAGCAGCTCGTCGACGACGAGCGACGCCGCGTCGTCGTCCACGTCCGCCGGGAGCCCGAGCTTCGCCCGCATGCCGCTCGACCACGCCGCGCGGTAGCGCGGCGCGAACCCGTCGAGCGCCTCGACCGCCATCGCGACCGCCCGGTCCTCCTGCTCGTCGAGCAGCGGCAGCATCGCCTCGGCGAGCCGGGTGAGGTTCCACTCGGCGATCGCCGCCTGGTTGCCGTAGGCGTAGCGGCCGCGCTCGTCGATCGAGCTGAAGACGGTCTCGGGGTCGTAGCCCTCCATGAAGGCGCACGGGCCGTAGTCGATCGTCTCGCCCGAGATCGTCATGTTGTCGGTGTTCATGACGCCGTGCACGAAGCCCACGAGCATCCATCGCGCGACGAGCGACGCCTGCGCTGCGATCACGGCGCGCAGCAGCGCGAGGTGCGGATGCTCGGCAGCAGCGGCGTCGGGAGCGTGGCGCGCGATGGCGTGGTCGGCGAGCCGCCGCAGCAGGTCGAGGTCGCCCGTCGCTCGGGCGTACTGGAACGTGCCGACGCGCAGGTGGCTGCTCGCGACCCGGGCGAGCACCGCGCCCGGCAGCCACTCGTCGCGGCGCACGAAGCGCCCGGTCGCGACGACCGCGAGCGAGCGGGTGGTCGGGATGCCGAGCGCGTGCATCGCCTCGCTGATCACGTGCTCGCGGAGCATCGGCCCGACCGCGGCGAGGCCGTCGCCGCCGCGCGCGAAGGGCGTGCGCCCGGAGCCCTTGAGGTGCAGGTCGCGCAGCGTGCCGTCGTCGCCCTCGAGCTCGCCCAGCAGCAGCGCCCGGCCGTCGCCGAGGCGCGGCGAGTAGGCGCCGAACTGGTGGCCCGCGTACGCCTGCGCGACCGGCGTCGCGCCGTCCGGCACCGCGCTGCCCGTGAGTAGCCGCAGTCCGTCCTCGGTGCGCAGCGCAGCCGTGTCGAGGCCGAGCTCGGCGGCGAGCGGCTCGTTGAGCACGAGCAGCCGCGGAACGGCGGCCTCGGCGCCGCGCCACGGCAGGGCGAGCTCCGGCAGCTCGGCGGCGAACCTGCCGCCGAGCGCGACGGTCGCGGAGGGGATCGTGGTCACGGCGGGAGGCTACTCCTGTACCCCGGACGCCACCTCGGTGCGTGGCGCAGCGTCGACGTGCAAGTCGAACCGCCGGAGCGGTGCTCCCAGGCGTACCCTCAGAAGATGGACCATCCCACGCAGCACCCCGTCTACTCCCCCGCCGACATCGCTGCAGTGCTGACGGAGCTGACGGCCTGCGGCACCGATCCGCTCGTCCTGCGCCGCTGGGCGGGCCGCCGCGAGGTGCACACCGCGATGGTGCGCGCCGGCAAGGCGCTCAGCTCCGTGCGACTGCCGGGCAGGACGCCGGGCGGCGGCTGGGTCGAGTTCGCGCTCGTCGAGGGCGCCTGGACGCGCACTCGCTAGCGAGCCGCCGGGGCACGAGGAAAGCCCCCCGGCGGTGCCGGGGGCTTCGTGGTGGGCGATACTGGGTTCGAACCAGTGACCTCTTCCGTGTCAGGGAAGCGCGCTACCGCTGCGCCAATCGCCCTTCGGTGATGCTCGAGGTGGAGACGGGATTCGAACCCGCGTAGACGGCTTTGCAGGCCGCTGCCTCACCACTCGGCCACCCCACCAGGTGGTGTGAGATTCACACGTGACATCTGTCATGACGTTGCTGTCGCGACATTCCTGTCGAGCGGATGACGAGATTCGAACTCGCGACCCTCACCTTGGCAAGGTGATGCGCTACCACTGCGCCACATCCGCGGGGCTCATCGCTGAGCACTCGAATGACTATACCCACGCCTTCGCCGCGGAACCAAATCGAGCGGCGACGTGTCGTGGATGCGCCCGTCTGGTCACGCGCGCGGCTCGGGATGTGGCAGACTTGTCCGGTCCGCACCGCGATCATCGCGAGCGGGCACGGGCGATTGGCGCAGTTGGTAGCGCGCTTCCTTCACACGGAAGAGGTCATCAGTTCGAGTCTGGTATCGCCCACCACCCAGAAGGCCCCGGCAGCTGCCGGGGCCTTCGTCGTGTGCCACGGCCGTTCGCCGCTCAGGCCGCCTCGCACATCTCGGCGCACCGCTCGCACGCCTCGGCGCACGCACGGCAGTGCTCCGCGTCGTGCCGGCGGCACTCGGCCGCGCAGGCGCGGCACATCGCGGCGCACGCGGCGAGCAGCGCCGCACTCGTCTCCTGCGGCAGCGTCGCCCTGGCGAGGATGCGCGCTGCCGCCTCGCAGAGGTCGGCGCACGCCTCGCACATGACGGCGCACTCGTCCATGCCCTCCTCGCGGTCGGCGCGCGCGCAGTCGCGGCATGCCGCCGCGCACGCCTCGAGCTCGGCCACGTGCGCGCCGAACGTCCCGACGTGCGGCCCGCCGTCCTCTCGGGCGCCGTCCTCTCGGGCGCCGTCCTCTCGGGCGCCGTCCTCTCGGGCCCCGTCCTCGTGAGCTCCGTGCTCGTGTCCCTCGTGCATCCGTGCCTCCTCTCGGCGGGCTGGGCTGCCCGCGCATCGTGCCCGTGACCGTACGCCCGGAACCTCGGCGCCGACCGTGAGGTGCCGCCGCTAGCGTGACCGGCATGGATCTTCAGCTCACCGACCATGTCGTCCTCGTCGTCGGCGGCACCGGCCTCATCGGCGGCGCGGTCGCGGATGCCGCACGCGCCGAGGGCGCGACCGTCGTCACCGCCGCGCGGGGTGAGGGCGCAGACATCCGCCTCGACGGGGCGGACGACGCATCCGTCGACGCCGCCGTCGCTGCGGTGCTCGACGAGCACGGGCGGATCGACGCGCTCGTGATCGCGGCCGCACCGCCGGCGCAGTCGCTCGACCCCGAGAAGCAGGGCGACCCGGCGCAGGTCGCCGCCGCCGTCGAGGGCAAGGCGATGACGTTCCTGCGCATCGCGAACGCCGTCGTCCCGGCCATGCGCGCCGCCGGCTACGGACGCATCGTGGGCCTGAGCGGCCAGAACGCGCTCATCACCGGCAACATCACGGGTGCGGTGCGGAACGCCGCCCTCATCATCGCGGCGGAGAGCCTCGCCGACGAGCTCGCCGGCTCGGGCGTCTCCGTCAACGTGGTCAACCCCGGCCCGGTGACCGAGTCGCCGAAGGCCGAGGTGGCCCAGGGCAAGCCGGGCGACTCCTCGCCCGAGCAGGTCGCGTTCGCGGTGCTGCCGCTGCTCTCCCCTCGCTCGGCGATCTCGTCCGAGTCGATCGCCGTCGGCCACAAGGTGCGGGGCGCCGTCGCGCTCTGACCGACCGCGCACGCGGAAGGGGGCCGGCTCACGCCGGCCCCCTTCGCTGCGTGCTGCGTGTCAGACGCGCTCGCGCTCGAGCTCGTAGCCGTACGCGTCCTCGCCGTGCACGGTCTGGTCGACACCGGCCAGCTCGTCCTCGTTCTTGACGCGGAAGCCGATCGTCTTCTCGATCACGAAGCCGATGACGAAGGCGATCACGAAGGCGTAGAGCATGACACCCACTGCGGCGATGACCTGCACGGCCAGCTGGCCGGCGCCGCCGCCCAGGAAGAGGCCGGTGTCGGTGGCGAAGAAGCCGAGGTAGATCGTGCCGATGAGGCCGCCGACGAGGTGGATGCCCACCACGTCGAGCGAGTCGTCGAAGCCGAGCTTCCACTTCAGCTCGACGGCGAGCGCGCAGACCGCGCCGGCGATGACGCCGAGGAGGAGTGCCCAACCGGGGGTCAGGTTGGCGCAGGCGGGAGTGACAGCGACGAGGCCGGCGACGGCACCGGAGGCGGCACCGACCGACGTGGGCTTGCCGTCCTTGAACTTCTCGACGAGCAGCCAGGCGCAGATGGCGGCAGCGGTCGCGCCGATCGTGTTGAGCGTGATGAGGCCGGCGTTCTCGAGGCCGTTCAGCCACTCCGCGCCGACGTTGAAGCCGAACCAGCCGAACCAGAGGATGCTCGCGCCCAGGATCACGAACGGCACGTTGTGCGGCTTGTGGGCGCCCTTCGTGAAGCCGATGCGCTTGCCGAGGACGAAGGTCAGCGCGAGCGCGGCCGCACCGGCGTTGATGTGCACCGCGGTGCCGCCCGCGTAGTCGATGACGGCCGGGAGGCCGAGCAGCTCGCCGAGCGAGAACACCCAGCCGCCGCCCCAGACCCACGCGGCGATCGGGAAGTAGCCGAGCGTCGCGAAGGCGCCGGCGAAGAGCATCCAGGCGCCGAACTTGGCGCGGTCGGCGATGGCGCCGGAGATGAGGGCGACCGTGATGATCGCGAAGGTGGAGCCGTAGGCGACGCCGACGAGGTCGGTGTTCGCGCTCTCACCGGCGGCGAGCGCCGCGAGGCCGAAGTCGCTGAACGGGTTGCCGGAGAACGCGAAGGGCGAGTCGACCGCAGCCATGTTGAACCCGTAGAGGATCCAGAGGGTGCCGACGAGGCCGATGGCGCCGAACGACATCATCATCATGCTGATGACGCTCTTGGCGCGCACGAGGCCGCCGTAGAAGAACGCGAGCCCGGGCGTCATGAACAGCACGAGGGCTGTCGCGATGACACCGAAGGCGATGCTGCCTGCATCCATGAGTGGTGCTCCTTGGGGGTATCCGAAGTGGGACTACTGCTGAGGTTGCACCAGGCCCGTTTCGCCAGCCCTCGTCCTCAGGTTTCGCGACGGTTACGGATGCGCACCCGTGTTTCGGGCGCGTTTCGCCGCGCGGCACGTGCGCGCCGGGTGGGAGGATGACGGCATGACGTGGATCCGGAACCCCCAGGTGTCGGCGATGCTCCTCCTGGGGGCGGCGATCCTCGGGCTCGTGATCGCGAATACCGGGCTCGGGCCCGGGCTCGACGCGCTCAAGCAGGCGCACCTCCCCTTCACGGTCCTCGGCCTCGACCTCTCGGCCGCCCACTGGGTCACCGACGGCCTGCTCGTCGTCTTCTTCTTCGTCGTCGCCATCGAGCTGCGCTACGAGTTCACGCAGGGCGACCTCTCGAGCGTCTCGAAGGCCGCCGTCCCGACGATCGCCGCGCTCGGCGGCGTCGCGGTGCCCGCGATCCTCTACTTCAACCTCGCCGGTGCCGACGGCGCGCAGGGCTGGCCCATCCCGACGGCGACCGACATCGCCTTCGCGCTCGGCGTGCTCGCGCTCGTGGGGAAGCGGCTGCCGTCCAACGTGCGGGCGCTGCTGCTCGCGCTCGCGGTCATCGACGACCTCATCGGCATCCTCTTCATCGCCGTCTTCTTCACCGAGTCGCTCTCGCTCGGCCACCTGGCGCTCGCCGCGGTGGGCGTCGTCGGCTTCTGGCTGCTGGGCCGCGCCTACCGCACCCGCCGCGGCAGCTGGCCGCTGCGCATCCTGCTGCTCGTCGTCGGCCTCATCACCTGGTGGCTCGTCGCCTCGAGCGGCATCCACGCCACGATCGCCGGCGTCGCGCTCGGCCTGGTGCTCTCCCCCGCGCCCGCGGAGTCGGCGCGCGAGAAGCTCGAGCCGTTCTCGAACGGCATCGTGCTGCCGCTGTTCGCGTTCACGTCGGCCTCGGTCGCGATCCCGCAGGTGCCGATCAGCGAGCTCAGCCCCGTGTTCTGGGCGATCGTCATCGCCCTCCCTGTCGGCAAGCTCGTGGGCATCACGGCCGCCGGGCTCCTCGGCCAGGCCGCGCTGCGGGTGCCGAGGCTCGAGCGGGTGCGCTTCACGGAGCTCATCGGCATCAGCCTGCTCGGCGGCATCGGCTTCACGGTCTCGCTGCTCATGAACGAGCTCGCGCACCGCACCGCCGAGGAGCTCATCGTCGAGGGCACGCTCGGCGTGCTCACCGGCTCGCTCATCGCAGCCGTGCTCGGCGCGATCTACCTGACGGTGCTGAACCGCAGGTACCCGCCGGTGGAGACGGCCGCGATCCGGGCGCTGAACGCCGAGGAGCAGCTGCACCGCACCGACGGCGTCTAGGGCGCGCTACTCGTTCGCGAGCGCGACGAGCCGCGAGATCGCTCGCAGGTACTTCTTGCGATAGCCGCCCCCCAGCATCTCCTCGCTGAAGACGAGGTCGAGGCTCGTGCCGCTCGCCCGCAGGGCCACCTGCGCGTCGTACAGCCGGTCGACGAGCGCGACGAAGCGGAGCGCGTCGTTCTGGTCGGTGAGCACGCGCACGCCGCGGAGGCCCAGCCCCCGCAGCCCTTCGACGAGCCCGATGTAGCGCGACGGGTGCACGTGCGCGAGGTGCGCGATGAGCGCGTCGAAGTCGTCGAGCGCCGTCTCGCCCGCGATCGCCGCGAGCTCGGTCTCGACCGCGTCGTCGGCGACGACCGGCGCGTGGCCGGTGATGTCGCGGTGGCGGTAGTCGTCGCCGTCGATCCGCATGATCTGGAAGCGGTCGGCGATCGCGGTGATCTCGCGCAGGAAGTCCGCGGCGGCGAAGCGGCCGTCGCCGAGCGCGTTCGGGGGCGTGTTGCTCGTGGCGGCGAGCTTCGTGCCGCTCGCGACGAGCTCGCCGAGCAGGCGGGTCATCACCATCGTGTCGCCGGGGTCGTCGAGCTCGAACTCGTCGATGCAGACGATCCGCGATCCCTGCAGCTGCTGCACGGTCTCGGCGTAGCCGAGCGCACCGACGAGCGCGGTGTACTCGATGAACGTGCCGAACACCTTCGGCCCGGGCATCGCCTTCCAGAGCGACGCGAGCAGGTGCGTCTTGCCGACGCCGAACCCGCCGTCGAGGTAGATGCCGGGCTTCACCTCCGGGGCCTTCCGGAACAGGCCGCGCTTCGGCTTCGTCCACGCCTCGACGAGCTCCTGCATCCGCTGCAGCGCCTCACCCTGCGACGGATGCGCGGGGTCGGGCCGGTACGACGCGAACGTCGCGCCGTCGAACTGCGGCGGGGGCACGAGGCTCGCGACGATCTGCTCCGCGCCCACCTGCGGTCGGCGCTCGACGAGCGAGATCGGTGCTGGCATGGGCGCTCCTTCGGCGGCGCCGGGAGGGCCGGCGGGAAGATTCGGTGGGAGGATGGCGTTCCCCCTCACCGAGCCTAGTCAGGCACACGAACCCCCTGGGCCGCCAGGAGAAGGAGACGCCGTGACCGAGTCCGAGCCCCGCTTCGCCGAGTACGCAGCGCCCGACCGCCTGGTCTCCACGGCGTGGGTCGCGGCGCACCTCGACGATCCGGACGTCGTCATCGTCGAGTCCGACGAGGACGTGCTGCTCTACGAGGTCGGCCACATCCCGGGCGCCGTCAAGGTCGACTGGCACACCGAGCTCAACGACCCGGTGCAGCGCGACTACGTCTCGGCGGAGGCGTTCGCCGAGCTGCTGCGCCGCAAGGGCATCGGCCGCGACTCGACCGTCGTCTTCTACGGCGACAAGGCGAACTGGTGGGCCACCTACGCGCTCTGGGTCTTCGCCCTCTACGGCCACGACCGCACCCGCATCATGGACGGCGGCCGGGACGCCTGGATCGCCGAGGGCCGCGAGCTCACCCGCGAGCCCGCGAGGCGCCCCTCCGTGGACGTGCCGGTCGTCGAGCGCGACGACCGCACGCTGCGCGCGTTCCGCGACGACGTGCTCGCGCACCTCGGCCGGCCGCTCGTCGACGTGCGCAGCCCCGAGGAGTACTCGGGCGAGCGCACGACCGCACCGGCCTACCCCGAGGAGGGCGCGCTGCGCGCGGGGCACATCCCCACCGCGGCGAGCGTGCCGTGGGGCCGCGCCGTGAACGAGGACGGCACCTTCCGGTCGCGCGCCGAGCTCGAGGCGATCTACCTCGACGGCGCGGGGCTCCGCGGCGCCGACGACGTGATCGCCTACTGCCGCATCGGTGAGCGCTCGAGCCACACCTGGTTCGTGCTCACCCACCTGCTCGGCCTGCCGGGCGTGCGCAACTACGACGGCTCGTGGACGGAGTGGGGCTCGCTCGTGGGCGTGCCGATCGCCGTCGGCGCAGAGCCCGGCGAGGTGCCGGCTCGATGACCCTCACCCCCGCCCTGCAGCGGACGGTCGACGACTTCCAGGCGATGGAGGAGGGCGACCGGCTGCAGCTGCTGCTGGAGTTCGCCGACGAGCTGCCCGAGCTGCCGCAGCGCTACGCCGACCACCCCGACCTGCTCGAGCGGGTCGCCGAGTGCCAGTCGCCGGTGTTCCTCTTCGTCGAGGTCGACGAGCGCGTGCACGTGCACGCGACGGCTCCGGCGGAGTCGCCGACCACCCGCGGGTTCGCGTCGATCCTGGCGCAGGGCCTCGAGGGTGCGAGCGCCGACGAGGCGCTCGCGGTGCCGACCGACATGCCGCGGCTGCTCGGGCTCGACCGCGTCGTCTCGCCGCTGCGGCTGCGCGGCATGGCCGGGATGCTCGGCCGCATCCAGCGCCAGGTGCGGGAGCGCGCGCAGGAGCGCTAGGCCCGGTCAGTCGAACGCGGCGATGCCTCGCTCGTCGAGCCAGCCGCCCAGCTCGCGCAGGTAGCGCGCCCGGTCGAGGTTCCAGAGCTTCGTGTGCCGCGCCGTGCGCCACTCGCGGTAGTCGACGATGTCGGGACGCGCCTCGGCGAGCGCTCGCGAGGCGTCCGGCGGCACGAAGCCGTCGTCGGCGGAGTGGAGCAGCAGGATCGGCTGCGTCAGCGCATCCGCGTGCAGCACGTTGTCGAGCTCGTCGAAGTCGAGGCTGCGGCTGCCGGAGAGCAGAGCCGCGGGCGACTCGAGCAGCCCGATCGCCGTGTCGACGAGCCACGCCGGCTTCCGCACCAGCGCGACCTGCAGGCGCAGGGTCGGCTGCCACCGGACCACCGGCGAGTCGAGCACGACCGCCACGATGCGGCGGCGGTGGCGGGAGCGGCGCGCGACCTGCAGCGCGATCTGCCCGCCCATCGACCACCCCATGAGCACGATGTGGCGGGCGCCGCGGGCGACCGCGACGCCGATCGCGTCGTCGACATCGCGCCACTCTTCGAGCCCGAGCCGGAACTTGCCGTCGCGGCTCGGCGGCGCCTCGGTGTCGTTGCGGTACGAGACGGCCATGCAGGGGATGCCGCGCTCGAGGAACGCGGGCACGGCACGGATGGTCTCCCGCCGCGTGACGCCGCGGCCATGCACCTGGATGCACCAGGTGTGCGCCTCCTGATCGCCCATGATCCACGCGGGCGCGAGCCCCAGCTCGGTCGGCACGTCGACGCGCTCGACGTCGTCGGTCACCTCCTGCGGCAGGTGCAGCACGTAGCCGGACCAGCGGGCGCTCGTCGCCCCGGCGAGCAGCTCGCGCGCGGGCTCGTCGATCGCGCGCGTGACGCTGTGCGCGTCGTCCGCGACCACGGGGCCGAGCACCGCGTGCCGCTCCCCCACCCACAGCGCGTAGGTGCCCGGCAGCCCGGTGTCCGGCGTGCGGCCGAGCCGCACGCCGCGCGCGTCGACGCCGAGGATCCTGATGTCGTCGGGCTGCGTGCGCGGTGGCGTCACGAGCATCGACGCGAGCACCGCCGAGGCGCCGGTGATGGCGAGGCCCGCGCCCGCGACGAGCACGCCGGCCCCGGCGAGCGCGATCGCGCCGGCGCGGCGGGAGGCGCGGGTGGCACGCCGGGCGGCGGGCGCGGGGGCGGTGGCGGCGCGCCTCGCTCGGGTGGTCACGGGGGAATCGTAGTCTTGCCGGGTGGACACGAGCAGTGGAGCCCCCGCCCCCGAACCCGAGGCGTTCCGCGCTGCCGTCGACCAGCTGCGGCGCGCAGAGCTCCGCTCCGAGCTGTCGGTGCGCGAGATCCCGGCGCCCGGGCGCATCGCGCCGCACTCCTTCGCGATCGCTGCCGACGTCGGCGTGACGAGCCACGGGCACGACTCCGACCTCGGCACCGGCCGCTTCATCCTCATGCACGACCCCGAGGAGCCCGAGGCGTGGGGCGGCGACTTCCGCATCGTGAGCTTCACGCAGGCGTCGCAGGATCCTGAGATCGGCGTCGATCCGTTCCTCGCTGAGGTCACCTGGACCTACCTGCTCGAGGCGCTCGAGCAGCGCGGCGCCGAGCACCACTCGGAGTCGGGCACGGCGACGAAGATCCTCTCGAGCGGCTTCGGCGAGCTCGCCGCGCAGGGCGATGGCGCGCAGATCGAGCTGCGAGCATCCTGGACGCCCACCGGTCACGACTTCGGCGCCCACCTCACCGCCTGGACCGACCTGCTCTGCGCCATCGCGGGTCTCCCGGTGCAGCCCGGCGCCACGGGCCTCGACGCGCACAGGCGCACGCGTGGCTGAGCTGCGCGAGGCCGTCGCGGAGGGTCCGTTCGACGTCATCGCCGACCCGGATGCCCTCCGGGAGGCAGCCGACCGGCTCGCCGCAGGCACGGGGCCGGTCGCCGTCGACGCCGAGCGGGCGAGCGGCTTCCGCTACTCGCAGCGGGCGTACCTCGTGCAGCTGCACCGCCGCGGCGCCGGCACCGTGCTCGTCGACCCGACGACGATCGACGACCTCTCGCCGCTGCAGGACGCGATCGGCGGCGAGGAGTGGATCATCCACGCCGCGAGCCAGGACCTGCCGTGCCTGCGCGAGGTGGGCCTCGAGCCCGCGACCCTCTTCGACACCGAGCTCGGCGCCCGCCTCGCCGGCTTCGAGCGCGTCGGCCTCGCCGCGGTCACCGAGCGGCTCGTCGGGCTGAGCCTCCGCAAGGAGCACGGCGCGGCCGACTGGTCGACCCGGCCGATCCCCCGCTCGTGGCTCGAGTACGCCGCGCTCGACGTCGAGGTGCTGCCGGATGCGCGCGACGCGCTCGCCGAGGAGCTCGCCCGGCAGGGCAAGGAGGAGCTCGCCGCGCAGGAGTTCGCCTTCGCGCTCGACCGCCGACCCAAGCCGCCGGCTGCCGAGCCGTGGCGCCGGCTCTCCGGCATCCAGGCGATCCGCGACCGACGGCAGCTCGCCGTTGCGCGCGAGCTGTGGCTCGCCCGCGACGAGCTCGCGCGCTCCACCGACACCGCGCCCGGTCGGCTCGTGCCCGACCGGTCGCTCCTGGCCGCTGCGCTCGCCGACGTCGACGCGAAGGGCCGGCTCGCGGCGCGCAAGGACTTCACCGGCCGCGCGAGCCGCAGCGAGCTCGACCGCTGGTGGGCCGCCATCGAGGCCGGCCGCGCCACGGACGACCCTCCCGCGCTGCGGGCGAGGTCCGACGAGCCGCCGCCACCGCGCTTCTGGCGCTCGCGGAAGCCCGAGGCCGACGTGCGGCTCAAGCACGCCCGCGCCGCCGTGCAGGCCGCGGCGGAGGAGCTGTCGATGCCGGCCGAGAACCTGCTGGCGCCCGACACGATCCGCCGGCTCGCGTGGGAGCGTGTCGAGTCGACGCCCGAGGCGGTCGCCGAGGCGCTGCGGGAGCGCGATGCACGGCCGTGGCAGGTTGCCGCGACCGCACAGAGGATCGCTGCTGCATTTGTAGAGGCGGACCAAGCCGGTCCCGACCCCGTCGACGCCCCCTCGTAGGAAGCGGCAACCGCGGAGCGCGCCCTCGGCGCGCATTCCTACACTGATGCCGCAATCACCCCCAATCAGGAGGCATCGTGGCTGACGACGACGTCGTGTTCGTGGACGGCGTCCGCACCCCATTCGGGCGCGCGGGCGAGAAGGGCATGTACTGGCAGACCCGAGCGGACGACCTCGCGGTCAAGGCGCTCACCGGTCTGCTCGAGCGGAACCCGAGCCTGCCGCTCGACCGCATCGACGACGTCGCGATCGCCGCGACGACGCAGACGGGCGACCAGGGCCTCACACTCGGCCGCACCGTCGGCATGCTCGCCGGCCTCCCCGTCACCGTGCCGGGCTACGCGCTCGACCGCATGTGCGCCGGCGCCATGACGGCGGTCACGACCGTCGCGGGCGGCATCGCCTTCGGCGCCTACGACGTCGCGATCGCCGGTGGCGTGGAGCACATGGGCCGGCACCCGATGGGCCTCGACGCCGACCCGAACCCCCGCTTCGTCGCCGAGAAGCTGGTCTCGATGGACGCGCTGAACATGGGCAAGACGGCTGAGCGCATCCACGACCGCTACCCGCACCTGACGAAGGAGCGCTCCGACCGCTACGCGATGGCGTCGCAGCACAAGTACGCCGCCGCGCTCGAGGCCGGGCACATCCAGCACGACCTCGTGCCGGTCGCCACGCAGACGGCGGAGGGCTGGGGGCTCGCCACCGCGGACGAGGCGCCGCGCCCCGGCACGACGATGGAGGGCCTCGCGGCGCTCAAGACGCCGTTCCGCGACCACGGCCGCGTGACGGCCGGCAACGCATCCGGCCTCAACGACGGCGCGACGATGTCGATCGTGGCGTCCTCGTCCGCCGCGAAGGAGCTCGGCCTGACGACCCGGATGCGGATGGTCTCGTTCGCGTTCGCGGGCGTCGATCCCGACATCATGGGCATCGGCCCGGTGCCCTCGACCGAGAAGGCGCTGCGCAAGGCCGGCCTGGACATCTCGGACATCGGCCTGTTCGAGCTCAACGAGGCGTTCGCCGTGCAGGTGCTCGCCTTCACCGACCACTTCGGCATCGACGACGACGACCCCCGCATCAACCCGTGGGGCGGCGCGATCGCGATCGGCCACCCGCTCGCCTCCTCCGGCGTGCGCCTCATGCTGCAGCTCGCGCGCCAGTTCGAGCAGCGTCCGGACGTGCGCTTCGGCATCACGGCGATGTGCGTGGGCCTCGGCCAGGGCGGCACCGTCATCTGGGAGAACCCCAACCACAAGCGCTACGGGAAGGGCATCTGATGGCCGTCCGCGACGAGTTCCCCCTGCTGGCCGCCGCCGAGCTCGACGAGGTCATCACGCACAGCCACGTGCGCGACATCGCGCTGGCCTCGGGTCGCACGATGGCCCTCATCACGCTCGACAACGGCCGCGACCACACGCGCCCGTCGACGCTCGGCCCCGCCACGCTCTTCGAGCTGGGCGACACCCTCGAGGCGCAGCGCGACCGCGCCGCGAAGGGCGAGATCGACGCCATCGCGGTCACCGGCAAGCCCTACTTCCTCGCGGCCGGCGTCGACCTCAGCAACGTGGCCGACATCCCCGACCGCGCGACGGCGGCCGAGCTGCCGCGCCTCGGCCACCGCGTGCTCGGCCTGCTGCACCAGGCGCCCGTGCCGACGTTCGTCTTCATCAACGGCCTCGCGCTCGGCGGCGGGCTCGAGATCGGGCTGAACGCCGACTACCGCACCATCAACGCCGCCGCGCCCGCGGTGGGCCTGCCCGAGGTCTTCCTCGGGCTCGTCCCCGGCTGGGGCGGGGCGACGATCCTGCCGAACCTCATCGGCATCGAGCGCGCGCTCAAGGTCGTGATCGAGAACCCGCTCAAGCAGAACCGCGTGCTGAAGCCCGCGGAGGCGCTGGAGCTCGGCATCGCCGACGCGATGTTCTCCCCTGCCGCCTTCCTCGAGTCGTCGATCCGCTGGGCCGACGAGGTGCTCGGCGGCAAGAAGGTCGACCGCCCGCACGTGCCCGGCACCATCGAGCGCGCGGTCAAGTGGCCGATCGCGCTGCGCATCGCGCGCGAGACGGTCGAGAAGAAGCTCGGCACGGTGCCGCAGTCGCCCTACCGCGCGCTCGACCTGCTCGAGCTCGCGAAGAAGAACGACCGCTCGCTCGGCTTCGCCGCCGAGGACGACGCGATCGCCGAGCTGAGCGGCGGCGACCAGTTCGCGGCATCCATCTACGCGTTCAACCTCGTGCAGAAGCGGGCGAAGCGCCCGGCGGGCGCGCCCGACAAGGCGCTCGCGAAGCCGGTGACGAAGGTCGGCATCATCGGCGCCGGCCTCATGGCCAGCCAGTTCGCGCTGCTGTTCGTGCGCCGCCTGCAGGTGCCGGTCGTCATCACCGACCTCGACCAGGCCCGCGTCGACACGGCCGTCGCGGGCATCCGCAGCGAGATCACCACGCTCGTCGGCAAGGGCCGGATCTCCGACGACGAGGGCAAGCGCCTGACCGCCCTCATCTCCGGCACGGTCGACAAGGCCGACTTCGCCGACTGCGACTGGGTCATCGAGGCCGTCTTCGAAGAGCTCGGCGTCAAGCAGCAGGTCTTCGCCGAGGTCGAGCCGCACCTGTCGGAGACGGCCGTCATGGCGACGAACACGTCGAGCCTCTCGGTCGAGCAGATCGGTGCGAAGCTCGCCCACCCGGAGCGCCTGGTCGGCTTCCACTTCTTCAACCCGGTCGCCGTCATGCCGCTCATCGAGGTCGTCAACACGCCGGCCACCGACGACGCGACCCTCGCGACCGCGATGCGGGTCGCGAAGGACCTGAGGAAGAACGCGGTCATCACGCGCGACACCCCCGGCTTCGTCGTGAACCGCGTGCTCGCGAAGCTGCTCGGCGAGGCGATGCACGCCGTCGAGCAGGGCTCGTCGTTCGAGGACGTCGTCGCCGCGCAGCGCGCGTTCGGCTTCCCGATGGACCCGTTCGTGCTGCTCGACCTCGTCGGGCTCAAGGTCGGCGCCCACGTGCTCGACACCCACCACGGCGCCTTCCCCGACCGCTTCTTCGAGTCGCCGGCGCTGCACGAGCTCGCCGCGGAGGGCGTGCTGCTCGAGAAGGACGGCAAGGGCGAGCCGAAGGGCATCGACAAGCGGGCCCGCAAGATCGTCGCGAAGCACACGCCCGCGGGCGCGGTGGCGCTCTCGGTCGACGAGCTGCGGCTGCGGATCGAGGACGGCCTCGCCGACGAGATCAAGCGGATGCTCGAGACGCAAGTCGTGGAGGCCGCGGAGGACATCGACCTCTGCATGATCCTCGGCGCCGGCTGGCCCTTCCACATGGGCGGGATCACGCCGTACCTCGACCGGGTCGGCGCGTCCGAGCGGGTCTTCGGCGGCACGTTCCACGAGCCTCGCGTCGCCGGGCCGAAGGCCTGACCGGCCGCATCCGGCAGACTGGCGGGATGCACCCCACCGTCGACGCCCTCGCCCGTGACCTCGCTGCAGCGGGGTTCACGAGCGGGGGCGTCCGTGCGCTCGTCGGCGACGACGCCGACGCGGCGCTCGCCCGCATGGTCGCCGAGCCGGCGCGCCGGGCGGCCCTGCGCCGGCCCGGCGCGCGCTCGACCCTGCTGCGCGCGTTCGTGCTCGGCGACGCCGTGCCGGAGTCCGCGATGGCGGAGGCGCTGCCGGCGATGGGCGTCGACGGCGCCGTCGCGCTCGGTCTCGCCGAGCGCCGCGCCGGGCAGGTGCCGCTCGTCGCGCCGCTCGTCGCCATCCGGCCGCACGCGTTCCGCGACGCGCTCGGCGAGGGCGAGTGGTGGATCGCGAGCGACCTCGACGAGCTCGCGGGCGTCGCACCGCTGCGCCCCGACCACGTGCTCGGCCTCGGCGGCGCCGCCCGCACGCTCGCGTCGCTGCTGCCGCCCCTCACGGTCGACCGCGCGCTCGACCTCGGCACCGGCTGCGGCGTCATCGCGCTGCACCTGCGGCGGCTCGCGCAGCGCGTCGTGGCGACCGACATCTCGGAGCGCGCGCTCTGGTTCACCGGCCTCAACGCCCGGCTGAACGGCGTCGACGGCATCGAGACGCGGCTCGGGTCGCTCTTCGCACCGGTGGCGGGCGAGCGCTTCGACCTCATCGCCTCCAACCCGCCCTTCGTCATCACCCCGCGCGCCGAGGGCGTACCGGCGTACGAGTACCGCGACGGCGGCGCGACCGGCGACGGGCTCATGGCCGCGGTCGTCGGCGGCCTCGCCGCGCACCTCGCACCGGGTGGCGCCGCGCGGCTGCTCGGCAACTGGGAGACGGTCGCAGGAGCCGCGGGCATCGACCGGGTGCGAGGGTGGGCGGCCGGGCTCGACGCCTGGGCCATCGAGCGCGAGTCGCTCGACCCGGTGCGCTACGCCGAGCTGTGGCTGCGCGACGGCGGCACGCTCCCCCGCGACGAGGCGCACGACGCGCTGCTCGACGCCTGGCTCGACGACTTCGAGGCGCGCTGGGTCTCGGCCGTCGGGATGGGCTGGCTCGCGCTGCGCCTGCCCGCGACCGGCGCCGCGAGCCTCGCCCGCTTCGAGCGGCTGCCGCAGGCGATCGCGCTCGAGCACGCGGGCGCGCACCTCGCGGCGGCGTTCGACGACGCCGCCTGGCTCGCCGGGCTCGACGACGGCGCCCTCGCCCTCGAGCACCTCGAGCGCGCGCCCGACGTGACGGAGGCGCGCCACCAGCTGCCGGGCGCCGCGGGGCCGAACGTCATCGAGCTACGCCAGGGCGGCGCGCTCGGGCGCACCCTCTCGGTCGACACCGCGCTCGCCGCACTCGTGGGCGCGTGCGACGGCGAGCTGTCGCTCGGCGTGCTCATCAACGCGATCGCCGGCCTGCTCGAGGTCGACGAGCCGATCCTCGCGACCGACCTGCTGCCGCGCATCCGCGAGCTCGTGGTGACGGGCTTCCTGCGCGCGGCCTGACGGCTCTCCGCCAGACAGTGCAGCGCCCGTTAGGCGGCGAGCAGCGCCGCGATCGTCGCGGGCACGGCTTCGGCGACGTCGAGGGCGACGAGCGGTCCCCCGCCGCTCGCGCGTGCCGCCGCGAGGCCGTGCACGACGGCCGCGGAAGCCGCGAGCTCGGCGAGCCGCGCGGGGTCGGCGTGCACCTCGCCCGCGTGCGTCGCGACGAGCGCGCCGAGGATGCCGGCCAGCACGTCGCCGGAGCCGGCGGTCGCGAGCCAGTGGGTGGCGGGCGGCAGCCGGATGCCGCTGCCGTCCGGGGCGGCGACGACGCTCTCGGCGCCCTTGAGCAGCACGACCGCGTCGTAGGCCTCAGCGGCGCGGCCCGCCCACTCTGCGGGGGCTCGTCGGACGGCATCGGCGTGCGTCTCGATGCCGACGTGCGCGAGCATGCGGACGAGCTCGCCGTGGTGCGGGGTGACGACCGCGGCGCCGGCGGCCTGCGCGGCCAGGTCGAGGGCGCCCGCGTCGAGCACGATCGGCGCGCCGCTGCCGAGCGCGGCGTGCAGCGTCGCGGCGAGCGAGGGCGACCGCAGCCGCGCATCCTGGCCGCTCCCGACGAGCCACGCCTCGACGCGGCCCTCGCCCGTGACCACCTCGGGCCTGCGCGCGAGCACGAGGTCCTCGACGCGGCGCGGGGCGATGAGCCGCACCATGCCGAGCCCCGTGCGGTGCGCGGCCTCGACGCCGAGCACGGCCGCGCCCGGGTAGCGCTCCGATCCCACGATCGCCCCCAGCACCCCGCGACGGTGCTTGTCGGCGACGGCGTCGGGCACCGCGATGCGCCGGGCGGTGTCGGCCTCGGTCCACAGCATGCCGCCACGATACCGAGCCGGGCCGGGCTCCTCGGCGGCCGGGCTCCTCGGCGGCCGGGCTACTCGGCGGCTGGGCTCCTCGGCGTCCGGGCTACTCGGCGTCCGGGCGGCGACGCTGCTGCTTCGTCGCCGACCGCTGCTGCTTCGCGGCGAGCCTGCGGCGGTGCGCGCCCCGGGTCGCCGTCGTGGCGCGGCGCCGAGGGCCGTCTGGGGCGAGCGCCGCGGCCAGCAGCGCCGCGAGCCTCCCCGACGCGATCGCCCGGTTGCGCAGCTGCGACCGCTCGGTCGACGCCGTCACCGTGACGGCGCCGTCGACGAGCCGGGCGCCGAGGCGCGCGAGGAACGTCGCCCGCTGCTCCTCGGAGACCGCCGCCGAGTCCGCGACGCTCCACGAGAGCTGCACCCGGCTGTCGGAGGTGTTGACGTGCTGCCCACCGGGCCCTGACGAGCGCGAGAAGCGCCAGCGCAGCTCGGACGCGGGGATCGACAGCGTCGGCGTCACGACGAGGTCGGAGCCCACGTCGTCGGATCCGAGAGCGCGCATGCCTCCAGCGTCGCACGGCGCCGCCGTAGCCGCACAGCCAGCGCCGCGTCACCCGTCGGCGGTCCTGTCGGCGAGCAGGTCGACGCCGCCGCTGTGCGCGAGCAGCACCGCCCGGAGCGTGCCCGCGTGCGCCGCCCCGGCGCGGCGCAGCGCGTCGTGCCAGGCCCAGTCGTCGGGCGACGCCCACGGCGGCCCCGGCCGCTCGAGCACGACGGCGACGGAGCAGCCGGCCTCGGCGATCCCGCCGAGGATCCTGCCGAGCGCCGCGGGCGCCTCGGCCTCGGGCGTGATCGGGGTGTCGTCGATGAGCGTGAGGCGCGGCACGAGCAGCCCGTCGCCGTCGAGCAGCAGCAGCCACAGCCGCCGCACGAGGCCCTCGCGGACCACGCTCCTCGCCCGCTCGAGCAGCGAGGCGTCGTCGTCGATCGGGAGGTCGCCCAGCTCGAGCAGCCGCTCGACGGTGAGCCGCGATCGCGCGGCCTGGGATCCGGTCATCTCGTCCATGCCAGGCATGGAACCGCATCCGGCACCGCGGCCGCTCGAGCGGACTGCGCGGCTGTGGAGGACGTCAGTCGGCGGCGGGCTCGCCCTGCATGCTGGCGTCCGACTCGAGCCGCAGCTCCTGCTCGCCGGGCAGCGGCCGGGCGATCGGCACGCGGCCGGTGCCGAGCACCTGCTGGATGATGTTGCGCGCGATCACCTGCGCCGAGAGCCCCGCGTCCTCGAGGATCTCCCCCCGCTCGGCGTGGTCGATGAACGCATCCGGCAGACCGAGCTCGTCGACCGGGGTGTCGACGCCGGCGGCGCGCAGGTCCTGCCGCACGCGAGTGCCGATGCCGCCGACGCGCACGCCGTCCTCGAGCGTGATGACGATGCGGTGGTCGCGAGCGAGCTCGACGATCGACGCGGGCACCGGCACGACCCAGCGCGGGTCGACGACGGTGACGCCGATGCCCTGCGCCTGCACGCGCTGCGCGACGTCCATCGCGAGGTGCGCGAACGCGCCGATGGCGATGAGCAGCACGTCGCGGTGCGGCGCCTCGAGCAGCACGTCGACGCCGTCGTCGGTGCGGCGCACGGCGTCGAGCTGGTTGGGCACCGAGCCCTTCGGGTAGCGGATGACGGTGGGCGCGTCGTCGACGGCGACCGCCTCGCGCAGCGCCTCCTCGAGCCGGGCCGCGTCGCGCGGTGCGGCGAGGCGGATCCCGGGCACGAACTGCAGCAGCGCGAGATCCCACATGCCGTGGTGGCTCGGGCCGTCGGGGCCGGTCACGCCGGCGCGGTCGAGCACGAACGTCACGCCCGCCTTGTGGAGCGCCACGTCCATGAGCACCTGGTCGAAGGCGCGGTTCACGAAGGTCGCGTAGATCGCGACCACCGGGTGCAGGCCGCCGAACGCGAGCCCCGCCGCCGTGGTCACGGCGTGCTGCTCGGCGATGCCGACGTCGAGCACGCGCGAGGCGTCGAGCGCCGCGAGCCGGTCGAGGCCCGTCGGGCGGAGCATCGCGGCGGTGATGCCGACCACCCGGTCGTCCTCGCGCGCGATCGAGACGAGCTCGTCGGCGAACACGCTGGTCCAGGACGGCCGGCCGGCGCTCGCGATCGACTCCCCCGTCTCGGGGTCGATCTGCCCGACCGCGTGGAACTGGTCGGCCTCGTCGTTGATGGCGGGGTCGAAGCCCTGCCCCTTCTGCGTGATGACGTGCACGATGACGGGAGCGCCGAAGTCGCGCGCCTGCTGCATCGCCTCCTCGAGCGCCTCCTGGTCGTGCCCGTCGATGGGGCCGAGGTACTTGATGTCGAGGTTGGAGTAGAGCACCTCGTTGTTCACGAAGCGGGTGAGGAAGCCGTGGGTGGCGCCGCGGACGCCGCGGTAGACGGCCCTGCCCGGGTGCCCGAAGCGCGAGAAGAGCCGCTCGGACGTGCCGCGGAGGCTCGTGTACGAGCGCTGCGTGCGCACGCCGTTGAGGAAGCGCGCCATGCCGCCGATGGTCGGCGCGTAGGAGCGGCCGTTGTCGTTCACCACGATCACGAGGCGGCGCCGGTTGTCATCGGAGATGTTGTTGAGCGCCTCCCACGTCATGCCGCCCGTGAGGGCGCCGTCACCGACCACCGCGACGACCGTGCGGTCGTGCTGACCGGTGATGTCGAACGCGCGGCTGATGCCGTCGGCCCACGACAGCGACGAGGAGGCGTGGCTCGACTCGACGATGTCGTGCTCGCTCTCGGCCCGCTGCGGGTAGCCCGCGAGGCCGCCCTTCTGGCGCAGCCGCGAGAAGTCCTGGCGGCCGGTGAGCAGCTTGTGCACGTACGACTGGTGGCCGGTGTCGAAGACGAACGCGTCGCGGGGCGAGTCGAAGACGCGGTGCATCGCGAGCGTCAGCTCGACGACGCCGAGGTTCGGCCCCAGGTGCCCGCCGGTGCGCGAGACCTCGCGGATGAGGAACGCACGGATCTCCGCCGCGAGCTCCACCAGCTGCTCGCGGGTGAGGCCGTCGAGGTCGCGCGGACCCGTGATCTGCTCGAGGATCGCCATAGGCCCTCCATCGTAGTCGCCGCAACCAGGAAGGCCCCCTCCGCGGGAGGGGGCCTTCCTGTGCGCGTCGGCTCAGACGAGCGAGCGCAGCACGTACTGGAGGATGCCGCCGTTGCGGTAGTAGTCCGCCTCTCCGGGCGTGTCGATGCGGACGACCGCGTCGAACTCGATCGGCTGCTTGCCCTCGGGGCTGTGCGCCGTCGGGGTCGCGACGACGTGCACCGTCTTCGGGGTGACGCCCTCGTTGAGCTGCGTCAGGCCCGTGATCGAGATCTCCTCGGTGCCGTCGAGGCCGAGCGACTCCCACGTCTCGCCGGCGGGGAACTGCAGCGGGACGACGCCCATGCCGATGAGGTTGGAGCGGTGGATGCGCTCGAACGACTCGACGATGACCGCCTTGACACCCAGCAGGCTCGTGCCCTTGGCGGCCCAGTCGCGGCTCGAGCCCGAGCCGTACTCCTTGCCGCCGAGCACGACGAGCGGGGTGCCCTGCGCCTGGTAGTTCGCGGATGCGTCGTAGATGAACGACTGCGCGCCGTCGTCGGTCGTGAAGTCGCGCGTGTAGCCGCCCTCCACGCCGTCGAGCAGCAGGTTCTTCAGCCGGATGTTCGCGAAGGTGCCGCGGATCATGACCTCGTGGTTGCCGCGGCGCGAGCCGTAGGAGTTGAAGTCCTTCCGATCGACGCCGTGCTCCGTCAGGTACTGACCGGCGGGGCTGTCGGCCTTGATGCTGCCGGCCGGCGAGATGTGGTCGGTCGTGACCGAGTCGCCGAGCTTCGCGAGCACGCGGGCGCCGGTGATGTCGGCGACGGGGGTCGTCTCCATCGTCATGCCGTCGAAGTACGGGGGCTTCCGCACGTACGTCGACGACGCATCCCACTCGAACACGTCGCCCGCGGGCGTCGGCAGGTTCTGCCACCGCTCGTCGCCGTCGAAGACCGCGGCGTACTGGGTCGTGAACATCTCGGTGTCGATCGACGAGTCGATCGTCGCCTGCACCTCCTCGGCGGAGGGCCAGATGTCGGCGAGGAACACGTCCTGGCCGTCCTTGCCCTTGCCGAGCGGCTGGTGGTCGAAGTCGAAGTCCATCGTGCCGGCGAGCGCGTAGGCGATCACGAGCGGCGGCGACGCGAGGTAGTTCATCTTCACGTCGGGGTTGATGCGGCCCTCGAAGTTGCGGTTGCCCGAGAGCACCGCGGTGACGGCGAGGTCGTTGTCGTTCACCGACGCCGAGATCTCCTCCTTCAGCGGGCCCGAGTTGCCGATGCAGGTCGTGCAGCCGTAGCCGACGAGGTAGAAGCCGAGCGACTCGAGGTCGCCCCACAGGCCGGCCTTCTCGTAGTAGTCGGTGACGACCTTCGACCCGGGCGCCATCGTCGTCTTGACCCACGGCTTGGAGCTGAGGCCGCGCTCGACGGCGTTGCGGGCGAGCAGTCCGGCGGCGAGCATGACCGACGGGTTCGACGTGTTCGTGCAGGACGTGATCGCGGCGATCGCCACGTGGCCGTGGTCGAGCTCGAACGCCTCGCCGTCGACCTCGACCTCCACGGGCTGCGAGATGCGCGACGGCGTCGGCGCGCCCACCGGCACGGCGGGCGTCGGCGCGACGAGCTCCTCGTCGGTGTCGGCCGAGAACGAGGCGGGGTCGGATGCCGGGAAGGTGTCCTCCACGGCCTCGTCGACGACGTCCTTCTCGGGCACGGGTGCCTGCTCGGGCGCCGTGGCGTAGTTCACGAGGTCGGCCGAGAACTGCTGCTTCGCGTTCGTCAGCTCGATGCGGTCCTGCGGGCGCTTCGGGCCGGCGATCGACGGCACGACCGTCGAGAGGTCGAGCTCCATGTACTCCGAGAACGTCGGCTCGACCGCGGGGTCGTGCCAGAGGCCCTGCTGCTTCGAGTAGGCCTCGACGAGCGCGATCTGCTCCTCGGTGCGGCCGGTGAAGCGGAGGTAGTCGAGCGTGACGTCGTCGACCGGGAAGATCGCGGCGGTGGAGCCGAACTCCGGGCTCATGTTGCCGATCGTCGCGCGGTTCGCGAGCGGCACCGAGGCGACGCCCGTGCCGTAGAACTCGACGAACTTGCCGACCACGCCGTGCTTGCGGAGCATGTCGGTGATCGTGAGCACGACATCCGTGGCCGTGACGGCCGGGGGGATCGCGCCGGTGAGCTTGAAGCCGACGACCCGCGGGATGAGCATCGAGACGGGCTGGCCGAGCATGGCCGCCTCTGCCTCGATGCCGCCGACGCCCCAGCCGAGCACCCCGAGGCCGTTGACCATCGTGGTGTGCGAGTCGGTGCCGACGACGGTGTCGGGGTAGGCGGTGAGCTCGCCACCGAAGGTGCGCGAGTAGGTGACCTTGGCGAGGTTCTCGATGTTCACCTGGTGCACGATGCCGGTGCCCGGCGGGACGACCTTGAAGTCGTCGAACGCCGTCTGGCCCCAGCGGAGGAACTGGTAGCGCTCGCCGTTGCGCTGGTACTCGATCTCGACGTTGCGCTCGAACGCGTCGGGCGTGCCGAAGAGGTCGGCGATCACCGAGTGGTCGATGACGAGCTCCGCGGGCGCGAGCGGGTTGATCTTCTTGGGGTCGCCGCCCAGCTCGGCCACGGCCTCGCGCATCGTGGCGAGGTCGACGATGCAGGGCACGCCGGTGAAGTCCTGCATGACGACGCGCGCCGGCGAGAACTGGATCTCGACGCTCGGGTCGGCGTCGGCGTCCCACGAGCCGAGCGCCTGGATCTGCTCGCGCGTGACGTTCGCGCCGTCCTCGGTGCGGAGCAGGTTCTCGAGCAGCACCTTGAGGCTGAACGGCAGCCGCTCGTGGCCCTCCACCGTGTCGATCCGGTACACCGTGTAATCGGTGCCGCCGACCGACAGCGTGTCCTTGCTGCCGAAGCTGTTCGGGTTCGCCATCATGACTCCTCAGGGGTCTCTGGGATGCGCTGACTGCGCCTCGAGTGTATGCCTCGTGCCGGCGATCCGGTCGGCCTGAGGGCGAGATATCTTGACGTCAAGATATCTTATCGCGCGTCGGCCTCCGCCGCATCCGCGGGCGTGTCCAGCACGGCGCGCACCATGAGCCACGAGACCCAGAGCGCCGCGAGGTAGAGCGGCATCCCCATCGCGAGCTTCGTCGCGGCGAGCAGCTCGACCGCGCCCGGCGTGCCGGCATCGGCCGCGAAGTACATGGGCACCTGGACGACGAGGCGCAGCGCGATGACGGCGAGCCACAGGATGGTCGCCCGCCACGCCACCGCGCGCTTCGCGCTCTGCGTGCGCCAAGCGTGGGGCGTGCCCGTGAGCGAGCCCGCGATGACGCCGACGAGCGGGCGGCGCAGCAGCATGCTCACGACCAGCACGGCGATGAGCATGCCGTTGACCGCGAAGCCCCAGAGGAAGTTGTCCTCGCCCTGACCCGTGAGCAGCGCCACCGCGGCGGAGATGCCGACGCCGATGAGCCCCGCGAACGCGAGCACCGGCTGGCCCTTCTGCAGCACGCGCCAGGCGACGAAGCCGACCGAGACGGCGAGCGGCACGAGCACGGCGAGCCAGACGTCCTTCGTCGTGGCGTAGAGCACGAGGAAGAGGATGCCCGGCAGCAGCGACTCGACGAGGCCGCGGACGCCGCCCATCGCGGCGAGCATCGCGTTTCCGGAGGGAGGCGCGCTCGGGTCGAGGTGCCCGAGCGCCGAGCCGCGGATGGCGGCACCGACCTGCTCGGAGAACGAGGGCTCCGGTTCGCTCGCGGCGTCGCCCGCCGGCTCGGACGATGCCGGGCGGCCGGGCTCGTCCGCCATCAGACGGTCTTCGGGGCGGAGAGCGGGATGAGCTCGCGCGGCGGCATGGGCTGCACGCCGCGGCAGACGACGGTCGAGCGGAACAGCTCGATCGCCTTCGCGGCCTCGTCGTCGTCGAGCGCGGCCTTGCCGCCGATGAGGCCCTGGAGCATCCAGCGCGGGCCGTCGACGCCGATGATGCGCACTGCGCGCGGCGCCCCGTCGGGGCCCGACTGCAGGCGTGCGAGCAGCTCGGGGCCGAGCTGGCCGTCGGCGTCCTCGACCGTCGCGCCCTGGCGCTCGAGCTGCGCGCG
>Ga0213837_1000734_pt1 | contig 26821 bp, 25 predicted proteins | sample SWPATP12_FD_160572 | JGI IMG/M metagenome (GOLD analysis project Ga0213837, IMG submission 160572) | Coastal seawater microbial communities from Marineland, Florida, United States - SWPA TP1 #2 | ecosystem: Environmental > Aquatic > Marine > Coastal | place: USA: Florida | collected 2016-08-06
TCGCTGGCCCAGTTCGTCGAATGCCTGCTCGAATGGCGCGCGCGCCTGGCCGAGGCGCGCACCCCGCTCGCGTGGGGCGTGCAGGCGCGCGCCCTGCTGGCCGCCTTCTTCGACGGCCGCGAGGAGGGCGACCGCCTGACCCTGGCCCAGCTGGGCGAAGCGCTGAACTGCTGGATGGAGATGACCGAGGCCGGCGGCTTCGACGAGCCGGTGCCGCTGGCCTTGCTGCGCGAAGCCTGGCTGGGTCAGATCGACCAGCCCACGCTGAACCACCAGTTCGTCTCGGGCGGCGTCACTTTCTGCACCCTGATGCCGATGCGCGCGGTGCCGTTTCGCGCCGTCTGCCTGCTCGGCATGAACGACGGCGACTTCCCGCGCCGTGCGCCGCAAAACGATTTCGACCTGCTGGCGCTGCCCGGCATGAGCCGTCCGGGCGACCGCTCGCGGCGCGATGACGACCGCTACCTGATGCTCGAGGCGCTGCTGGCCGCGCGCGACAAGCTCTACATCAGCTGGGTCGGGCGCAATGTGCGCGACAACAGCGAGCAGCCGGCCTCGGTGCTGGTGGCGCAGCTGCGCGACTACCTGCACGCCGGCTGGGACCTCGACCTCGCCACGCTCACGGTCGAACACGCGCTGCAGCCGTTCAGCCGGCGCTATTTCGAAGAAGGCGGCATGCTGACCTATGCGCGCGAATGGCGCGCCGCGCACGGTGCCGCGGGCGAGGGCGCGCAGGACGCCTTGCCGCGCTATGAACTGGAACCGGACTTCCGCCTGAAATTGTCCGAGCTGGCAAGCTTCCTGAAGCAGCCGGCGCGCTATTTCTTCCGGCGCCGACTGGGCGTGGTCTTCAATGCCGCCGAGGTGATCGGCGAAGACGAGGAACCGTTCTCGCTCGACGCCCTGGAGCGTTACTTCCTCGAAGACAGCCTGCTCGACGACGCCGGCCAGGCCGAGCAGCCCGACCAGGTGCGCCAGGCGCTCGACGCGCGCGCCGAACGGCTGGCGCGCGAGGGCGTGCTGCCGATCGGCCTGGTCGGACGCCAGTGGCAGCAGCAACTGGTCGACGGCCTGGTGCCGGTGCGGCGCGCCTGGCTGGCGCTGGGCGCGCGTTTCCCGCAGCCGGCGCCCAAGCTGGCGCTCGGCCTGGAATTCGACGGCATCGTGCTCGACGACTGGATCGACCGCCTGCGCACCGACGGCACGCACACCGCCTGGCTGATGCAGATCTCCTCGAAAGTGCTGGACAAGTCCGGCGCGCCGCGCGGCGACAAACTGATTGTCCCGTGGCTGCGCCAGCTCGCCGCGAGCGCGCTCGGGGGCGGCGTGACGGGTTACCTGGTGGCGCGCGACGCGGTCGTGACGATGGCGCCGATCGAGCGCGAGGAAGCGCTGGTCGTGCTGGGCGAACTGGCGGCGCTCTGGAAGCACAACCTCGACGCGCCGCTGCCGGTGGCCTGCAAGACGGCGCTGGCCCACCTGGCCGGGCAGGACGCCCGCGGCGTCTACGACGGCAAGTACGAGCTGCCGGGCGAGGTCGAACAGGAGCCCTGCCTGGCGCGCCTGTGGCCGGAATTTGCGCTGCTGGTCGCAGCCGGCGGCTGGCCGGACCTGGCGCACGCCTTGTACGGCGCGCTGGCGCGCTGGTTGAACGAGCAGATCCAGGTGACGCCGCACGCGGGAGGCGAGGCATGAGCCAGCTGCTCGACGCATTGACTTTCCCGCTGCACGGCTCGCGCCTGATCGAGGCCAGCGCCGGCACCGGCAAGACCTGGACCATCGCCGCGCTGTATTTGCGCCTGGTCCTCGGCCACGGCGGCGAGCATGGATTCGCCGGGCCGCTGCTGCCGTCGCAGATCCTGGTCATGACCTTCACCCGCGCCGCCACGCGCGAACTGGCCAACCGCGTGCGCGAGCGCCTGGTCGGGGCCGCGGCTTACTTCCGCGGCGAAGGCGAAGAGGCCGATCCCTTCCTGGCCGCGCTGGCCGAGGGCTATCGGTCCCATGCCGAACGCCAGATCGCCGCGCACCGCCTGGTGCTGGCGGCCGAGACGATGGACGAAGCGGCGATCTTCACGATCGACGCCTGGTGCCAGCGCATGCTGCGCGAGCATGCTTTCGATTCCGGCAGCCTGTTCGACGAGGAACTCGTCAGCGACGAACGTGCCCTGTTCGAGGATGCGGCCCACGATTACTGGCGCCAGCACGTCTACCCCCTGGATAGCGGGGCGCTCGGCGCCGTGCTCGGATGCTGGCGCGACGTCGGGGCGCTCAAGAATTCGGTGCGCGACCTGGTGCACCGCACCGCCACGCTCGGCATGAGCGCGCCCGAGCCGCTGGCGCAACTGGTGACGCGCGTGCAGCGCAGCCAGCAGGCCGAACTGGCGCGCCTGAAGCAAGGCTGGTTCGAGCGCGCCAACGACATGGAGCGCTGGATCGCGGCCCAGCGCGAAGGCCATCCGAAAGCCTTCAACGGCAACAAGATGCGCGCCGATTCGGTGCCGAAATGGTTCGAGGCCCTGCGTGCCTGGGCCAGGGATGGCGCGCTGGTCGAACCCGACCTGAACGAGACGGCCTGGAAGCGCTTGACCCCGCACGGCCTGGTAGACGCGTTCAGCAAGGACTTCCACGCGCTGGTGCCGGAGTGCTTCGGCCATACCGAGGCACTGCGCGCGGCGCTGGCGACGATCGAGCCGCTGGCGCATGCGCTGCTGCGCCACGCGGCCGGCCACATCGCGCGCCGCACGGCCGAACTCAAGGCGCGCAACCGCCAGTTCGGCTTTGCCGACATGCTGGCGCGCCTGAAGGATGCGCTCGTGGGGCCGAACGGCGACGCGCTGCGCCAGCGCATCGTGACCCAGTATCCGGTCGCCCTGATCGACGAATTCCAGGACACCTCGCCCGACCAGTACGCGATCTTCGACGTGCTGTACCGGGTCGCGGCCAACGATCCGCGCCAAGGGCTGTTCCTGATCGGCGACCCGAAGCAGTCGATCTACGGCTTTCGCGGCGCCGACATCCACAGCTACCTGGCGGCGCGCGCCTCGACCCAGGGACGCCATTACCAGCTCGGCACCAATTTCCGTTCCACCGCCGCGCTGGTGGACGCGGTGAACCAGCTTTTCCGCCACGCCGAAGGCGACGGCCAGCACCCGGGCCACGCGGCCGGAGCCTTCCGCTTCCGCCGCGGCGCAGTCAATCCGCTGCCCTTCGAGCCGGTACGCGCGGCGGGCCGGCGCGCGCAACTGGTCGGCGTCGACGGCCCCTACCAGGCGCTGGCGCTGTGCACCACCGAGCGCGAGGACATGAAGATGGAGGAGTACCGTGCCTTCTTCGCCCATCACTGCGCCGAGCATATCGTCACGCTGCTCAACGACCCCAGGGTCGGCTTCGAAGAGGACGGCGGGTTCGTGCGCCTGCAGCCGGCCGACATCGCCATCCTGGTGCGCGACCGCCGTGAAGCGGCGGCGATTCGCCAGGCGCTGGTGCGGCGCAGGGTCGCCAGCGTCTACCTGTCGGACAAGGATTCGGTGGTCGAAAGCGAAGAGGCAGCCGACGTCCTGCGCTGGCTGTACGCGGTCGCCAGTCCGCTCGACGGCGCCCTGGCGCGCGCGGCGCTGGCCACCCGGACGGCCGGCCTGCCGCTGGGCGAACTGGCGCGGCTCTCGGGCGACGAAAGCGTCTGGGAAGAGCGCGTCGAGCAGCTCAAGGCCTTGCACCAGTCCTGGCAGCGCCAGGGCGTGCTGGCGATGCTGCGCCGCTTCATCCACGAACTCGACCTGCCGGCGCGGCTGCTGCGCGAACCGGGCGGCGAGCGCAGGCTCACCAACCTGCTGCACCTGGCCGAACTGCTGCAGGAAGCGAGCACCCAGCTCGATGGCGAACAGGCCCTGATCCGCTGGTTCGCCGAACAGATCGAAGGCCTGGGCGAGGGCGGCGACGAGCGCGTGCTGCGCCTCGAGAGCGATGCCGAACTCGTGAAAGTCATCACGGTGCACAAATCGAAGGGCCTCGAATATCCTTTGGTCTACCTGCCGTTCGCCGTCACCGCGCGCAAGACCGATAAGCGCAACCGCAGCTTCTTCGAGTACGTGCATGAAGACGGCGCGCGCCGCATCGACCTGGCCTTGAGCGAGGAAGCGCTGCAGGCCGTGGACCGGGCGCGCCTGGAAGAAGACCTGCGCCTGCTGTACGTGGCCCTGACCCGGGCGCGGCACTTCCTGTGGCTGGGCGTGGCGGCGGTGTCGTCCAAGAAGAAGGGCGAGAACCGGCTGCACGAATCGGCGCTCGGCTACCTGCTCAGCGGCGGCGCCCAGGTGCCGGCGTCGGCCCTGAACGAGCACATGACCCGCCTGCGCGGCGACTGCGCGGGAATCGCCCTGCACACGCTCGACCCGCACGACGGCTGCACCATGCTCGACCGGGTCGAGGAGCGCGCGCGGCTGGTCGACGCCGCGCCCTTCGATGCCCAGTTCGAGCGCAACTGGGCGGTCGGTTCGTTCACCTCGATCACGCGCCACACGATGGCGCCGCCGATGCGCGCGGCGCAGGAAACCCTGCTCGAGGACGAAGAACCGGCGCCCGCCGCGCGCCTCGAAGACGCGCCCTGGCACCGCTTCCCGCGCGGTTCGGTACCCGGCAACTTCCTGCACGAGCAGCTCGAATGGATCGGGCAGGAAGGCTTCGACTGCATCGACGATCCGAATTTCGACGCGCGCCTGGCGCAGCGCGTCGAGCGCGCCGGCTGGGGCCATCGGCTCGACGACGCACTCGCCTGGCTGCGTACCGTGGTCGCCACGCGCCTGCCGCCGGTCGGCGCCAGCCTGCACGATCTCGCCGAGACGGTGCCGGAGATGGAATTCTGGTTCCCGAGCGAGCACCTCGACCTGGGCGCGCTGGACCGCCTGTGCCGCCGTCACCTGCTGGGCAAGACGGCGCGTCCGGCCCTGCCCGAACGCGCACTGCACGGCATGCTCAAGGGCTTCGCCGACCTCGTGTTCGAGCACGAGGGCAAATACTGGGTGCTCGACTACAAGTCGAATGCCCTCGGCGCGAACGACGCCGCCTATACCAAACGCGCCATGGAAGAGGCGATGGCGGGGCACCGCTACGACATCCAGGGTGCGATCTACATGCTGGCGCTGCACCGCCTGCTCAAAAGCCGGCTGGGCGCGGCCTACGATCCTGCGCGCCAGCTCGGCGGCGCCGTATTCCTGTTCCTGCGCGGGATCGCCAACCCCACCACGCATGGCTGCTGCCTGCTCGAGCCGGACGGCGCGCTGCTCGACGGCCTGGACCACCTTCTCGGGAGCGACGCATGACGCCTGACGCCCACGCCGCCCTGTGGGAAGAAACGGCGCGCCTGACCGAAGCGGGCGAGCTGCGCCGCCTCTCCGGCGCGTTCGCGCGCTTCATCGATTCCTTGGGACCGGTCGCGCCGCCGGTGCTGCTGGCGGCCCTGGTGCTGTCCGAACTCGAAGGCCATGGCCACAGCTGCCTGCAAGTGGCGGACCTGGCGCACGACCCGGCCGCCTTGCTCGGCTGGACCAGGGAACAGTGGCAGACGCTGGCCGCCAGCGTGGCGCCGCTGCCGAAATCCGCGAAAGCCTGGGCCGCCCAGCTGGCCGCCTGCGAACAGGTCTGGCAAGTGGGGCAATTCGACTACGGCGCGCCGCTGGTGTTCGACGGCGAGCGCCTGTATTTGCGCCGCTACTGGCGCGACGAGACCCAGGTCGCGCACAGCATCCGCGCGCGCGCCGCGGCCAGCCACCCGGTCGACGTGGGCAAGGTGCGCGCCTCGCTCGACCTGCTGTTTGCCGGGCAGCGCGCCGAGCAAAAGCCGGACTGGCAAAAGCTGGCCTGCGCGGTGGCGCTGCGCGGTTCGGTGGCCATCATCACCGGCGGCCCGGGCACCGGCAAGACCTACACGGTGGCGCGCCTGCTGGCGCTGCTGTTCGCGGTGGCGCCCGACGCCGCGCGCCAGCGCATCGCCCTCGCGGCGCCCACCGGCAAGGCGGCCGCGCGCCTGAAGCAGTCGATCGACAAGGCCTTGAGCGACCTGGCCGAGCGCGTCGGCGACGCGCTGCCCCTGCGCGACCTGACCGCCCGCATGGGTGCGGCCCGTACCCTGCACAGCCTGCTGGGCGCGCGGCCCGACACCCGCGCCTTTGCCCACCATGCCGGCAATCCGCTCGAAGTGGACGTCCTGATCGTCGACGAAGCCTCGATGGTGCACCTCGAGATGATGGCCAGCCTGCTCGACGCGCTGCCGGCCGGCGCCACCCTGATCCTGCTCGGCGACAAGGACCAGCTGGCTTCGGTCGAGGCGGGCGCCGTGCTCGGCGACCTGTGCCACGACGCCCAGGCCGGCGGCTACAGCCGCGCCACCGCCGACTATGTGTTCGAGGCCAGCGGCGAGGAGCTGCCGCCCGCCTACCTGGGCGGCGCCGGGCCGCTGGCCCAGCAAACCGTCATGCTGCGCCACAGCCGCCGTTTCGGCGGGCCGATCGGGCAGCTGGCGCTCGCCGTGAACGCGGGCGACGTGCCTGGCGCCGAAGCCGTGCTGCGTGGCGGCGGCGAAGGCGCACTGGCCTGGATCGAAGGCGCGCACCAGCACCAGGTGGTAAGCCTGGCGCTGGCGGGCTACCGGCCCTGCCTGGAACTGCTGGGTGAAGCGGCGCAGGGCAGCTTTGAGGACTGGGTGCGCGCCGTGCTGCAGCGCTTCGAAGCCTTCCGCATCCTGTGCGCGGTGCGCGAGGGGGAGTGGGGCGTGTCGGGCCTGAACACGGCGATCGAGGCCAGCCTGCAGACGGCGGGCCTGCTGCGCCGCGCCGGCGAATGGTATGTCGGGCGCCCCGTCATGGTGACCCGCAACGACTACGGCACCCGCGTCTTCAACGGCGACATCGGCCTGACGCTGGCCGACCCGGCCCGTCCCGGTTCGCTGCGCGTGTATTTCCTGGAAGGCGACGAGGTGCGCAGCGTGCTCGCCACGCGCCTGCGCAGCGTCGAGACGGCCTTTGCGATGACGGTGCATAAATCGCAGGGATCGGAATTCCGCCACACCGTGCTGGTGCTGCCGGAGGACCGCCACGGGATCTTGACGCGCGAACTGGTTTATACGGGGATCACACGCGCCAGCAGCCAATTTACGCTGGTGACGCCGAATGGGTCGGTGCTGGCGGAGGCGGTGGCGCGAAGGACGCACCGGGCCAGCGGTTTGAGAAATTTGATCGAGCGCTAAGCGCGCGTGACGGTGGCGCGGGCAAAGGTGCCCACGCCACCAAAGCGGGACTAAGAACCTATCCCAGTAGGGAATGAGTCGTTGCTGACGCGCCTGACAAGCGGCTGCTGCGTTGCTCGTCGTTGCATGGCTCGCCATGCGGCCTCCTCGCGCCTTGCCCCCGCTTGCCATGCATCGTCATCAACTTCCTCCTCCCTACTGGGACAGGTTCTTAGCCCGCCAGACCCTTGCGCAGCACTTCATCGACCAGCTGGTTCATTTCCACGCCACGTTCCTTGGCCAGCGCCTGCAGCTGCGCCACCAGTTCGCCATTCAACTTGACGGCGAACGGCACCAGTCCCAGCGCACGTTCGCGTTCGCGCCGTTCGCGGCGGTCTACCGGGGCGGCGTCGGCGGCGCCGAACGATGCGCTGCGCGTGCCCATCTGGTTCATGATTTTCTTGGCATCGCTTTTGGCAAGGTCGGCTTTTTTCATTGTTTGCTTTCACAGTTTGTTCGAACCGCATTCTACCCGCGATAAGGATTCGGCAGCGCCAATGAAAAAGGGATCGCCGCCTGCGCGGAAATCCCTCCTGTTCGAATCGCCACGGGCCGGGCGGCCCGGCGCATCAATTGCGGCGCTTGCGCACCACGACGACCTTCTTCTTGGTCGCGACGACCTTGGCCTTGGCGCGCACGCCGCCCTTGACCTTCACCACACGGCCGCTGCTGGCCTTGATGAAGGCGGGGGCGCTGGCCTTGAAGCGCGGGGCGCGGCTGGCGGCGCGGATCGGGGTGTCGCGGGCCAGGCGGGCGACGTGGCCGTTCGAGGCTTCTTCGCCGGAGATGTAGCGGCGGATATTCAGGGCGTCGAGCACGCGCGCCGATGAAGCGCCCGCGTTGAGCAGCACCATGGTCGCGTTCTTGCCGGCGGCCTTGATGCTCATGATCAGGCAGCGGCCCGCTTCCTGGGTGTAGCCGGTTTTCGACAGGCCGATGTCCCAGCCCTTGGCGCCGACCAGGCGGTTGGTGTTGTGGTACTCGACGTCGCGGCCGTTGATGCTGATCAGGTTCTTGGCATCGGTGGTGCGGTCGGTGATTTCCTTGTAGCCGGAAGCGGCGTTGGCCATCTTGACCAGGTCGCCCGCGGTCGAGCGGTTGTTCGGCGACAGCCCGGTCGGCTCTTCGATCACGGTATGGCTCATGCCGAGCACGGCGATCTTGCGGCGCACGGCCGCCTTGAAGGCCTGCACGCCACCCGGATAGGTGCGCGCGAGCGAGGCGGCGGCGCGGTTGTCCGAGGACATCAGGGCCAGTTGCAGCACGTCGGCACGCGGGATGCTGGCGCCGACCGGCACGCGCGAGGTGCTGTGCTTCAAGGTGTCGACGTCGCTGCGGTCGATCTCGATCAGCTCGTTCATGTCCTGCCTGGCGTCGAGAATGACCATCGCGGTCATCAGCTTGGTCAGCGAGGCGATCGGCACGATGGCGCCGGCGTTCTTTTCCAGCAAAATCTTGCCGGTGTCGTCTTCGACCACCAGGACCGATTGCGATCCGAACGGCACCGCGACGGCGGCAGCGGAAGAGATCGTCAATAGGACGGCGGCGAACAGTTTTTTGATCATGGTGTCCACAGAAGGGAAACGGGTTCGAACTTCAGGCGCCGGGGAGGCGCGGCGTTAAGGCATCTAGCTATAAAGCAACTACCAAGTCAATGGAAGATAGCATCATCATTTCCATGTGTCCATGGCGCACGGGAAAAATTGGGCATGCGAGTTGAATTTTACAGACAAAAAAAGCCCTGCGTTGTAGCAGGGCCTTTTTACTCTGGCAAGAAACGCTTATTTCGACGCGTAGATCTTGTCGAATTCGCCGCCATCGTCGAAGTGAACCTTCTGGGCATTGCGCCAGCCGCCGAACAATTCATCGACCGAGAACAGCGAGATCGGCTTGTAGTTGGCGGCGAATTTCTTCATCACCGCCTCGTTACGCACGCGCATGAAATGCTTGGCGCCGATTTCCTGGCCCAGCGGCGTGTACAGGAAATTCAGGTAGGCGGTCGCCTGCTTGCGCACGCCGCGCCGGTCGACCACCTTGTCGACCACGGCCACCGGCGACTCGGCCAGGATCGAGACGGTCGGGTAGACGACCTCGAAATTGTCGCCGAACTCGGTGCGCACCATGCTCACCTCATTTTCGAACGTCACCAGGGCGTCGCCGATCTGGCGCTGGGTGAAGGTGGTCGTGGCGGCACGCCCGCCGGCGTCGAGAATCGGCACGTTCTTGAAGATACGGGTGACCAGGTCGCGCGCCTGCGCTTCGGTGCCGCCCTTCTTTTTCAGGACCGAGCCCCAGGCCGCCAGGTAGGTGTAGCGGCCGTTGCCCGCAGTCTTGGGATTCGGGATGATCACCTGCACGCCCGGCTTGGCCAGGTCGTCCCAGTTCTTGATCGCCTTCGGATTGCCTTTGCGGACCAGGAACACCATGGTCGAGTAGTACGGCGCCGCGTTGTTCGGGAACTTCTTGGCCCAATCCTTGGCGACCAGGCCGCGGTCGGCCAGCATGTCGATGTCGTTGGCCTGGTTCATCGTCACCACCGACGCTTCCAGGCCATCGGCGACGGCGCGCGCCTGCTTGCTCGAGCCGCCGTGGGATTGCTTGATCGTCAGGGTTTCGCCGCTGCTCTTTTTCCAGCTCTCGATGAAGGCCGGGTTGATGTCCTTGTACAATTCGCGCGCCACGTCGTAGGACACGTTCAGCAGCTCGGGCTCGGCGGCACTGGCCGCCAGCGGCAGCGCGGCACCGAGGGCCAGCGCGAGGATCCAGCGGCGCAGTGGGAGAACAGGGGTCTGTGGCATATTTTTCTCGCTTTTTGAATACTATGGGAACAGCGTGCATGTTCCATATTTTCGCAACAAAACGGAAGAATACTTTCGTCATATGCTTAGAACGAGCCCGAGGTATGCATGGGCTCGGGCAAGGCTTGCGGCTTTCGGTGTATAGTCCGCAGATTCGCCGGCCATGCCACAAGCATGCTGTCGGGCAACAGAAACAGTCGTCACGAATTACTGGGTAAGATGTTCATGGGTATCGAAATTCGCACAGCAGTACCGCTTGATGCCGCCGCCGCCTGCGCGCTGCTGCGCCGCTCGATCGAGCAGGGCTGCGCGCCCGACCACCGCGACCGTCCGGACGTGCTCGACACCTGGCTGGCCAACAAGACGCCGGAAAATGTCGCCGGCTGGTTCGCCTCGGCGACCAACCACGCCATTGTCGCCGAGCGCGACGGCGAACTGCTGGGACTGGCCTTGCTGACCCAGGCCGGCAAACTGGCGCTGTGCTATGTCGAACCCGAGGCCTTGCGCATCGGCGTCGGCCGCGCATTGCTGACGGCCGTCGAGGACCAGGCGCGCGCCTGGAATATCCGCAAGCTTCACCTGCACAGCCCGGCGAGCACTGCCACCTTTTTCGAGCGCCACGGCTATGCCAACGCCGGTCTCGAAAAATCCTGCTTCGGGCTCGATTGCAGCCTGATGTGGAAGCAACTCGATGCTCCCACGCAAGAAGCCGACGCCAAGCGCAAGCGTTTCTGCAATTGCGGCGATTAAATTCCGATAAGCGTTCAATAAGCTGCCGATAGGCGTAAGAAAGCAACAGGACACGTCTTTTGCGTGGCAACGCCTTGCGCTATAGTACGGCCTTCGCAACGATGAGTACCTTATGGCTTCCCGCAGAGATTTCCTTCAACACGGCATGCGCCTGTCGGCGCTCGGCGTGCTCGTCCCGACCCTGGCCGGCTCCGTCCAGGCCGCGCCGCAAGCGGCTCCCGCCGAGCTGACACCGCCGCCCGACCTGTTCGACGCCCAGCTGCTCGACCTCGATTTCTGGGTCAAGCCGCGCACCCTGACCGTGACCCGTCCGGCCAGCGGCGAGCGCGCAAAGCTGCTGTACTGGAAAGACGGCGAAATGATCGACGCGGCCTACCAGGAACTGTGCCACCTGCTGCGCGACGTCAACGGCCGCGAAACGGCACCGATCGACCCCAAGCTGCTCGAAATGCTGTGGGGTACGCAAGCCTTCATCGCGCGGTACGGCCTCGAGCAGCCGCTCGAGATCCTGTCGGGCTACCGCACGCCGGCCTCGAACGCACGCCTGATCGAGGCGGGGGTGCCGGCCGCGCGCAAGTCGCTGCACATGACGGGCAAGGCGGCCGATATCCGCATTTCCAGCCTGAACGAGGAAGTGCTCGGCGGCCTGGTGCGCAGCTTCCGCCAGGGCGGCGTCGGTTATTACTACCGTTCCGGCCCGAAAGGCGGCTGGATCCACGCCGATACCGGACTGGCCCGCACCTGGCAGGGCTGACAAGACTGATAGGCTGTGGTGCGCCCCAAGGGCGTGAGTTTTTGCTATCGTGGGATCGGTGCCGGCAATGCGCGTATTGCCGGTGTTCGCAACCGAGCTTTTCAAGGAGACCGCGATGGCAACGATGAACGCACCGACGATGGATCGCCGCACCGGCCCCGAGCGCCGCACGAATGTCCGCGAGGGCGGTCGCCCGGCCATGTCCGCACTCGATTACGTCGCCATGGCCCTGTTGATCGTCGGCGGCCTGAACTGGGCGCTGGTCGGCCTGTTCGAAGTCGACATGGTCGCCACCATCTTCGGCCCGGCCAGCCCGGCCGCGCGCCTGATCTACGTGCTGGTCGGCCTGGCCGCGCTGTACGCGATCTACACGACGGCCAAGATGGCCGGGGCGAAGCGCCATCACTAAGGCCGCCGCCGGCAAGGTGCTGCGGGTCGGACTGATCTCCGACACGCACGGCCTGTTGCGACCCGAAGCACTCGACTTCCTGGCCGGCGCCGACTATATCGTCCACGGCGGCGATATCGGCGATGCCGCCATTCTCGAACGGCTGGCGGCGATAGCGCCGTTGATCACGGTGCGCGGGAATAATGACAGCCAGGCCTGGGCGCGCGCCATCCCCGTCACCGCGCGCCTGGCCATCGGACCGGTGCTGCTCGTTGCGATCCACGACCTGAAGGAACTCGACATCGACCCGGCCGCGGCCGGGGTGCGCGTGGTCGTTTCCGGCCACTCGCACAAACCGTCCTGCAGCGAGCGCGGCGGCGTCATCTACATCAATCCCGGCAGCGCCGGGCGGCGCCGCTTCAGCCTGCCGATCTCGGCTGCCGAACTGATCGTCGAGGGCGACAGCGTGCGCGCGCGCATCGTCACCCTGGTCCCCTCCTGAGCGCGCCGAAATGCCGTAAGATACGCCCCTTCGCCTTTGATTTTTCGCAACCGATGACCGCACCACTCGATACGCCGCCACGCTTTCGTCCCCGTCCCTGGATCCACCTCGAAACGCCGCAAGACGTCGAACTCTGGATCGCCGAGCACGACCAGGCGCTGCAGGAACTGATCAAGCCGCAGGAAACCGGCTACGGGATCTGCTTCACGCTGGCCGAGGGCGGCAACATCCATATGCAGACCACGGAAGATGCGATCGTGCTCGACGTCGACGACGATGCCGCCTGGATCGCGCCCTTGATCGTCGCCGCCACCGGCGCCGAGATGCCGCGCGGTTCTTACTGGCTGCTGCCTGCCGATAAGCTGATCCAGCTGCTCATCGGGCTCTCGAGCCTGGTCGCCAGCACGACCCTGGTGGTCGGCCACCGCTTCGGCTCGCGCGGCCGTATGCACATCGGGTAAACCGCATTTCCTTCGCCGGGCGGCAAGTTTTTCGGTTATAAAAGCAGCATTCGCTTTTAACGGAGAGCAACTCAGATGCCCAGGCTTCCACTTTTTTCGCGCCGCCGCGCCCTTTGCTGCGGCGCCGTCGTGCTGGCCCTCGGCTTCACCTTGCCGGCCCTCGCCGCCGACCTGCTCGACACGGCCAAGGCCCGCGCTACCCTGCGTATCGCGATGGAAGGCACCTATCCGCCCTTTAATTTCAAAGAGGCGAAAACCGGGCAGCTGGCCGGCTACGATGTCGATGTGGCGAAAGCGCTGGCCGCCAGGCTCGGCCTGAGGCCGGAATTCGTCACCACCGAATGGTCGGCAATCCTGGCCGGGCTGGCCGCCGGCAAGTACGACGTCATCGTCAGCCAGGTCGGCATCACCGCGAAACGCGCGCAAGCCTTCGATTTTTCCCAGCCATATACCTATTCCTCGCCCCAGCTCATCGTGCGCCGCAACGAGAGCCCGAACTACAAGAACCTGCTCGACCTGAAGGGCAAGACGCTCGGCGTCGGGCAGGGCAGCGTGTTCGAGCAGCAGGCCAAGGCGGTCGCCGGGATCGCGGTGAAAAGCTATCCGGCCGCGCCCGAGAACCTGCAGGACCTCGCGTTCGGCCGCATCGACGCGGCGCTCAACGACAGCCTGATGGTGGCCTACCTGCTGAAAAATTCGCAGCTGCCGATCAAGGCCGGCGCGCGCGTGGGCGCGGTGGAGCGCATGGGGATCCCTTTCCGCAAGGGTAATCCGAAGTTCAAGGAAGCCCTCGACAAGGCGCTCGATGGCCTGCGCCGCGACGGCAGCCTGAAGGCGCTGTCGATCAAGTGGTTCGGCAGCGACGCATCGGCCCCGACGCCTTGATCCGATGGCGCTGATCGCCCTGCTGGCCGAGCGGCGCCTGGACCGGGCGCACGGATCGCGTTAGAAGTGGTGCAGCAGGCCGAGCGCGAGGGTACGGGTCTCGATGCCGGTTTGCGGCGCGGTGCCGCCGGCGACGAAAGGCAGCGCCACGCTGTTAAGGATAATGGTCGAGGCGCCAAAATTGCGCACCGCGCCGGCGCGTGCGTACAGGGCGGTGCGGGCCGAGAAGTTGTAGTCGGCGCCCAACATCAGGCCCAGAGCCGACGAGTCGACCGGGGTGCCCGCGAAGTTGCGCGCGCCGTCGGTAGCGCGATGCACCAGCGAGGCGCGCCAGGAGAAGCGGTCCTGCAGCAGGATCGCGCCCAGCGTCGCAATGCGCGCTTCGCCGCTCCGGGCCAGTTGCGGCGCGATGCGCGCGTACGAAGTCGAGAGCACGATCTTGCCGTTGTCGTAGAGGGCGCCGAAGGCGGGAATGTCGGTACGCACCGATTGCGCCGGCGTACCGGTGGCGACGACGACCGGGCTGCTGAAGGACTGGGTCATGCTCGCCGCCAGGTAGAGGCGGCCGTTGGTGAAGGAGACCACGCCGCCGCGCGTGCTGGCCTTCGGTTCAAGTGTGCTGGACGATGCGTTGGGATTGGACGCGTAGATCGCCTGGGCGCCGAAACCCATCACGCGTGGCGTGGCGTAGGTGAGCGCTTTCGGCACGCGCACGGGGATGGTGCCGGCGCCCGGCCCGAGGTCGGTATTCGCGGCCACGCCGCGCGGACCCTGGATGGCGCCGCCGGCGACCCAGTTATAGACCGAATTGGTCGACACCAGCAGGAAGGGGTCGATGAACAGCGGCAGCATCGCATTGATCTGGTTCCCGAAGCGCAGCGTGCCGTAGGTGGTCGAACGCAGGCCGACCCAGGATTCGCGATTGAACAGTGCGCTCGCCTGTTGGGCGCCGCTGTCGGCGTTGATGCCCGCTTCCAGCTTGGCTTCCGCCTTCAAGCCGCCGCCCAGGTCTTCAGAGGCGTAGAAACCGAGTTTCGAGGTGTAGGCACCGCCGCTTTGCTGCTGCCAGCGGCTGGACGCCTTGTCGGTCGAGCTGACCATCATCCCCAGGTCGACCGTGCCGTAGATGCGCACGCCATTGCCGTTGGCGCTGTATTCGGGCAGCTGCGCCATCAGGGACATCAGGTAGGACGGCGTTTGCGTTTGGGCAGAAGCGGAAGCGGCGGCGAGCAGGGTGAGCAGCAGGGCGGGGCGCAGCAGGGCGGGACGTGACATTCGGTGAGCTTTGGATAGATTGCAATATGGAATTATTGCATACGCAAAATCGTGCCTGGAATGGTGGAAGGCGCGGGAGTCGCTCTTGGTTGCCCGGATACAACAGATGAGGGCGAAAAAAAGGGCGCCAGCGGCGCCCGATTCAAGCAATTACATGTTCGGATAATTCGGCCCGCCGCCGCCCTCCGGCGTCACCCAGACGATGTTCTGGGTCGGATCCTTGATGTCGCAGGTCTTGCAGTGCACGCAGTTTTGCGCATTGATCTGCAGGCGGTCCTGGCCGGCGTCCGTCTTCACGAATTCGTACACGCCCGCCGGGCAGTAGCGCTGCTCGGGACCGGCATAGGTGGCCAGGTTGACGTCCACCGGGATGCTGGCGTTCTTCAGCGTCAGGTGCACCGGCTGGTCTTCGGCGTGGTTGGTGTTCGAGATGAACACCGACGACAGGCGGTCGAAGGTCAGCTTGCCGTCCGGCTTCGGATACACGATCGGCTTGAAGTTCGCGGCCGGTTGCAGCATTTCGTGGTCGGCGTGCTTGTGGCGCAGCGTCCATGGTGCCTTGCCGCGGAAAAGCATCTGGTCGATGCCGGTCATGACGGTGCCGAAGTACAGGCCCTTGCTCATCCACGGCTTGAAGTTGCGCGCCGTGTGCAGTTCCGTGTACAGCCAGGATTTTTCGAAGGCTTCCGGATAGCTGGCCAGTTCGTCGTGCTGGCGGCCCGCGCCGAGTGCCTCGAAGGCGCTTTCCGCGGCCAGCATGCCGGTCTTGATCGCGCTGTGGCTGCCCTTGATGCGGCTGGTATTGAGGAAGCCGGCGTCGCAGCCGATCAGGGCGCCGCCCGGGAACACGGTTTTGGGAAGCGACTGCAGGCCGCCGGCCGTGATCGCGCGCGCGCCGTACGAAATGCGCTTGCCGCCTTCGAAGAACTTGCGGATTTCCGGGTGCGTTTTATAGCGCTGGAATTCCTCGTACGGCGACAGGTAGGGGTTGGCGTAGGCCAGTCCCACCACGAAGCCGACCGCGACCTGGTTGTTCTCCAGGTGGTAGAGGAAGGAGCCGCCGTAGGTGCTGTTATCGAGCGGCCAGCCGGCGGTGTGGATCACCAGGCCCGGCTTGTGCAGGGCCGGGTCGATCTCCCACAGTTCCTTGATGCCGATGCCGTAGGTTTGCGGATCCTTGCCCTTGTTCAGGTCATATTTCGCCATCAGCTGCTTGCCCAGGTGGCCGCGCGAGCCTTCGGCGAAGAAGGTGTATTTCGCGTGCAGTTCCATGCCGAGCTGGAAGGCGTCGGTCGGCTTGCCTTCGCGGTCCACGCCCATGTTGCCGGTCGCGACACCCTTGACCGAACCGTCGTCGTTGTACAGGATTTCGGCGGCCGGGAAGCCCGGGAAGACTTCGACGCCGAGGGCTTCGGCCTGCTGGCCGAGCCAGCGCACGACGTTCGCCAGCGAGATGATGTAGTTGCCGTGATTGGTCAGCATCTTCGGAATCATGAACGCGGGCGTGGCGCGCGCTTTCGTCTCGGTCAGGAACAGCACGCGGTCTTCCGTCACTTCCGTGTTCAGGGGCGCGCCGAGCTCTTTCCAGTTCGGGAACAGTTCGTTCAGGGCGATCGGATCCATGACAGCGCCCGACAGGATGTGGGCACCGAGCTCACCGCCTTTTTCAAGCACGCAGACCGACACTTCCTGGCCTTTTTCCGCGGCGAGCTGCTTCAGGCGGATCGCCGCCGACAGTCCGGCCGGGCCACCGCCGACGATGACGACGTCGTACTCCATTGCTTCGCGCGGGCCGTATTGTTCGAGGATGTTGATGGTGTCTGTCATGGTCTTGTATGGTTAAAAAAATTTAAGCACGAGTGTGCGGCTTTTCCCGCCCGAATGCAACTTTGGGCGCCATTTTAAGGCGATTATTAGATGTGGCAATCTAATACCGGTAATCTGTGACATGATTATGCCCTCGACATCATCCGTGTGGCAGCACACCAGGACAGGAGCCAACGTGGGCATCGAAGTAAATTTTGAAGGAAAGATTGCGATGGTAACCGGTGCCTCGAGCGGCCTGGGGGCGCGTTTCGCGAAGGCCCTGGCCGGCGCCGGCGCCCAGGTGGTGCTGGCCTCGCGCCGCACCGAACGCCTGAAAGAGCTGCGCGCCGAAATCGAGGCCGATGGCGGCGCCGCACACGTGGTCAATCTCGATGTGACGGACCTGGCCAGCATCAAGTCGGCGATTGCCCACGCCGAGACCGAGGCCGGCCCGATCGATATCCTGATCAACAACTCCGGCGTGCAAAGCACCCAGCGCCTGCTCGACGTGACCGAGGACGATTACAACTACATCATGGACACCAACCTGCGCGGCGCCTTTTTTGTGGCGCAGCAGGCGGCCAAGCGCATGATCCAGCGCGCCAAGGGCGACCCGCGCAAGCAGCACCGCATCGTCAACATCGCCTCTGTCGCTGGCCTGCGCGTGCTGCCGCAAATCGGCGTCTATTGCATGAGCAAGGCCGGCGTGGTGCAGATGACGAAGGCGATGGCGGTCGAATGGGGCAAGTACGGTATCAACGTCAACGCCATTTGCCCCGGCTACATCGCCACCGAGATGAACGAGGATTATTTCGGCACCGAGCAGGGCAAAAAACTGATCGACCTGCTGCCGCGCAAGCGCCCCGGCAAGCCGGAAGACCTCGATGGCCTGCTGCTGCTGCTGGCCGCCGAAGAAGCGCATTTCATCAACGGCGCCATCATCACGGCGGACGACGGGATGACAGCGCAGTAAGCGGCGTCGTAGAATGCAGCCAGGTGGCGCCCGTTGCGGCGCCATTTTTTTAACCTGAAAAAGACAAGCATGAGTAACAAGAAGCAGGTACACACGATGCGGATCGACGTGCGCTGGGGCGACATGGACGCCATGGGCCACGTCAACAACACGGTTTATTTCCGCTACATCGAAACGGCGCGCATCGCCTGGCTCGAACAGATCGGCGCCTTGCCCGATCCGACCGGTATCGGCCCGGTGCTGATCAACGCCCAGTGTTCCTTCCTCAAGCAGTTGACCTATCCGGCCGAGATCGAGCTGACGTCCTATGTCGGGCCGCCGGGGCGCTCGAGTTTCGAGATGACGCACGAGATCCGCCTGGTCGGCCCTGACGGGCAGGCGGGGGCGCTGCATGCGCAAGGCGCCGCGAAGATCGTCTGGGTCGATTTCCAGGCGGAGAAATCGGTCGCCTTGCCGGCGGCGATCCGCGCCTTGCTGCCGCCTGCATAAGGCCGTAAGGCCAGGGTCAGGTCTGACAATCGGACACGAGCCCAGCTGTCGCCACCGGCTGACCGTGCGAGGCCGGCGATTACGCTTGAGGCCGTGTCCGAATGTCAGACCTGACCCCAGCAATTCAGCGCGCCACGCCGACCAGCTTGTGTACCAGCTCCGACGAGGTCGAGGCCGAGAACTTGCGCATCAGTTTGGCGCGGTGCATCTCCACCGTGCGCGGACTCAGATCGGTTTCGCGCGCAATCACCTTGCTTGTTTTTCCCTCCACCAGCAGGGCCGCGATCTCGCGTTCGCGCGGGGTCAGTTCGGCCGTCACCGGCCGCTTTTCGCTGACGTCCTCGAAGGTCCACACGCCCGCGCCGAGCGGCTCGGCCGCGTTCAGCGAACGCCCGGTCACGTGGCACCAGAACAGCTCGCCGTCGCCGCGGCGCATGATGCGCTCGTCCGAATAACGGCCCTTTGCATTCATGATCGGCACGATGCGGTCGCCCGTGCGCAGGAATTCGTCCATGGTCGGATACAGCACCGAGAACGACTGGCCGTCGAGATGGCCGTGGTCGTAGCCGAACATCGCGGCCAGCGCCAGGTTCGAGGACTGGATCACGCGATTGCTCGAGATACACATGCCGACCGGGGCATGCTGGAAAATCATCTCGTAATCGATGGCGTATGATGGGTTCACGGGGTGCGGGTCTGGGTGGTGCTGGGCCATGGCCGGTAGTTCTACGGTATTGTGCTTTGGGTGGGCGTATTTTATGCTGGGATTCTACTCTGCGGTACATAAAGGAATCCTGAACGGGCATTGCCGTCGGGATTCCAAGATCGAGCTTAGGCTTACTTCATAAAAGGGACGGGTATGAACAAAGTGTATCCTGACGCGGCATCGGCGCTGGCCGGCGTCGTGCAAGACGGCCAGACCATCGCCGTGGGCGGCTTCGGCTTGTGCGGCATTCCGGAAGCGCTGATCGCGGCGCTGCGCGATTCGGGCGTCAAGCAATTGACCGCCATTTCCAACAACGCGGGCGTCGACGGCTTCGGCCTGGGCCAGCTGCTGGAAACCCGCCAGATCAAGAAAATGATCGCCTCCTACGTGGGCGAAAACAAGGAATTCGCACGCCAGTTCCTGGCCGGCGAACTCGAACTCGAATTCACGCCCCAGGGCACGCTGGCTGAAAAGCTGCGCGCCGGCGGCGCCGGCATCCCCGCCTTCTTCACGAAAACCGGCTACGGCACCATCGTTGCCGACGGCAAGGAAACGCGCGAATTCAACGGCGAACACTATGTGATGGAACTGGCCCTGCTGCCCGACGTCTCGCTGGTCAAGGCCTGGAAGGCCGACAAGGCCGGCAACCTGGTGTTCCGCAAGACCGCGCGCAACTTCAATCCGAACGTCGCCACCGCCGGTAAAGTCTGCATCGTCGAAGTCGAAGAGCTGGTCGAGATCGGCGAGATCGATCCTGACCAGGTGCATACCCCGAGCATCTTCGTGCACCGCATCGTCCACAATCCGACGCCGGAAAAGCGCATCGAACAGCGCACCGTGCGCGCGAACTAACCTATCCTTCGGAGACAGAACATGGCATGGACTCGTGATGAAATGGCCGCGCGCGCGGCGAAAGAACTGGAAGACGGCTTTTATGTGAACCTGGGTATCGGCCTGCCGACCCTGGTCGCCAACTACGTACCGAACGATATCGAAGTCTTCCTGCAATCGGAAAACGGCTTGCTCGGCATCGGCCCCTTCCCAACCGACGACGCGGTCGACGCCGACCTGATCAACGCCGGCAAGCAGACCGTCACCGCACTGCCGGGCGCCGCCTACTTCAGCTCGGCCGATTCCTTCGGCATGATCCGCGGCGGCAAGATCAACCTCGCCATCCTGGGCGCGATGCAGGTCTCCGAGCACGGCGACCTGGCCAACTGGATGATCCCGGGCAAGATGGTAAAGGGCATGGGCGGCGCGATGGACCTGGTGGCCGGCGTCAAGCGCGTGGTCGTGGTGATGGAACATGTCGCCACCGCCAAGGATGGCGCGACCAGCCACAAGATCCTGAAAAAGTGCGACCTGCCGCTCACCGGCGTCGGCGTGGTGGACCGCATCATTACCGACCTCGGCGTGATGGACATCACGGCCCAGGGCCTGAAGCTGGTCGAACTGGCGCCGGGCGTGACGAAGGAACAGGTTGTCGAAGCAACGGCGGCGGAACTGGACGTCTCGGCCGTCTGAGTTCGGCGCGCAAAAAAAATAACCGGGGAGCGGCGCAGGCTGCTCCCCGTTTTTTTACAGTACGTAGAAATAAATCGTGATGTAGTGCGCCGCGCTGCCGGCCAGCACGAACAAGTGCCAGATGCCGTGCGCATGCGGTAACTTTGCATCGAGCACATAAAAGACGATGCCGACCGTATAGGCGATACCGCCGCCCAGCAGCCAGGCAAAGCCGGCCGCGCCCAGGCCCGCGTGCAGCGGCCCGATCATGGTGGCCGCCGACCAGCCCATCGCCAGGTACACCAGCATCGACAGCACCCGCGCGCCCGTGCGCGGCCGCGTTTCCTGCAAGATGCCGAGAATCGCCAGCCCCCACACGACGCCGAGCAGGATCCAGCCCGCGCTGCCGTGGAGCATGAGCATGCAAAATGGCGTGTAGCTGCCGGCGATCAAGAGATAAATGCTCAGGTGGTCGAAGCGCTGCAGCAAGCGCTTCAGCGCGCCGCTGCTGCCGTGATAGGCCGTCGAACAGACATACATCAGCACCAGCGAGAGCGCGTAGATGGCGGTGCTCACCAGCCCCAGGTGGCCGTTCCCGTCGAAGGCGCGCGCCAGCAGCGGGATGCTGGCGCCGAAGGCGAGCACGGCGCCGCCGAAGTGGGTGATGGTGTTGAGCTTCTCGCCGTATTGCATTGCGCCTCCGACAGACGACCAGCATGCGCCAGCCGCATGACCATTCTAGCGCCTGGCCCGTTGCGCGCTCGATCCGCACCAGGCATGCCGCGCGGCTGTGGCGTCAGCGCGACGGCTGCCCGCGTCCAGCGATGTCATGCACGAAGCCGGTGCTGTCGAGGGGTGTATTCTGTTTGTTCGCCCATAGTCGGTGGAGGCCGAGATGAAAGCTGATCCGCGCGGGGAGCGCGATGTCCGTCTTCGCAACAAGCCTGTGCAGAACGACGGACAGTTGCCGGTGATGGCGTATGACTGGAATACCATGCGCTGGACATGTGAAAACATCTGGCATGCCCAGCTCGCAGGCTGGCCGAGGATCCTCACCTACGATTATGTCGCCGACACGGCATTCAAGCGGCGCCTGATGTCACATAAGCGCTATCACAGTCTGGATGCGGCCGGCGTCATTGCCTGGCCAGGGCATTGGCGTGACGAATACCCATTTGCGTCAACCGTGGAAAATGGCGGCAGCGTGTTTGTCGGACACGCCCCGATTTCCGAGCAGATTGCGCAAGGCATCCTGATTAAACAATTTTATGCGGACAATATGGCCTCAGCCCATTCGGCAACAACGGGGACAGGCTTCTTTTTCGAAGTGAAGGTCCTGAACATCCCGGCCGAGACCTACAAACAAGTGGTGGGACCCGGACCGGGCCACACCACCTCCTGAGCCGGCGCGCGTCTGAGATGCACCTGCGCGCGCCTGCCTGCCGGCGGTCGGTCAGCCCAGCGACCAGACGTACTTGACCGCGGCCCAGGTGCGTACCGGCTTGCTGCCCGCCAGGCCAGGGGTAAAGCGGCACTTGGCGATGGCGACCCGGGCCGCTTCGTCGAGCAGGGCGTCGCCGCTGGTCTTGGCGATGGCGGCGTCGGCCACCGTGCCGTCGACATTGACCAGGAAACGCAGATCGGTCGTGCCTTGCGCGCGCCGGGCCAGCGATTCTTGCGGGTATTCCGGTTTGGCGCAGGAATTGAACTGGGCAATCGGCTTGGTGGTGACGCCGTCGCGGGCGATCGCGCTGTTGGCGGGCGTGGTGGCGGCGCAGCCGGCGAGGCAGGCCGCCGCCATGGCCAGGACGGGAAGCGCGGCTTTCCAGTTCGTTGCCTGGGTTTCGGGGCGAAGCAAACGTGTGATGCGTGACATGAGATCTCCTCCGTTGGCCGCTTGGGCCAGGTGGTGGGTTGAGAACTGGAGACGTTCCAGCTCGGAAAGCGCAAGGGCCAGGCGCCGCGGTTCGCCCAGTTGCCTCGCCGCGATATCGTCCGCGATCAGTTCGCGCTCGACCCGGATACGGTGCGAGAGCCACCAGACCACGGGGTGGTAAAACAAGAGGGTGTCGACCAGGCTCTGGACCAGGTTGACCAGGTAGTCGAAACGGCGCACATGGGCCAGTTCGTGGGCCAGCAGCGCTTCGAGCAATTGCGGCGGCATGCCCGCCAGCAGCGAGGCCGGCACCAGCACCACCGGGCGCCACCAGCCGGCGGTGACGGGACTGGCCAGCGCATCGACCACGCGCAGGCGCACCGTGCGCGTGATGCCGAACTGCGCCGCCAGCGTTGCCAGCCGGGCATCCCAGTGGGCGTCGGTGCGTGTGCCGCGCGCCGCGCGTTCGACCCAGACCAGGCCCAGTGCCAGGCGCAAGGCGAGGGCGCAGGCGCAGGCCGCCCAGCCGCACACCACCCAGGCCAGGTGATCTTGCAGGAAGCCCTGCCAGCCGCTGCCCGCCGTGGCGCCGGCGCCGGGCAGGATCTGCATCAATACCGGGGTGCCGCTCGCGCCGCTTGCAGCGCCAGCCAGGCGCGCGGCCAGCTCGAGCGCCGGCCACAGCAGGCACAAGAGCAGGTGCACGCAGCCCACCGCATAGCGCGTCTGCGGGCGCGCCTTGCGCAAGCCGATCATCGCGCAGGCCGCTTCCAGCCCGATCAGGGCGCACTGCCAGATCGAGTCGAGCAGGGTGGCGCCGACGTGGGCGATCAATTCCTGGCCGGTCATTGCTTGTCCTCCTTGAGCAGCTGTTCGATCTCCTCGCGTTCCTTCTTCGAGATGCCGCTGTTCAGGGCGGCCAGCACCAGGGCCTTGGCCGAGCCGGCGAATGCGCGTTGCATCAAGTCTTTCAATAAATTGGTCTGGAGCGAATCCTGGGGCTGGGCCGGCGCGTAGACGTGCGAGCGTTCGCGCTCGTCGCGGGTGAGCAAGCCCTTGGTATGCATGATCTGCATCAGGCGCAGCACGGTCGCATAGGTCACCTCGGGCCGCGTCCGCTGCATGGCCTCGTGTGCCTGGCGCGCGGTGGCGGCGCCCAGCGGCCACAGCACTTGCAGCAGGTCGAGTTCGGCCGCGGTGGGCTTCGGAATGGCGGGAGTGGTGGGCATGGCGTTTCCTTCGGAATGCGGTCTGGTTGAAACTAGATTATCTTGTCTAGATTAGAATGTCTAGAGTAATTAAAAGAAATAGACAAATTTGTCTAGTTGCGGCTATGCTCAGGCTTCTAGAACATCGACCGGAGACTTCATGCTCAAACTGCTTGCCCTCGTGATTGCCTTATTAACAGCCTCCGTGAACGCGGAGGCATCGCCCTTGCCCGCCTACCCCTTCGTGCACGTGAGTGCCGACGCCACGCGCTATACGACGCCGAACATCGGCGCGCTCGACTTCGTGATCGTGTCCCAGGACGCCGACCCGGCGCTGGCGCGCGCCACGATCGAAACCCGCATCGCCGAAGTGCGCGCCTTGTTGCAGGAGCAGGGGATTGCGCTGGAAGACCTGGAAACGCGCGACGTGCGGCGCGAGGCGGGCAGGAACGCGCAAGCCGAGGCGACGGCCCAGGAATTGCGGGTCAGCGTGCACCTGATCGTGCGCGACCTGTCGAAGTGGCGCGCGCTGGTGGCGCCCTTGCTCGACAAGCCGAACCTGGCCGATTTCGCCACCTCCTTCGACCTGGTCGAGCGCGATCAGTTCGAGGCCGAGCTGATGGCGGACGCCCTGCGCGACGCGCGCCGCCGCGCCGAGATCATCGCCAAGGGCGCAAAACGCAAGCTCGGCGCCGTCACCGCGGTGACGCCGGGCGGCGTCAAGAATGTCGGCGCCACCATCGGGCTGGTGCGGACCGATGTCGGCTTTACCCGGGTCAAGGCCTCGAACGTCGAGGCGCGCAACTTCCTCTCGGTCGATGCGCTCAAGCTGGTGCAGCCGGTGGACGTGGTGTTCAAGCTGGAGTGAGCCTTACTTCTTTTCGATCTTGCCGTGCACGTCGTTGAGCATCATCATCGCGGCCGACCCGTAGAACTTGTGGTATTCGGCCGCCATTTCGCCGTTCATGATGACCGGGTCGGTCGCGACCCAGGCCGTAGCGGTCTCGATATCGGGCGTGTTGAAAACGAAGATCCCGCGCCGGCCTTCCTTGCCGTCGAGCGGGCCGGCCAATACCAGCTTCTTCTCGCCGGCGAGCTTGCCCATGTTCGCGAAATGGCCTTCGAACATCCTGGTGCGCGCTTCGCCGGCCGCCATCTTGTTGGGGCCGGTTTTCAGGATCACCAGCACGTACTGGCGCATGCCGCGCTCGTCGGCCCCGAGCGATTTCGCCAGCGCGGCGTCATACACCGGCGTCGTCGCCGGTTCGGCCGCGGCGCAAGCGAGGGGCAGGGCGAGCAGGGTGGCGAGGGCAAGGGCGTGCAGGCGCATGGGGGAGTCTCCGGGTGGGTGATGTGCCGGCGAGCGTAGCATACGAGTATGCGGGCGGCAACGGATAAGCGCGAGCGCCGCGTCTGCCCTGACACTGCCTCAGTGCCGGGCTTTCAGGTCCGCCAGCGCCGCCGCCAGCGCATCCTCCGCCGCCACCGTCACATCGGGCACGACGCCGACCCGGTTCCAGTCGCTCTTATCGCGTTGACGGTGCGCTTGGTCGCGATCATCGGCACCAGGTGGCTGGTAACGGGTTCGCCGAAGGCGCCATGGGCGCCGCCTGGGGTGCGCTCGCCGACGATCTTCGCGCGCTGGAGTTGCTGCAAGGTGTAGGCAAGGTTCTCGGCGGCTGAAAATGTCTCCTTGCTCGTCAGGATGTAGACGGGCTTGGTGGCGCCGAAGCGCTTGCCCGGCAGTGCCGGATCGGTCCAGGCCTGCACCTGGGTGCCGTCGCGCCGGCTGAACTGGTCGTACAGGTGCACTGGCCTGGCGTCGAACAGATAGCTGGCGATCACGGGAATCAGGTCGGGCGCGCCGCCGCCGTTCCGGCGCAAGTCGAGGATCAGCGCCTCGGCGTCGGCGGCGCCGCTCATGATCCGCTCGACGACCGGCGCCGCGTAGGCGGCCGGATGGAAGCTGTCGAAGCGGATCAGCGCGACATTCCCGGCCAGCCGCCGCGGTGCGGCGAAATCCACGTTCGCCGCCAGCGCACGGGCGCGCCGCGCCGCTTCGCGCTCCCTGGCGAGTGCCGGGTCGGGCGCCGCACGCTCGGCCAGCTGGTCGTCCTCGAAGTAGGCGACCTCGGTATGCGGATCGTGGCAAACCGCGTCGATGTGCGCGCTCAGCACCCCGGCCAGTTCGCGCGAGGCGGTGATGCCGTCGTAGTCGCCGCGCCGCAAGCGGTCGCGCAAATCGCGCGCGACGGCCTGGCCAAGCTCGGGGATCACGTAGAGGCGCTCGAAGCCGCTGGCGATGTCCTCGATGGCCTGGGCGCGCTGCCGGGGTGTCAGCGGCAGCTCGGGCGCCGCCTGCGCCTGCGCGGCAAAGGTCATCCAGCATGCAAATGCCAATGTGAGGAGAGGTTTCATGCGCATTCCTGGTATTGTTGGATTCTTTATCCTAGCAATAATGGAAAGCGCTTGCAACGCGAACAATGCCCAATGCAGATGCTTAGGCGAAAAAAAACCGCGCCGAAGCGCTAATGCCGTTCAGTTAAGACTGAACGGCATTTTTATTTTGTCGTTGTAAACGTTCCGCATCGCTGTTAACCTTCGTCGCCATGTTCGACGACACCCTGCATTTCCTCGCCAATAATCTCGAGTCTCCCGACTGGGCCAGGCTTGGGGAACATTTGCCTTATGAATGGGTCGAGCAGGCGGTTGTGAGCACGGAGGCGACGAGCATCCGGCATCGACGCCTGCCTGCCGAGCAGGTGGTATGGCTGATGGTGGCACTGGCTTTATACCGGCACAAATCCATCGGCGAAGTGCTCGATGATCTTGGTTTGGCGCTACCGGATTCGCAGACGCCGTTTGTCACCAAAAGCGCCGCGGCGCAAGCGCGTCAGCGTGTCGGGCCCGAGCCTTTGAAATGGCTGTTCGAGCGCTCGGCAAGGAGCTGGGTAGAGCAGGACAAGAAGGCTTACCTGTTCAAGGGGCTGCAGCTCTTTGCCATGGATGGAACGACCTTGCGCACGCACGACACGGTAGAGAATCGCGATCACTTCGGAGCCCAAAGCTACGCCAGCGATACAGTTGCAAGCTATCCTCAAGTGCGTGGTGTCACTGTGACGTCGCTGCCCACGCACCTGATCCACAGTGCTGCGTTCGGTCCGT
>Ga0213837_1000739_pt1 | contig 26583 bp, 22 predicted proteins | sample SWPATP12_FD_160572 | JGI IMG/M metagenome (GOLD analysis project Ga0213837, IMG submission 160572) | Coastal seawater microbial communities from Marineland, Florida, United States - SWPA TP1 #2 | ecosystem: Environmental > Aquatic > Marine > Coastal | place: USA: Florida | collected 2016-08-06
GGAGAGATTTATGCCGTTCGGGACCGTGGCCGCATTCTGGGCGGTGTCTTTCCTGTTCGTGCTCACACCGGGGGCGGACTGGGCCTACGCGATTTCGGCAGGGCTCCGGCGCCGGTCCGTGGTTCCGGCTGTGGCCGGCCTGCTGACCGGGCACCTGCTGGCCACCGCGGTCGTCGCCGCCGGCGTGGGGGCGATCGTGGCCGGTTCACCCATGGTGCTGACCGTGCTGACCGTCGTGGGGTCGGCGTACCTGGTATGGCTGGGACTGGGGATGTTCAGGAACCCTACGGTTCCGGAGGCCGGAGTGCACCGATTGGAGGGCAGCTGGGCACGGCAGGCACTGAAAGGCGCCGGGATCAGCGGCCTGAACCCAAAGGTCTTTCTGCTGTTCCTGGCGCTTTTGCCGCAATTCACTGACCCCACCGGTTCCTGGCCCGTCGCCGGGCAGATCGTGACGCTGGGACTGGTCCATGTCGCCAGCTGCGCCGTCATCTACACCGGCGTGGGCTCCGGCGCCCGGGCCGTGCTGCGAACCCGGCCCACGGCTGCCCGCACCGTGTCCCGGGCTTCCGGTGCGGCCATGATTCTCATTGGGGCGTTGCTGCTGGTCGAGCAGTTGCTGCATTAGAGGACAGCCGTTCCACGCGCCTGCGGAACGACCGCACCGGCAACCCTTCCCAACCCCTCGAGGAGAACAATTCCTGATGGAATCAGAACAGCTTCACCGGACCTATCTGGACCTCACCACCCCGCACGTCGCGGACGCGTGCATGCGCCTGGGCATAGCCGTCCGCTGCGCGCCGGCGGGAACCGTGCCGTTGTGGAACGGCGTGCATATGGTCGGCCGTGCCAGGCCGGCCCGGCATTTTGGCAGCGTCGACGTCTTTCTCGAAGCCATCGACCGCGCCGGACCCGGGGAGGTCCTGGTGGTAGATAACGCAGGCCGTCAGGACGAAGCCTGCGTCGGCGATCTGGTCACCCTCGAAGCCAGCCGGGCCGGCCTGACCGGCATCCTCATCTGGGGACTGCACCGTGACACTGCCGAGCTGCGGACCATTCGTCTGCCGGTATTCAGCTTGGGCGCACTCCCCGTGGGACCGCAGCGCCTCGACCCGCGGGACCCGGCTGCCCTCGACTCTGCGATGTCCGGGCCTTACAGCGTCACCGCCGATGACTTCGTACTGGGCGACGACGACGGCGTTCTGTTCGTTCCTCTCGACCGCGCCGCGGACGTAGCTCAGGTGGCGGCGACCATCCGCAACACCGAACGCGCCCAGGCCGCACGTATGCAGTTCGGCAACACGCTCAGGAACCAGGCTGACGTGGCGGGGTACATCGCGGCCCGGACAGCTAACCCGGACACTACATTCCGGCGGCACCTCCGCTCCATCGGCGGAGAAATCGAGGAATAGCGCTTACCACGGGGCCAGCGCCGCGGCATCGCGCGAGACGGACACGGCCGCGGTGCTGGCCTTGTTACCAGTCCTGGTGCTCGCGGGTCAGACCAAATGGAACGGTCTCACTGAGGCTGACGGTGAAAGAATCGTACGTGTGGCGGGTGACGAGAATACCCTTGCGGCGTTCCCGCATAGCCTGTGTCCGGGCACGGTCCACTGCGTCCTCGAGCTGTCGCTCCATGCTGGCGCGGTCAGCGGCAGTGAATTCAATCGCCAGGTCGGTGATGGTTGCGGTCATGCTTGTTCCTTTGAGATTGGGCTCGGGTAGGCACGGGCTTTCAAATTATGGGTGTGGTCAGTGGGCCCGGGTGAAGTTGTTCAGCGCGTAGTCGAGGACAGTTGAAAAGTCGTCCGCTTCCACGGCATCGACGTAGCGGGCATTGGGCAGAGGATCGCACCTGAAGATGTCGGGCCGGTCCAGGTAGGGCGTCCAAATAGTTGCCACCGGTTGGCCATAATTGTCCACGGCTACCCATTCCCCCGGACTTGTCCTGCGGGCTTGTCCAAGATGCGCCGTGGCAGGGCTGACGAATTCGTCTCGGGAAGGGTGGAATGCCGTCATTTTCCGTGACTCCGTCCTTGATCGGGCTGAAAAGTCCCCTGGAGGGATGCAAGGAGTTGGCGGACAGCGTTGGCCCCTTCGTCCGAGGAGAAGTCCGAACTCAAGCCGACGACGCTGATCCCGGCATCGAGGTAGCTACGCGCTGTCGCTGATTTCATACCGCCGGTGGCCACAAAGCGGACGTCAGGGAAGGGTCCCTTCATGGCTTTCACCCAGTCGGGGCCAAGGACGGATGCGGGGAACGCTTTGAGCCACACTAGGCCGAAAGCTTTCGCTCGCAGGATTTCGCTGGCGGTGGCCACGCCCGGGAGGTGCGGGATGCCGCGGCGGATACTTTCCTGGATGATGCCTTCATCCAGGCCAGGGGAAACCGTGAACGAGGCATTGGCCGAGGCGGCTGCATCCAATTGCTCGATCCGAATAATGGTTCCGGCGCCGACCGCCATTCCGCGTTCTGCCGCGGCCTTGGCCACGGCGGCAAGAGTGGGAACTGCTTCCGGTGATTCGATCGTGACTTCAACGTGCTCGACGCCGGCGTCCCACGCCCGGGTGGCGGACCGGACTGCTTCGGCGGGTGTCAGGCCGCGTAGCACGGCTATGACGGGTACCCGGAAGAAGTCGTCATGAAACCAGTCATTGAGCAATGTATGTACCAAGATGTTCTCTTTCAAAGTCGTGCCGGATCTGGGTCCCGATAGGTCACTGCCGCCACCATACGGCTGAATGGCGTTAAGCGTGTTGGTGATATCTACGAGGTCTGGTTCCGTGGCCGGGGCGGAAATCGGCACGGGTGCCGAGTGTCCAGGCGGCAAAGGAATGACCCAGGGCGAGCCTGTCCGCAGGTTGGTCGCCGCGGAGGAGCCCGGCGAGATAGCCGGCAGCGAAGGCGTCGCCCGCACCTACGGGCTCGACGACTTCGACTTTGTGGGCCGGCACCCGGCAGGGGCTGTGTTCCGCGTTCTGTTCCCGAACGAATTCGACCGCCTCTTTGGCCGAGTCCTTGATGACCAGATGACGGGGGCCAGGCAGGAGGGCGGAGACCTCTTCGGCGGTGGTGCATCCCCACAAGGTCTCTGCTTCATCGAGCCCGACGAGAACGACTGATGCCATGCCGGCCAGCTCCAGGAGACGGGGCGCGGCCGCATCTACGTTCCATAGGGCGGCGCGGTAGTTGACATCGAAAGAGACCTTGTAGCCCATCGTCCGGGCTCTGGCGAGCAGATGTTCGGTAAGGGCTGAACAGCTGCTCGAGAGAGCGGCGTTGATTCCGCTGGTGTGGATCCAGCCGGTCTGTCCGAGAGGCCATGTGCCGGAATCCTCCGGCGACATGCGGGAGGCCGCTGACCCTGCCCGGTAGTAGAGCGTCCGGGCTCCGTGGCCAAGGTCGGGGTCTTTGAAATACACGCCTGTGGGGGACGTGTCGTCGCGGATCACGAGGCTCATGTTTACACCTCGTGCTGCAAGGCCGTCCATGATGCGGTCGCCGAAGGGGTCCTGGCCGAGTCGGCTGGCCCAGCCCGCCCGGTACCCGAATTCGGCAAGGTGCGCTGCCACGTTCGACTCTGCTCCGCCGAAACCCAGCAGGCACTTTTCTGCCTCCTTGAGTGGCTCGGCTTTGGCGGGAGTGACAACGGCCATCGTCTCACCGACGCAAAGCACGTCCAGAACGGTCACTTCACGGCTCCGGCAGTGAGCCCGCCTACAAAGAATTTGCCCAACACGAGGTAGAGCAAAACTGTTGGCAAAGCGACCAGTACGGCACCGGCCATTAGCTCGGAATAGTCAACAGTGGTGGTTCCGATGAGGTTGTTCAGGGTCACGGTCGCGGGCCATGCCGCTGGGGAGGCCAGGATGAAGCCGAAGAGGAAGTCATTCCAGATGTTGGTGCACTGGAAGATTCCGGCGACCACGAAGCCAGGCACGGACAGCGGGAGCATCACTCGAAGGTAGGTCTTCCAGATCCCGGCACCGTCGATGGAGGCAGCTTCAACGATGGCACTTGGAATGCCTTCGTAGTAGTTCCGGAAAATCAGCGTGGTGATCGGGATGCCGTAAATGACGTGCACCACGATCAGACCAAAAATGCTTCCTTGAAGCTGGAGCATGTTCAGGAACTGGAAGACGGGGATGATGACGGCTTGGAACGGGATGAACATGCCGACAAGGAGAACCGTGAACAGAGCGTTGGACCCCGGGAACGGGAATTTGGCGAGGACGTAGCCGTTGATCGACCCGATGAGGCAGGAAATCAGGGCGGCCGGGATCGTGATCTGAAGTGAGTTGGTCAGGGATCCGTGAAGTTTTGTCCACGCCCCCTTGAATGCATCCAGGCTGGGTGCATCGGGGAACGCCAGGAAGAAGTTGGGTGCGCCGGTGCTGCCGGAGAGGGCGGTCGTGATGATGACGTACACGGGCACGAGCATGCCCAGCGTGGCAAGGGCACAGACAGCCAGGACGATCCATTGGCCGGGGGTCTTCGGCATTTTCCAGGACCGGGGTTTGGGGGCCGGTCCGCGGGGGTGCCGGGGCACTGCCGGGACTGGTTGGGACGGGGTCGGTTCGAGGGTTTCGACGGCCATTGCTATGCCTTTCGCTCTTTCCGGTATCCGCGTACGAGGTAGGGGACGATCACTACGAGAGTCAGAAGGAGCAGGATGATCGCCATTGCCGAGGCTTTGTCGTAACGGCTGGTGAGGTAGTTGTAGATGTAAATGCCGGGCACGTCGGTGACGAATCCGGGCCCTGAACCTGACATGGCGACGACGAGGTCGAAGATCTTCAGGGCCACGTGAAGCAGGAGCACAAAACACGTGATGGTGGAGGGCCACAGCTGGGGCAGCACGATGAAGCGCAGGCGCTGCCAGACGTTGGCGCCGTCAACGTTGGCGGCTTCGAGGTGTTCTTCCGGGATGGAAGCCAGACCAGCCAGGTACATGGCCATGGCGAAGCCTACGAGCTGCCATGCTGCGGCGAAGATGATGGGCAGCAGTGCGACAGGGACACCGATCTGGACTTTCAGGAAGTCCGTTCCGGACGGGTCGTTCAGTGCACCAAGGATTGTGGTGTCGGTCGTCCAGCCCGGGGGGTCCTCGATTCCCATGCTCCGCAGGATCTCGTTGACTCCGGTGGAAGGAGCGAAGATCCAGCGCCAGGCAACACCGGTGACGATGAAGGACAGTGCGTACGGCAGGAGGAATACCGTCCGGAACAGGCCCTTGCCGACCGCGACGTGGTGGATGAAGAGGGCTGCGACGAGGCCGCCGAGGATGGCAAGGAGCAGGAAGATGACCGTGAAAACCACGACGTTCCGGATGTCCGCCTGGAAACGCTGTTCTTGGACCAGCTCCCCATAAGTGGCACCCAGCGGCTGACGGACGCTGAGGTTCGGGCTCGTGCCGATCTTCCAGTTGGAGAGGGAGATGTAGGCGGTGATGCCGATGAACACGTACACGAAGAGGAAGCTCACGAGCAGACTGGGGGCAAAGATCCAGGCTGCCCGGCGGGCGGTCTTGACGTTGTGAGCTACCTGTTTTCTGGACCGGGGGTCTGGATCCACCGGGGTTGGCTGTGCTGTTGATGTTGTCATGTGAGAACTTGATCCTGTCCGGGGGTGTGGCTGCAGTGACCTGCGGCCATGCAGCCACACCCTTGGCGACTTGGTTGGCTGACCAGCTGCTAGAGCTGGGTCTTCTGGGCCGTGGTCATGCTGGCAATGAATGCGTCGATGTTGGTGCTGCCGTTGAAAGTGGAGACAGCGTCCGCAAACGTCTGGGCGAATTCGGCTGTCGTGACCTGGCCGTGGGCGAGGGAGGACACAACCTTGGCAGAGGCGAAGCTCTTGGCGGCCTCCTGCTGGTACTCCGAGAGGCTGGAGATGTCTGCGTTGGTGACGGCCGGGATGGATCCCTTCTTGGCGGCGAAGTCGGTCTGAATCTTCGGGTCCATCAGGGTTTTCAGCCAAGCGTTCGCCGCTTCGGCATGGGGGATATTCTTTGCCGGGATGGAGAAGCCGTCACCGACGTAGTCGAAGATGTCTTCGTTGCCGGGAAAGGTAACCCAGGCGAAGTCGGTACCGGGCGTCTTCTGGGCGTTGACCAGTTCGCCGTAGGCCCAGTCACCCATCAGGCTGACGCCGCACGCGCCGTCAGCCATCTTCTTCACGGCTTCGTCCCAAGTAATGGCCGAGTGATCCTTGTTGGAGAGAGAAAGGATCGTCTTGTAGTCCTCCAGGGCCTGCTTTACCTCGGGCGCATCGAAGGAGTATTCATTCGTGAACAGTTTCTTCCAGTTATCCGCACCGGTTCTGGACATGATGATGGATTCCAACAGCTCGGCCGAGGCGAAGATGTCCTTGTCCCCCAGACACACCGGGGTGGTTCCGGAGGCCTGAATCTGCTTCAGGCTGGAGATCAGCTCATCGACGCTGCCCGTAGGGTTGATCTCAACGTTGGCCTTGGCAAGTACAGCCGGGTTTGTCCACAGGACATTGCCGCGGTGGACTCCGATGGGAACGGTGTAGTACTTGCCGTCAACCTGCTGGGCCTCTGCCACGTCCTTGGGAAGCTTGGATGCCCAGTCGTTCTGGGTCCAGAGCTCGGTCAGATCCGCGACCTGGCCGCCATCCACGTAGCTCTTCAGCTGCCCCGCCGGGTGGAGCTGCCAGGAATCCGGCGGACTTCCGGCTTGCAACCGCGCAGCCAAGGCCTGACGCGCATTGGCGCCGCCGCCGCCGGAGACCGCGGCGTTGTCCACGGACAGGCCCGGGCTTGTCGCCTTCACGCCCTCGATCAGCACGTTGAGGGCATCCGCCTCCGAGCCTGACGTCCACCAGGACGTGATTTCGAGTTTGTCGGAGCCCCCGTCCGTGGAGCTTCCGGCCGGCTGGTTGGCGGAACATCCGGTTACTGCAATGAGGCTTGCTGCTGCCGTTACGGCCAATGAGGCCTTGAGCTTGTTTTTTGCACTCATGACTACTCTCCTTTGGGTTGTCAGACGCCGGATAAGGCCCGGCTGGAGCCTGCGTTGTGGTCTAGATTACATACATCAGTAGATCGATGCAATGATTTTCTTGCAGCGGCAACCCGAATCGACGTAAAACGGCCCACCCCGCCACTCCCCTGGGTGGAAATGACCGTAAATCCCACTGTTTCAGCGGAGAACTTCTTGTAGATCGCTCTACCCAGGATCTGTGAAACATGGTAGAAATATTGCATCGGAAGAGCGAGGAGGCGGAGCTGCAATGACAAGAGTGACCTTGGAAGACGTCAGTCGCGCAGCTGGAGTATCTCGATCCACTGCCTCCCTTGTCCTTCGCGGCAGTTCAAGAATCCCGGAGGCCACGTCAGACCGTGTGCGGCTGGCTATGGCGGAGCTGGGATACGTGTACAACCGTCATGCGGCAAACATGCGACGCAGCGGTTCCATGACCCTCGGCCTGATCGTGACGGACATCCGCAACCCCTACTTCGCCGGATTGACAATGACCATCGAGGAGGCGGCCCACGACGCCGGCTACACCCTTTTTGTCGGTTACAGCCGGGACGATGTGGAGCGCCAGTACCAGCAGCTGGAAACCATGGTCCAGCAACAGGTCGACGGCATTTTTCTGTTACCGGCTACGGGGTCGGAACTGAACCCGATCTGCGGAATCATCGACCGCTCCTCCGTCCCGGTATTGCAGCTCGCCCGCTATTTCTCCGAAGAGCTCGATTATGTAGGTCCGGACAATATCGCGGCTGGCCGGCACTTGGCCCACCACCTGTTATCCCTTGGAGTAATGTCCGCTGTTCTGATCGGGGGCCCCGAGCATTCTTCGGCCCGGACGGAGCGGATCAAGGGCCTGGAATCCGGGTTCACAGGGAGCGGGGTGACTTTCGATGCCTCCCGTTCGGCGGCGACGACGAACAACGCCGCCGGCGGATCCGCAGGAATCGCCCGCATCCTGGATCAGGGGATCTGGCCGGACTGCATCATCGCCTACAGCGATGCGGTGGCGCTGGGAATATACGCCGAGCTCCGCCGGCGGAACCTCGAGCCGGGCCGGGACGTGTCCGTGGCGAGCTTCGACGACATTGCCATGGCAGAGCTGCTCCTGCCGCCGCTGACATCTGTTTCCACCTACCCGGAACTCATCGGCAGGAAAGCGACAGAGAAACTGCTGGACCGTATCCGAGACTCATCACTGGATCCGCAGAGCTCCCTCATAGAGCCGACCCTCAAGGTCCGTGCATCCACCGCCCAATGGCGACCCAGAACCCAGGAGTTAACACCATGCAAGCACTGAAGTGGGGCCTAATAGGCGCCAGCGACATCGCAGCAACCCGCGTGATTGACGCCATCCGCAGCAGCGGCGGCACCGTCACCGGAGTCTTCAGCGGATCGTCCGGCCGGGCCCGGGATTTCGCCGCAACACACGGATTACCCAGAGCCACTGCGGACCTTGAGCAGCTGTTGGCATGGGAGATCGACGCCGTCTACATCTCCTCAACCAACGACAAACACTTTGACCAGGCCTGCCGGGCCCTCAAGGCCGGAAAAAACGTCCTGTGCGAAAAGCCGTTGGCTCTGGACGCAGGCGAGGCCGAGGCGATGGTCAGGCTCGCAGAAGACACCGGCCTGATTCTGGCCGCCAACCACCACCTTCCGGGCAGTCCCCTGCACGCCAAAGTCCGCGAACTCGTCTTCGACGGGGCGATCGGCACCGTCCTCTCGGCCAGGGTGGCCCACGCCGTCCTCCTTCCCGAGAGGCTACGGGGCTGGCGGATCGGACAGGATACACCCGGAAGCGGGGTGATCCTGGACATCACCTGCCACGACGCATCGGTCTTGAACCCCCTGCTTGGCACACCCATCGCCGTCACCGCGTTGGCTGTCCAGCAGGCCGATTGGAACACCGGCGGGCAGGAAGATGCGGCCATGACGGTCATCCGCTACGAGCGTGATGGATTGCCCCCGGTGTTGGCCCAGACCCATGACTCCTTCACTGTCGGATACGCCGGGACCAGCCTGGAAGTCCATGGTACGGACGGCACCATTCAGGTTCTTGACGCCATGACCCAAGACGCCCAGGGAGAGATCGTCCTCACCACGGAGTCCGGCGCCACGTCGGTGGACGTCGATTGCTCCGACGACCTGTACCTCATCGGCCTGCGTGCCTTCACCGAAGCCGTTGCAGGCACAGGGTCCCCCACGGCGACCGGCCGGGACGGCTTGATGGCCCTCAAGGTCGCCCTGGCAGCCCAGGAATCCGCAAACTCCGGACGCACCGTCCACATTAACTAACAGCCAGAAAGAACACCATGCAGAAAGTACAGATCCTCTCGGCCCGCGAGGCAGCAGACCTCATCAACGACGACGACGTCATCACCGTAAGCTCCTCCAGCGCCTTGGGCTGCCCGGACAGCGTCCTTTCAGGCATCGGTCAGCGCTTCGAGGAAACCTCCCACCCGACCAACCTGACTTCAGTGCACCCGATCGCCGCCGGCGACATGTACGGCGTGAAGGGCATTGACCACATCGCCCGTCCCGGTCTGCTGCGCAAGGTCATCGCCGGCTCCTACCCCTCCGGCCCCTCCAGCGCCGAACCGCCCAGGATCTGGCAGATGATTGAACGCGACGAGGTGGAGGCCTACAACTTTCCTTCCGGCGTCATCTACCAGATGCACCGCACCGCCGCCGCGAAGCAGCCCGGCGTCTTCACCCAGGTGGGACTCGACACCTTCATCGACCCCCGTCTCCAGGGCGGCCGGATGAACGGCACCACGCCCGCCGCGCATGTGGAAACTGCCACCGTGGCCGGGCAGGAATGGCTCTTCTTCCCCTCGCTCATCCCCAACGTGGCTATCGTCCGCGCCACCACCGCCGACGAATACGGCAACCTGACCTTCGAGGATGAAGGCTCCCCGCTCGGCGCCTTGGACCTGGCCTACGCGGCGCACAACAACGGAGGCGTCGTCATTGCCCAGGTCAAACGCCTGGCCGAGGCCGGCAGCCTTCACCCACAGCACGTCAAGGTCCCCGGCATCCTCGTGGACGCCATTGTGATCGCAGAAGACCAGCTGCAGACCACCCTCACCCCCAACGACCCGGCCATTTCCGGGCAGCTGCGCCGGCCGCTGAGCGCACTCCCCCATGTCGGGTTCTCCCTTGAAAAAATTACGGCCCGCCGAGCAGCCCAGGAACTCAAAGCCGGCGAAATCGTCAACCTCGGCTTCGGCGTCTCTGCACTGGTACCCCACATCCTGGTCGAAGAAAATCAGGGCCGCGAAGTCAGCTGGGTCATCGAACAGGGCGCCGTCGGCGGTATCCCGCTGCTGGATTTCGCGTTCGGATGCGCCCAGAACCCCGACGCGATCATGCCCAGCATCGACCAGTTCACCCTCCTGCAGGGTGGCGGATTCAACCGCTCACTGCTTTCATTTCTGGAAATCGACCGGCACGGCAACGTCAACGTCCACCACCTTCCCAAAAAGCGCCACGTCACCGCGGGCGTCGGCGGATTCGCCGACATCACCTCCTCAGCCCCGGAAATCGTGTTCATGGGCGCCTTCACTGCCGGGCGCCGTGACATCGCAGTCGGCGAGAACGGCCTGGACATCCGCTCCGACGGGCCCTTCACCAAGCTCGTCAACGATGTCTCCGCCGTCACTTTCTCCGGGTCCCGGGCCTTGGCCCGCGGCCAGAGAGTCAAGTACATCACCGAACGTGCGGTGCTGGAACTGACGACCGAAGGTCTGGTCGTCACTGAAATTGCCCCGGGTGTTGACCTGCAAAAGGACGTCCTGGACCGCTGTGAATTCCCGCTCATTGTCTCCGAGGATCTGCGCACGATGGACCTCGCCCTGTTCGCCGACGCCCCTGTTGGCATTCACCTTCCGACGCTGTCGCTGCACGAGCGGATCGAACAGCGCAACACCTCTGCAGCCGTGCGCTGATGCCGGCCGAAACGCCTGAAAGGACTCCTGCGATGAAGAGCTTCCGCATCCTGACCCCTTATGAAACCGAACTCGCGGACGCACTGTTCGAGGCCATGTTCCCCTCCGACGGAGACAGCCCTGACATCCGCGACGCCGGTGTCACCGAATACCTCGACCTGACGCTCGAAGGTTACGGCCGCAAGGACCTGCCCCGGTACCAGTGGCTCTTCGGCGCCCTGGACCGGTACGCCGAGAACAAGCACGGACGGAACTTCGCTGCGCTGACCTTGAACGAACGCACCGACGTGCTGGTCCTCCTCGAACAGGGCGAACTGACCGACCAGCTACCGGTCAAGGACCAGCGCGATCTCTTCAGCCTCGTCGTGGCCCACATGCAGGAAGGCCTGTTCGCCGACCCGGCCCACGGCGGAAACAAGAACGCCGCCGGCTGGAAGTTCCTGAACCACCCCGGGGTATGGCTGGAAAACTCCGCCGAAGAGAACCTCAGCGCCGAGCACGTGACCAAGGGCGGGGTCATCAAGACCCTCGCGGACGCGATGCGGGAAATCCCGCGCGATGCCGAAGGCCACAGACTCAAGCAGCTCGGCTACGAAAATGCTGTCAACCCGCAGATGACGGACGAGGTGGACGTCCTGCTCGTCGGCGTCGGCGCCATGGGCGGGCTCAGCGCCCAGGTCTTCGCCGAAGCCGGTCTTAGCGTGGTCGGCCTGGAAGCCGGCCCATTCCGGCCGCTGGACGAATTCCTCCCGGACGAGCTCGAACACGCCTATTACACGCGCGGCGGACTGGGCCCGAAATTCCAGCAGGAAACGCCCCGGTGGCGCGAATCCACCGATGAGGAAGACAGCCGCGAGGCCACCTTCTCGCTGGGCCGCATGGTCAACGGCGTCGGCGGTTCCGCAGGGCACTACGGATCCTGGCTGCGCCGCTTCCACCCCTGGCAGTTCGCCCCCAAGAGCCACTACGACGGACTCTATGGCCCCGGTGCCCTGCCCGAGGACTGCACACTGGCCGACTGGCCCGTGACCTACGAACAGCTCGAGCCGTTCTACACGAAGCTCGAGCACCTGATCGGCATTGCCGGCGACGAATCCAACCCGTTCGTCAAGCGCAGCAAACCGCTCCCCCTGCCGCCCACCCGCCCGTTCATCCTGGGAAACAAGTTCACCGAAGCCACCAAGGCTGCAGGCCTCCACCCGCACCCCGTCCCCGTCGGATTCACCACCGAATCCTATGGAGGGCGGCCCGCCACCGGATACAGCGCCTGGAACAACGGCCTCGGCTCCTTCCGGGGAGACCGCTGGCACCCCGGACTCGGCCCCGTGCCCGCGGCCATCGAAACCGGCAACTTCGAACTGCGCACCCACTCCCGCGTCACCCGGATCATCATGGACGAATCCGGTGCAGCCCGCGGCGTTGAATGGGTCGATCCCCTCGGCCGGGTCCGTCGCCAGTACGCCCGCGCCGTGATCCTCTCGGCCTACACGTACGAGAACCTGCGCCTGATGTATCTCTCGGCCGATTCCCGCCACGAGAACGGCCTCGGCAACAACAGCGGTCAGCTGGGCCTGCACTACATGACCAAAATGTTCGGCCACGTCGATGCGCTCTTCCCCGGCACCGAATTCAACCGGCACACCGGCCCGGCCGCGCAGGGCGTCGTCCTGGACGACTTCCTCTCCCCCGAGTTCCGGTCCCGGGACCACGGCTTCATCGGAGGCGCCACCCTTGGCGCCGAGCAGCAGGCCCTGCCGCTGCAGATCGCCCGCGAAACCCTGCCCGCTGACGTCCGCCGCTGGGGCGCCGGCTACCGCGACCACCTGAAGCTGTGGTCCCAGCAGGGGGTCATCAGGATCCAGCCCGATGCGCTGCCCTATGCCTCGCACCGGTTGGAGATCGACCCACGGCACCGCGACTCCTCCGGACTTGGGATGCCGCTGGTCCGGGTGACCTACCGGCTGCGCGACAACGAGCGCCGCCTGGCTTCCTGGATGGCGGACAAGGCAACGGGCCTGCTTCAGGACATGGGTGCCACCAAGACCTGGCAGGGCCCGTACTTCACCGGCGTCGGCTCCAGCCACGACCTCGGGGGCGCCCGGTTCGGCCACGACCCCGCCGGTTCCGTCCTGGACGAACACCTCGCCGTCCACGACACCCGCAACCTCTACATGTACTCCGGCGCCGCCTTCCCCAGCTGCCCCGGCATCAACCCCACCCTGAGCATCTGGGCCATCGTCATGCGGGCAGCCGAACACCTCGCCAACCAGCTCGGCGGCCAGCGAAAGGACCAGCGATGAGCACCCGGACCGAAGTAACCAAAGAAGCTACCGGGCAGGTCACCGTCGAATACTCAGAGGACGGCCACACCGCCACCATCCTGATCGACCGGTCCGCCAAGCTGAACGCCCTGACCCTCGGACTTCTCGAGGACCTGGCGACGGCCGCCCGCGCAGTGACCGCCTCGGCCGCGCGGCTGGTCATCGTCCGCACCGCCGGTGACAAAGTCTTCTGCGTCGGAGCCGACATCAACCATTTCGCGGACCTGTCCGCGGCCGGGATGTGGCGGGACTGGATTGCCACCGGCCACCGGGCGTTCGATGCTCTCGCCGGGCTGCGCCAGCCCAGCATCGCCGTCATCGACGGTCTCGCGTTCGGCGGCGGCCTGGAACTCGCCCTGGCCTGCGACTTCCGCGTCATCGCCACCGAAGCACGCATTGCCCTGCCCGAGACCGGCCTCGGGACCGTCCCCGGCTGGGGCGGCACCGAACGCGCCACCGAACTCGCGGGCCGGGCCCGGGCCAAGGAACTGGTCCTGACCCGGAGACAGCTCTCCGGCGAGGAAGCCCTCGCCTGGGGCCTGGCCACGGCGGCCGCCCCCAAGGAGGGACTGGAGGAGGCTGTGGCCAAGCTCAGCACCGACCTGCTGGCGGGCGCACCGCTGGCCGTGCAGCTGGGAAAGCAGCTGATCGACGCCGCCGCCGACGGCGCCCCGTCCCGCGTGCTCGAAGCCCTCGCCGGCGGCCTGGCTGCCGCCACCGATGATCTGGCTGAGGGCGTCGCGGCCTTCCGGGAAAAGCGCACCCCGCACTTCACGGACAACTAACCCCGCCCCACGGACCCACACACTTTCTAAGGACACACGAGATGGAAACCAAGAACTACACCCTTGACGACGTCGAGCCCACCTACCGGCCGATGATCATCGACGGCGAAGATGCCCAGACCCAGAGCGGAGAGACGTTCACCCGGCTGAGCCCCGCCCACGAAATCGAGGTCAGCTCCTACCCCCAGGGCACGCAGGAAGACGTCGACCGCGCCGTCACCGCCGCCCGACAAGCTCTGGACCGCGGCTGGCGGCAGTCCACCGGCTCTGAGCGGTCCAAGCTACTGCTCAAAGTCGCCGACCTCGTCCGCCGCGACGCCGAAGCACTGGCACTGGCCGAAACCCTCGAAACCGGCAAACCCATCACCCAGTCACGCAACGAAGTCGCCGGCACCGCCGAGCTCTGGGAATACTCAGCCAGCCTCGCGCGCAACACTCAGGGGGATGCCCACAACGCCCTCGGACGCGACACCCTGGCAATGGTCGTCCACGAACCCATCGGCGTTGTCGGCATGATCACGCCCTGGAACTTCCCGCTGCTGATCATCAGCCAGAAACTTCCCTTCGCCCTGGCCGCCGGCAACACTGCCGTGATCAAACCCAGCGAAAGCACCTCCGCGACCACCGTGATGCTGGGACAACTCATCCGCGAGGCAGGTTTCCCGGCCGGCGTCGTCAACATTGTCACCGGCGACCGGGTTGTCGGTGCGGCCATCGCGGAGCACCCGGGAATCGACATGATCAGCTTCACCGGCTCCACCGGCGTCGGCAAGGGCATCGCCTCCGCGGCGGGCCGGGACCTGAAGAAGGTCGAACTCGAACTCGGTGGGAAAAACCCGCAGATCATCACCGCCAACGCCGATTTCACGGCCGCGGTTGACGCCGGTGTCTTCGGCGGGTACTTCAACGTCGGCCAGTGCTGCAACTCCGGCAGCCGGCTCATCGTGCACCGGTCCATAGCCGACGACTTCGCTGCTGCCGTCGTCGAGCGCGCCAAGCACATGCGCGTCGGTGACCCGCTGAAGGCCGACACCCTCGTCGGATCCCTCGTCAACGACGCCCAGCTCGCCGTCGTCGAACGCTACGTCGCCGAAGGCCGCGACGCCGGAGCGCACCTGCTCACCGGCGGAGACCGGCTCGACACCGGCCTGAACGGCCGGTTCTTCCAGCCCACCGTCTTCACCGACGTCACCGCCCAGATGTCCATCGCCACCGATGAAATCTTCGGCCCCGTTCTGTCCGTGCTGCCCTACGACACGCTCGAGGAGGCCATCGGCATCGCCAACTCCACCTCCTTCGGCCTCTCCGCCGGGATCTGGAGCAACGACATCAACGAAGCCCTCACCGCCGCCCGTGACCTGCGCGCCGGCACCGTATGGGTGAACCGCTGGATGGACGGTTACCCCGAGGTGCCGTTCGGCGGCTACGGACACAGCGGGATCGGCCGCGAACTCGGCCGCCAGGCCCTGGCCGAATTCAGCGAGCTGAAGACCATCCAGCTCCAGGTCGGCGTCCGCGAAAACCGCTGGGTCGACGCCCCGGACGCACCCCGCCCCTGACCCCTGTGGTCCACCTGAATCTTCTGAACCTTCTGAACCAGAGCACCATCCAAAGGAATTGAACATGACTCCCACCGCAACCACCGCACCGGCACACGCGGCCGCCGTGCTGCCCGCCATGCTGCCGCTCACACTCCCGACGGGCTACGACGTCCCGGCGGAGTTCGCCGACGCCGCCGCCAAAGCCTGGAAGACCGCGTCCGCAAAACTCACTGGACTGATCACCAGTCACCCTGACCGTTTCCCCCTCTACACCGAGGACGGCAAGTGGGTGGTCGACGGCGAAGCCTGGACCAACTGGTGCGAAGGGTTCCTCGGCGGCCAGCTCTGGATGCTGTCCCGCCGGGCCGACCAGTCCGACCAGGCCCGCTTCCGCAGCGCGGCCGAGCACTACTCCGAGCTCATCGAAGATCGCAAGAGCGATGACACCGTCCATGACCTCGGCTTCCTCTTCTGGTCCACCTACCGGCGCTGGTTCGAAGCCACCGGTGACACGGCCAAACGCGACGTCGTCGTGGAAGCGGGACGCACCACCGCCAGCCGGTACCGCGAAGCCGGCCGCTACATGCCCAGCTTCCGCCAGCCCGACAGCCTGTTCATCGACATCATGATGAACATCCACATGGCCCTGTACGCCGCGCAGCAGACCGGCGACCAGGACATGGCCCGCAAGGCCGTGGACCACTGCCTCACCACCCGCCGGTTCCTCATGCGCGGGGACGGCTCCGCCTCCCACGAGGGCATGTTCGACCTGGAAACGGGGGCGTTCCTGAAGCAGACCACCCAGCAGGGTTTCTCCGACGACGGCTCCTGGGCACGCGGGCAGGCCTGGGCCCTCTACGGCTTCGGCACCGTCTACCGCTTCACCGGCGAGCGCCGCTTCCTCGAAACCGCCATGGCCGCCGCCGACTTCTACATCGAAAAAACCGGCGACCGCCTCGTTCCCCCCAACGACTGGGATGAACCGGCCCCCGTCCGGCCCTACGAGACCTCAGCCGCAGCAGCCGCAGCAGGCGGCTTCTGGCAGCTCGCCGGCCTCGTCCAGGACCGCACCAAGGCCCAGGTCTACGCCGACTACGCAGTCAACATCCTCCGCCGCCTCACCGAGGACGACTTCCTCGCCAGCCCGGACGAGGCATGGGAAGGCGTCCTCAAACACGGCAGCTACCACGAAGGCAAGGACCTGGGCGTCGACGAATCAGTCATGTGGGGCGACTACTGGTTCCTGGACACCGTGGACCAGATCCAGCAGTTCGCCGAAGCCCAGCGGAGCCGGTGACCACCATGGCCTGGGCAACCATCGACGACGCACCCCTGCCGGGCGTCCCGGCAGAGGGCGCGGTCCCGGACGAGGTGATCCGCACCGACATCGCCATCATCGGATCCGGCATGGGCGGCGGCACCATGGCCTACGCGCTGAAGGACACCGGCGCGAAGGTCCTCATCATCGAGCGCGGCCACCGCCTGCCCGCGGAACCGCAAAACTCCGACCTGGATGAGGTCTATCTCAAGGGCCGCTACAAGAACGCCGACACCTGGTACAACGGGCGCACGGGAGCGCCGTTCAAACCCGGCGTCTACTACTGGGTGGGAGGAAACACCAAGGTCTACGGTGCCTGCCTGCCGCGCTTCCGCGCCAGCGACTTCGAGGCCACAGCCCACCAGGACGGCACGTCCCCTGCCTGGCCCTTCAGCTATGCCGATCTCGAACCCTACTATGCGCGTGCCGAGGAACTCTTCCGGGTCCGCGGGCAAATCGGCGAGGACCCGACCGAGCCGTTCCACTCCGGCGCCTACCCGTTCCCGGCACTGGACCATGAACCCGCCATCCAGAACCTCGCCGACTCCCTCCGCAGGCAAGGGCTTCACCCGTTCCGGATGGCCAACGGGCTGGAGGCGGACACGCCCGAAAAGCGCGCCCTCTGCGCCACCAGCGACGGCGCTCCCAACGAGGCCGGGCTGAAGTCCGACGCCGAAAAGATCGCCGTCAACCCGGCACTTGAGAGCGGGAATGCAACCCTGATGACGGACACGGTGGTCACGCGTCTCATCCCCGGACCGGACGGCCGCACCATAGTTGCCGCCCTGGCCGAACGCAACGACCAGATCATCCGCATCGAAGCCGACAAGTTCATCCTCGCCGCCGGTGCCGTCAATTCGGCAGCACTGCTGCTGCGTTCAGCAACGAATGAATACCCCAGCGGCCTGGCCAACTCTTCAGGGCTGGTGGGCAGAAACTACATGGTGCACAACAGCACCTTCTTCATCGGCATCAACCCGTTCAAAGTCAACCGGACCCTGTGGCAGAAAACCCTGGGCCTGAACGACTGGTACGAGGCCGGACCCACCAACCGGTACCCGCTGGGCAACCTGCAGATGCTCGGGAAACTTCGGGCCAGCATGCTCAAAATGGCCCGCAGCTGGGCGCCAAACCCCATCCTGAAGGCGATGTCGGACCGCAGCATCGACATTTACCTCACCACGGAAGACTTACCGCGGCGGAACAACGGAGTCAGCGTCGTCAACGGCAAGATCCACGTGTGGTGGGAACCGAACAACCTTGAACCGCACAAGGAGCTGGTCCGCCGGATCAGCCGGGCCGTCAGGAAAGCCGGGTACCCCGTCATCTTCACTGAACGGATGGGGATCGAAACCAACTCCCACCAGTGCGGGACAGCGGTTGCCGGGCACGACCCGGGCAGCAGCGTCCTCACCCCGGAGTGCCGCGCCCACGACCTGGATAACCTCTGGATCGTGGACGGCTCCTTCTTCCCCTCCTCGGCAGCCCTCAATCCCGCCCTGACCATCGCAGCCAACGCCCTTCGGGTTGCAGACACTATCCTTGCCGAAGGGAACGCCCCGGCACGGACCCGATCGGCTGACCGGGGCAAGAACGATAGTTAGGCAATCGACATTGGTAAAGTCGTCAGGCGGGGAGCGCGCAGCTCCCCGCCTTCGACCCATCGGCAGGAAAACAGCATGGCCCCGCGCATCACCCTCGAGGACGTGAGCAAAGCCGCCGGCGTCTCGCGTTCAACGGCTTCCCTCGTCGTACGCGGCGACTCCCGCATCCCGGAACCCACAGCCATCAAGGTACGGGAAGCCATGAACCGGCTCGGCTACGTCTACAACCGGCAGGCCGCCAATCTGAGGCAAAGCCGGTCAATGACAATCGGACTCATCGTCACCGAGATCATCAACCCTTACTTCGCTGAACTGGCCATGGCGGTCGACCAGATCACCCACGACGCCGGATACACCATCTTCATCGGCTACAGCCGCGACATGGCGGAACGCCAGCGCGAAATCATCGCCTCCATGATCGAACGTCAGGTCGACGGCCTGCTCCTGCTCCCGGCCCCCGACACGGACCCGGCAATGCTGGCGAAACAAATCGACGCAGCCAACGTTCCTGTAGTGCTGCTCGCGCGACGGTTTCCGGGGATCGACTACGTGGGAAGTGAAAACGTCAAGGGCGCGTCGCTGCTTGGAGACCATCTCGCCGCGCTGGGCTGCAGAACCGTGGCATTCCTCGGCGGCCGGCCCGCACCGTCGCTCGCGGAACGGGAGCAGGGTCTTCGCGCCTCCTTCGAGGCAGAAGGGCGCGAAGTATGGAGCACGGAGGACCTGCGCAGCGCCATCAGCCCGGAAGGCGGTGCGGCCGCGCTCGGCAGGCTCCTGGACCAGGGCCGGCTGCCCGACGCAGTGGTCGCCTACAGCGACATCATCAGCCAGGGGGTTTACGACGAAATGCGCCGCCGCGGGCTCGAACCAGGCCGGGACATCGCCGTCGCCTCCTTCGATGACACCCGCATCGCCGCCGGCCAGGCACCCCCTATGACATCGGTCGCGGGCTTCCCCCAGCAGGTCGGAGTGAAAGGCACCGAGATGCTGTTAACGCGCCTCACCGACGGCAACGCCGATATTCCGGCACAACTGAGCCTCATCCAGCCCCAACTCAAGATCAGGTCCTCTACCGCGACGTGGCGTCCCAGGACGTAATCGCGGGGCAGCGACAGAAGCCAGGACCGGAAACCCAGTCCTGGCTTCTGCTACTGCAGGGTCTATCCTGGGCGGCGGGTCAGAGGGAAACAGCCCGGTCTGCCGGCTTCACGCGCCGGGTGATGCCGAGGCCCCGGGCTCCGATCTCGTTGAGGTCGTCCTCCTTGAAGCGGTTGTCCCAGTCGGTTTCGTAGTCTTCTTTGGGGAAGTCGGTGGGGCTTTCGCCGAGGCGGAAGCGTTCGGCGACGTTCTCGGCATAGGCGGCGTTCTTGGCGCACATCGGCGCGGCCGGGATGTAGATCACGTTACCCCAGCCTTGCTGGTTCTCAACCGGCTCCACGCTGTGGATCAGGTCGGAATGCCACCAGACCGAGTCGCCGGGTTCGACGTCGGGGATCCCGGAGACTGCCTCCATGAGCAGCGGGTGCCACTTCTCGTCTGCAGCCAAGGCCATGCCGGCTTCAGCCCCGCAGAGGGAATCTTCCGGGACGTCGTCAAGGAGCGGCCGGATGAGCATGTAGGCCATGGCCGCAGGAATCGGCACGACGTGCAGGACACCCTGGTCATGTTGCATCTGGGACATCGCGAGCCAGCCCTGGAAGCTGCGGAAGACGCTGCACATCGTTGATGACGGGTATTCATCGACCTCTGTCCGGTAGGCCGCGTCCCAGGGGTCGTAGGATGCAAAGTCGCCGTGGAAGAGGGAGGAGAAGACCTTCTGGTAGGCGGGAGTGAGCCAGCGCTCAACCGAGCCCGAGTCCGTGTGTGCTCCAAGACCGTTCGAGGATGCTCCCGGCGGACGCCGACGGATCCGGTCCGGGTACATCGTGTCCTGGTCCGGGTCGAACCAGGTCACTCCCTGGGACTCGCTCTTCCACTGTCGGTTCAGGAAGCTCTGTACCTTGGCGGTGTGTTCGTGCTGACGAGCCTCCATCTGCGCGGGCGACCAGTAGATGGGATAGATCTCGGGCTTCGATGCTTTCAGGTTGCCGAAGAAGTTATCCGCCGGGCCACGATACTTCTCTTCGAAGTTGTTACTGTCAACGTATTCCACCAGGGACTGGTCCCAGTCGGTGGCGGTCTGCGCCGGGATCTGCCCGCGCACCACAGCGCAGCCGCGGCGACGGATCATGTCAAGGGTCTGCTGCGGGACGGTCCCGTCTTCAATGTCGGTGTAGTTAACCACGGGCCATACGTTCTCGCCGCGGGCCTTCGCTGCCTTGATGTCAGCTACTTCTTCCGCGACGGCGGCCTCGATGGTCGCGAACAGCTTGTTGACGTCGCCGATCTGTGCCCGCAGTTTTGCCTTCACCGCGCGGATGGCCGCCGGCACGTCCTCGGGCTGGGTCTCCCAGCTGGTCTGCTCCGTTGCATTCATGATGACTCCTTGAAATCTGGTTCAGTAATCGGTCTTTACTAAAACGCCTTGTGTCGATATTACCGCACCCCTATGATTGAGTAAAGACTCCTTACTGGAAAGATTCAGATGTCCTCCACAGACGTATCGCCCCGGCCGGGACTGCTCGCCACGATCACCGAGCACCGGTTCCTGGCCCTGTTGAACGAGTCGGACACCCCGTTGTCCCGCTCCGACATCGCTCAACTCGCAGGGATATCCAAACCGGCGATCTCAGACGCCGCCCGGCGGCTGGAGGACGCCGGCGTCATCGTGACCACCGGCATCCGGGAGGGGAGGCGCGGAGGCGTCGCGGCACTGTATGAGATAAACCCGGCCCGCGGCCACTCAATTTCGCTGGCAATGGATTCGGCCTTTGTCGCTGCGCGTTCCATCAGGCTGGACGGAACAATCGCCTTCGACGGGACCGAGCCGCTGCCGCACAACGCCGGCAGTGACCACGTGATAGCCGTCGCCCGCGGTCTGCTCGAATCCATCGAGGAAGCCTCCCCCACACCGTTGCTGGCGGCGGCGATCTCTGTTGCGGATCCCGTAGACAGAACAACGGGCGAGATCATCCCGATGGCCGACTCTGTTTTTCCGGCCGGACATTTGAACCCGGTCCGGGACCTCAGCATCGAGGCATCGGACGTCAAGATCGACAATGACGTCAACTGGGCCACCCTGGCCGAACATCGCGTAGGCGCGATGAGGGGCGTCGGGGACTTCCTCTACGTCCATCTGGGTGCAGGCCTCGGCGCCGGGCTGTTTCTCGGCGGAAACCTCCAGCGCGGCGCGCGGGGCCTTGCGGGTGAAATCGGCCATCTGCGGATGCCGGACGGCGAGGACCTCACCCGCACACTGTCGCGTCTCGGCTTTGGAAACGCGGCCAGGGCCTATGGCCTCGATCTGACAGCGTCCACTCAGCTCTTAACAGCACCCGAACTCTCGCCGGCCACGCGTGAAGCCTTGGACAATCTCGCCGTGGCCATCGCCAACATGGTGACACTGCTCAATTCCGGTGCAGTCGTCCTCGGCGGCCCGCTCGCCGGTCTGGCACCGCTGGAGAAATACCTCTCGGCAGCCATCCCCGGCCTAAGCCTGGACGGCGTCGACGTCGTCATCGGCACACGCTCACCCCTGGACGGAGCGAGCCATGAGGCACATCGCATGGCCCGGGCCGGACTGGGGTTCTGATGGAGTTCCGGGAACATAACGTTGGCCTGCCAGCGTGGGTTCGCGAAATCGACCTTGCATTTCCCGTGACCTCCCAGTTCATTGTTGCGGGAAACATTCGGGACGTTCACCTGATTCGCGAGCCCACCGAAACTGCGGTCCGCGTGCTGACCACAGCGCAGGTGATTGTCGATCTCCTGATTGACCGCCGCTATGACCTGGTCTATTCCTACGACCCTGTGGATGGCATCCGGTTGGAGCACCATGGCGCCGACGTGGATCCGGAGTCCTTCTTCTCCTCCACACATCTCGGGCGTGCGACAGCCTCCACAACCGGCAGGCTGGCCGACCTGATCAAAAATGCACGGGCGCCGGAAGCGCCCCGGGTCGCAGTGGTCATCGCCTATGCGTCCCGGCTGTGGGCCGAAGAGCCCCACGCCGGCCCGGACCTCCGGGGATTGTTTGCCCTCGCGGAGAAGCTTGCCAACAGCACTGATGCCGGGGACCAACTCGCGCGCAACCCGGGACGGTTCGACTGCGGGATTTTCTGGCTGGCCGACGAGGCGCAGGATGCACCCGCGTGGCTGTCGCACGCCTCGGGCGTCAGACTGGTGCATATCCCGTTGCCCGCCCTCGGGCTCCGGAAGGCCGGCGCCGGGTTCTTTCTTCGCCGCATGCAAGACCCGGCAACGATGGACGCCGCGGCGGCAAGAGCCGCCGAAACCGTCCTCGCAGACCTCTCACAGGGGATGACCCTGCGCGAGATCGACAGCGTCGTCACCCTGGCCATCGAACAGGGCATCGACCTCCCCCGCATCGACGAGGCGCTCAGAAGCTACCGGATTGGCGTGCTGGAAAGCCCGTGGGGAGACCCCTTGCTGCTGCAGCGCCTCAGACGAGGAACGGAAAGCATCGGCCGGCGCGTCCTCGGGCAGCCGCGGGCCATCCGGCAGGCCCTCACCGTGCTGACACGGTCAGCCATGGGGTTGACCGGGGCACACGTCGGAAACGCGTCGGGCCGGCCGCAGGGAATATTGTTCTTCGCCGGACCCACCGGGGTGGGCAAGACCGAACTCGCGAAGGCCCTCGCCGAGACGCTGTTCGGGGCCGAAGACGCCTACATCCGCTTCGACATGAGTGAATTCTCGGCCGAGCACACCGAAGCACGGCTGATCGGCGCGCCTCCCGGATACGTCGGCCACGCCGCCGGGGGCGAGCTGACCAACGCCGTCCGCGATCGACCCTTCTCAATTCTCCTGTTCGATGAGATCGAAAAGGCGCACCCGAGGATCTTGGACAAATTCCTGCAGATCCTGGAAGACGGCCGACTGACCGACGGCTCGGGTGAAACCGTCTACTTCAGCGAGACCGTCATCGTTTTCACCTCAAATCTCGGCACCTACCGCCCATCCAGCGGACCCGAAGCGTCCGAAAGCTTTGCCCGCTGGGGTGACCCTTACCGTGACACAGAGGCGAAAGTCAGGCGAGCCATTGAAGTGCACTTCACGGAACAACTCCAGCGCCCCGAACTGCTCAGCCGAATCGGCGACAACATCGTCGTCTTCGACTTCATCTCGGAAGCGGTGGGCCGCGAGCTCGTCCGAAAATACCTCGGAGCTGTCCTCCGCCGCGTGCAAATACGCCACGGCATCAGCCTCCGGATACGTCCCGACGTCGAAAGCACCATTGAAGAAAAGGCCGTCGAGAACCTCGCCTTCGGCGGCCGCGGGGTTGGCTCCATCGTCGAAACACTCTTCGTCAATCCGCTCACGCGCGCACTCATGTCCGCAGAAGAACTCACTCCGGCAATGGTGGCCGGCCCACTTCGGCACCTCGAGTCATCATGGGACCTGAGGCTAAATCACGCCGAGGATGAGCAACTGCTGACTCCAAGCGGACCCGAGGCCACCCGCGTCCACTCGAACCTCAGCACCCGGGACTGAACCTGTGGAGCGGACGACGGCGGCACCTCCCGCCGTCGTCCGCCTGCGTTGGGTACCGTTCCCCTACAGCGCCGGCCCGCCTCACGCGCGTGATTTTAGCCCAGGAGTGTCGTTACCCGCCTACCGGTGTCCTGACGTCATCTTTCGCGTCAGTCTGCCGCGCCCGCAGTCGAGGTTTCCGCCGTCGTCGTCGCGTGCCTTGACAGCTGAACGGTGGCCGGGGAGCGCCGAACCGGGGGCCCCTCCAGTACCGTCCGCCGATCAGGATGCCGGCGAGGACGCCGTACGCCCAGGCAGATGGGAGAGCCGTCTGGTCCGTGGCACCGCCCAGAAACCCGAACGCAAACCAGACCACAGGTATCGCCAGCAAGAGGCCGTTCCTGATGTGCAGCGGCGGCGGAAAACGGAACAGCACCCAGCCCGCAATGACGGCTGCGGCGAGAACGGCAACGGCAAGCACCGTCGGCGAGAGCAGGACGAGCTGGGCTATGCCCATTCCGAGCAGCACAAGCACACAGACAGCATTGATCACCGCGAGGCGCCACCCGCCCGTGAAGCTGCCGTCGGCTTCAGGGCCGCGTTGACGCGGCTGCTTGAATTCCGTCCCGGCGCCCGGGCCGAACCACACATATCCGCCTGCGATTGCACCGACGATAAACCCGATGAACCAGGGCCCTGCCGCCGGGATGCCCAGATCATCGTCAACGGCTATCGAGATCAACGTTAGGTAGTTCAGGAAGAACGTCCAGAGCATCACCGTGAACGCACGAACCGATTGCGAGACGACGCGATACACCAAAACTGCGTAGGCCACCGCGATTGCCAGGAACAGGGACGCCTCAATGAGCCTGTCGCCGGCGAACCATACGAACATCCCCAGCGCCAGGGCAATCATCCCGGCACGGAGGAGCAGCAGACCCCGCTGATCCTTCTTATTCACTTCAGTAATTCCCCCATTCATGGGCCAATCCTACGGACAGCGCCGAGCAACAGCCCGCTGTGCATCTCTTTCAGCGATCCGCCCTGCCGGTCGAGGGGGCAATCCGAATCAATCCGGACGGCGACAGTACGCTGGGTCAATGTCACCCGCGCTCATCCTGAACATCGTCATCACGACACTTGTGGCTGTCCTTATTGCGACGATTTCCTGGTGGGCGCGGAAGCACCCCAACCGGTCCAAGGAGTACCCGGAGCAGGTTCGCATGCCCAAGGTGCTGTTAATATTCGGCTGGATTTGCCTGTGCCTGGGACTCCTCATGGGCCTGTTCGCCTTCACTCACCCCCGCGCCCCTCTGGCGGCCCGTATTGCTTCGGTGGCAATCGTCGTGGGCGGGATTGCCTTCGTGGCGATGTACCGCAACTTCTACGTGGCTCCGCGCGCCCACGAGGTGGCCTTCCGCACCGTGCTCGGCAAGGAACACGTCGTCCTCTACAGCAACATCGCCCACTATCGGGTGCAGGTGCTGCGAGGGCAGCCCTTCTTGACGTTCAAGTCCAACGATGGCGTGGCGCTCACCCTGAACATCAGGGCCTACGACATGACGCCGCTGATGCGGGCCATTGATTTCCACGAGGCCACAGGCCGCTGGCCCGGCCGCACGGAGGTCAGCGCAGAAACTTCCGGTCAATGACCTTGCAGGGCTGCCGCCGGCCCTGCGAAACCAGAAGGCTGTTGGACAGAAAATGCCTGGCCGGCCCGGACAGCTTTTCCTCCAGCTGAGACAATGTCCCAATGGAAATCGCGCTGGGCATCCTGGTTCTCGTCGCGGTGGTCTGTGCCGGCAGCGCGCTGGGCCGGAAGCTCAACATTTCGGTTCCACTGCTGCTGGTGTTGACCGGCGTGGCGGGCTCCTTCCTCCCCTTCGTTCCGCCCATTGAGCTGAACCCTGAAGTGGTCCTCGTGGGACTGTTGCCGCCGCTGCTGTACGCCGCGGCGCTGCGGACTTCGCTCTTCGATTTCAGCTCCAACCGACGCGCCATCGGACTGCTCTCGGTGGGCTATGTCATCTTCGGCACCTTCGCGGTGGGCTTAGTGGTCTGGTGGTTGTTCCCGGAAATCCCGCTGGCTGCCGCCATCGCTCTCGGCGCGGTCGTGGCGCCACCGGATGCCGTGGCGGCGACCGCCATCGCGCGGAAGGTGAGGATGCCACGACGGATCGTCACCATCCTGGAGGGTGAATCCCTGGTCAACGACGCCACCGCCCTGATCTGCCTTCGCGCCGCCATCGCCGCCATCTCGGGGTCGGTGTCCGTGACGGGGATCGCCGGGGACTTCCTGCTCGCGGCCGGGGGCGGGGTGGCGGTGGGCATGGCAGCCGCCTACGTGCTGACCGAACTCCGCAAGCGGACCCGGAACGTCGCCATCAATACGTCGACGTCGTTGATAGCACCGCTCGTCGCCTACCTTCCCGCGGAGGCGATTCACGCGTCCGGCGTACTCGCCGTCGTC